>Ga0209123_1000142_pt1 | contig 112167 bp, 91 predicted proteins | sample BarGraIncu00431A_FD_184500 | JGI IMG/M metagenome (GOLD analysis project Ga0209123, IMG submission 184500) | Arctic peat soil microbial communities from Barrow, Alaska, USA - Barrow Graham LP Incubations 004-31A (SPAdes) (version 2) | ecosystem: Environmental > Terrestrial > Soil > Wetlands >... | reverse complement strand
GGCCCAAAAAGTTATTACCCGTTTTATTCGATTGAAACTATAGCCTAAATACAAATCATAAATCATTATGATTAATACAAAATAAATAAACAAAATAAATAACTGACACACTTTTCTGAAGACACCCTGATAGCCATCCGGATTAAAATTCTACATTACAATGGCTATAGGAACTGTGAATGACGACAAGTCGGCATCTTCAATTAGCTTTCAACTGTTTTGAATTTAAAATACGATATTTAATTGATCCAATTGCTTAATCTCTTACCTGTTTAAAATATATTTATGTTTCCTTACTGGTGTTTCTGTCGCTAAAGTAGTTAATCGTTGTCATCTAAAAAATCGTATCCGGAGTTTTCAACAATATACTGTTGTTGTAAAAAGACTTTTTCAATCAAATCATTTATAATCCAGGTTAAACTATTTTAATTTCATGTTGTTTAAAGATTAAAATAGAATAATATCTACGACTTACTTTAAACACTTATGAACGTTAGAAATACGATTTTTATCTTTCTTTTACTTCTATCTTTACCGGCATTTGCACAAAAAGGAATTATTAAAGGACGAATCTATGATGCAAAGACTAATCAACCGGTTGAATTTGCTTCTGTTTTAATCCAGGGAACCACCATTAGTTCGACATCAGACCTGGATGGCAATTATATCTTTACCGGAGTGGAACCCGGATTTAAACATTTACTGGTAAACCTGATTGGATTTCAAACGACTGTTTCTGCTGAGTTCCAGGTACAGGGCAATCAAACAACTTTTATCGACATAGCAGTTCAGGAATCTGCCGTACAATTGGGAGAAGTAACAGTCCGGCAGAATTTAACTGCAAAGAAAATAGAAAGTCCGCTTTCCGTATTGTCTGTCGGTGTGCAGGAAATAGAAAAAACAGCCGGTGCAAACCGGGATGTTTCAAAAGTTATTCAGACCTTGCCTGGCGTTGGAGTCACTGATCCGAACAGGAATGATTTGATTGTACGGGGTGGGGGACCTTCTGAAAATGTGTTTTACCTGGATGGAATTGAAATACCGGTGATCAATCATTTTGCCACTCAGGGATCATCGGGTGGAACGGTGGGAGTAATTAATCCGGATTTTGTGCGGGAAATTGACTTTTATACCGGTGCTTTCCCGGCGAACAAAGGGAATGCTTTAAGCTCCGTCATGGATATTAAACAGAAAGATGGAAGTATGGACCGATTGCACACGAAGCTGTCGGTAGGGGCCTCGGATGCAGCCCTGACACTTGATGGGCCATTGGGGAGTAACACTACTTTTATTGTTTCAGCTCGCCAATCGTATCTTCAATACTTATTTGCAGCAATCGGATTACCTTTTCTTCCAACCTACAATGACTTTCAGGTCAAACTAAAAACGAGAATAGATAAAAAAAATGAAATTACCTTTATGGGTATTGGAGCCATAGATGATGATGCGCTCAATTTGGGGATAAAGAATCCCACTGAAAGTCAGGCCTACTTATTATCGTATTTGCCTACCTATAAACAATGGAATTATACGGTGGGAGTAGTTTACAAGCATTTTGCCGATACACATTTTGACACCTGGGTAGCAAGCCGCAATATGCTGCGAAATACGAATTTTAAGTATAAAGATAATAATGTGGATAGTGTAAAAACATCGGATTACAAGTCGGATGAAGCTGAAAACAAACTGAGGTTCGAACGTAATTATCCCGATTTGCCTGTAAAACTAAGTTTTGGTGCCGGGGTTAAATATTCACATTATACGAATTATACTTCACGACAATTGTTTTTAAACAACACAGTCAGTAACCTTGTATATCATTCACAAATCGGATTCTTTGGTTATCAGGCTTTTGTTCAGGCTTCGAAAGAATACTTTGATGATCTGTTGAAACTTTCGTTAGGTGTAAATGTTGCTGGGATGAATTATAATCAGAATATGCTGAATCCACTTAATCAGTTTTCACCTCGTTTTTCAATATCTTATTCGGTTTCACCAATATTCAACATAAATGCAAATGTAGGACGGTATGCACAGCAACCTGCCTACACCACTCTTGGATATAGGGATGCAGCTGGTAATCTGGTGAATCAAAACGAAAATCTGCACTATACCATTTCCAACCAGGCAATTGCAGGCATAGAATACCGTCCGATGGAAAATATGCGTATGACCGTTGAAGGTTTTTACAAGCAATATGAATTTTATCCGCTATCGGTAGCTGATGGACTTAGTATTGCCAGTAAGGGAACTAATTTTGGAGAAGTGGGGGATGAGCAAATCGTTTCGACAGGTAAAGGCAGGGCATATGGGGTTGAGGTACTGTATCGTATTATGGAAATGAAGAGAATGAACCTTACTGCTACGTATACTTACTTTCGGAGTGAGTTTACCAATTCAGCCGGAGTTTACCTTCCTTCGTCGTGGGATACAAAGAATCTGTTCAATTTAATCGGGAGTTATAAGTTCAGAAATAACTGGAATGTAGCCATACGTTGGCGTTTTGTAGGAGGAGCCCCATATACACCTATCGAAGCAGTCTCGGCTAATAAAGCTGTATGGGATATTAGTAAACAACCTCTGTTGGATTACTCGAAGTTCAATTCACTCAGGCTGCCAAATACTCATCAACTGGATATGCGTATTGACAAAGAATTCTATTTCAAAAAATGGGTGCTGAATTTATATACGGATATTCAAAATGTGTATAACTTTAAAACTCAAGGAGCTCCCATTTATACAAATTTAGATGCTGCTTCAACACCTGATGCAAACGGAAACAGAAATTATCTTCCAAAAACAGATCCGGCAAATCCATCCAACTATGTGTTGAGGACCATAGATAATTTCGCAGGAACTATCTTACCTACGATAGGGATTATCATTAAAATATAAGGATGAACGGTTAATGAAAACGAGTATGAAAACGAATATTATTCTGATCGCTTTTATGATATTGGTTGTAACAAGTACAGCACAAAAGAAAAATGACGTATTTACAGAATTAAATTACGGTGGTAATAATACAGGTACGTCCATCACGATTCAGTTTGAAAAGGGGAAACATCACAATCATCCGCTTTTTGTAATTTGGTTAACCGATGAGAAAGGAGATTATTTACAAACATTGTATATCTCCGAAAGCATTGGACGTGGTGTATTTGCCCATGCAACCCGGGCAAATGGCAAATGGATGGAAGGAAAGATACAACGACCTGCTGCATTGCCTTACTGGGCACACCAACGGAATGTAATCAATGAATTTGGCACCTATAATCCCACCCTAAAGCACCCTGTCATTGATGCTTATACCGGTGCTACACCAGCAGCTTCATTTATCCTGCATACCAAAAGCGGTAAGCCGTTAAATGGAAAATATAAAATTATGTTGGAATTAAATCAATGCTGGGACTGGAACGAATACTGGACAAACGATAAGTATCCCAATGATATAGAATATAGAACTTCCAGCCAGCCGGCTGTGGTATACGCTGTTGACTTTGATACGAATAACCCAAAGCCTCAGTATGTCATGAAACCGATCGGGCACAGTCATTATTCAGGGGCAGATGGTAGCCTGAATCCGGACTTAAGTACTCTCACTACAGCCTTGCATATTGCGAAAAAGATTACCGTCAGGATAAACCAGTAATAACTATAGTAAAAAGAAAAAATGGTCTATGAATTGATATTCAATTCATAGACCATTACCTACTTTAATTATCGAACCGGCTTTTATCGGATTATTCGCATTTTACTACTTTACTGCCGGGTATTTTATCCTGTTATGGTAAATGTTTTTTATCTTTTCCTTAAAGACTGATTTTACAAGTTCCACATCCCTGAATGTGATGGGAGCATCTTTAAATTCACCTTCAGCAATCTGACCATCAATCATATCCTCTACCATTTGATCAATGCTTTCTTCGGTATATTCAGAAAGACTTCTTGAACGTGCTTCAACAGCATCGGCCATCATAAGTATGGCTGTTTCTTTATTGTTTGGCAACGGACCCGGATACGTGAATACTTCATCATTTGGCTTAACACCCGGATTCGCATTTATAAACGAATTGTAGAAATACTTAGTTTTACCAAATCCATGATGAGTGGTTATGAAATTAATAATTTGTTCCGGCAAATGATATTTCTTTGCAATCTCTATTCCGTCGGATACGTGATTTATAATAATTTTTGAAGCTTCTTCATAATCAATTTCAGTCATAGGGTTTTTACCTCCCATTTGATTCTCTATAAAACATTCGGGATGCTTTATTTTTCCAATATCATGATAGAGTGCCCCGGTACGCACGAGCAGGCTATTTGCATTGATCTTCTTGGCAGCCTCGGTAGCCAGATTGGATACCTGCATGGAATGCTGAAAAGTACCCGGAGCTAATTCGGAAAATTGAATCATTAGATCACTGTTTATATTGGTAAGTTCCACCAAGGTCACACTGGATATAAGGTTAAAGATCTTTTCGAATAAGTATATCAACACATAAGCAAACAACAGGAATACACTGCTGATGGCAAAATAGATAATGTATTGCCAGTTGATACGATTGACATCGCCTTCAGAAATACATTCGAAGGCCAAGTACATCAATACATAACTTATGAATATATATAATGCCGATTGAGCCAGTTGTGAACGCTGTGACATATCTTTAAGACTGGAAACAGCTACCATGCCAATGGTGATTTGCAACAGCATAAACTGGAAGGCATTATCCACCATAAAGGATATAATCAACACAGTGATGATGTGTGCAAACAGGGCTGTACGGGCGTCGAAGAAGACACGAATGATAATAGGTAATAAAGCGAAGGGAACCATGTAGTAACTTAAGGCGGTATACCTGATGGTAAATGCCGTTAAACTCACTACAAGCAGGATAACCAATAAGATAAAGACGATATTGCTCAGGCTTTCGTATATCCTTGGACGAAAGAGGTAAATATACAAAAACATCAACGTTATCAACCCAAGGATCATAACAACTTCACCAACAATCACAATCGATGATTGTTGAAGGGATGTTTTACGCTTTTCCGATTCAATCTTTAAAGAGCGTAAAACAAGATAATTGCTGGGAGTTACAATTTCACCACGATCGATAATCCGTTCGCCCGACTGGATCATGCCTGAACTAAGTGATAGGTTCTTCAACATATCTGCTTTCGATATTTCGGAAGTGATACTATCAAATTTCATATTTTCAGACAAGTACATGTTTATGTCATATGATTTTAGTGAAATAGGAGCGTCATTTATAATTTCTTCATATGCTTTACGGGGGGTATATATTTTTCCTATTGGGATTATGTGAGTCACCCTGTTGGGCAAAATACAGGATATATTTTCTTTATTCTTTTCCAGTAACTTATTATAATCATCCACTGAAATGATTCCGGTAGTGTATATAGTTCTGAATTTGTTTCTAATGTAATTGGGTATGCGCGGAGATGTTTCCCCTTTTTTCTGTAAGTCAGAAAGCAGTTTGTTGATTTGAGAATTTATGATGGATGTGTCTAACTTGTAATACGGGGTATAATCTTTTAAAATATCTTCCTTTTCCTTTGCAATTTGTTGATCACTTTTATAGATAGGAAAATCAAAGGAAGCTGTGATTAATTCGTATGTCCAGGGCTTCCCTATTTCAAATTGATACTTAAACTTGTCCTCGGACGGGTAAAGCATTACAATCAATATTACCAAGAGGACAAACAATCCAATTTTACTGATATTTTGAAGTTGCGGTTGTGTAATATTAAGTTTCATATTTGTTCTTAGTGGATTGAAATAGACGTTTAAAATGAAAAACGCCGAAAATTACGAAAAAATTCCTTAATAGACACATTATCTTTAAACTTTCATTATTTTTGTAGGAATATTAATTTTTATAGGAGCACAGTTTCTACTTAATAATTTAATTTTTTGTATCATGAAAGCTATCATAAACCTACCTCTTGTACCGCTACGCGAAAGCGATAATGAACGAAGTGAATTGTATACACAACTACTATTCGGGGAGTGTGTGGATGTAATAGAGACAAGGGAACGATGGTTGTTTGTCCGGAATCTTAATGATAATTACAGAGGTTGGCTAGATCGAAAAATGGTTCAAATACTTTCAGATCAAGATGAAAAGCTACTTGAAAAAGTAACAAAATATATAGTTCAGGTTCCGATAACTGTTTGTACTAAGACCCATTCAAACGAAAAGATGCTGTTACCGGGAGGTAGTATTATTCACACAAATAAAACAGGCGAATTTACCCTTAAAGAAGAATCTTATCAACTAAATTCTTCAGATTTAGCTATTGAAGTAGGAATTGATGGACAAACTATAATACAACATGCACTTCAATATTTAAATGCTCCTTATTTATGGGGAGGAAAAAGCATTTTTGGAATTGATTGTTCCGGTTTAGTCCAGGTTGTCTTTGCTATGTGTGGTATTCAGCTTGAACGCGATGCTTCTGAACAGGTAGAAAGTGGGCTACCTATTGATTTTCTATCGGAAGCAAAAGCCGGTGATCTTGCTTTCTTCGAAAATGATAATGGAAAAATTATTCATGTCGGGTTATTGCTCAATTCTCATCAAATAATTCATGCTTCAGGATGGGTCAAGGTTGAATCCATCGATTCAAATGGAATTATTTCTTCGCAAACAGGAGAGTATACACATAAGCTGCGTGTCATTAAACGTTTGATATAGTACTATATAACCGTTTGTTTTTGCAATTAATTTCAAGAAACTAATTTATTCGTTTAAAAAAGTTGAATGTCTGATGTAAGATGTTCAACTTTCTTGCGTCATTATAAGTGTATGGAATCAACTCAATTTAATAACCAGGTTTTGAAACATTCCGATAAATTATTTCGATTGGCCAAATCGATCCTGCGGAATGGAGATGCAGCACAGGATGCCGTACAGGATTTGATTGTAAAATTATGGGAGAAGAGAACTGTGCTGGATGATGTTGAAAATATGCAGGCATTTACAATGCGATCAATGAGGAATTTATGCCTGGATACAATCCGTCAGAATAAGGACGAGGATGAATTGCCTGTTGAATTGGAATATGTAGAGCCTAATCCACATCAGCAGGTCGAAAGAAAAGATTTAGCATCACTAATTCGAAGATTGATAGACGATTTGCCTGAATTACAACGAACAATCATCAGAATGCGAGATGTGGAGGAAATGGAAATATCGGAAATAGCTTATATAACTACTTTAACTGAAAATGCCGTAAGTGTGAATTTATCCAGGGCGCGACAAAAGATCAGGGAACAAATTTTAAATGAACAAAAAAGAGTGGAGGAAACAGTATGGAAATGATGAATGAATTATTGGAAAAATACTTTCGGGGTGAAACGACACTAGTCGAAGAAGCCGAATTGAAAAAGTACTTTGCATCACAAAACGTGAAAATAGAACATGAAATATACAGAGCTTTGTTCGTGGTATTTGATCAGGAAAAGAATGAGGATGCAAAAGCACCTTTAAAGAAAGTGATGGTTAGTCAAAACAGGGTGAAGCAACTTTGGATCAGGACATTCTCCTATTCAGGAATAGCAGCAGCTCTAATATTAGCACTCTGGATACAACGGCCTAAGCAGAATGATGATTATGCTGTCATTCACGGTCGCAGAATTGATAGTCCTGAATATGCACAACAATATGCTGAAAAGAAAATGAATGATATAAATATGATTCTCAAAGATGGTTTGAAGCCAATGCATAGGATGGAAGTCGTAAAACAAAATCTCCGGCTTTTGAACAAAATTTCAGAAACTCAGGATAAAATATTTGAAATCGAAAAAACTCACACCATTAATAATTAAGAAAATGAAAAGAACAATGTTTTTAGTTGCAGTGCTATTTATGGTAGCAGCAAGTCAGGCACAAACGCTTCAGAGCTTATTTGAAAAGTATAGTGAAGATGAACGTTTCGAATATGTCTCGGTTGGAAACGGAATGATGAACATGGCATCTTCCATGGGCGGTATGGCCAAAAGTGAGAAAGGTGCTAAATCAAAAATGAAATCAACAAAAATTCTTACATTGAAGGCCACAAGTGATTCTCAAATAATGAAATCTTTCGAAAAGGAACTAAGTCAGGTTCTTGAGGCCGGAAAGTTTGAAACTGCTGTTGAAACAAGGGACAAAGGTGAAAGTGTTCATATCTACTTTCATATTTCAGGGAAAGACAACATTGATCAACTTATCGTAGCAAAAACAAAAAATGAATTAAGCCTGATCTGGAATAGTGGAAAAATGACTAAGGAAGAATTGATGGGTGGTACTTCTTGTAATGGAGATGTGACTGCTGAAGATGGTAAAGAAAACTCGTAAGAGATGAATGCCAATCCTTAGAAAATTATGTCATATTACTTATAAAATAAAAGCCAACTCATTAACAGAATGTGTTGGCTTTTATTTTATAAGTGTTAAGATTAGTCCGACTCCCCCAATCAGAAGAATGATTATGCCGGTTATTTGGTTGATTAATTTTAATTCTCTCATGTTCAGCTTATTTTTAAATCTGCTCACTAAAATGGTCAGTAAATTCCACCATAATAATGCGCCACCTAAAATGGATAAAATTCCACAAATGGAGACAAACAGGGTAGTCTTATTCCCTATAAACTGAAACCTGGCAAAAAGAGCAATAAGTACAAACAGAACTAATGGATTTGATAATGTCAGACCAAACGAAGTCATAAAGTCACCGAACAAACTATGTTTGGCTGTTTCATTTGGCTTGGGTTGGGTTGCCGGATTCGACTGGTAAATGTACCAGCCAAAAAAAGCAACTACCAGACTTCCCACCAGTTCAATAATAAAGCGATGATCTTCGATGAAATCAAGTACAAAGCTTAAAAAAAACAAGGTGATGATCGTGTATATTAAGTCGGATGTAGTTGCACCTAATCCGGTAGCAATTCCATGCCGCTGACCTCTGTTGAGAGTACGTTGTATGGTAAGCATACCGATAGGACCTAAAGGTACTGAAATACATAATCCTATCAACACTCCTTTTATTATTATCTCAAGCATGCGATGCATTTAAAGTTTGCATTGCAAAGATAGTTTTTTTTCGGCAATCAATGGTCAACCTTAATTTCAAAGATAGAGGATAATTCAACTAATTTGGGTGAATTAGAGTTATTAAATGTATATGAAATGAGTATTGAATAAATTTCCAATGTGATTCACTGAAATTATAATTAATATTTATCAAAATGAAAGTTATGTAGACATGTTCATGTGTCAGATAAGTTGAAATAACTTCTCAATATATATTAAGCATTTTCTGTTTAATAGATTTTTTAGTCATTGCCTCTTGTTTAAAATCCAAAATCATCAATTTTCTTATTGAATTTTTTAGCTTCTGAAGGCTTTCTTGCTTTACGTTGATTTGTTGATCCTTCTACATAAATAGCCTGATATGGTCGAACCGGACAAATTGATTCACATGCGCCACAACCAATACATAAATCCTCAGTTATTTCAGGTATAGTCAGTCCGTTTTTATAATCAATCATGTGCACTGCCTGGGTAGGACAATGTTCAGAACATGCCCCACAGTCTTTTTCGTCAGTAAATACCACACATTTGTTTTTACGAAACTTTGCTATACCCAGTTGTGTCAGTTTCTTTTCTTCCATAACGAGTGGTTGTAGTGCACCTGTCGGACAAACATTTGTACAAATATTGCAGTCGTAGGTGCAAAATACATGTGTCGAAAAAGAAAGATGTGGTTGGGTGATTCCACTTAAGCCGTATTGAAGTACTGCGGGTTTCAAAACCTGCATAGGACACTTCGTAACACACAATTGGCAACCTGTGCAATGTGCACTGAAGTGCTCTAAATTGTTTGCACCTGGAGGCATGATTGGTTTTCTGGAAAGGATGGTATCGTTTTTCCCAATGATTTTATTTGTGTTGGCTAATGCAACTGAGGCTATGGCTGCTCCTGATGTTAAGAGAAAAGTGCGTCTGCTGTTATTGATTTTATGTTCAATAGGTAGTACCTGAGTTTTCTTGTATCGGAATTTATAGCTAATACCGCCTTTTTTACAGGCAGATAGACAGTTGAAGCAACTTACACAACGTGAGTCATCTACTTTCATGGCATCACTGTCAATGCATTGTGACTTACATTTTTTTTCGCATGCACCGCACCGTGTACATTTCGATTCTTCCATTGATATATGGAAAATAGATATTTTAGAAAGTAGTCCGAGTGATGTGCCTACAGGACAAATCGTATTGCAATAAGAACGACCTTTGAACCACGACATCCAGGTTACAAAGAAAAAGGAAATTAAGGCTATTCCGAATGCAAGTGGCACAAAACTAACTTGTTCAACTTTATATAGGGTGTAATTACCCATCCCGCTTAGTATATATGCCAGGAAATTATTCCCCCAAATAGCTAATGGCCGGAATAATTGAGAAACAATCCTGCCAAATGTACTGTATGGATCAAGAAGAATCACCAGAAAAGAGCTCCCAAAAATGAAAGCCACTATAGTAAGTACCAGAATCGAATATCTCAGTATGTTCTTTGGCGGTGAATAATCATACCGGATCTTTTTCTTCTTTTTACTGAAGAAACGAGATTTCCAGGTAAGAACATCCTGCATAACACCCAAAGGACAAATAGTAGAACAATATATTCTGCCAAAAAACAAACTCAACAAAAACAGAATGCCAAGCACTATCAAATTTATTGAAAGTATAGCCGGAATCCATTGTATACTTAGTAACTGGTGTAACTGCAATGGCAATTTTCCAGTAAAATCAATAAAGAAAATGACTATTGGAAGAAAAAATAAAACAGATAATACAATTCGTATATTTTTAAGAATTTTCATTGAAAGATGCTTAGTGATAATATCGAAAATTTAAAACTGGAATTTTATATCTTTTAAAGTTTAATCCGTTTCACATTAAGTTTCTCAAGGTTTTGAGTGCCTACCTTGTTCTTTTCGGCTAAAGCGATATAACGGACATCTTTCAAATCGGTTGGCTGAACTTGTGAGAAAAGCTTCATAGCAGCTGTATCCACTGCAACATAATCGGGTGAAACAAGTAATGATTTTAGTTTCACAACATCCGATTCTGATTTCCCTTGTGGTCCGTTGGATTTCATAATACGATAAGCATCAACTATATTTAATGCCGGTTTTTTGTGAAAAGTTGCTGCATCTGCAATGCATTGATGCAAGTCATGGCTATGGAAAAAGCTTCTGTCCCAAACAATACCCATTAAGTTTTTCATGGAGATGGTATTTTTAGCACCTCCATGGTGCTTTAATACCGGCACGTTGAACCAAACATCGCACTCAAGCAAGGCATGATGAATCTTTGCTTTCTTTAAATTTACACCACGTGGCAAATCTACTTCGCGATAATATGATTCGTCGTTGGCAGGAACCATCTTGCCCCCGGCAGCATTTACAGCTTTTGCGATTCCGCTATTTGCATAGCTTTTCTGCCAGTCATGACACGTGTGATCGAAAACGATTACTTCTGAAGCACCTGCACCTCTGCAAAGCCTGACTAATGCACCTACCAGTTCAGGATTGGTGTTTGCAGCCAACTCTGGTTTCCTGTCCCAACCGATATTCGGCTTAATAACTACTTTCTGACCTCTTTTTACAAAGGTTTTAATACCACCAAATTCTTTTAGCGCTCTTATCAGCATTACTTCAGGTTCACCACCCATAACAGCTACTAAATCCGGCCCTGAGTGAACAGCCATTTCTTTTCCCGATAAAACTGTACCAAATGCATTGGTTTTAAAAAATGAAGCAATACCAACAATTGCTGCTGATTTGAAAAAGTCTCTCCGTTTCATTGTCAAATTGGTTTATAAACGTTTAGTATATTTTAAAATGTTCTGGTTGAAAATAATGAGTACAAGTATAGCCGGAATTTATTTTTTTACAAATTATTATAATGCAATAATTGTTTCAAAAAAACCAACTCTTTATTTTTATATTATTCCTCTTCAACTTCCATTGGTTTACTTTTTACTACAAACGCACTGATTTCCCAAAGGGCATAGATAGGAATAAAGAATAACATGATTGTAAATGGATCACCGGTCGGAGAAAATATAGCTACAATCACAAACAATGAGAAGAAAGCATGTTTACGAAATTTGTTGAAAAATTCCCTATGTAAAATTCCAATTTGTGATAAAAACCATGCAACAATTGGTAACTCAAATACCAATCCCATAAAGAAACAAACCATCAGGAAGGTATTCATATACGAATCCAGTGAGACGCTTTGTTCAATAAATTTACTGAGTTGATATCCGGCAAGATATCTTAATGTCAATGGAAACAGAAAGAAATAGCCGACTGCAACTCCCATAAAGAATAATACATTCCCAAATAAAAATACTTTGCCCGCATTCTTTTTTTCATTGTCATAAAGCGCTGGTCTAACAAATAGAAAAAGTTGATAAATGACAAATGGAAAACTGAATACCAATGCAAACCACAATGACGATGTCAGATGAACCATAAACTGCGATGCCAGATTAATGTTGATTATTTTTACATTAAAAGCACCTGTTATGAAATCAGGTAAGTAAGGAATCTTTTTGCTTGCCTCGTTAATCCATTGATAAAGAAAAAAATCGTTTCTGGAAGGTGCAAGAACTACATTGTCGAAAATCCTTCTCATGAATGCAAAAAACACCAGAGAAGCTAAACCGACAAATCCTCCAATTCGAAATAATGTTGATCTTAAATCATCCAGATGGTCCCAGAAGGATTTTTCACTGTCATTAGAGTCATTCATGCTTATTTAGCAGAATCTAATTTTTCTTCTTTAGAATCTTTAGGAGATTCCTTTTTTGTCTCTGTAGTTGAGTCTTTTATTTCATTTTCAACTTCATTCATTCCTTCCTTGAAACTTTTGATACCCTTGCCTAAACCTTTCATCAATTCAGGAATTTTCTTTCCACCGAATAGAAGCAAAAAAATCAAAGCAATGACAATAATAACAGGTGAATCTAAAAAAAGTAAGTGGTTCATATAAAGTGTTTTTTTATGTTTTGCTAAATAAATTCAAAGCAACTAATGTGCTGTAAAAATACAACTATATTTTTATTACAAAAAAAATAGTCCCATAATAATGCAAATTATGGCTGTTAATGATATGAAATTTAGGAATAGTGGTTAATAATTACATTAATCAATTGTGAAGCGGATAGTAAAAGTCTTATATTGTAATTAAAATATATAGTTTTCAATAACTACCTATACTTTAATTCTTATCAACCATTTTACTGCTGTTTGCATTATAACGCTCACCAATATTTGGATATTTTTCCAATAAAGCTTCAATTTCAGCTAAATCATGATGAGTCAGTACCATGCCTATGGCTCCGACATTTTCCATTAAATAGGTTCGGCGTTTTGTTCCAGGGATTGGAATAATATGTTCTCCTTGTGCCAAGACCCAGGCTAAAGCAAGTTGCGATGGAGTACAATCTTTTCGTTTTGCAATCAGGGCAAAATCCTGGGTTAAAGATGTATTGTTTTGTACATGATCCTCTTGGTAACGGGGTAATGTCTTTCGAAAATCACCATCTTTCAGTTTGGTTATATCAAGCGTATTGGTCATTAACCCACGAGCAAGTGGACTGAATGGAACAAATGTAACGCTTAATTCAAGACAGGTTGGAAGTATTTCCTTTTCCACATCACGGGTTAATAATGAATATTCGCTTTGAAGAGCTGAAATAGGATGAACAGAACATGCCCGACGAAGTGAGTTCGCAGAAACTTCAGATAATCCCAGAAAACGTACTTTCCCTTCTTTTACCAGTTCAGCCATTGCACCTACCGTTTCTTCTACCGGTATGTTTGGATCAATTCGATGAGCATAATACAAATCAATCACATCTGTATTTAGACGTTTCAGGCTTTTTTCAACAGCCGTCCTCATGTACTTCGGAGAAGCATCAAATTCAAAAGCATACTTGTTCTCAGTACCAGGCTTAAATCCAAATTTGGTAGCAAGAAAAATCTTATCACGATTTGGTTTCAGCACTTTGGCAATTAATTCTTCATTTCTACCGGCACCGTAAATGTCGGCAGTATCCCAGAATGTTACACCTATTTCAATTGCTTTTTCTAATGTGCCAATTGATTCTTCGTCGTCAGGCTCGCCATAACCATGACTCATACCCATACACCCCAACCCGATAGTTGGAAGTTTGATATCACTTTTTCCAAATTTTCTGTAGAGCATAAATTATTAATTTAGAATTATAAGTATTTAATAATCCGATAGAAAACTCTTTATAGCCATAAGACAATATTGAAAATGGTATTGCTCTTGAAAGGCATTTCTTATTTTAAGTAGGTATCAATACCTTATTCCATTCATTCCCTCAAAAGTTGGTTCAGTTAGGTGTTTAAATGTTATGCAGTTTAAGTCGGGAACCAATTGCTTTTTAGTTTGAAAATTCATAGGAATATGAATGTACAATGTTAATGTTTTAGTATAACTACGATTTCTTAACTAAAATGATAAAGAAAAACAATGGTAGCATCCATGGCTGTTTTCTTGTTGTCCTTTATTTCCATTGATACTTGTATTTCTGCTTTGGATGTACCTCGCAGGTTAATTAATGATTTAATACTTGCCCTTAATCTAACTTCACTGTCTACCAATACCGGTTGATTGAACCTGAGCTTTTCAATTCCGTAATTCACTGTTAGTTTCGAATTATTTACTTCCATTATCTGATCCCATAAATAGGGCAAAACCGAAAGATTGAGGTACCCATGGGCAATGGTTGTTTTGTATGGGCTTTCTGTTTTAGACCGTTCAGTATCCACATGAATCCATTGATGATCTAATGTTGCATCGGCAAACAGATTGATTTGATCTTGTGAAATGGTAATATAATCCGATACACCTAATTCTTTTCCAACGTATTGCTCTAATTCGTCAAAACTATTTACGACAATTCTATTCATTTTTATATTTATATAAATTGCTGGAACTTCTTGTGTCCTGCAACTTGTTTTATTTTGTGCAAATATACTTAAATTTTAGGTTTTGTGAAATAGATAATACCTAACTTTTCAGGATTAAATTTTAAAAAAAATGTTCAATCGTATGGGGATTAATTATTGATGGCTGACACTTTTTATAAATGATCCTGTTTTCATAAATCTGGTTACCAATGTGATGACTTTTTTCTTCAAAGGCATTAATATATGCATTGATTTTACTGTAATAATTTCTTTCTCAATCCCAAGAATAGCTTGTTTCATGGTTACAGTACCATCATTGTCATCTTTCATTAATGGATTAAACCAGGGTTTAGAACCTTTAATTCCTACTATCAGACCCACTTCACAAGTAGGTACGGGTAGTTTGAATGCGTACGAATTTGAATCGGTACGCATAAGAATAACATTTGGACCGAGAAATGATCTAAAGGATGATCTGGAAAAGAAGTCAGCCATTTCGGTGCCTTTATTCGGAGGTGCTAACATAACAAACCGGTATATAAAAGGAAAATGATTCTTGGAATCCAGGTTTTTGTACATCGACCTGACAACCAATCCTCCCATGGAATGAGTAACAAATGAAACCGTATCATAATTTTCCTGTTTTACTTTTATATATAAATCGCGCCCAATGCTATCAATACATTCTTTAAAACTCGGATAAGAATAGTTTTCTGCTTCGTACCCTTCTTGTCTTAATCCTTTGAATATTTTGTCCATTTGGGCTGCAGAACCACCATATCCATGAAGAATATATACTTTATGGGTGGCTAAGGTGATCTGCGCAAACAGCAGGAATAAAGGCACAATGATAATTGTTGTCAGTTTCATTTTTATTGTTCTGATGTCAATATTTTATTGAAAGTATTTAGTTTGGCATTGATAACCAAAGTCATCATTGCCAAGAAAATAAATGGGGGTATATTCGATAGAACTACTTTTTTTGCACAAGAATTATGATTGAACTATCTCTTTAATTTAAGTTCAACATGCTCATTTTGATTTATTGACCAATGTAAAAAGCGTAATCTGTATATAGTTTCATGTAATTTGAGTAATTAGACGAGTATTGATTCGGCTATTTCAACAGCATCTTGCACATATATTGAGCATTTGCATCGAAATAGTTTGCGCTTTTGTATTTCTGCTATTCCTTCGGGTGTGTTTATGTCTAAGTTATCCAACAGTTCAAAGCAATTTATCGACTGATGACGCTCTTTAAATTTAGAAATGAGTTGTAGTGACATCTTATATGCATTGGCTTTGTCTGATTCAAGCCCATGTTCACCTTTGCCATATTTGAGTCCAATAACCATTAAAGCACCTGTGACAGCACCACAGGTTTCCTGCATGCGGGCAATGCCAGATCCGAATGGACTTGCCAATCGGAGACAACAATCTTTTGTCATCCCAAAATCTTCGGCAAATACCGATAACACCGATTGTGAACAATTGTACCCGCTTCCAAATTTTTCTGCAGCTAATATTGATTTATCACTCATAAGAATATCGTTAGATGTTAAAAGAAAATAATTAATAGGCTGTCGAGTTACTATTCCATATACAGTCACTTAATCGTTGTCATAGGCATCCAGAGCAATCTGTAAACAACTGGATATTCCCTTCAAACCACAAACCGTAAGTGTAATCAGAATAGTGTCTTTTATTTCATCACGTGTTGCTCCAAGCTTTTTTGCCATTTTGGTATGAAAAAAGACGGCAGTACTATCACCGGTTGACGATTTGATGCCGATATAAACCAGTTGTTTGGTCTTTGCATCCAAGCCGGTAGTTGATTTCAATGCTTCAATAAGTCCATCGAAGGCTTTGGCAACTTCGGGGGCTTCGTTTTGGAAAGTGTCCAGTGTACTTTTCATAGGTGGATTGTATTACGTTTTTACATTAAAATGAATGATGGGTATATTTCAATGAATATCAAGTTGCTGTTTAAACATTAAACAAACATTTCAAATCCAGAAGCAAATTTAGAAGGATTAAATTCAATGATTTCGTAGGTTGCTGCATTGTGTATGTTGAACGGATCTTCCAAAATAATACGTTCAACTTCCTTTTTACTCTCAGCTTTACAAAGAATCACTCCTCCGGTACGTGGGTTTTGGGCACCTGAGCATATAAATTTGTTGCAAGCATAATATTTACCCAGAAAAGCAAGGTGTTCAGTCAGGTGTTCTTCAATTTTTTCAATACCATATGTGTAAGTAAGAAGAATAAGAAACATAAATTCATTTTATTTGTATGCAATAAATATTCACAATTTCTTATCCTCAATTGTTCTTATAATTTTTTCAATTCTTCCAGTAGTATTTTATTTTCCTCCGGAGTTCCTACCGTTATGCGCAGGCAATCATTACAAAATGTGACGCTATTTCGGTTGCGTACAATAATGCTTCTGTCAACCAGCTGATGATAGGTTGCATTTGCATTGTTTACTTTTACCAATACAAAATTGGCATCTGTTGGATATACATGTACAACCATTGGTAGTTTCTCCAACGAGTTAATCAGGACAGTTCTTTCTGCCAACAGGATTTTAACCCATTCTTTAACCTGATCCGGACTTTTCAACGCATTTATGGCATGCTTTTGAGTCAGGATGTTGATGTTATAGGGATATTTTATCTTATTCAATACAGCAATGATTTCAATTGAAGCAAATGCCATTCCCAGTCGGATAGCTGCATTCCCCCATGCTTTAGAAAATGTTTGCAGAATAACCAGATTCGGATATTGAGACAGATATTCAGAAAAACTGCTTTCCGAAGCAAAATCAATATATGCTTCATCCAATACCACAATTCCATCAAATGAATTTAACAGTGTGACAACTTCATTCCGGTTCAAACTGTTTCCGGTAGGGTTGTTCGGTGAGCATAGCCATATTATTTTTGTATACAGGTTGCTTGCCGATATTAATTTTTCGCTCGAAAACTGAAAGTTCTCATCTAGCAATACTTTCCGGTATTCAATATCATTTATTGCTGCACTTACTTTGTACATTCCGTATGTGGGTTCAATGGCAACCACATTATCAAGCCTTGGTTCGCAAAAAGCACGATATAGCAGATCAATAGGCTCATCACTTCCATTCCCAAGGAATATGTTTTCGGGGGGCACGTTCTTAATTCTTGAAATATGTTCTTTTACTTCCCATTGCAGAGGATCGGGATAACGATTGAAAGGTGAATTGTAGGGATTCTCATTCGCATCAAGATATACAGAAGCCTCACCTTTGAATTCATCTCTGGCACTTGAATAGGGTTGTAGTTGACGGATATTCTCGCGTAATAATTTTTGTATGTCCATTTCTTATACTTCTGTTAATTACAAACTCAATCTGGGGTGACTCTTTAAAGAATCTATACAATGAATACCTGCAGCTGATGTCTAAAAACTACTACCCACTACTTACTACCCACTACTTACTATCTACTACTACCTATCTTCTATGGCTGCTTATTCTTTCTTCAACTTCTCTTTCTTCATTCAACCTGATTTTTACAGCGTTACTATGGGCTTGCAATTCTTCGCTTTCGGCCATTAATATAATGGCGTTGCTTAAGTTGGTTAAACCTTCCTGTGTTATCTGTTGAAATGTTACTTTCCGGATAAAACTATCCAGATTTACTCCATTGTAAGCTTTAGCGTAACCATTGGTAGGTAGAGTATGATTGGTGCCGGATGCATAATCTCCTGCACTTTCGGGAGTATAGTTACCCAGAAATACTGAACCGGCATTCGTTATATTTGCTGCAACCCCCATGTAGAAACGGGTGCAAATAATAAGATGCTCAGGTGCATATTCATTTGTCATTTCCACTGCTTCTTCCAGCGTTTTCAGTAAAATTATTTTACTGTTTTCCAATGCTTTTTGAGCCAGGTCTTTTCTTGGTAGTTGTTCGATCTGTAATTCGATTTGTTCCAGTACAGGCTCAATTATTTTTTCACTGACAGTAAGTAAAATTACCTGGCTATCCAAACCATGTTCGGCTTGCGAGAGTAAATCAGCAGCAATAAAAGCAGGATTAGCTGTTTCGTCTGCTATCACCTCTACTTCCGATGGTCCTGCCGGCATATCAATCGCCACATCGCGTAATGATACTAATTGCTTTGCAGCAGTTACGTACTGGTTTCCGGGACCGAAAATTTTATATACTTTAGGAACGGTTTCTGTCCCGTATGCCATGGCTGCTATGGCTTGTGAACCTCCGATTTTAAAGATACGATGAATGCCTGCTACCTTTGCTGCATAGAGTACAGCCGGATGTATTTTACCTTCTTTATTTGGGGGAGTGCACAATATAACTTCAGTGCATTCTGCTATCTGAGCCGGTATTCCCAACATAAGGACCGTTGAAAATAAAGGGGCTGTTCCACCGGGGACATACAACCCGACTTTTTGAATGGCAATTGCTTTTTGCCAGCAATATACTCCGGGGGAAGTCTGAATTTCAGGTAGCTCCTGTTGTTGTTCCGAATGAAATTTCCATATGTTCCGCCTGGCCATTTCAATGGCTTGTTTCAGATTTACTGAAACCAATTTGTCAGCCTCTTCTATTTCTTCTTTTGTTACCTCAAAACTCTCAAGGTTTACCTGGTCGAATTGCTTTGTAAATTCTTTAATTGCCTTGTCTCCATGGTTTTTTACCTCGTCCAGTACTTTTTGTACTGAATCAAATAACAAAGTACTATCGTATGATGGACGGGTTAAAAGCGAAGTCCATTCTTCTCTTGAAGGATATTTAATTACTTGCATGCGTTTATATTTTCTATGGTGTTGGAAATTATAGTTGAATACAAAAATATTGTTTCAGTTATTTTTATTATTGAAAATATTATTCCCCTTTTGGAGTCGTATTGTCGTTTTCACTTATTCGCCAATCATTGCTAAATGCTACCCATTGTTCGAACAGGTCTTTCATGCTGTCGAAAACAATATTTGCTCCGCTGTCTGATAAGACTGCAGGGTCAAGCGGACCGGTATTCACTGCAATTGTAAATAAGCCAGCTTTTGATGACGATTCCACACCCAAAGGTGCATTCTCAATAACTACAACTTCCCATGGGTTTAATCCTGACTTTTTTAATGCCATTAGATACGGTTCGGGGTGTGGTTTCCCATATTGTACGTCGAATGCTGTCACCATTTTTTTCTTTTGAAAAACACCCGGGAAATTTCCTTCTAAACTATCAATCAAACTTGGCTGACCGGAACCTGTAACTACAAATATTCCGAGTTTTTGTAATTGGATTCTTTCCAGTAGATCGGATACATATGGAATTTTTTCCGAATGTTTGAACGTTTCGAACAACCTGGATTTCAATCGGTAAATTGTTTGTTTCTCTTCATCAGTAGCATTTCTTCCGTGTTCTTTAATAAATACGCCATCAATGGTAGAAGCTCCGGTTCTGCCTTCGTTCAAATAAGCCTCGTTTTCGGTAAATGGAAGTCCCACTTGTTTTAACGCTCCAACCCATGCGGTTGCATGGCTTCCCATTGAATCGAAAAGTACGCCATCCATGTCAAAGAATATCGCTTTAGGGTGAAATGTAGGATATTTATTTAATTGAATAAATTTTTCGATTTCTGTTGTAAACATGTAGTTAAATTTTTCTGCAAAGATACTTATTTGTCAGTTAAAATAGTTCTTTTTGTCATACGAATTTACCATTATTCAACCTAAACGCTATTTTGGAAGAACATGAGTGAAATAAAAATTATTTTTTTTATTTTCTGTATTTTTTTATTCCAAAAACTCTCAGTAACAAAATAAAATGTAAATTTGCATTCTTCAAGTAAGCGGGGTGTGGCGCAGTAGGTAGCGCGTTACGTTCGGGACGTAGAGGTCGCAGGTTCGAGTCTTGTCACCCCGACTTACACGTATGGCGGATCACATTAAACAGATTTTCATACTTTCTAAAAGGCAACTATTTTAATATGTTAGTATTTATAAGGGAGTTTTGGCATAATTATTGTAACTTTGTAACAAAATTATTATAGTTATGAAAACACGATTATTTATTCTTTTGGGGCTAATTGCACTTGCAGTTACTTCCTGCAATATAAGCGGTAGCTCAAATACCACTCCTGAAATTTATTTTGTTACAAATCCTTTTGTAAATAAAACAGATACCCTTAACAGGTATCGTACAGATGACCCTGCTGTTTTTCTTATGGATACTATTCAGGTGGGTGATACGGTTACTTTTCGTCTCTTGCTTTATGGCTACGCAAACAATCTTTCTACCTATAATGTAATCTTATCGGATACAACTTCTACGAAACTTTTACTTCCTACAACCAATTCGCTTGATTCGGTCTTTTTAGCTTCTGCTTCCAATTATTCTATCGGAAAATTCATTTTTAAAAATAAGATCACAAGCCTTTATTTCCCATTTAGGTATGTCGCAAAAAAAGTAAGTACAGATGCAAAAATATCTTTTATCCTTGTCTCCGATGCAAACTTTAATACTTCTGGCAGTATGGGGAGTAGTTCGGCCTCTTTTGTACTGAAAACTCCTGTTAAAATACGTAAAGCAGCGACTCTGGTAAAGAAATGAACATGATATAATGTTATAACAAAAAAACATCTGCAGGATTCTGCAGATGTTTTTTTTTATTAAAGCGTAGTATCAATTGTTTTAAACTCAAATACGAGCTTTAATTGCTTTTGTTTCTGCTTCAAAACCCGGTTTTTCGAGTAAGGCAAACATGTTTTTCTTATAAGCCTCAACACCCGGTTGGTCGAACGGATTTACTCCCAACAGGTATCCACTGATTCCACAGGCCTTTTCGAAGAAATACAACAACTCACCTAAATAATACTCATTCAGTTTAGGCAATTCAATTTTTAAGTTAGGTACACCACCATCAATGTGTGCAATCTGGGTACCAAGTTCTGCCATTTTATTTACTTCGTCCACCCTCTTACCGGCAAGGAAGTTTAATCCATCCAGGTTGTCTGCTGATGTAGGGAATATCTTCGTATAGTTAGTCTCTTTAATCGAAATAACTGTTTCGAAAATTGTGCGTTCACCTTCCTGGATCCATTGTCCCATGGAATGTAAGTCCGATGTGAAGTCAACTGATGCAGGGAATATGCCTTTGTTTTCTTTTCCTTCACTTTCACCGTATAATTGTTTCCACCATTCTCCGATAAAATGCAATTTAGGGTGAAAATTTACCAATATCTCAATTCCTTTTCCATTTTTGTATAGTTCATTCCTTACGGCAGCATATTGTGCAGCTGGGTTTTCTTCGAATTTAGCTTCCAATCCACATACTGTTTCCATAGTTACAGCACCTGCAACCAATTGACGTACATCGAAACCTGCAACGGAAATTGGCAATAAACCTACCGGAGATAGAACAGAATAACGGCCTCCGATATTATCTTCAATAACGAATGTTTTGTATCCTTCCTGGGTTGCCAGTGTACGTAACGCTCCTCGTGACTTGTCGGTAATAGCAACAATCAGTTTTTTAGATGCTGCCTTGCCTTGTTGATCTTCAAGTTGTGTTTTTAATAATCGGAATGCCAATGCAGGTTCTGTAGTAGTTCCCGATTTAGAGATAGATATAATGCCGAATTTCTTGGTTTTCAACATCTCCTGTAGTTCATACAGGTAATCTTCGCCAATATTCTGACCGGCATACACCATAACAGGTGATTTGCGTTCTGTTTTTAACCAGTCAAAGCTGTTCGATAGAGCATCAATCACTGCTTTTGCACCCAGATAACTTCCGCCAATGCCAATTACTACAACAACTTCACAATTATCCCGAAGGATCTTTGCTGTGCTTTCAATATCGGATAAATGAGCTTCGTCTATGGATGAAGGTAAATTCAACCAACCTAAAAAATCACTCCCTTTTCCGGTAGCATTGTGCAGGGCTGCATTAGCAGCCGCTACCTGTGCTTTGTACCCGGCTACATGTTGTTCGGATATAAATCCAAACGCTTTGTCGATAGATAGTTTAATGTTTTGCATATAAATAATAGTTTGATGTTTTTTTTAATTACTTGCCTCTTACCACTCATTTCTCATCTCTCACTCCTCATCTCTCATTTTCTACCTACTACCTACTACTTACTATTTAAGTCTTTCCGATAGTTTACGTATTTCCATGGTAGGTGAACAACGATTATAGAGGATTTCAAAGATTGAATCTACAATAGGCATACTCACCTGGTAATTCTCATTGATTTCATGAATACATTTCGTGGCATAATATCCCTCGGCTATCATTTCCATTTCTATTTGTGCTGTCTTTACGGAATATCCTTTCCCGATCATGCTCCCGAACAACCTGTTACGGCTGAACTTAGAATAAGCTGTAACCAGTAGATCGCCCAGGTAGGCTGATTCGTTAATGTCACGGTGCATTGGATTTGTAGCATTACAAAAACGGTTCATTTCCTGTATGGCATTCGACACCAGCACAGCCTGAAAGTTATCCCCGTATTTTAATCCGTGGCATATCCCTGCGGCTATGGAATATATATTTTTCATTACCGAAGAATATTCTATTCCCATGATATCATCGCTGATAGAGGTGCGAATAAAGCTTGTATTAAACCTTTGTGCCAGCATTCGGGCTTTCTCACGAGAAGTACAACCAATAGTCAGGTATGAGAGTCTCTCGAGGGCAACTTCTTCTGCATGACATGGGCCGGCTAAAACAGCGATATTATCTTTTTGTACCTTATACTTTTCCTCTAAATAATCCGATACAATCATGTTCTCATCAGGTACAATCCCTTTGATTGCTGTAACAATAAATTTGTTATCCAACGATCGTTTCAGCTTTTTAAGGTGTTGTTTTAAAAAAGGAGAAGGCGTTGCAAATATCAATATATCTGACGTACGAACGAGCTTGTTAATATCATTTGTGAAATTAATACGGTCAGTATCAAATTTTACTCCGGTTAGATAGGACGGATTCTTACTTAATCGTATGAACTCATCAATTTGTTCCTGACGGCGCATGTACCAATTGATGCTGTCTGCATTGGTCAGTGTGATTTTAGCAATTGCTGTGGCCCAACTTCCGCCTCCGATAACAGCTATTTTACTTTTTTCGTTCATTTGTATATGTATAATGTCTAAAAGTCAAATAAATGGGTTTAATTTTCAATTAAAAACAAGTATGCAATCTTTATTCATTTAGAAAGTGTTTATTTTTCAAATAGATTCTTTGTCTTTAATACATCAAGGGTACTCGCTGAATTATTTATTTTTTCCAATTTCCATTGATTTTTAACCCTTATAAAGTGATAAGTGTGGGAAAATTTCCATACTTGTCTTTTTTTATTTTTAATAATTTCGCCTGTTGTTTCCGAAATGGTATAATCTAACATATATCCTTGAATATAAGCTACATATTTGTCAAATGAATTATTCTTATAATCTTCACAGCCTATTATCTCAAGCACTCTAATGTCATTACATCTCAGGATGTTCTTTTCACCTTTTTTTGTCAATTCTAATACACCTGAGTTCAATTCATCAAATAGTTCAGTAGTTAAAAGATCAGATACTTTACTCAAATCTTTGTTTTGTATAGAATCATTTAGTCTCCGGATTGATTCTCTGGTGTGTGATTTTAAGTTTTCTATATCCCAAATGGCATCATTTCTAATACTTTTCTTTAAAATCCATTCAGACAAATACGATTTCCATATTACTATTGTTGTAACTGTACTTAGTATTATTATAACAACGATACTATAACCAATCCAATTAGATAGATTGCCTTGTATACCTCCATTTCGTCCAATCATCCAAAAAGATGGATAACCTGCATATACCTTGTTAGATAGTAGTATGAAACTAACAAAAAGAAATGGAATCTTTATTTTTTTTAGTTTCATAGCACTGATTATTCCCTATTTTTCGGCATTAGCTATCCAATCAGCTACAACTTCTTTCGTTGGATTCACCAATTCCAGTTTGTTTTTTTTATTCAATCCGCAGATATCCTGATGAAATTTATTCGGGTTCAGCCCTTTTAAGTCAGCAACCATAACAATACCGGCCTTTTGTACCACCGTTATCCATTCTTCAGGAATTCCCAGGGCAGCAAACTTTTCCTTGCTGTCTTTTTTGTCTGCTTTTTCCGGTTTCATTTGAGGAAAGAAAAGTACTTCCTGAATGGCTACCTGTCCGGTCATTAACATAACCAACCTGTCCATCCCGATTCCCATCCCGGAGGTTGGTGGCATACCGTATTCCAACGAACGTACAAAATCCATATCGATAAACATAGCTTCGTCGTCGCCCTTTTCGCTTAGGTTCATCTGTTCCTGGAAACGACCCAACTGGTCGATCGGGTCATTCAGCTCCGAATAGGCATTTGCCAGTTCTTTACCGTTCACCATCAACTCAAATCGTTCAGTCAGTTCCGGATTGTCCCTGTGACGTTTACATAGTGGGCTCATCTCGCGGGGATAATCGGTAATGAATGTAGGCTGGATATAATTTCCTTCACACTTTTCACCAAAAATCTCATCAATCATTTTGCCTTTCCCCATCGTTTCATCAGCTTCGATATGCAACTGCTTGCACACTTCACGAAGCTGCACTTCGTCCATTCCGTTGATGTCTATACCGGTATATTCCTTGATGGAATCAATCATGGTGATGCGTTTAAACGGAGTTTTAAAACTGATCGTTTTATCACCAATCTTAATTTCATCGGTTCCATTCACATCCTGACAGATCTTTTCGATCATGTTTTCAGTGAATTCCATCATCCAGTTGTAGTCCTTGTAAGCTACATATATCTCCATGGCGGTAAATTCGGGATTGTGTGTACGATCCATTCCTTCGTTGCGGAAGTTTTTGGAGAATTCATATACACCTTCGAAACCACCTACAATAAGTCTTTTTAAATACAATTCATCGGCTACACGCAAATAAAGCGGCATATCCAATGCATTGTGATGCGTGGTGAATGGCCGTGCTGCTGCACCACCCGGTATCGATTGAAGTATGGGAGTTTCCACCTCGATATAATCCTGCGAATTGAAATAATCGCGCATGGATTGGTATACCTTGGTGCGTTTGATGAAAATGTCTTTAATCCCTTCGTTTACTACCAGATCTACATACCGTTGACGGTAACGTTGTTCAGGGTCTTCGAATGCATCGAATGCCACACCATCTTTGTATTTCACAATTGGAAGTGGACGTAACGATTTGCTCAGTACAGTCAGTTCTTTGGTATGTATGCTTATTTCGCCAGTCTGTGTACGGAATGTAAAACCTTTGATACCCACAAAATCACCAATGTCCAATAATTTTTTAAATACAGTATTGTACATTTCAGGTTGTGCTTCGGTGGTAATGTCGTCACGGCTTACATAAACCTGAATACGTCCTTTGGAATCCTGCAATTCAATGAATGAAGCTTTCCCCATGATACGACGGCTCATGATACGACCGGCCACACATACGTTTTTACCGCTTTCTTCGTCTTTAAATTCGGATTTTATATCAATTGAAAATGCGTCGGTTGGGTACAGGGCTGCAGGGTATGGATCGATGCCCAAATTGCGTAATTCATCCAGACTTTGTCGTCTGAATTGTTCTTGTTCACTCAGTTCTATGCTCATAATCTTTTTTAAATACAAATTACCGCAAAAGTACAAAAAAAGGATGGATAATTGTAATATCACTCTATAATTCATAGTTGCACAGCAGAATTACTCAGACCGACTGGAAGAAATCTAAAATGAACAAACACGGAAAACGGCACTTGTTTTACATCTCTTTTTCCTTTTTCTATGTTCGTCATTTAGTTATTTCTCATTTATCATATACATATCATATAGTATTTATGATATATGTTATCTAAGTTATATCTATATTACATCTAAGTTACATCTAAGTTATATCATAGAACAGATGTAGAGGAAATGAAAACGAAAAGAGTATATCACAGGAAAAAAGGAATTGAAGAGCCGAGAGATGGAAAGTCTTTTATGGGCATTTTTATCGAAGACTTCATGGAGTTTTTCAAAACGGGAATGCCATAGCTTAAAAAGATTGAGTGCAATATAATGTCAACATCATGGCAATAACGTGGTCAATACAAAAAGTTCATTGGATTCAAAATTCGTAACTAAAGACGATTAACAGCTAATCTGATCTTTCATTGGATTTAGAACTTGCTTTCACAATGTATCCGGTAGAATCAATTTTCAATCGTATAAAGAGAAATAAATACAGTAGATTCGATTTCAATGTATTGAACGATAGTGAAATAACCCCAGTAAAATTTACATATAGCCCTGGTAATATCTGGTGCTATTGTTTATCGATATGTCTCTTGAATAAAAGGGTCAAAAATAGATAAACAGGAGAACAATAATGCGATTATACTGTTTTTAGACTATATTTTCATTTGTGTCGGTTTCGACAATGATAACACTTGTTTTATGATCTAACTTTAAGTCGATTATGAAAAAGATATCAGTATTCATAGTGTTTGTTCTTTTAGCAGGAGCTGTCTGTGCTCAACGTGACTTAGCATACAAATGGTCGGCAACTGTCGAATATGGATTAAGCAGTCTGGATGGTGATGGTGACTCCTACATTAAACAAGCTTATGGAACTTCTGTGGAATATGCATTTTTACCTTTTGCCGGAATTGCCCTCGATTATTATTATTTTCCCTTGGGTGGACCTGCATTTAAAACAAATGTAAATGCTGCAAGTGTAAATCTGACAGTAAATGTAAACAGGTTGTTTTTTTCAAACACCGATTATAAAGTAATTCTAAAAGGGTCTATCGGATATGGAATAGCCGGATATACCTCTAAATATATATCTTCAACAACACCTTCCCAAACTTCCGTATCTAATTCAGCATCTTCTTTTCCCGTTTTATCTGTGTCAGTAGAATATTACCTCACAAAATTATTTTCAGTAGGTGCAAAATCACAATTCAGGCCTTTTAATGTGAATAATTTAGAAGGTGATCCCAGGTATAATCTGGATAATGTGTACAATGATAATATCGTTGGGGCTACTCTTTACCTGCGATTTAAATTCTCCAATCCTGACTGAAAAGTATTGATTGTCCGTTTAAAAAAGGACTTTCCATTCAATTTAAATTATCACAATCCCGGATTTTACTGAATACAATGCCTCCCTTTTAGAATGATGTTTGTATCTTTGCAATAATAAATTCATTTTGTCCTTTCAAAATCTTTGACTCCAAACCTAAAAACATCAATTTCATGAAAGAATTAGAAGCACTGTTTCAGCAACTTACAAAAGAAAAACTGCTATCGAAAGACGAACTGTCAGCATCAGGTTCAAATCGTCGGTATTTCAGGTTAGAGAGTAAAAAAACTTCTCTGATTGGTGTGGAAGGCACTTCGATTGATGAAAACAAAGCTTTTATTGAAATGGCAAAACATTTTTATAATCAGGGCTTATCCGTGCCTCAGTTTCTGGCACAGACTCCCGATGGACGTTTCTATATACAGGAGGATTTAGGCGACACTTTGCTTTTTGATGCTATTGCCGAAGGTCGTACAACCGGTGTCTTCTGCGAAAAGGAAAAGGAATTACTACGTAAAACCATGCGAAAATTACCAGCCATACAGGTATTGGGTGCCCGTGACTTTGATTTTACCATCTGCTATCCTCAGCCAAAATTTAATGAACGCTCAATTTTATGGGATCTGAACTACTTTAAATACTGCTTCCTGAAATCAACCGGTCTTGACTTTCAGGAGAACAAGTTGGAAGATGATTTTGCACATCTCTCTGAATTGCTTATGCGCTCACAAACAAACACGTTTATGTACCGCGATTTTCAGAGTCGTAATGTGATGGTGAAAGACGATGAACCCTATTTTATTGACTTTCAGGGAGGCAGGAAAGGCCCTTTGTACTATGATGTGGCTTCATTCCTGTGGCAGGCAAAAGCACAGTATAAAAAGGAATTACGGGAAGAATTGCTGCAAGAGTACCTGGATGCTCTGAAAGAATTTATGCCTGTTGATGAAGCCGATTTCAGGGAACAACTGAAACATTTCGTTCTGTTCCGGACTCTGCAAGTGCTCGGAGCTTATGGATTCAGGGGCTATTTTGAAAAGAAACCCCATTTTTTACAAAGCATTCCATTTGCCCTTGAAAATCTACGGACTATTTTGAAAGATGAGTTTTCGGAATACCCTTATCTGCTTCAAATACTCAAACAAATGACTGAGTTGAAACAATTTCGGGAAGTGTCAGTTCGTAAACCATTGGTTGTAAAAATATATAGCTTTTCATATAAAAAAGGCATTCCCCAGGACGATTCGGGTAATGGGGGAGGATATGTGTTCGATTGCAGGGCTGTCAACAACCCAGGGAAATACGAACGCTATGCTCATTTTACCGGTTTAGACGAATCGGTTATTCAATTTCTGGAGGAAGATGGTGAAATACTTACTTTCCTTGAACATGCATTCGAACTGGTGGATGCTTCTGTAAGACGCTATAAAGACCGTGGATTTGCCAACTTGATGGTGAGCTTCGGATGTACAGGGGGTCAACATCGCTCGGTTTATTCAGCCCAAAAACTGGCAATTCATCTTAACTCTACTTTTGGAGTCGAAGTGCACCTTATCCACCGCGAACAAAATAAAGAAGAACTGTTGCCAAGCAAATCAGATAGTCAGCCTGCTATACCGGCACCAAATCAACCTATCAATGAATTAATTAATTAACAAATTAACCAATCAGTTATTCGACCAATTAACCAATCAACTAATTAACTAATCAACCAATTTGAAAGCAATGATCTTTGCAGCCGGCCTGGGTACACGCCTGAAGCCGCTGACAGATAACTTACCAAAAGCATTAATTCCAATAGGAGGCAAACCCCTGTTGGAACATGTTATCCTGAAATTAAAAGCAGCCGGTTTCAACGAAATAATTGTCAATGTACATCATTTTCCAGATCAGATTATTGATTTCCTGAAATTGAAAAATAACTTTGATATACGTATTGAAGTGTCAGATGAACGCGATTTATTGCTTGATACGGGAGGGGGAGTTCGTAAAACTGCCTGGTTCTTTGATGATGGAGAATCTTTTCTGGTGCACAATGTGGATATTCTTTCCAACCTGGATTTAAAAGAATTATATAACAATCACGTCTCCTCAGGTTCTGTGGCTACACTGGTTGTAAGCAAACGTGATACGTTCAGGTATCTGTTGTTTAATGAGGATGACAGACTGTGCGGGTGGATCAATGAAAAAACGGGTGAAACGAAACCTGTCACATTCAGTGATATTTCAGGCTTTAATAAGTTAGCATTCGCAGGCATTCAAATGCTTTCACATGATATTTTTAAGTTGATGGAAAATTGTGAACCTAGATTTCCCATCATGGATTTCTATTTATTAAATGTCGATGAACAAACAATAAAAGGCTTTGTTCCTGTCGATTTTCATATGTTGGACGTAGGTAAACTGAATGTGTTGGATGAAGCGGAGAGATTTGTAAAAAAAAGACCCCTAACCCCTATAGGGGAATAAGAGAAGAACTCCTAACCCTTAAATGGGAATTAAGTTTGTATAGGCTGTATTATTTTTTACTTATCGATATTTAGGGATAGAAACAAAAATAGGAGGCGAAAGTAACTAAGTTCCCCTTTAGGGTTAGGGGTTCTCTGATTTATTATGGTACAATCATTTGAATGGCATTTGGAACAATGCTTATGGTATACGGGGAAGTACCGTTAACTACAATGCCATCGGCTTCCATCAATGCATGTTTATGACACTGTACCAGTAAACTTTGTGTTTGAAATGATTCAATAACAGGGTGATCAAGTAATTTTCCCTTGAAGAACAGGTGAAGTGCTCCGATAATATCTATGAATGTTGGTTTCTTTGCCAGCATTACATCCAGTAACCCATCGTAAGGTAAAGCATTGGGTGTTTGTTTCAATCCCCCTCCACTAAAACAACCATTTGCCACATTCATTGTAAACATGCTACCATCCATGTTTCTTTCGGTTGATCGAATCTTTATTTTATTAGCCCGATAGGTAAAGACGGCTAAAAACAAGGCAACGGTATATAAAAAAGAGTGGCTTCCCACATATCTTTTAAGGGTGTGGGTGATATTGACTACTGTTGCATCCAATCCCAGCCCTATAGAATTGATAAAGAAATGAGTCTGTTTCTCACCTTCCAGTTCAAAATTCACTTTCCCAATATCTATGGAATGCAAATTGCCTTTAAGGAATACATCCAGGGAGTGATTATAATCACGTGTCAATCCCCAGAATCTTCCCCAGTCATTTCCTGTTCCCCGTGGGATTAACGCTATCTTTAGCGAATTGGTAGCTTCAATGTTTGCACTGAATATGCCATTTATTACTTCACTCATAGTGCCATCACCGCCAAGTACCATAAAGTTCTGATACTTCTTTTCGGCAAATAACCTGGCAATTTTAATGGCATGCCCGGCAAACTTAGTTACACGGTATTCATACTCAATGCCTGCATTTTTAAGCGTCAGAAAAAGATATTTGCTTTGCTGACGAAATTTCCTTTTACCGGATTTCGGATTTATGATAATAGCCCAATGTTGGAGTGTGATGTTTTCCATAGATGTTTCCTGAATCAGTTAATCAAGTTGATTGAGTTTATTAAGCAAAGGAGTACAATCAACTATTCAACTATTTTCTCAAATAACTAATTGCCTGATTACCTCAATTACCTAATCAACCAATTACCTATTTAACCTCCCGATAGCAATCGGGACAACTTAATCAACTAGTTAACCAATCAACCAATCAACTCTTAATAAGATACAGATCCAGCAACGTCATGGCTGCCATTGCCTCCACAATCGGTACGGCACGTGGTAAAACACAAGGGTCATGGCGTCCGCGCGCTTCCAGCTCTACTTCGTTCATGTGAATATCAAGTGTGTCTTGTTTTTTGGCAATGGTAGCAACAGGTTTGAATAAAACACGGAAATAGATGTCCTGTCCGTTGCTAATACCACCCTGAACACCCCCCGAGTTATTTGTTCGGGTAGTAACCATTTCAGCTGCCTTCACAAATGCATCATTCATTTCTGACCCTTTCAGGCTTACTCCTTCAAACCCACGTCCATAATCAAACCCATGGGTAGCATTGATGCTTAGCATGGCCTGAGCAAGGCGTGCCTGCAGTTTATCGAATACAGGTTCTCCAAGTCCAACAGGAACTCCTTTGATGACACACGAAATAATACCACCGATTGAATCGCCTTCCTCTTTTAATTGTTTTATATAGGCGATCATTTTTTCTGCTGTATCTTTTTCAGGACAACGGACCACATTACTTTCAATTAACGATAAATCAATTGATTCAAAACTGTTAGTCATAGCAATATGTCCTACCTGTGAAGTGTAAGCTGTGATCTCAATGCCCATATTCTTTAGGACTAATTTGGCAATTGCTCCTGCTACTACACGTGAAGCAGTTTCACGTGCCGAACTACGTCCTCCTCCACGATGATCGCGAATTCCGTATTTCTGTTGATAGGTGTAATCGGCATGCGAAGGACGGTAGACTTCTTTCAAATGATCATAATCCGTACTGTGTTGATTTTCATTCCAAATAACAAAAGCAATGGGTGTTCCGGTAGTTTTACCTTCAAAAATGCCTGAGAGAAATTCAACTACATCTCCTTCCTTGCGTGGTGTAGATATGTCCGACTGTCCGGGTCGGCGACGATTCAGCTCATTCTGAATGAAGACTTCATCCAGTTCTACTCCGGATGGACAACCATCCACTATACCTCCGATACCCTTACCGTGAGACTCCCCAAATGAGGTGAACGTAAATAATTTACCTATTATATTCGACATTTGTTAAACGGATTGATTGTTGATGTACTATTACTTTTGATTTAAACACTGATTGATGTACAAAGTTAATTGAAAATATGAATTTTTGGAACAAATGTTTATAATTCTTGTTTTTGATGACCAAAATTCAAATTAAAATTAGCGTTGTATGGTATACCTGTTTTTAGTTGTTGGAAAACCTAAAACATTAATATCCCAATCAGAATTATTTATCAGAGCACATTTTAATACAAATAGAAATGGCTATTATGCAGCTTGAAACTGCAAAATAGCCATTCAGATTTTGTTTTGTATTTATAAAAAGGGATTAGTTACATCCGCAACCGCAGGCACTTACTTTTTCAGTTTTTTCACCACAATCACAGGCTCCATCGCTGCAACCACCTTCGCCGCAATTGCCCTCACCACATCCTTTTTCGTCACAACCACAACCACATCCACCGCTTAATGATGCGATTTCTTTTTCTGTTGCTTCACGAACTTCCAATACACTTCCTTTGAAGTGCAGATTCTCACCAGCCAACGGATGATTTAAATCGACTGTAACGTGAGTATCGGTAATTGTTACAACCTGTGCGTTAACACGGTTACCTTCATTATCCATCAAAGGAACAACATTTCCTTCAAAAATCATTTCTTCGTCAAGCTTACCATCAATTTCGAAAATGGCACGTTCAAGATCCAGCACGCTATCGTCATCATACTGACCATAGGCTTCTTCATTATTTATGGTAAAGTCAAACTTATCACCGACTTGAAGTCCGAATAAGTTCTCTTCAAATTTAGGGAGCATCATTCCAACTCCATAAATAAAACGTAGAGGTTCTTCCGTGGTAGCTTTTTCCATCAATTCCTGTTCTCCTTCTAATTCGCCATCCACGTATAACTCGTATTCGGCTGACACTGATTTGTTTGCTGTAATTTTCATTTTTCTTCTTATTTGTATTTGTACTTGTATTAATTCTTTTTTTTAATTAGTCTGCCTGCATTTTAAACAGGGTTATTTGAATAGTATTACCATAATAACTCAATACCAGACAATATTGTTCGTAGGGTAACCACTTTGTTTGTCATATTTCAAATCCTGAAGCATGCTTGCATTGACACCAAGACGGAAAGTATATGATTTAAAAGGTCCAAATGGAACCATGCTGGCAGTCATAGTCCAGCAATGTAAGTTTCGGATAATGTTGACATTGGTATATGTAAATTGACTGGCTTTAAAGTCATAGGACGTACTTGCACTTATTTTCCAGTTAGTAGTAAGTGAGATATTCCCTGACAGGCTAAGATTATGCGTTAAAGCCATTTTGAATTCTTTTTTTACCGAGTCAATTGTGGATGTATTTGAATATTGAACGGAATAATTTATGGAAAGACTCCAGGGGATAGTTACTTTTTGGTACCCATCTTTGTCTACCTCCTTCTTGTCCTTATCGGCACCCGTTTTATCACCAGTTGCCGGTTTTGGATCATTGGGATTAACGGGAGGTTGTTGGCCGGTATTGTTTGTTTTTTCTTTTTTCTTTTTCTTAAAAGTGTCGTTGTTAAATGTATAGCTATAAGAGGTGCTGGTTCCCAAAAATTTAGGGAACTGGCCATGCTCCCAACGAAGCTGGTTTACCCGCACAAATTGATTGGTATTGGTAAAGGCATACATATATGGGTCGAACGATCCATTCAGGCTGAGTGTATAACTCTTGCCGAGTTTTAAACGAAGACTGGCATTGAAAATCTGCCACTGCATAGTGTCTACGGCTAAATTATAACCACCGCTAAATGAGAGTGCATCAATTAAACTAATAATCTTGGTAGGAATTATTCCGGTTGTATCCTTGTCATTGCGTATTTTCATTTCAACATTATTGCCAACAGAGAAATTAACGACCCCTGATTTGCCTGCACCAGGTACTCCATAAAGAAATCCATCGTAATGAGAGTATTGGACTGTCTGGTCATGCCTGATTAACGGATTGGAAATGTCAGGTAAAGATTTTGTATAAGAACTATAATATCCCCAAACCGGATCCCCAAAATCCGGACGATAGCTGAAACTAATGGTTGGGGTCATAACGTGGCGGATTTTTAGTACCTTATCACCAAAAATGGAGCTAATAGGTGTGAAGAACCCATAAAGCTTTGTAGAAGCTGAAATCGAAGTATTGAAATCAAAAACACGATGAAAACCATCGAGTGTCTCGATTTTTTCAACTTGTTTGATGTTATCCCATGATTTATTGATTGATTGCAGGTACCAACGTTCCGTATAAGTGAAATTCGGAGAAATATTGATGTATTTTAGCAAATTAAATGTGGCATTTACCGGTATATTGTGCTGCATTCCGTTTTGCCAGTCCCTGGTTAACGATGACGAAAAAAGCTTGTTTTCTTTAGTGTTGATAATATTTCTTATACTTCCGGTATAAGACATAGTGATTTTTTCATACCAACGTTCTTTCCCAACAGCGATTTTACGCTTAAGGGGATAAATCCGGCTCATTGAAATACTCAGATCGGGTAATGTCAGACTAATCATTGAATCTCTTGTAGTCTGATTCAGACTCATACCCCCTGATATATTAAACGGACTGTCAGGGAAACGTTTCGTAAATGATACACTTGAACTCTTAGTATTTGCTGAATTTAATGCACCGTTGTAATAGCTGTTTATATTGCTCCTGTTATAGCCACTGGTTGAAAAGTTGACACTGGAAGAAAAATTAAAAAAAGGATTTGCTTTGGCATCCTGGGAATGCGACCATACGATACTCAAATTTGTATTGCTTTGATAATCCGGCAACCCTTTTTCACTAATGATATCATCGCGGTAACTGAAGCTGAGATTTCCACGGTATTTATAGCGTTTCACATATTGTGATGAAGCATTGAAAGACCATGTACCTTTGGTAAAGATATCCCCTTTAAGTTCAAGATCCATATAATCATTTACTGCAAAATAATATCCGCCATTTACCAAACCAAATCCTCTGGAGAAATCATCCTGAAAGGTTGGCATAACAATACCCGAAGAATATTTATCGGTAAAAGGAAAAAATCCAAATGGAATGGCAATAGGCAAAGGCACATCTTCAATAACCAGATAAGCCGGACCGGTAACGATATATTTTCCCGGTTTGACTTTCCCTCTGGTGAGATCAAGGTAGAAATCAGGATGCTCATGGTTATCGCAGGTGGTATATTTTCCATCAGTCATGCAAAGAATGTCTTCACTGGTTTTTTTTGTCTTGTCGCTTATAACATAACCTTCTCCCTGTTTTGTAACTGCCTGACGAATGAAACCTTTTTTTGTCTTTAAATTATAAGTGAGTTCTTTCGATTCATATTCAGTTGTGCCTTCAGTAAAAACAGGATCACCTATTTTTTTTCCGATACTGTCTAATCTTCCTTTTGCAAAAATAAGGCTACTGTCCATTTTAACACGAACAAATTCTGCTTTTAGTTCTATATTCTTGTATTTAATATCGCTTTTTCCATGTAGAAAGCCTGTACCGTTGCCTAGGAAAACTATCGAATCCTGAGCACTATACACTATTTCAGCGTCAATTTTATTTGATTTTGGCTTGTTGATTGTTTTGGTGGAATCTGAATTTGTAGATACGGTAAGTGTGTCGGTTACCGAGGCTTTGTTTCCTTTATTCGTTGATGCAACTTTCCCCTGGCTGAAACCCAATAAGTGTAGAGTTAACCATAAAAATAGAAGCAAGTACGGACGTGCTTTGCTGAAATATAAATGGTTACAGATTTGCATCCGGTAGGGGCATAGGTTTCTTGATTAGGTTGCAAATTTAGTGAAAAAATAGTTGTCTCATTTACATATATCCTTTTTTTATGATTAATTTGAAAATTTACTCCTTAATATCGTATCAGGAATAGGATAAATGCATTACTTTTGCACAAAAACATACAAGAGTTTCTTTTTTTTTATTAGATGAAATTTCATGAAAAACTTAAAAGACTATTTTCTGGTTTGTAAAAATTATATAATAATATTGGGATTATTTGTTATTTTTCCTATTCAAGCTCAGGATGCAAGATTTACTGTTGTCCTGGATGCTGGTCATGGAGGTCATGATCCTGGAGCAATGAGTGCAAATTCAAAAGAGAAAGATATTAATTTGCAGATAGTTCTGGATCTGGGTGCCATTATAGAACAAAAATTCAAGGATGTCAAAGTGATTTATACACGTAAGACGGATAAATACCTTACCTTGCAGGAACGAGCAGATGTAGTAAACGACCATCATGCAGATCTTTTTATTTGTATTCACACCAATGCATCACTAAGCTCAGCTGCCTATGGTGCCGAAACATTTACATTAGGGTTGGCAAAAACAAGAGCAAACCTGGATGTGGCAATGCGTGAAAACTCTGTAATACTATTGGAAGAAGATTATCGTACAAAATACAAAGGGTTTGATCCCAATTCGGTAGACTCCTATATCATGTTCGAATTTATGCAGGACAAGTATATTGATAAAAGTGTTGAATTTTCATCGATTATTCAAAAGCAATTTGTCAGCTATTGCCAACGGACTGATCGGGGTGTGCGGCAAGCCGGATTTTGGGTTTTACACCGGTCAGCCTGTCCAAGTGTTTTAGTAGAAGTAGGTTTTATTTCTAATCCGGCTGAAGAACGGTATTTAACTTCAGACCAGGGGCAGAAAGAAATGGCTACAGCTGTTTTCAATGCATTTGTAGACTACAAGAGAACGCATGATAAAAAATCAGGTCGCCAAATGTCCTCAGTATCAAAAATTGATCAACCATCTAAAAGAGAAGAACATAATCAAAAACAGTCATCCCATTCGGAAGAAGTGGGTGATCATAAACCCGAAATAGATACCGTTGCTAAAAAGAACCAAAATGTGACTCCATTGATTCTTCCGGTGAATTTAGCACATAGGCCGGTTTTTAAAGTTCAATTGTTTGTTACTTCAAAAAACGTAAAGGCAAAATCAAAGGAATTTAAAGGTGTTGACAATATCGATTATTTTGTAGAAGATGGGATGAATAAATACACAGTAGGGAATGAAACCGATTATGCAAGGATAGAAAAAGTCAGAAAGGAAATTGTCTCAAAATTTCCCAAAGCATTTATCATTGCTTTTCAAGGAGATAAAAAAATATCTGCCAGAGAAGCTTTAAAATTAATCAAATAATAAGGTCGATTGTTTCTCTCCAGTTTATCACGATTTATCAGAATAATAAAATTAAACCATATGAAGAAGAAATATTTTACACGTGAAGTTAAAGTAGGTATCATGGCTGTGATAGCCGTTTTTGTATTGTATTTTGGACTGAATTATTTAAAAGGAATAGATATATTCTCACCGGTTAGTTATTATTATGGAAGGTATGAGAATATTGGTGGATTAGTACCTTCTTCTCCTGTTTATGTCAAGGGATTTAAAGTGGGACAGGTTGAGCAAATCAAATATGATTTTTCAAAGAAAGAATCGTTTGTTGTCAAAATATCTGTTTCAAAGGATATCAAATTGCCTAGGGATACCCGAATTGAATTATATGACGAAGGTATAATGGGCGGTAAAGCCATTCAGTTGATCTATGAACCTATAAATCTGTCACAAACAATGCATACACCGGGTGATACGATTGAGACTAAAATGGGAATCGGATTAATGGCTCAGATATCGGGAGACCTTGTACCAAAAATTGAAAGCATTTCCACTCAGGCTGATTCACTGATACGCTCAGTCAGGGTTTTGGTGGAAAACAAAAACCTGAATAAAAGTATGGCCTCTATTGAACGCACTACTGCTGATCTGGCCATAAGCTCTTCTCAACTGAAGAAATTGATGAGTAATGATGTGCCCCATATTCTAAACAATGTAAATGTCATGACAGCGGACTTCAAACAAATAAGTGGAAACCTGAAAAAAATTGATTACCAATCTACTTTTGCCAGCATAGATCATACTATCGCAAACCTGAATTTGATTTCTGAAAAAATGAATAGTTCGGAAGGTACAATCGGCATGCTTTTGAATAATAAAGATCTGTACATCAATCTTTCAAATACAGCTTCAAGCGCTGATAAGTTATTGATAGACCTTCAAAAAAACCCTAAGCGGTATGTCCATTTTTCTCTTTTTGGTAGCAAGACTAAATAGTATTGCTATTTACGCTAATTCTAAATAACGAATCCGGTAAAAAAAATATTGTTTAAGAATTTTCACAGCCGAAACCTTTTGTTAACAAGAGTTTCGGTTTTTTCTTAACTAAATTGACCAAAATTACTATCAATTTGTTAATGCCTTTACTATCAGTCATATTACAATAATGTTACAAATAACTATATGTGAATCAGACATGTTATATAAAGTTCTGATATTAAAAAAGATGGATGAAAGGATGAAGTACCAAAATAAATATGATTTTTTTATGTCAGAAAAGTTTTAGAATTTTGTAGTGCTGAAAATAGCCCGTATAAAAAACTAATTTCTGCAATCTGTTTCTATCTGTTTATATAATTTCGTTGAAAAATATATTGAACCAAAACAAAGATGTTAAATAATCACATTCAATTATGGAATCGCTGCTTGGGCGTTATCAAAGACAATATCAGCGAAGTATCTTTTAAAACTTGGTTTTTACCCCTTGTTGCGCTTAAATACGAAAATAAGATATTTGTATTGCAGGTGCCTAGCCAGTTTTTTGTAGAATATATTGAGGAAAAATACATTGATTTGTTGCGGATGACTTTATACCGTGAGGTTGGAGTCGGAACACGGCTTGAATACCGCGTAATGATTGATAAATCGAGTGGAACAGGTACACAGATTCCTAGTGCCAGTGAACAACAAAAACCCAAACAGGTTGTGAATAATTCGGCTTATCTGAATCCTTATCACAAACCTCAATTGCCGGAAATTGATCCACAATTAAATCCTGCGTATAATTTCAATAATCTGATTGAAGGAAATAGTAATAAACTGGCCCGTACAGCCGGAATTAGCATAGGAAATGAACCCGGGAAGAATGTCTTTAACCCGCTTTTTATCTATGGTCAGTCGGGAGTAGGCAAAACGCATTTGGCTAACGCCATTGGCGTTATGACTAAGCAGTTGCATCCTGACAAACGTGTGTTGTATGTTTCCGCCAATACATTCCAGATTCAATATACAGATGCTGTCAGAAGCAATACAGTGAATGATTTTTTGAATTTCTATCAAACTATTGAAGTCTTGATTGTAGATGATATTCAGGAATTTGCCGGTAAAACAGGTACACAAAATACATTCTTCCATATTTTTAATCACCTTCACCAAATGGGAAAACAATTGGTGTTAACCTCCGACCGGTCTCCAATTGTGATGGTTGGACTGGAACAACGATTGCTTACTCGTTTTAAATGGGGGTTGTCTGCTGAAATAGAGAAACCTGATTTTGATTTACGTAAATCAATTCTTCAGAGTAAGATTTACAGGGATGGGTTGGAAATTGACGAAGAAGTTGTTGATTTTATTGCTGAACATGTAGTGGATAATGTCCGTGACCTGGAAGGCGTACTGGTTTCACTTATGGCTCATTCCACCCTTGCTAATATCCCAATTGATGTAACACTGGCTGAAAAGGTCATAAGCAGAATAGTGAATATCACAAGGAAAGTAAATACTGTTGAGAAAATACGCGATGTCGTTTGTGAATACTTTTCTTTATCAATCGATGCCATATCTACCAAAAGCCGTAAACGTGAAGTCGTTCAGGCACGTCAGATTGCCATGTATTTATCAAAACAATTGACAAAAAGTTCACTGGCTTCTATAGGTAATACCATTGGACAACGTGACCATGCAACAGTATTGCATGCCTGTAAAATTGTAAATGATTTAATGGATTGCGATAAAAATTTCCGTTCAAGCGTCAGGGAAATAGAAGAAAAATTGAAGCGATAAATCTCTTATCCGTAATGTGTTATTTGTAAATAATGAACTGTATTAAAGAAAGCTGCTATACAAAATAGCAGCTTTTTTTGCGAAATATCTTTATCTGTTTACAATGTAAATAAGAAATAATGTTGTATTTTTACGCCCGAAATAAAAACAAACAGACATGGTATATAAATTCACAATACTATCCGATGAGATAGATAATTTTGTTCGTGTAATCAATATTGATTCCGAAGCAAAATTCCTCGATCTGCATAATGCAATTCTCGATTCGGTAAGTTACGAGAAAAATCTAATGACATCTTTCTTTATATGCTCCGATAATTGGGAAAAGGGACAAGAGGTGACACTAGTTGAAATGGATTCAAGTTCAGAATACGATAATTTAGTCATGGAAGATACAACTTTAGAAGAGTTGTTGGTTGATGAGAATCAGAAAATGCTGTATGTATTTGATATGATGTCAGATCGGGTATTTTTTATTGAATTGACCGAAATAATTCCAAGAAAAAACCTGGATAAAGCGGAATGTATATCTTCGGAAGGAAAAGCTCCTGTTCAGATTATGGTCGATGAAGGAATAGCCGCAACTCCTAAAGAAAACATTGATGAAAACTTCTATGGGGATGAAGAATATGAACCTGAAGAATTGGATGAAGAAGGATTTGGAGAAATGAATTTTGACGATAGCAGCTTGTTTACAGAAGATCCTAAATTCTAATTTATCAACAATTAATCGATATAAGACAGAAAGTAAGCATTATTTTCTGTCTTTTTCTTTATAAATCAGTGTGTTCCATACTTCCAGTTTATTTATGAATGAACCTGAAAATCAACTCTCCAGTACCGACTGTCAACTGAAAAGACCAACATTGCTTGTAATTTTGGGTCCGACAGGGGTTGGTAAAACCAATGTAAGTCTGCGAATGGCTGAGCATTTCGGTTGTCCGGTCGTTTCGTGCGATTCCAGACAGTTTTACCGCGAGTTGAAGATTGGTACCGCTGCACCCACGGAAGATCAACTACGACGGATTAAACACTATTTCGTAGGCTCACATTCCATACATGATGAATACAATGCCGGACAATATGAAAAGGATGCCATAGAGTTGCTGGATGGTTTATTTCAGAACCACAAAGTTGTCATGCTGGTGGGTGGCTCGATGATGTATATCGATGCAATTTGCAATGGCATGGACGATATCCCCAATGTAGATGCTGAAACAAGGTTATTCTGGCAAAAGCAGTATGCTGATTTCGGCCTTGAATTTATTCAGGGTGAATTAAAACGACTGGATCCTGTGCATTTTGAACAGGTAGACCTACAAAACCCAAAGCGTATAATCCATGCGTTGGAAATATGCAGCATGACGGGGAATCCTTATTCCAACTTGCGTACAGGCCAACGGAAATTGCGGAATTTCAATATGCTGAAAATAGGATTGAACAGGCCACGTCCTGAATTATACGAGCGAATCAATGCCCGTGTGGATGCCATGATGACTGAAGGGCTACTGGAGGAAGCTGAAAAGTTCTATGCGTATAAAAACCTGAATACTTTGAACACGGTTGGATATAAAGAACTTTACGAATACATGGAAGGCAAATGGACGCTGGATTTTGCGGTAAACATGATTAAACAGGATTCCCGAAGGTATGCCAAGCGACAGATGACCTGGTTTAACAGGGATAAAGAAATTATGTGGTTTCATCCTGATGAGCTTGAATCGAAAATGGAGTTAGTATTTCAAAATATCAAATAAATGAAAATAGAGAAACAAACTTCTTTGTTACCTTACAATACTTTTGGTATTGATGTCAAAGCTGATTTTTTTATTGAATATGAATCAGCATCCGACTTGCAGGATGTCCTTAAATCTGAAATCGTTAGAAATAACCGGACACTTCATATCGGGGGTGGCAGCAATTTGTTGTTTATGCATGATTTTAAAGGTGTAATACTTCATTCAGCCATTCACTCTATTCAGAAAATACGTGAAGACACAGATTCGGTTTATCTTGAAGTCGGTTCAAGCGTTAATTGGGATGACTTTGTCGGGTATTGTGTAGAAAACGGCTGGGGAGGTGTAGAGAATCTATCACTTATTCCAGGAGAAGTAGGTGCTTCGGCAGTGCAAAATATAGGGGCTTATGGGGTAGAAGTGAAGGAAGTAATTGTTGAAGTAAATACTGTGGAGATTGAAACGGCAGGTTTTAAAGCATTCATGAATGAAGATTGCCGGTACGGGTACAGGGACAGTATCTTTAAAAATGAATTGAAAGGAAAGTACATCATAACTTCTGTTTTGTTCCGATTAAATAAGAATCCTGAATTTAGACTGAAGTACCAGCATCTGGAAGATGAAGTAATAAAGAGTGGAGCACTTAATTTATCGAATATCCGTAAAACAATCATCCACATAAGGGAAAGTAAGCTGCCTGATCCTAAAATTACAGGCAATGCAGGTAGTTTCTTTATGAATCCGGTGATTCCCAAAGAACAATTTTTAGCCCTTCAAGTCTTGTACCCTCAAATCCCTCATTATTTTGATTCTGAAACAAGTGAAAAGATACCTGCTGCCTGGTTAATTGATCAGTGCGGATGGAAGGGAAAGCATATAGGGAATGCCGGTGTGCACGAAAAACAGGCGCTGGTTTTGGTAAACCTTGGTGGGGCAACAGGCGCTGAAATTGTATACCTGGCTGAACAAATACAGCATTCGGTAAAAGTAAAGTTCGGTATTGAATTAAAGCCGGAAGTGAATTATATTTAAAGAACCCCCGACCCCTAAATGAAGAACCCCTAGCCCCTAAAGGGGGATAAGATAAGAAAGAAAATACAATTAAAAATAAAAAATAAAAAATAAAGAGGCTGGTAAATAAGGGTAATTTTTTTACCTTTATTTACCAGCCTCCTTATTATTTATAAAATTGCAATTATATTTTTCTCTTCCTCCCCTTTAGGGGTCGGGGGTTCTTCATTTAGGGGTCGGGGGTTATTTAAATATCTCTCTTTTGTTGAGTTCTTTCCTGTATTTGTTTGCATTTACCAGATGTTCAGCCCAGGTAGCTGCAAATTTATGTTCCCCGTTCAGAGTTTCGGAAGCACACATATAAATGTATTTATGATGCGCGTAATTCAATACGGCGTCAATTCCTTCCGGTGTGGCAACGCGTATAGGTCCGGGAGGTAACCCCAGGTTTTTATAGGTGTTATACGGTGAGACCGTCCTCAAATGGCCAAATAAGACACGTTTTATTGTAAAGTCACCCACTGCAAATTTAATGGTTGGGTCAGCCTGCAAGGGCATGCCTGCTTTCAGGCGGTTCAGATATAGTCCGGCTACCATGGGACGGTCATGTTTGTTGTTTGTTTCTTCCTCGACAATCGAAGCCAGGGTAATCACCTGTGTCGTGCTAAGCGGTATGGCTGCTGCTTTTGCTTTCCTTTCTTCCGTCCAGAAACTGGAGTATTCTTTGTTCATGCGTTTAAAGAGATCTTTTGCATTCATGTTCCAGAATACTTCGTAGGTATTGGGGATGAAAAGCGATATGGAAGTATAGGGATTTAACCGGTACCGGGATAAGAAAGCGGTATCATTCAAAAGCTTTAGGATGCTGGTTGAATCAGCCATGAGCTGGGTACTCAACCTGGAAGCCAATTGCTCTTTTGTCCGGATATTGTTGAATGTCAGGCGAACCGGTGTTTGACGACCACTGCGTAACATGCGGATAAGCTGGAAGTTATTCATGCCTGATTTCAAGGCGTAGCGTCCCGATCGAATCTTAGTCCCATAATGAAGGAATCCTGCTACCTGCCTGAACGAATACATGTTCATTACCTTTGCTTCTTTTGAAAGAAGTGTGGTGACATCATTGAAGTTGCTGCTGTCGGGTATGCAAAGAAATGCTTTCTCATCGCTCCTCGGAAAGATGTTCGGGATAAAAAAGATAGCTGCAAAGTAACTGAAAATAGCCAACGCAATGTAACCAACCCATTTGATTGGTTTTTTAAGTCCTTTTGATTGTTTTGCTTTTGTCGTCATAAACGTAAGGTGTGGTTATAAATCCTATTGTACTGCAAAAATACGGATTTGTTTTGAAATATGTAAAAAGAAAACCAATTGCAATTTATTTAATACATTTTTTTAAGTCTAAGATGCGGAAAATCAATGAATAGTTAATTAATAATTATTCATTTGAGGTTGTAAAATGAAGAAATGGTTTTGATAATCAAAAATTCCTTCTTATATTTGCACCCGCTAAAGCAAAGTCAGGAAGTTTGGGTGAGTGGCTGAAACCACCAGTTTGCTAAACTGACGTACGGGCAACCGTACCACGAGTTCGAATCTCGTAGCTTCCGCTAAAACGTCGAAATCCAAAAGGTTTCGGCGTTTTTTCATTCCCGGAATATCTGGATTGAACATACTTACTTAAAAATGCGTATCTTTGCAGTCAAATAATATATTTTCAATGAGATTTGACGAACTTCCACTTTGCGATGCCGTTTTGGACGGATTGCAAGCAATGAATTTTAAAGAAGCCACTCCGGTTCAGGAACAAACCATACCAGTAATACTTCAAAAACGCGATGTAATCGCCTGTGCCCAAACCGGAACAGGCAAGACTGCCGCTTTTATCCTGCCTCTTTTGCATAACCTGCAGGCAGAGCCCCATGAAGAAAATTTTGTAAATGCCATTATCATGGCACCAACCCGTGAACTGGCACAGCAGATTGACCAGCAAATGGAAGGTTTCTCCTATTACCTGCCTTTTTCATCGGTAGCTGTATATGGTGGAAACGATTCACAAGCCTGGGACGTACAACGCCGGGGATTACAAAAAGGTGCTGATGTGGTGATTGCTACTCCGGGTCGTTTGCTTTCGCATATCAACCTCTACGACATTGATTTTTCACATGTAAAATACTTCATTCTCGACGAAGCCGACCGTATGCTCGACATGGGTTTCTTCGACGATATCATGCAGGTGGTAAACCGCTTGCCAAAGGATCGTCAGACAATCATGTTCTCAGCCACCATGCCTCCTAAAATCCGGTTACTGGCCAAATCGATCATGCATGATCCGTTTGAAGTGAAAATTGCGGTATCCCGTCCGCCTGACAGCATTATGCAAACAGCTTATATTTGTAATGAAGGCCAGAAGCTGGGACTTATCAGGCATTTATTTGTTGATCAGACTGCTAATAAGGTTATTATTTTCTCAGGGTCAAAACTAAAGGTAAAAGAATTATTCAAGACATTCCGTCAAATGGGTCTTTCGGTAGGCGAAATGCACTCCGATCTTGATCAGGTCCATAGGGATCAAATCATGCACGAATTCCGCAACAACCGTGTAAATATCCTGGTGGCTACAGATATTGTGTCACGTGGAATCGATATTGACGACATTTCGTTAATCATCAATTACGATGTGCCTCACGATGCTGAGGATTATGTTCACCGTATCGGCCGTACGGCACGTGCCAGTGCTAAAGGAATGTCTATTACTTTTGTTTCGGTAGAAGAACAATATAAATTCAAACAAATAGAAGAATTTCTTGAAAAAGATATCTATAAAATTCCAATGCCGGTGGAATTAGGTGAATCACCTGAATACAATCCCGAAAAGAATAAACATTTTAAAAAGACTTTTGCCAAAGGGAAAGGATCTTTTCAACGCAATAAGGTCAGAAAGTAATACTATATAGGATGCTTTTAGATTAGCTTTTAAGGACTGTGATTTATCACAGTCCTTATTTTTTTTGCGTGTGACTCAACATTCTCTTAACTTCCCGTGTTATTTAAAAAAAATAAATACATAGCTTATTTAATTAAAAATATTATAATTAATTAGCGACGTTAATTGTTGAAAATGAAAGCTTTTGATTCTTTGAGGCTGTGAACCCCAATTAATAAAGGGGATTTTTAAAATGACAGACTTCCCTAACACAAAGAGTGTATTTATTAAGTTTGCTGTTTTTCATAAAAATTTATAATTATGCATTTAATTAAATACTGATTATTTATATACAATCTATTTGTATGATGCTTGCTTACCAGACTGTTTTAAAAATGTAATAGAGAAATTAATTATATAGTAATTCATTATTTATTTAAAAATAACAGTATGAAAAAAAATCTTGTAACGTCATTCATGTTAATATGTTCGATGGTCATGGCGATGGCTCAATCTACATCGGACAAGGGTGCATCTGATTTTACCCTGGGTGCTTTTGCCGGTTTTAATATCCCTCAACTGACCGGGGGTGGTGGCAATCCTTTAAGCGAAAACTGGACCTCGCGCCAGGGTGGAGCATATGGTCTTACGCTGAGCTGGAATACCGGTTCGCACTTTGCCTGGCGTGCTGATGTTCTGTATTCGAGTGAAGGTGGTCAGCGAAACGGGATGCAGGCTTTGGCAGGTGCTTCCTTTAATCCGCAGGTCCCTGCAGGAACTTATTTCTATGCAAACTATAACAATGAATCCATTATTAATTATCTGGAAGTGCCCATCATGGCCAAATACTCCTTTTCATTAAGCAAATCTTCCAAACTATATTTTGATTTTGGACCCTACATCGGGTTCCTGTTGAATGCAAAACAAATAACAGGAGGTTCGAGTGTTGTATATGCAGATGCTGCAGGAACACAACCTGTTTCTGTGAACCCGCAAACCGGCCAGCCAATGCAAGTACCCTTTGATGCCAATACCAACATCACCGATCAAATCAATAAAGTGAACTATGGACTGACCGGAGGATTGGGATTTACCCAGAATGTCGGGTTCGGGTGCGTTATTCTGGATGTTCGTGGAGCCTATGGATTAACAACCATTCAGCATAATCCTGAAAACGGGGATAATCATATTGGCAATTTACTGGTTTCCCTGGGTTATTCCATCCCATTATAAAACCATAAAGCCATGTTGTTTTAAAACTACAGGTACCATCCCTGGCATATGCCTGAAAAAACGAAGCTTTGTTTGCAGCAAGGCTTTGTTTTTGTATAGCTATCAGCCGGTTTTCTGGTAATAAAAAAAATGTGACAAGTATTGAATACCGTTTTTTATATCATTTAGTATCCACGGTTTCATTTATTCCCGCCCAGACATCCATTCTGTTGAGACTGTTTTTTCTTCATCATCCTGTCGTACTTCCGAGGGGGTTGCCTGGGGGTTGCGAGGGGGTTTCCTGGGGGTTAGGAGGGGTAAATCTCTCTGAACCCTCAAGAAACCCCCAATAAAGTCTCGCTGATTCCTCTATACACTTAAAACGAATGTATAGTAGGATCGATTATATTCCGAAAGAACGTAAATAACAGGATAAAATTTTATCAGTCCATTATTTTTTTTACATCTGGGTAATGAATCTTTCCGTAACTTTGCAGGCAATATAATCAACCTCAATGACTGAAAGTTTTCCTTTTCCATGCCTTTCTAAAAAGCAACTTATCGGGCAGATAAACCATCTGGCATCTTTGCATTCTCCTTTTCTGATTCTGATCGATTACAAAGCCGAACATGGGTATATCATACGAAAAGATGAACTGGATCCGGACTATATTCAGTTCCGGTTCGAAGATATACAAACAGTACCTGCCTTGCAAAAGAATGAAAATGGATTACTCCGTTGGGAAATCAAACCGCCGGGAATGAGGGAATATCAACCGAAGTTTGACTATGTGCAGAATCAGATTCATTTGGGCAATTCGTTCCTGGTCAACCTGACACAGCCTACTGTAATACAAACCAATCTGTCGTTGTATGATATTTATTCAAAAAGCCATGCCAGGTACAAATTGTGGATAAATGACTCATTGCTGGTACTTTCGCCCGAGATCTTTGTACGCATTGAAGGACAAACTATTTCCTCGTTTCCTATGAAGGGAACCATCGATGCGGATATTCCGGATGCTGAAAATATTATTCTGAACGATCCCAAAGAAATGGCCGAGCATGCTACCATTGTTGATCTGATACGCAATGATCTTAGTCTGGTGGCCGAAAAGGTTGAGGTGAAACGCTACAGGTATATTGAAACGATTAAAACCAATAAGCAGGATTTATTGCAGGTTAGTTCTGAAATAACCGGGCTTTTGCCTGATGATTTCAGGGATAGGCTGGGAGATATTTTATTTGAACTGCTTCCTGCCGGTTCAATCTGTGGTGCCCCTAAAGCGAAAACCCTTGAAATAATACAGGAAGCCGAGGGGTATGACCGTGGATATTACACCGGTATATGCGGATATTTTGATGGTGACAACCTGGATTCGGGTGTAATGATCCGGTATATGGAACAAGATGGAGCGCAGCTGACTTTTAAAAGCGGAGGCGGGATAACCTCACAGAGTGAATTGATCAAAGAATATGAAGAACTAATCCAGAAAGTATATGTGCCGCTTTATTGAATCGATACAGCTGAATGACGGTAAATTTAAATGCCTTGACCTTCATCAGGAAAGAATCAGCCTGGCAATGGCCGATTATTATCCAGGAGTGAAAACCTTTGATTTGACTGATACGTTAAGTAAGTTAGCTTTTCCACCCAAAGGGTGCTTTAAATGCCGTATTGTGTATGATACTGAGATCAGGCTCCTGGAATTTATTCCTTATGTAAAGCGTGAGATTCATTCATTAAGGCTTGTGGAAGTAGATATTGAAAGTGTTCCTTACAAAAAAGAGGACAGGAGCCTAATGAATGCAGCATTTGCATTGCGGGGTGATTGTGACGATATTATCATGGTTAAAAGCGGATTGCTGACGGATACATCTTATACCAATATTGCTTTTTATAATGGGACGTATTGGTACACGCCACGTATACCATTGGTATATGGCATTAAACGGTCGCAGCTGATCAAACAGGGTAAATTGATAGAGAAAGATATAACTCTTGCTGATTTGGTGAACTTTAATCGTGTTTCGCTGTTTAATGCTATGAATGAGTTTGGAAGCATTGAACTGGATGTTTCGTTAATTCAGCAATAAATATATGAATATAGCGAATATCATGTTCATTTTATTTTGATTTGTAAGATAAATAATCAAATTATTTTCACTTTGTATTTGTGGGTTAAAATAAATGCTGTATCTTTGCAACGTTTTAAAAGAAGAAACAATGAACAAAAGTTATTTACATATCCTTCTACTCGGTATTATTATTCTCTTGCAGCACAAGTAGAAGTGAGTTTGGTATGTAGTAAAATACAATAATAATAGAAAGCCTTTCTCACATATGTGAGAAGGGCTTTTTAATTTAGACATTTTCAAAAAACAGACAATAATATGGATAGATTATTTATCTTTGACACCACATTGCGTGATGGTGAGCAGGTTCCCGGATGCCAGTTGAATACAATAGAAAAAATTCAGGTGGCACGTGCTTTGGAAACTCTGGGAGTAGATGTAATTGAAGCCGGTTTTCCTATTTCCAGTCCGGGAGATTTTAATTCGGTAGTTGAAATATCAAAAGCCGTAACCTGGCCAATAATATGCGCGTTGACACGCGGAGTACAAAAAGACATTGATGTAGCTGCTGAAGCACTACAATATGCCAAGAATAAAAGAATTCATACAGGCATCGGGACATCCGATTTTCATATCAGGTATAAATTCAACTCCAATCAGGAAGAAATACTGGAACGTGCCATTGCAGCTGTGAAATATGCTAAAAAGTATGTGGAGGATGTTGAGTTTTATTGTGAAGATGCAGGTCGTACCGACAATGTGTACTTAGCACGTGTGGTAGAAGCCGTAATAAAAGCAGGTGCCACAGTAGTGAATATCCCTGATACAACTGGGTATTGCCTGCCCTGGGATTTTGGGGAAAAAATTAAATTCCTTATGGAAAATGTAAAAGGGGTTCATAATGCAATCATTTCTACACATTGTCATAATGATTTAGGAATGGCTACTGCCAATACAATTTCGGGAGTGATGAATGGAGCCCGTCAGGTAGAGGTAACCATGAATGGAATAGGCGAACGAGCAGGAAATACCGCTTTGGAAGAAGTGGCCATGATCCTGAAATGTCACAAAGGATTAAATATTGAAACACAAATCAATACACAAAAAATATATTCAACCAGCAGGTTGGTTTCCAGCTTAATGAATATGCCCATTCAACCCAATAAGGCTGTTGTTGGACGTAACGCATTTGCCCATTCATCCGGTATTCATCAGGATGGGGTATTGAAGAATCGTGAAAGTTATGAAATCATGGATCCGAAAGAAGTAGGGATTGATGAAAACTCAATCGTACTGACAGCACGGAGTGGCAGGGCAGCTCTGAAACATCGCCTGCATTTGCTGGGATTGGAAGTAGAAGGTGAAAAGCTGGATACCATATACGATGAGTTCCTGAAACTGGCTGACCGGAAGAAAGATATCAATGATGATGATGTATTGTTGATTGCCGGTATGGAACGCAGTGAAAAACAACGTATTAAGATTGACTATCTGCAGGTGACTTCGGGTGTGGGGGTAAAGGCTGTTGCAAGTATAGGCCTGATAATAGCCAACGAAAAGTTTGAAGCGGCAGCTTCGGGCAATGGACCTGTTGATGCAGCCATAAAAGCATTAAAACAGATTATAAAACGAAATATGAATCTGCAGGAATTTACCATTCAGGCTATCAATAAAGGAAGTGATGATGTGGGTAAAGTGCATATGCAGGTTGAGCACGAAGGAGCCATTTATTATGGATTTGGAGCTAATACCGATATTGTGGCAGCTAGTGTGGAAGCTTATATTAATGCGATAAATAAATTTGTAAAATAAAATACTAATAGTCTGCAGGCGCTTGGCCTGGATCACTTTTAAAACACTAAAAGTGGTAACATGAGCAAGCAAACCGGGCACAACAGAGAAAAATAAGTATGAAAAGAACATTGTTTGATAAAATTTGGGAAGCACATGTGGTATCGACTGTTGTAGAGGGACCTACCCAGTTGTATATAGATCGAATGTATTGCCACGAAGTAACCAGTCCGCAGGCATTTGATGGGATGCGTACACGTGGGTTAAAGGTTTTCCGTCCGGAACAGATTACCTGTATGCCTGACCATAACATTCCAACCATCAATCAGGAAAAGCCTATTGAAGATCCTATCTCAAAAATTCAGGTTGATACATTAACGAAAAATGCATTGGATTTTGGACTTACCCATTACCAAATGGGGAATGAGAAAAATGGGATTATTCACGTAGTAGGACCTGAAATAGGGTTATCATTACCGGGAATGACTCTGGTGTGCGGTGATTCGCATACCTCTACGCACGGAGCTTTAGGTGCAGTTGCATTTGGCATTGGAACCAGCGAAGTGGAAATGGTATTGGCTACACAGTGTGTATTCCAGTCACGTCCTAAAACAATGCGTATTAATATAAACGGGAAACTGAACCCGGGGGTTACTTCAAAAGATTTAGCTCTGTATGTGATTGCAAAAGTAACGACAGGTGGTGCCACCGGTTATTTTGTTGAATATGCCGGTGAAGCTATCGCAGCCCTAAGCATGGAACAACGATTGACAGTGTGTAACTTATCCATAGAAATGGGTGCCCGTGGAGGGTTAGTAGCACCGGATGAAATAACGTTTGCCTATTTGAAAGGAAAAGAATTCGCGCCTAAGGGTGAGGAATGGGATAAAGCCCTGGCTAAATGGAAAGAATTGAAGTCGGACGAAGGCGCTGTCTTTGATAAAGAAGTAACTTTTGATGCTGCTGATATTCAACCGATGGTGACTTATGGTACAAATCCGGGTATGGGAATGGGCATTACCGATTCAATACCAACATTGGATAGCATTGATAAAGCAAGCCAGATATCGTTTGTAAAGTCTTTGGATTATATGGGCTATAAACCGGGTGAGAAATTAATGGGTAAAGCCATCGACTATGTTTTTCTTGGTAGCTGTACCAACGGGCGCATTGAAGATTTTAGGATATTTGCCGATTATGTGAAAGGGAAAAAGAAAGCAGATAACATTGTAGTATGGCTTGTTCCGGGTTCATGGGCTGTAGATAAACAAATCAAAGCGGAAGGAATTGATAAAATACTTATAGAAGCAGGATTTCAATTGCGTCAACCTGGGTGTTCGGCATGCCTGGCAATGAATGATGATAAAGTGCCTGCCGGAAAATATGCTGTATCTACTTCGAATCGTAACTTTGAAGGACGACAGGGACCGGGTGCCCGCACTATATTAGCCGGACCTCTTGTAGCTGCAGCAGCAGCAGTAACGGGAAGAATTACTGATCCACGAGTTTAACATGTAGTCAATAAGAAAAATGGAAAAATTTATAACACTTACTTCAACCATAGTTCCACTTCCAATTGAGAATGTGGATACCGACCAAATAATCCCTGCACGTTTTTTAAAAGCCACTTCGAAAGAAGGATTCGGCGATAACCTGTTTCGTGACTGGCGTTATGATAAGAATAACAACCCGATTGAATCATTCGTGTTGAATAATCCTACCTATAAGGGTCAGATCCTGGTAGCAGGTAAGAACTTTGGATCAGGGTCAAGCCGTGAACATGCTGCATGGGCAATTGCGGGATACGGGTTTCGGGTTGTTGTATCGAGTTTCTTTGCCGATATTTTTAAAAACAATGCCATGAACAACTTTGTATTGCCGGTAGTGGTATCAGAACCTTTTTTAGCTGAAATATTCGAATCACTGAAAATAAATCCGGATAATACACTCACTGTGAATCTGGCTGAACAAACCATCACCAATAATGTGAATGGAAAATCTGAATCATTCTTTATTAATCCATACAAAAAGGACTGTTTTGTAAAAGGTCTGGATGATATTGATTATCTGTTAAGCAAGAAAGATCAGATTGAACAGTTCGAAAAAGCAAGAAAAGCTTTTACGGGTCACCTTGTTTGACCTAAAGGTTTTTTTTACAAATAAGAAAAATTAATCAATACAATTTTTATTAATCAAAATAGTTAAGAATTCCCCAAAAGGGGAATTCAGGGGGCACATATGTTAGAAATAATGGATACTACGCTTCGCGATGGTGAACAAACATCGGGAGTTTCATTTGCGGCACAGGAAAAGTTAAGCATTGCAAGGCTCCTGTTGGAAGACCTGCATGTGAATAGAATTGAGATTGCCTCAGCCCGTGTTTCTGATGGTGAATTTGCTTCCGTAAAACGGGTAACAAAATGGGCACGTGCCAACGGGCATATTGACCAGATTGAAGTACTCGGGTTTGTTGATGGACGCTTATCGCTTGACTGGATACAGGCTGCAGGTTGTAAAGTTATCAATTTACTTTGCAAAGGTTCACTCAAGCATTGCGTGCATCAATTAAAGAAGACAAAGGAACAACATATTGCTGATATCAGACAGGTATTGGCAGGTGCAGAAGAGATGGGTATCTCGGTGAATGTTTATCTGGAAGATTGGTCGAATGGTATGCGTGAATCGGAGGATTATGTATACTTTATGGTCGATTCTTTGAAAGAGGAAGCGGTAATTAAGCGTTTTATGTTACCCGATACCCTCGGAATCCTGAATCCTGATGAAACACTTGAGTTTTGTACCCGAATGATCACCCGTTATCCGGATATCCATTTCGACTTTCATGCACACAATGATTATGACCTGGCTGTTGCGAATGTTTATGAAGCAGTCAAAGCAGGTATCAAAGGAGTTCATGTTACTGTGAACGGATTAGGAGAGCGTGCGGGTAATGCACCTTTATCGAGTGTCCTGGCTGTTTTGCATGACCATTTGAACCTGAAGACGGATCTTCAGGAAGATAAGATTAATTCGGTGAGTAAAGTCGTCGAAACCTATTCAGGAATACGAATTCCACATAACAAACCGGTAGTAGGCGAAAATGTGTTTACCCAGGTGGCAGGCATTCATGCTGATGGGGATAACAAGAAAAACCTGTATTACAATGACCTGTTACCTGAGCGTTTTGGTCGCGAACGGCAATATGCACTTGGAAAGACTTCCGGGAAGGCAAATATACTGAAGAACCTCCAACAACTGGGTATAGAACTCGATGATGACATGATGAAACGTGTTACTGAACGTGTTATTGAATTGGGTGACAAAAAAGAAATGGTTTCGCTGGATGAACTTCCGTATATCATATCGGATGTATTGAAAAACGAGCAGGAAGAGCAGATTGTAAAAATACTGAATTATTCATTATCACTGACACACGGGTTAAAACCTATGGCGACTGTGAAAATGGAAATCAATGGAGGGGTTTATGAGCAATCAGCATCAGGACATGGTCAATATAATGCTGTTTCTAAAGCAATGTGGAAGATCTATAAAAGTTTGAATAAGCCAACACCTGAATTGCTGGATTATGTGGTTGTAATACCTCCCGGAGGACAAACAAATGCTTTTGTTCAGACTATAATAACCTGGAGGTTCAATGAAAAGGTTTTTAAAACGCGTGGTTTGGATGGTGATCAGACTGTTGCAGCAATAAAAGCGACAATTAAAATGTTGAACATTATTGATTGAAATATCAATACGGTTTGTTTATTCGAAAGTTTTTTGATTGAGGATAAAAATACAACAGGCAACATAAAATACCAATGAAATAATGACTATCAGAGCCCTATACCAGTTTTGATACTTTTGTTTTTTTATGGAATTAAAAATAGCTGTGGTTATAATTGAAATGAATGCTCCAATTGTAATTAATAAGTAAATCATAACTATTCAGTTTAAGGTATACAATTACAAATAAATATTAAGTTTATACCTGCAAAGATAACAATATTTGCGACAAAAATGAAGATTAACAACGATTTATTGATAAAAATATATAAAATAAACTCATTATTATGTCAGAAATTACTTCAAAAGCCGATCAGAAAAGTATTTTTAAGAATGAAAGAAGAAATTTAAACATTGCTGTGTTGCCTGGTGATGGTATTGGCCCTGAAATCGTAGAGCAGGCTTTAAATGTTACAAAAGCTGTCTGTGCAAAATTTGGCCATGCTTTCACGTATGAATATGGCATTGTCGGTGCTTGTGCTATTGATGCAACCGGAGAACCTTATCCCATTGCAACGCACGAATTATGTATGAAATCAGATGCTGTATTGTTTGGAGCCATTGGTGATCCTAAATATGATAATGATCCAACTGCTAAAGTACGTCCTGAACAGGGATTGCTCAAAATGCGCAAAGATCTGGGATTATATGCCAATATTCGTCCGGTAACTACTTTCCCTTCATTAATTCATAAATCTCCTCTACGGGCTGATCTGGTTGAAGGAGCCGATTTTATGTGTATACGCGAACTTACAGGAGGAATGTATTTCGGTCGTCCGCAAGGAAGGAGCGAAGATGGAAATACTGCTTATGATACGTGCATTTATACACGTGAAGAAGTGGAAAGAATATTACATCTGGCATATAAATATGCTATGCAGCGTAATAAAAAAGTAACTATGGTTGATAAGGCGAATGTATTGGCTACTTCGCGTTTGTGGCGTCAGATTACGCAGGAAATTGCCCCGTTGTACCCGGAGGTTGAAACCGAATATATGTTTGTGGATAATGCTGCTATGCGGATTATCCAGTGGCCTAAAAGTTTTGATGTTATGGTTACAGAAAATCTGTTTGGTGATATACTGACTGATGAAGCTTCCGTGATAACCGGTTCCCTGGGTATGTCGCCCTCTGCCTCCATTGGTATTCATACTTCGGTGTTCGAGCCTATTCACGGCTCATATCCTCAGGCAGCAGGGAAGAACATAGCAAATCCAATTGCAACGATTCTTTCCGCAGCTTTAATGTTCGAATATGCGTTTGGTATGATGGAAGAAGGTGCATTGATTCGGGAGGCTGTTGCTGCAAGTATGGATGCGTACATTGTTACCGAGGATATTGCTAATAACACTAAACCGTATAAAACGACTGATGTTGGTGAATGGATTGTGAACTATATCGCCAGATAAATCATTTTCTCTATTATATAAAAAACTTCCATTCCGACTATCGGAATGGAAGTTTTTTGTTTGAATTCAAAATCTTAAATTCTAACCTGAATAATCAGGATAGAGATATAGATTTAATTTTATCTTTTATTTATTTGTGAAAGGGTAAATTCAGGTTGGTAATCTTTACTTTTTGTAGATAATTACCATGGTAAGCAAAATCAATAAATAACTTGAAAAAAGTAATCCAGCCGTTTGAATTGAATTGATAAGTGTTGATTTCATAGTATTATAATTTAATTTAAAATAAAATAAGTCTCTTTGAATAGTTTATTTGAAAACGGTTCAAATATAGATATTATTATTTTACCTTTTGATACGCCTTATGTGTAGCGTCATGCTCTGTAAATGTAGTAGAAAATGCTACACGAAACTGTACTTTAATTTTATATTTCTATAAGAAATAATTGCTCAATTGTTAATAAGTGAAAATGAATATAGAAATGTAAAGGCATTGAATTGGAATAAATGTTACACAAAGTGTGTTGTACAAGTTATTTATTCCTTTTATCCTTCAAAAAATATAATCTTTTTGAAAACAAGAAATATTACTACACGGTGATGCGACTTATTTCATGTTTTATAAAATAAATTATGCGTTTATATAAGTATGAAATATAAAATAACTTAATATATTGTGTTCAATTAACAATAATACAGAAATAATTATAAATAATTAACCAATGTGTAGGTGTAAAATAAAGTGGTTATTCATCTTTTTAAGCAAAAAACGCAAAACCTGATACATTTTAAAATAATAGAATGCGCTTTATATATCTGATATAAAATAGTATAAGCCTTGTGTTGTAAAGTGGAAACCAGCTGATAAATTGTTTTGGAGCATTGCAAGCGTTCAGTTTCTCTTTTTAATGATAATATTCCTTGCTTTTTATACAGAATGTTGTAATAGTAATTATTGTTCGGACAATAATAAAAACGGACTTCAATTTGAATTGAAGTCCGTTTCTATGTGATTGGAGTATCGACTATTTTTCTTCCAATAGTTTTTCAATGTCTTTTGTGATATCCTCCGGTTTAACAATGGAGCCATACCGTTTTACTGGTTTGCCTTTTCTGTCCAGGAGAAACTTAGTGAAATTCCATTTTATTTCATTACCCATAGTTCCGGGTAATTCAGTTTTTAAGTATTTGTAAAGAGGGTCAGCATTATCGCCGTTTACATCAATCTTCATAAACATGGGGAAATTGACGTTGTAATTCAACGTGCAAAATTTTGATATTTCTTCAGCACTACCCGGTTCCTGATTGGCAAACTGATTGCACGGAAAGCCAAGTATAACAAGCCCTTTATCTTTGTTCTCCTTATACAGCTTTTCAAGTCCTTCGTATTGTGGGGTAAACCCGCATTTGCTGGCTGTATTGACTATCAGTACGACTTTACCTGCATACTCTTTCATGCTGATCTCTTTCCCTTGAAGAGATTTAGCCTTGAATTGATAAAAGTTCATAGTCGATTTGCTGTTTTGTGCCGTTAGCGGTAAAATGGATAAAATGGAAATGCATAATATTGCAATAGGTAGTTTCATATTCTTCTTTCTGTTTAATATGTTGAATTCAAAACAACCATTTCCCTTTTTTGTTCAGAACATTCACCTGAATTTTTATATTCTGTTTTATTTTTTCAGCAGCCTCGGATATAGAATGTCTTTTACCCATCTGTAATTGGGTTCATTGTGCAGGATCTTGACACAGGTAAGTTTAGCTTCTCCGGGTTTGTCGGTCTTGTCGTAGGCCAATGCAATGTTGGTGAGGAGATTCAGGTAAACCCAGTTTTGGTCGGTATCCCTGTTCTTTTCCATGATACGCAACCCTTTTAAATAATAGATCAATGCTTCTTCTTTATCTCCGCCAAAAAATTGGGGTGAATAGTACAGGATATTTCCTTTGCCAATAAGTGCCTGTACATTATGAGGGTCCAATTCATAGGCTCTGTTGATGTCTGACAAGCTTTCACGGCTTAAAGTGAATGTCCTTAATTTGCTCATCGCTATCCTGAATCCGAGAAATGACCCTTTAAATGCATACGCTGTTGCATTTTTAGGTGAAACCTGCAATACCTGATGGATCAGTTTCTCCCCTTTATTTATCATTGGACTGGCAGTATCGAATTGTTTTTTACCAATGAGGTATCCGATATATCCGTAGTAATAGTTGATCAACTCCAGTTTTTGATCAACTGTAGTCATAGGTTTTCCGGATTCTATGGTGTGAATCACATTTCCCCATTTGTACATTTCACGATTGATATACGCATTGTAAAAGGTCTTTTTGTAGGGAGACTCTGAATAGACTTCAGGTGCTAACGTAAAAAGAAACAGTGTGATGAATAATTTATTGAATGTGAGTCTTGAACTTTCCATTGAAGGGTTTATTTTTTTGAAAATATGTAAATATTACATTAGGGCTGTTGTTGAAGAACAAAGAAAGCTGACATTTCTTTCAACCTGTTTTTTCAACCTGTCAAATTACAATTTCATGAATACGCAGTTTGATGAAAGGACTTTTGATTTATTCCGCGTGATTGGTTTTGAAGTTACAACATTTCAAGAGATAGTATTAAAACAAAAACGCTAAATCATTGTTTTAAAATGATTTAGCGTTTTAAAAGCTCTCCCTCTTGGACTTGAACCAAGGACCCTCTGATTAACAGTCAGATGCTCTAACCAACTGAGCTAAGGAAGAATTTCGTTGTACATTTTTTTGTCAAATGCGTTGCAAAAGTAATAGGTTTTATTGAAATATGCAATATCTTTGCACAAAAAACAAGTATAATTTTATGAAAAAAATTTTAGGAATGGGTAATGCCCTGACAGACATTTTATTGCAAATTGATAATGATGAAGTTTTATTTTCATTAAATCTCCTAAAAGGCGGAATGCAGTTGATTAACACCGAAAGATCACAAGAAATCAATGATGCAGTCAGTAATTATTCGAAAATAATGGCAACCGGTGGCTCTGCTTCCAATACAATTAATGGAATTACCCGTTTGGGCATGAACGGAGGTTTTGTCGGAAAGATAGGAAAAGATGATATCGGGTTGTTTTTTACCAATGATTCTGTAAACAATGGGGTAAAGCCACATCTGTTATTGAGTGAAACTCCTTCCGGACGTTGCACTGTGTTGGTTACTCCCGACAGTGAACGGACATTGTGTACATATCTTGGAGCAGCCTGTGAGCTGTTGGCTTCCGATTTAAAGCCTGAAATGTTCAGGGGGTATGACATTTTCCATATTGAAGGGTATCTGGTGCAGAATCACGACTTGATCCGTACAGCAGTTCGTTTGGCTAAGCAGGAAGGCTTAAAGGTTTCGGTTGATCTTGCCAGCTACAATGTGGTGGAAGATAATCTTGATTTTTTACTTGAAATTGTACATGAGTATGTCGATATTGTTTTTGCCAATGAAGAAGAAGCACGTGCATTCACAGGTAAAGAGCCTGAAGAAGCATTAAATATCATTGCTGAGCATTGTGAAATTGCCATTGTGAAAGTAGGGAAAGACGGTTCCTTCATAAAATCAGGAGGTAAAATAATTCAGGTTCAGCCAAGACAAGCCAATTGCATTGATACTACCGGTGCAGGTGATTTATATGCATCAGGCTTCCTGTTTGGACTTGCCAATAATTATTCCCTTGAGGTATGTGGTCAGATAGGCTCCCTGATCTCCGGGAATGTAGTTGAAGTGTTAGGTGCCAAGATGAGTGATGAAGTTTGGGAAACTATTCATGCAGAGATTAAGAAAATTGTTGATTAGTTAATTCGTTAATTAGTTGATTAGTTAATTGGTTAATTTGTTGAGTGGTTGATTAGCCACTCAGCCAATTAACCAACTACTTAACAACACAACCAATTAGCCACACAGCCAATCAACCAATTAACTAATCAACAAATCAACTATAGATGTACAAATCAATCAAGCTATATACCGCCATTGTCCTTGCCATGGTTTTCTGGTCATTCTCGTTTATATGGACGAGGGTGGCTATCCATTCATTCCAGCCAATGACTCTGATCACCCTACGACTTGTAATTGCAGCGGTTCTGTTATTCATAGTAGCAAAATCAACCGGTAAACTTCAAAAGCTACGTCGTAAAGATTTTAAGTGGTTTATTCTACTGGCCTTTTTTGAGCCTTTCTTGTACTATGTGGGGGAAACGTATGGATTGACCACTGTGGAGTCCACACTGGCCGCCGTAATCGTTTCTACGATACCTCTGTTTGCACCGGTGCTTGCCTTCCTTGTGCTTCGTGAACGAATTGGCTGGGCTAACATACTTGGAATCGTTGTTTCGCTTATAGGAGTGTTCTTTGTCATCTATGAACCCAAAGGTGGATTTAATGCCAATCCATGGGGCGTTGCACTGATGTTCCTGGCTGTATTCTCCGCTATTTGTTATGCTACGGTGTTGCGTAAAATACCAACCTACTATTCCAATATGAATGTTATTTTTTATCAGAGCCTGCTGGGTCTGATATTTTTTATTCCTACTTTTTTGCTGACCGATTTCCCCACTATCCATTCCATTCAGGTAAGCCGTGAATCACTGGTAGCACTTTTTATGCTGTCGGTATTTGCTTCGGTCATTGCTTTTGTGCTTTTTGCCGGTGCAGTACGTCAGGTAGGAGTGACCCGTACCAATGTATTTGTGAACCTGATACCTGTTTTTACAGCCATCCTGTCGTGGTTTATCCTGGATGAAATGCTTACTGTCAGCAAGTGGGTTGGTATCGCCATTGTAGTGGCAGGCTTGTTCGTAAGCCAAATGGGAAAACTTAGATTTAATAAGGGAGTGGAAGACGTAATTTAATTAAGAATTAAGAATTAAGAATTCATAATTCATAATTGATTGGTGGATAGTGAATTCGTAAATAATATTATTGATCCCCGTTGTGCTGTTAGATGTAACATTTGACATAATTGAAAAAACACGTTGAATAAATGGATCCCGTGTATTGAAAGAATTGCTATCTGCTTAAGACAAGGTTAAAAAGGTATTCTTTATTCCTGACCCCCAAACTCCCAAATGGGGGCTTAAGAGTGGGAATAAGAAGTTCCTATGGTTAAAACAAATTTCAGATACCACGTCTTTACATCCCCTCCCGATAGCTATCGGGATTGGGGGCTTGGGAGTCAGAGTCGCGAATAAAATTAAATATGATAATTCAACAATATGAAATATATCAATAAATTTTATCATGTACTTATTGATAAATAAGCTATACGGTATTGATTTAGTAGTCATGTAATTAAACAAGTTAAAGCTACTCGTTTTTAGCGAATAACCAATTTTAAAGATGGTTATACTAATAGAAGACCGATTCTCACGAACCGGTCTTCTGAACTAAATTTAACCCTAAAAATTATGAAAAAACTATTCTTTTGTCATTCCTGTTAATCACTCCTGTTTTTTAATCCGATCTTTTGAATCCTTACATTGGTTCTTCTTTGGTTGAAGGGGCTGCAGGCTCAGGTTTATCACCGTTGTTTTTAATCACCCGGTACCAGATCACGTTGTCCCTCATTACTGCTTTATACTGCACACCGCCTAACGTAAAATACGTCTGACCGTCAATTGTTACCTTATCATATCCATCAGGGATGCTGTCGACTTCTGCGCCAACAGGTGGTTGTACCACTTCGTATTGTCCATCCACCGGTACATAGTAGGTACCAAAGTAATAATAATACTGCGCTCCGTCCAGAGAGAATTGCATACTGCCTTTTGGAAGTGTTTTTACTTTATGGCCCGTTGGTGCAGGGACAACCTCATATTTGTCATCATCCTGTTTGTAGTAAATGCCATTGGAGTTATAATAATTGTACCCATCGAGGTAAAACCACAAAGCATAAGGTGGCAATCCCCAATAAAAATCTCCCCAGAAAGGATAGTAAGAATACCGCCAGCCAGGGTATCCACGGTAGCCGTAATAGTGTCCTCCAAGATGATTCCGGTGACCAAAGTTGCCCGAACCGGTATATGCCCGTGAACTATTTCTCAGGCCGAAACTTTGTCCAATACGTGCGCCACCGCCACCACTTCTTAGGCCTGGGCTTTGACCAATACGTGCACTACCACCGCCACCCATGCCTCGTCCGGAACCTCCATGTCTTTGTGCGTTTACATCCGGTGTGAAGGATAGAGCCAATGCCAATACTATGGCAAATATGATGACTACCGGTTTTGGAAGTTGAATTGCCGATGCACCATGCTTTGAAATTAAATTATTGCGTTTCATACTGTTGATATTGAAAAATGAATACTACTTAGACTGTTGAGAACTGTACCCGTTTAATTGTACACATTACAAATTAAATGCCAGAATTCGCTGTTTAACTACATTTAAACTATGATGATGGCTTTATTTGAAACTTTGCATAAAGTTCTTACAAAAACAAATAACTTTTCTTTTAGTTTGGTGTTAAATGAGTACATTTGTTCAATAATAAAGTAAGTTATTTATGAGACGATTCAATCCTTTTTTCATTTTACTTTTTGTGGGAACAACCTTGTTTGCTCAGTCGAATATTGTTCCGGTATCTCCCTTAAATAAAATACAGGTTACAGGTACAGACACCACTAAAACTAAGGGGGAAATACCTAAAAAGGCACATAAAAAAATGATTATGGTTCTGGATACCCTTACCTTGAGCGATTATACACTAAGCCTCGAACGGGTAAATGATAATCTGAACACTATTGGAGATAGTGCCAAGCTGGGTCATGAAGTAGTGAAGATAGACCACCTGATAGATAATATGACGAATGATGTAAAACTGATACGTCAGAATTTCAGGGGAAGGACGTCGGTGATTCATCTTAAAAACCAATATCTGTACCAGAGTTTTACCGCTACACTGGATGATGAGACCGACCGTATACAGGCGCAACTGGACAAGCTGTACCACCGGGTATACCATGCCAAGCTGCATTTGAAGAAAGTGCTGAATGATTCTGTTTTCAGGAAATTATATGCCGATAAAGAACTCAGAAAAACCTTTGATGATAAATTGATACGGTTGGAATGGAAGTGGAACCGAACGGATAGTGTAACTAAAGCAAACCTGGATACGTTGAATGCATTGAAAGTCAGGCTGTCGGACAATTCGTTGATACTGTCGAATATGCTGAATATCATGGATAAGAGGTTGGACAGAACCATGCCCAGGCTATTCGGACAGGAAGTAAACTATCTGTGGCAGAAGGACTCGGTAGAAGCTCCGTCAAAACGAATGGCTAAAAGTGCGGTAAGCATAGTGAAAAGTGAACAGAACGCGATTGGCTTTTACTTTGGACAAACTTCAGGTGAACGAACAACAGTATTGGTTTTGGGGTTGATCCTATTCTTATGGTTATTCCTTAACCGTAAATTGATCAAAACACTCAGGAATGAAAAAGATACGTTCAGCTATTTAAACCTTCAATACCTGAATAACCACCCCATTCTATCTATGCTGGTTGTTTTGCTGAGCCTGATGCCTTTCTTCGATGCCTATGCCCCGACTTCGTATATTTCCATTGAATTTATATTCCTGTTGCTGGCTTCCACACATATCATGATCAAAAAAGGCAACAGTGCATTTCTTTTTACCTGGTTTGGGTTGGTGATTTTATTTGTAGCCGATATCCTGGTCTACCTGTTAATAGAACCTACCCTGATGGAAAGACTCTTACAGCTTGCCATACACGGTGGCATTATCGCGTTTGTTGTGCTATTCTACCGGTCGTTGCAAAAAGATATGCCGTTTTATCGATTTATTAAAATAGCGACCATCGTGAGTCTGGTATTAATTGGCCTGGGCTTTGTCCTGAATCTTTTTGGAAGGTTCTCGTTATCGGGTATGGTCGGTGTTGCCGCTGTTTATGCCGTTACACAGGCAGTAGTTCTGACTGTATTTGTCGAAGTTGTTGTCGAAATCATCTTAATCCAGTTGCAGGCCAGCAGGTTAAAGAAAGGTGTCGATAAGCCTTTCGACAGCAGCATTGTGATCAGTAAAATTAAAATGCCGTTGATACTGGTAGCCATTATCTTATGGTGTGTCATGTTATCCTCAAACCTCAACATATATCGTGATCTCAGCAAATGGGTTGTCGAATCACTCACCAGTTCACGAACAATCGGGAGTATCTCCTTCCAGTTGCTGAGTGTAATCCTCTTTTTCGTGATTATCTGGATTGCACATATCCTGCAACGGTTGTTAAGCTTTTTATTCGGGGAGACGGGTGTTGAAACAGAAGATGTAACTGCTACTTCCAAGGGCCAGCATTCACGGCTGCTTATAACCCGGTTGCTGGTGCTGATTGGCGGTTACCTCCTGGCAATAGCAGCTTCCGGATTGCCAATCGACAAACTGACTTTCCTGCTCGGTGCATTGGGTGTTGGTATTGGTATGGGGCTGCAAAATATCGTAAACAATTTTGTCTCGGGCATTATCCTGATTTTTGATGGCTCGTTGCAGATCGGTGATGAAATAGAAGTGAACGGGCAGGCCGGCAAGGTGAAAGAAATAGGCTTGCGGGCAAGTACCCTGTTTACGGCAGATGGTGCGGAAGTCATTATCCCGAACGGGAATATCCTGTCGCAGAACATTGTGAACTGGACTTTCAGCAACGACGAGAAGCGTATTATGCTTTCATTTACCCTGTCAGGGAAAGAACTGGATGCCAATGTGGTGAATGAAGTGATCAACGATACCCTAAAAAATGTACCGAATGTGGTTTCCAAAAGGAATCCGGTGATTTTATACACGAAGGTTACCCCTGAAAGCTGTGCCATTACCGTCAGGTTCTGGAGCACCATCAGCCATGCCGACCTGGTGAAAAGTGAGGCGATGCAAATGCTCAGCGCTTCATTCAATGCAAAGAAGATTGGTTTTGAATAAGTAATAGAATGAAAATGGCGGATTCACCCTTGTGAATCCGCCATTTTTATTCTATTTCCGCAAGTACCTCATTGATATAGTCAAGATCAAATTCTTCGGGATGAAACCGGTCATTTATATCTTCAATCCCTATCCACTCTTTCATTTCCTCATATTCTTTGTGAGCGGGGTCTTTTAATATTTCTTTCAACCGTTCATACCCATCAGGTCCGCCGCAATCCTCAGGTGGACATGCTCCTTTGCCTGTGAGGCACGATGCCTTTAATGCCTTTTCGGGGAGGATACTCTCCAGCAAAATGGTGTGTTCCCAGTCGTCGCCAAAATCATAGATATACGTGTATTTCTGGTTTGCCGTTTTAAATACTCTCGACAATTTGGTTTTTGAAGCATTCATGGCCGGCTTCTCCCAATCATCTTCGGAAGGTACGGCTATCACGGGTTCTGAACCATACCCGGCAGGTGAAAACTGATAGAGGTGATAATTCCCCCATCCAAAAGCTTCCTGAATCACTAAATGGAATTGTTCGAAGGTAAAGCTCTCGGGAACAATGACTTTTCTCCAAACCGGTGGCTTTTGAACATTCTTAAGCTGAATTCTGAATTGTAATGCCATACTGATTACGTTTAGTTCGTTAAAATGTAGTTTGTTGAATATGTCGGGTGCAAAAATAAAAAAAATATCGGGATATGAATGATATGTGATTATTTTATGAACGATGTTTAACTACAACAGATAAAATAACCAAAAGTTGCAGCAGAACATTAAATCGATCTGCAACTCATATTACCTGTTCTGCAGAATGACAACAAGAAGCATGAAGAGTTTGAAGAGTTTGAAAGGTTTGAGAAGTTTGAGAAGTTTGAAAAGTTTGAGGAGTTTGGAGGGTTTGAAAAGTCCCGATAAATCGGGATCTACACTTCGTTTCGATTTGAAGGGTTTTCTGTTTGCCGGATTTGAACGTGTTTTGCAAAGTAAACATTTGCCTGAATATTTTTCCCAATGTGAAAATGCCCATAAATGGCTTAATATCTTTTTGCTCTTCAAACTCTTTTTCCCTGTCAAGTGCTTTTCCCGTTATCATTTCATTTACACCTGTTCATCGATGTTATATAGATGTAACTTAGATGTAATATAGATATAACTTAGATAACATATATCATATATACTATATTACAAGTATATGATAAATGAGAAATAACCAAATGACGAACGTATAAAAAGGAAAAAGAGATATAAAACAGGTGTATACATCGAATATCTATATATTTGAAAGACCTGATCAAGTAAGTGATATAATTTATTGAAATATTCCGTATTGTCAAATTATCATGGTTATTCCTGCATTTATTTTCAATTGAAAATGTGTATGTCCAAAAATAATTGAAATGTGGTTTTTAGCAAGTTGATAATCAGTTGATAATAAAATTTATTGTCCAAAAATAATTTAATTAAAATTTTGTAAATAGTGTAAACAATCTTATTTTTGTAATCATACTTGTTTGAATTGCAAATAAAAAAAGGCTGATTCCGGACATACTGTAAGAATTAGACCATATTTAGTTTCAATTGAATAATTGATCTGTTCGTAAACGAATGAGTTTGTTGTTGATATTTTGAAAAATATATACTATGAAACCGATACTAATCTAACATACAACTTATGAATCTTCTTCAAAATGTCCAGTGTATTGAACGACTTCATACACTCATTCTTCAAAAGAAAACAGGTACACCTAAGGAATTAGCCAATCTCTTAGGAATCAGCCGGACCAGTTTGTATATTCTCATCGACGAGTTTAATTGCAACTTTTCCAAAGTTTCTTTTGACTTTGGAAAAGTTCGTAGAGATAAATAGTTATTCCTATTAATTAGGGATTGTTATAGAGAATTAAAAGGTGAATAAGTTGTTTCTTATATCGATAACAACTTAAACTTTTCCAAAGTTGAAAGAAACTTTGGAAAAGTTAGTAGAGATAAACAATTTTCCTGTCAATCAGGGATTATTATAGAGAATTAAAAGGTGAATAAGTAATTGCTTTATAGTAGATAACAACTTAAACTTTTCCAAAGTTGAAAGAAACTTTGGAAAAGTAAGTAGAGATAAACAGTTATTCCTATTAATTAGGGATTGTTATAGAGAATTAAAAGGTGAATAAGTAATTGCTTTATAGTCGATAACAATTGAAACTTTTCCAAAGTTGAAAGAAACTTTGGAAAAGTAAGTAGAGATAAACAGTTATTCCTATCAATTAGGGATTATTATAGAGGATTAAAAGGTGAATAAGTAATTGCTTTATAGTAGATAACAAAAGAAACTTTTCCAAAGTTTCTTTTGACTTTGGAAAAGTTCGTAGAGATAAATAGTTATCCCTATTAATTAGGGATTGTAATAGAGAATTAAAAGGTGAATAAGTAATTGCTTTAAACTTAAACTTTTCCAAAGTTGAAAGAAACTTTGGAAAAGTAAAACAATCACAGCTTGTATGGAAACACTACAGCCTAACACCAGCTATCATATTTTCAATCATGCCAATGGGTTTGAAAATGTATTTCGCGAAGATGAGAACTTCCGTTTCTTTCTGGAAAAATATCGGGTATTTATTACTCCTGTGGCTGAAACATATGCTTATTGTTTGTTGCCAAATCATTTTCATTTGGTTGTAAGGATCAGGAACCGTGTGGAAATAGAAGAAATCATTCGGAATAAAAAATGTCCATCTACTAACTTTTCCAAAGTTGAAAGAAACTTTGGAAAAGTTGAAAAAACGATCTCCGACGAGGAGATAGAAAGATATCTATCGAAACAATTTGCAAATCTATTCAGTAGCTATACGCAATCGTTCAATAAAATGTATAAACGTATGGGATCGCTTTTTATCAAGAACTTCAGACGTGAACCTATCATGGATAAAGAGTATTTTATCAATACGATTATTTATAACCATCGAAATCCTATTCATCATGGTTTCTGTACAGGTTTTACCGATTGGGGTTACACATCGTTTAATGAGATAATAGAGTTGAAAAGAGAAACTGTTGAAGTTGAAAAAATAATAAAGATTTTTGGAAGTCCGGATAGGTTTGTAGAGTTGCATGAACAAAATCTTGTAAATTTCAAGCAATCATTTGAATTGGAAACACCATAAGCTACAAAACTTTTCCAAAGTAAAAGAAACTTTGGAAAAGTTATATTGGGAATTTCTAAACAAAGTCCCATGATTAAATGCACTCTTTACTTCGGAAATCCAGCATACTTGAATATGCGAAATGCTCTACTGTTCATTCAGATCCCAGAGGCCAACGGGATGTATGATAAGACAGGCAAAAACACAATACCCATTGAAGAAATTGGGGTAGTGATTCTTGACAACCAACAATTTTTTGAATCTAATCACAAATATTGGTTCAAATCCTGTAAAAATCAAATCGTTGTTTATAAAACCAAAGATCCAATTTCTGAAAGTAAATCACAACTTTGACACAATTTGAAGAAACAATCAATATTTATTGAATTATTCCATTTTTTCTAATGGTCATGGATGTTTTTGCATTTATTTTCAATTGAAAATGTATCTGTCCAAAAATAATTGAAATGCAATTTTTAATAGGCTGATAATCAGTTGTTAATAAAATAAATTGTCCAAAAATAATTTTATTAAAATTTTGTAAATAATCTAAACATTGTTATTTTTGCAATCATAATTGTTTGAATTGAAAATAAAAAAGGCTGATTCCGGTCATATTGTAAGAGATAGACCGTATTTAATTTCAATTAAATAATTGATATGTTCATAAACGAATGAGTTTGTTATTGATATTAGAAATATTTATCATATGAAACCAATACTAATCTAACATATAACTTATGAATCTTCTTCAAAATGTTCAGCGTATTGAACGACTTCATACGCTAATTCTTCAAAAGAAAACAGGTACACCTAAGGAGTTAGCCAATCTCTTAGGAATCAGTCGGGCCAGTTTGTATATTCTCATCGACGAATTTAATTCTTTAGACTTACATGTTGCTTATTCACGTAAATGTGAAACCTTTTATTATGAAAAGGATGTTAAGCTGACTGTCATGTTTAAAGTAGAAGAAATTGAAAGTAAAAGCGAATTAATAAAAATTAACGGAGGAAATTTTACTTTCTCTATTCCGTCTGATTTTTTAGACGGAGCGCATTTATCTTTGTCCCCGTATTTCGCGAGTACAAAGAGTTAAGCTGCAGACTTTAAGATGTGGCAAATATTTTCTTAATTTAATTCTTTAAACAAAATGAAAAACTTAGATTTAAACCAGTATGGCGTTCAAGAAATGAATGCAGAAGAAATGAAAGCTACTAATGGTGGATTTTTTCCAATAATGCTTTTTGCCTTTATAGCTATGGCAGGAATAATTACTGCTTTTTTAATTGAAGATAAAATAATTTAATTAAGTAGTTGTTATTAGTATTTTGAATAGTTATGAGTTACCAAACATTATAAGCATCTAATACTTATAATGTTTTGGTAGCTTGTTTGAATTCCAAAAATAAATTATTAAAATATGAGTTTTCCAAATTTGAAAATCTTAATTATGGAGTTAAGTCGTAGATGTACTATCCCAAACTACAATAAAAGTAGTAAAGTTCTTTTGATATTAATCTTATTGCTTAGCGTAAGAACTTCAAATTCTATTAATTTTTATAAAAAAAATGATAGTATCAATAATATTGTAAAACCATTTTTTTATTCATTTATTATTCAAGATTCACCAGTTGGCCTAACTACAATGCGGCAATCTGATGAAAATTATATAAACATGTACAGATTCTTAAGTAATGAATTGAATAAAAATGTCAACCTGAAAACGGGATTTCTTATTCAAACATTTGCAGAATTGTTACTTTACCCAATAACTCACGAAGAGGGACATCGTTCTATATTAACTTCATGTGGAATAGGGTCGATTTCTCAACCATTATATAATTTACAAGGCTTTGCTTTTGTAAATGGTGTTCGTGACAATGAATTAGAAAACTTAAGAGATAACGATTTGCCTGATTATATTCGTCTGCATACAGCGGGAATTGAATCTGATTATATGTTGGGAAATAAAGCAGAAGAAGATATTATATTCAATTTCGACTCAAAAAGAAATCTTTTTGTTGAAGTCTATTTTAGAAAACTTGCAACAATTGCTTATTATACAGGTAGCTTAGTTCCATCGTTAAGTCCAAATTTAAATGAGAACTCAAATGAATTATTAAATGATATTGTTGGCCATGATGTATATGGAGCTATTAAAAATCTACATCGTCCGAATATTCCATTTTACAGATATACAGATTACAAAGATTTAACAAAAGAAGAGCTAAAATATTTAAAACGAGTAGGTTATAGAGCATTGTTAAATATAGGCAGTCCGGTTTTTTTTAAAACACTCAATATAATAAAAAATAAAAATTTAAAATTAAGTCTAAGTACCGGTTATAACATGTGTCCTTTTGGCGATTTTATAGATGAAAAGGTTTATATTCAATTTAATAACAACTATAACTTTCGCGCTTATTTCCGACAGTTTGAAAATAATAATACATGGTTTATGGGAGGTGGATTAAGTTTAGTGGACTATAAAATCTCTTCAAAATTGAATACAACTATAGATAGTCATTTTTGGACTCAACCAAAAAAACTTGATTTTAAAACAACACAATCGCAATTTGGCGGTTCAGGGGATATATTATTCAAATATATTATTCTTGAAAATAAATCACATAATTCACTAAGTCTTGATTTGGGGTTAAATTACAAGACCGAAGGATTTCTTCCTGAAGAAGTAATTTTAAAAGAAAATGTTGGTGTGAGATTAGGTGTTACTGTTAACTTAATTCAAAAATAATGTCTTTACTATTTCCTCCTGAGATTATTGAAAACACCGTAGAATGTTACCATTCACGTATAAGTACAAATAGTAAAGCCATTTATGGGTTGTTGCTGATTATGATACTCTGTGCTTTTGTCTCACTTCCTTTGGCTTATGTGGATATTAGTTCACAGAGCCGGGGAGTAATCCGTTCTCCTTATGAGAATACGAATATTCAGTCGGCTTTGTATGGCGAAGTGATTTTGAATCGTATGCAAGAAAATATGACAATATCAGTAGGTGATACTTTATTGGTTCTAAATTCCGATAAGTTAGATGAACAGGTAAAATTGGCCGAAAGTAAAATACGTGAAAACGTCAACTTTATTCGAGATATTGAAAACTTACAAAATAAAAGTCAGCCACAAATTAACACACCAAAATATCGTAGCGAATATCAGCGTTTTGTTTCAAAAACAACGGAACTGCAAGTTTCCATGAATTACTTGAAAAAGGAAATGGTAACAGATAAAACCCTGGCTGATCAAAAAGTAATTTCAAACAATGAATATTTACAATCTAAAAATAACTATGATAAAGCAGTTGAACAATTAAGAACTGCACAGCAGGAATATTTGACCATTTGGCAATCCGAACAAACAAGTTTGAAAATCCAAAATAAGGAGTTGGAATCAAATATCAAGCAGATTAAAAAGGAGAAACGGCAGTACATTATCCTGGCTCCCATGTCTGGTGTTCTTATACAAGTAGCCGGATTTCAATCAGGTAATTTTATTACACCTGGTCAAAACCTTGCCTATATTTCTTCCAACAATGTATTGTTAGCCGAATGTTACATTTCACCTTCAGATATTGGATATATTCAACAAAACCAACAGGTCTCATTTCAATTCGATGCATTTAATTATCATGATTGGGGAATGGTACAAGGGAAAGTATCACAAGTGCTGCATGATGTAGTGCTTATAGACCAGAAACCTATGTTCAGGGTGCGATGCTTACTCGATAAAAAGTCTTTGAAGTTGAATAGCGGCTATCAAGGTAATATCCAAAAAGGACTGACTTTTACAGCCAGGTTTCAGCTGAATCGTCGCAGCCTTTGGCAATTACTTTTTGATAAAGTAGACAATTGGTTAAACCCTAAATTATTAGCTGTAAAATAGTGAATGATAAAGTAAAACAAAGAGATATTACCGATTGCGGTGCAACCTGCCTGGCTTCAGTGGCTTCACACTACAAATTGGAAATGCCGGTGGCACGTATTCGTCAGATAGCTGGTACCGATACGAAAGGAACCAATGTGTTGGGAATGGTAAAAGCGGCCGAACAGTTGGGCTTTTCCGCTAAAGGCGTGAAAGGAAATAAAGAGTCATTGAGCAAGATACCTTTGCCTTCAATTGCTCACATTATTATGGAACGGGATAAAATGCAGTTACATCATTACGTTGTAATCTATAAAGTGAAGGATGAAAAGCTAACTTATATGGATCCGGGGGATGGTATTATGCATACTATTAGCATTGAAGAGTTTATGAAACAATGGACTGGTGTGTTGATCCTTTTAATGCCAAATGATGATTTTGTTGAGAAAAGCGAAAAAGTATCCAATTTAAAACGTTTTCTTTTTTTACTTGCCCCACATAAAAGTATTCTTATCCAAAGTTTAACCGGTGCAATTTTCTACACTGTATTAGGTTTATCAACTTCAATTTACATTCAGAAAATAACGGATAATGTGCTACCAACAGGTAATACTAACCTGCTTAATTTGTTAAGTGTTGGAATGCTTCTTATTGTTGTATTTCAAATTTTGTTAGGGATCAACCAGACTCTCTTTATGATTAAAACAGGGCAGAAAATAGATACCCGTCTAATTTTAGGCTATTACAAACACTTACTGAAACTCCCACAACGATTTTTCGATACCATGCGAGTTGGTGAAATTATATCTCGAATAAACGATGCAGTTAAAATCCGTGCGTTTATAAATGATGTTTCAATATCACTGACGGTTAATGTTTTTATTGTGTTGTTTTCATTTGCATTGATGTTTATATACAGTTGGAAGTTAGCATTGATTATGCTTATTGCCATTCCGCTTTACTCAGTTGTCTATATTATAACAAATAAGTTAAATAAGAAACAAGAACGAAGGTTAATGGAAAAATCTGCTGATTTGGAGAGTCAATTGGTTGAATCGCTGAATTCTGTGCGTACAATCAAGCAGTTCGGTATTGAAGATTTCAATAATATGAAAACCGAAGTTCGGTTTGTCGGCTTGTTGAAAACAGTATTCAGGTCAGGTAAAAACACTATGTTTTCTACGTATTCTTCAGAAAGTATAAGTAAAACGTTTACCATCGTACTGCTTTGGATAGGATCGTATTATGTAATTAATAACGAAATAACTCCTGGAGAATTGTTGTCATTTTATGCAATTATTGGATATTTTATGGGGCCGGTGGCCAGTTTGATAGGGGCAAATAAATCCATACAAAATGCTTTGATTGCAGCTGACCGTTTATTTGAAATTATGGATCTGGAGCACGAAACGACAGAAAATAAAGTAGAACTAAAGCACGAAAATATTGGGGATATTAAGTTTGAAAATATCTACTTTTCTTATGGTACCCGTAAAGAGGTTTTTACTAATTTCTCATTTACCATACCAAAAGGAAAAATAACAGCAGTTATAGGTGAAAGTGGTTCAGGAAAAACGACATTAGCTTCGTTAATGCAAAAATTATATCCATTGAACTCAGGAAAGATAACAATAAATAGCCTGGATATTAATCATTTCACTTACGAGAGCTTAAGATCTATTGTAAGTACAGTTCCACAACAATTGACTTTGTTTTCGGGAAATATTATTGATAATATTGCTGTTGGAGATTTACAACCAGATATGGATCGAATTGTCTCAATTATCAAGCAGTTAGGATTAGTTGCATTTGTAGAGAAGCTCCCCAATGGATTTAATACGCTGATTGGAGAAAATGGTACAACACTCTCAGGAGGTGAAAAACAGCGAATTGCCATAGCCCGTGCATTATATAAAAATCCCGAAATATTGATATTCGATGAAGCAACTTCATCACTGGATTCTCATTCGGAACAGTACGTAAAGTCAGTAATACAAGATTTAAAGAGAAATGGAAAAACAATTTTGATTATTGCACATCGTTTAAGTACGGTAATAGATGCAGACAAAATAGCCATTTTAGAAAATGGAATTTTACTGGAAGAAGGAACTCACAAAATATTATTTAAAGAAGGTTCACGTTATTATGAAATGTGGCAAAAGCAATTGCCTGTTTTTATATAAATAAAAAATTAATTATTAAATGCCTTGATCATTCAATTTATTTACGCTAATAAACTTAACGGATTGAGTTCGAAATTATACGTATATTTTTTATTACCTACCACTATAAATTTGTGTATATGAAAATTCGTGAAACTGGTTATCAGTTTATTCACTCTAAATAAATGGAATAATTAAATGTTTTATTTGTTCGAAAGTAAAAGCTTTTTACTATTTGTTGCCGCTATGCGTCTTGAAATCATTTATTTGAATTTCTTCTACCAAACTATCGCCACTACGCGGCTATTAAAGGTGCGTAGTAACCTCATTATTATATTCTAATTAAAAGCCGCAAAGTGGTGACAGATAAATGACTACTAATATGTGAGATTATATTTTTCAGGGACTTAAGTAACTTTTTATAATTTATTCGTGTTTTGTAATTTATATTTTCCACCTACCTAAGTTAATAACTTTTGTTTTAAACATTTAATAAAAAGAGTAATAATTATACTATCCATAAAATAAATTAATTAAAATATCGTTTTTAATTTTATTATTGTTAATTTTGATATCCAGGTACTTTTAATTCACTGAAAATATAAATTCAAAAACCAACAAGTATGAGCAGGAGAAATTTTATGGTGGCATTATTCGTCATGTCTTTTATGGTAGGCGTGCATGCGCAGTTGTTATGGAAAGTGTCTGGCAATGGGTTGTCGAAGCCCAGTTATTTGTTTGGAACGCATCATTTGATTGAGCGGGATCAGATCATTGGGTTTGATAAAATACTGGATTTGGCCGGGGAGCAGGATGCGGTAGTGGGTGAAATGGACATGGGGCATATGCTGAGTATGCAAATCAAGATGATGAAGGGGATGATGATGAAGGACTCTACCATTAAGGAATTAGTGAGTGAGGCCGATTATGCATTGGTTGATGCCGAACTGAAGGACGTGATGAAGATGGGGTTGAATAAACTGGGAAAGATGAAACCCATGATGGTGAGTACGATGTATTCAATGATGATCTATTCCAAAATAAATAACCTGAAGAAACAACCTGAAGCAGTGGATATCCTGTTTCAAAAGAAAGCACGCAAACAGAAGAAAAGGGTAATCGGGCTGGAAACAATTGAACAGCAGATGGATATCATGCTGAATTCAATACCCCTGAAACGTCAGGCTGATATTCTGGTGAAGGGAGTGAAAGAAAAGGAGAAAGGGGTGGAGCTTCTCAAAAAAATGAATGAGGTGTATCTGGCGGGCGATTTACAAAAGATTGAAGCCTTAAACAATGAGGATGATGATATGACGGCCGATGAAAAGAAAATAATGATTGATAACCGGAATGCAAAATGGATAAACCAGCTGAATGCACTAATCCCCACTACATCATGCTTTGTGGCAGTAGGCTGTATGCACCTGGTCGGTGAAAACGGATTAATCGGGCAGTTAAAGAAATCGGGATATACTGTTGAGGCGGTAGGAGATTTGTAAAACAAGTAGTAAGTTTTTAATACTGGTTTCTATTTAAAATATAAATAATTAAAAGATTATCAATTAAATAATGTTAATTGATAATCTTTTAATATAGTACTAAACGTCTAATAATAAAATTAGTAGCTAAAACACAACTGATAAATATATATAAAATATAGTACTATGTATTGCATGGTACTATAAACTATTATATTTTTGCATTGTTATTTAAAGCATTGGGCAAAGATCAAAGAACAAAGATCAAAGAACAAAGATCAAAGAACAAAGAGCAAAGAGCAAAGAGCAAAGAACAAGGATTAAAGAGCAAAGAGGATTGAGTAATAGTAAACTTTTCAAACTTTCAAACTTTTCAAACTTTTCAAACATTCAAACTCTTCTAACATTCAAACTCTTCTAACATTTCAAACTAAGCATAAGAATGATTACACTTCAAAACATCAACAAAACGTACGACATGGGACAGGCATCCTTGCATGTTCTCAAGGGAATTGATTTGCACATTTCACAGGGTGAATATGTTTCGATCATGGGAGCGTCCGGATCAGGGAAATCGACCTTGCTGAATATACTGGGTATCCTGGATAATTACGATACGGGTGATTATTTTTTGAACAACACGTTGATTAAGAATTTGTCGGAAAAGCAGGCTGCTGTGTACCGCAATGAAATGATTGGATTTGTTTTCCAGTCGTTCAACCTGATTAATTTTAAAAATGCATTGGAGAATGTAGCACTGCCGCTATATTATAAAAACATAAGCCGGAAGAAACGGAATATCATTGCTATGGAATACCTGGATCAGATGGGCCTGAAAGAATGGGCACATCACTTGCCAAGCGAAATGTCGGGAGGTCAGAAACAACGTGTAGCCATAGCCCGTGCCATTATTTCAAAGCCTCAGATACTGCTGGCTGATGAACCAACCGGAGCGCTGGATAGTATTACAACGATTGAGATGATGAAAGTCCTGGGGGAATTGAATGCAAACGGCCTCACCACCATTATTGTAACACACGAAAGGTCGGTGGCTGATGAAACAAGATCGATTATTCACATTAAAGATGGGTTGATCGAAAGCCATGAACGGAGAGAATAAGTACCGTTTGTCAATAACAGCATAAATTTTTATTTGTACATGGAAGTGATCTAAACTATAAAAAATGTAACTTATGGGAGCTTTAACTTTATTATTTCTAATTCCTTTAGCATTTGTTTTTGTATTGCTACTCCCCATTATTGCTATCATTGATATCCTGAAAAGTAAATTTGAAGGGAATGATGCTCTGTTAATGCTTTTAATCGTAATTTTCATTCCACTGGGAGCTATATTGTATTTTATTCTTGGTCCTTCCCGTAAAGTGGGTCGACTATAAGTATCCGATAGGCATTCAACCTGCAAGGGAGCAACTTAAAAATAAACCAATAACCATTAAAAATATGTTCAGCATAAATACCATTCAAGAGATATTTGACGGATTAAAGCACAATAAGCTGCGTACTATCCTCACCGGACTGTCCGTGTCGTGGGGTATATTTATCCTGATTATATTGCTTGGTGCAGGGAATGGGTTAAAGAACGGATTTATTTCCAACTTTAGCGACAGGGCAACCAATACGGTACAAATGTGGACCGGAACAACTTCGCTTACATATAAAGGCCTTAAAAGCGGACGTGCACTTAATTTTGAAGACAGGCAACTGAATGCTGTAGACACTAAATTAAAAGAAACAAGCAATCAGACAGGCGTTATAACCAAAAATCTGACTATCACCAATAAAAGTGAATTCGGCAGTTACAATGTCAAAGGGGTTAGCCCTTCGTACGATAAAATCTTTAATTTGAAATTTGAAGAAAAGGAAGGACGTTTCATTGACTACCTGGACAACAAATCGAGTTCTAAAGTAATTGTAATTGACAAGAAAATTGAGGAAGTTCTTTTTAAAGGAAATCCTTCGTTGGGGAAATATGTAAAAGTGGGCGATTTGATGTTCAGGATCATAGGCATTAATTCCAAAAAAGCACGGTTTGATAACGGAACTGCTTATATACCGTTTACAACGGCACAATCTATTTTTAATCCCAACCTGAAGTATAATAATATTGCCATGTCCGTTAACGGGCTTGAAACCAAAGAATCGAACGATGCTTTTACTGACAGGTTGAAGAATACCATGGGCAAAAGTTTAAATTTTGATCAAAGCGATCCGCAGGCTTTGTATATTCAGAATTCGCAGCATGATTATATTCAGACCATGACGATATTAAACGCGATAACGATGTTTGTAGCGGTGATTGGTATTTTTACATTGATAGCCGGAATAGTAGGGGTAAGCAATATTATGCTGGTAACGGTAAAGGAAAGGACCCGGGAGATTGGAATCCGTAAAGCTATCGGTGCACCGCCGGCTTCTATATTACGATCTATCATTCTTGAATCCATTATCATAACGACTATTTTTGGGTATGTAGGAATGATGGTAGGAATAGCAGTCACTGAAATTGTCAATTATGCGATGCTCCAATCAGCAGCAGGTACACCAAATGGTCCCACTGTATTTAAAAACCCGACCGTAGAGTTGTCCTATGTATTGATTGCTACCGGTATTTTAATCCTTTCCGGAGTAATAGCGGGATATATGCCTGCCCGTAGAGCCGTAAAGATTAAACCGATAGAAGCCATGCGGGAAGAATAAATACATTTACCATTTAATCATTTACTATTTACTATTTCAGGTAGTTTGTAACCGGCATAAAAAAGAAAGAATATGTTTGATATAGATCGTTGGCAGGAAATATGGTTTACCATAACACACAATAAATCACGGAGCTTTTTGACGGCATTCGGGGTATTCTGGGGCATGTTTATGCTCGTTGTTATGGTAGGAGCAGGGGTTGCATTACAACGGGGCATGAGCGCCAATGTAGAAGGTTTTGCCACCAATTCGTGTTTTGTATGGACACAGCCGACTTCCGAGCCGTATAAAGGGTTTAAAAAGGGACGGAACTGGAACATGGAGAATGCGGATATCCCATTGCTTATTAATAAAATTCCGGAGATCCAATACCTGGCACCTGTACTTTTTGGCGGAGGCGTCGGGAACAATGTTACCCGGAATGATAAAGCAGGAAACTACGGTATAAAAGGGAATTATCCATCGTACAATCAGATTGATGAAAGTAAGATGATTTACGGAAGGTATGTGAATGATATCGATATAACGGAAAAACGAAAAGTCTGTGTGATCGGAGAACGTGTATACCAGGTGCTGTTTCCCAATGATGAAAATCCAATAGGAAAGAATATACAGGTAAATGGGATTTATTTTCAGGTGATTGGTGTCACACGTCATACTTCGGACATTAATATCGGGGGGAATGCACAGGAGACAGTAGTGCTTCCATTCAGTACCATGCAACAGGCATTTAATCAGGGAAACATAGTGCATTTTCTGGCTGTAACGGCTAAACCCGGAATAAAAGTAAAAGTGATTGAAGATAAGATTCATACTGTTTTGAGTGAAAAGCACAGTATATCCCCCGAGGATAAAAAAGCGGTCGGTGGGTTCAATATGGAAGATATCTTTACGATCTTTCTATATCTTGGAATTGGTATTGCTGTTCTGATTTGGTTTGTTGGATTAGGGACGTTGTTTGCAGGTGCTATCGGAGTGAGTAATATTATGTTGGTGACTGTCAGGGAACGAACCAGGGAGATAGGTATCCGAAGGGCGTTGGGAGCGACACCACGCAATATAATTGCTCAAATTTTGAGTGAGAGTATTATATTGACATTGATTGCAGGAGTATCCGGATTAATGTTTGGAGTAGGCATTCTTTCTTTAGTCGGGTGGGCATTAAGTAAAGGGGATCAGTTTTTCAAGGATCCGCAGATTAGTTTTGGGGTAGCCATTGGAGCTTTATTTATATTACTCATTATCGGAACATTTGCCGGGTTTATACCAGCTAACAGGGCCATGAATATAAAACCGATTGAAGCTATCCGGGAAGAATAAGGGCGTTTACTATTTATTCATTTACGATTTACCATTTAAAGTGGAGAATAATGAAACTTAGGTTATAAACTAATTTCCTTTGTTTCTTAAAATGTAGGAGGGAAAAAGATGGGTTTAGTGAAATTGAATAGAAGGGCAGTTGTAAAATTAGTCTTACTGACAATGATTCTGACAACCATAATCATTGTAGGAATACGGATAGCACCCTGGTTGTATGAAACCAGCAAAAATCCTCAACATTTACGGGATTACATAACCGGATACGGAAGTTACGGTTTTCTGGTCTATATGCTGATTCAGGCCGTGCAGGTAATCATTGTGATTATTCCCGGTGATATAGTAATGATTGGTGCCGGTTTTATTTATGGAATACCAATAGGTTTTGTTCTTTCTTATTTAGGCCTGATGGCGGGATCGGTCATTGTATTTTATATTTCCCGTTTATTTGGATATGAACTTGTTTCCAGGTTCATACCCATAGAGAAAATTGAAAAGATAAATGGAATTTTGAATTCGACAAGAGGTACTGTAGGCCTGTTTATTATCTGTTGCATTCCTTTTATTCCAAAAGATATTTTAATGTATGTCGCAGGGCTGACACCCATAAATGCTTCCAGATTATTCCTGGTGTATGGGTTATCAAGGATTCCGACAACGCTAATATGGGTTTCGGTAGGTGCTAACGCTTTTGATAAGGACTATGTAGGATTGGGGATTACTCTGGCTATTATGCTGGCTTTGCTTATTATAGTATTCTTTATTGGTAAAAATTATCATAAACGGGAACTGAAAAGAACGAATAATAACACTTGAATAAATACTTATACCTTATAAAATAAATCAATAATAAATCCGGTTTACTTGTCTACATCCATGTAACCAGTAACTCATAACAAAAAAGAGACATTATGAAGAAGATTTTAAAATTTACATTGCTTATCATTGGAGCAGTTCTTGTTATCTGGACATTTTGGTTTTTATATCAAAAATCACGTCCTAAAGTAAAAAAATACGCGGTCGAAAATGTAACCATCGGTAGTATTGATAAAAAGTCAGTGGCAACCGGGAAAGTGGATCCAAGAAACGAGATTCTGATCAAACCTCAAATGTCGGGAATCATTGCAGCAGTCTACAAAGAAGCAGGCGATGTGGTAAGAGCAGGTGATGTGATTGCAAAAATCAAAGTAATCCCGGATATGGTAAGCTTAAACGGAGCTGAATCAAGAGTTTCGAGAGCACAGATTTCATTCGATCAAAGCAAAAAGAATTACGATCGTGATGGGAAGTTGTATACGGATAAAGTGATTTCAAAAGAAGAATTTGAAAAGACGCAGTTACAATTTTACAACGATAAGGAAGAATTACGTACGGCAAAGGATAACCTGAGTTTAACCCGCGACGGAATTAGTACCAATAGTGCGGCAATCAGTAATACATTGGTTAGATCGACCATAAATGGTACCATTCTGGATGTACCGGTTAAGGTGGGAAACTCGGTAATTCAATCGAATAACTTTAATGATGGAACCACAATAGCCACGGTTGCCAATATGAGCGATATGCTTTTTGTCGGGAAGCTGGATGAAACCGAAGTAGGCAAAATAAAAGTAGGAATGCCTATGGATATTACGATAGGTGCTTTACAGGATCAAAAGCTCATTGCCAGGCTTGAATACATTTCTCCGAAAGGGAAAGAAGAAAACGGTGCCATTACCTTCGAAATGAAAGCAGCCGTAAAAATACCGAGAGATATATTTATCCGTGCAGGTTATAGTGCAAATGCTGAAATCGTATTTTCAAAATCAGAAGATGTCATTACTATACCCGAAAGTTGCATAGAATTTGGAGGCGATACTGCATTTGTTTATGTTTTGAAAACAAAAGACCCTCAGACTTTTACAAAGAAGCAGATTAAGATAGGTTTATCGGATGGGGTGAAAATAGAGGTTAAAAGTGGGTTGACAGTAAGGAATAAAATCCGTGGTGCTGAGATCCTGGAAAAAACGGAAAAGAAAGAGGAAGCTAAAAAAGAAAGAAGGCCTCATGATTAATTATAGAAAATCAGAATTGACAGAAAGCAGAAAAACAGATAATCGATTCGTATGATTCAGCCTGTCAATATGTAATCTTTTTATACTTAGTTTTATTTAGTGATAGAAAAATATCTATTTATACCTTTAATAAGCATTACTTAATGAAAACAAAAATAATAATGTTGTTTTGTGCCCTGTCAGCCAGTATGCTGTTAAGCGCTCAAAAACCCTGGACACTTCAACAATGTGTTGATACGGCATTGGCTAATAACCGGAATGTAAAGCAACAGGCGTTGACAAAAAAGACAAGAGAGATTGCCTATATTCAGGCACGTCAGAATTTATTGCCCAATTTGAATGCATCCGCAGGACAAAGTTGGAATTTTGGACGTTCTCTGAATGCAAATAATACGTATCAAACTGCTAATTCGGCTCAAACTTCATTTGGTATCGGAAGCAGCCTGATATTATTTGATGGACTAAAAATGAAACATAATATTGATATTCGAAAGGCTGATATGTATGCTTCGGAGCAGGATCTTGAAAAGATTAAACAAGACATAACCACAAGTGTGGCTGCCGGTTTTTTGCAGATATTGTTGAATAAAGAATTGTTGCAAATAGCAACCGATCAGCTGGCCTTATCAAAAACAAAGATAGAACAGCGAAGAGGATTAGTATCAGCGGGTAAAATGGCAGAAGGTGAGATGTACGATCTCCTTGCTCAGGAGTCGAAAGAGGAATTAAGTAAACTGCAGGCACAAAACACACTGAATCTTTCATTCCTGGATTTAGCCCAGTTCTTAGAACTGGATCATTTTGAAACCCTGGATATTGTAGCCCCTGAGAATTTGTCTGAATCGGATTTACACCTCCTTTCGGCTGAAGAAGTATTTGCCAGTGCAATAACGCATCGTCCTGAAATAAAAGGTGCCGAGTATAGGTTGAAAAGTAGTGAAAGCAATGTCTTGGCTACCAAATCTGATTTTTATCCTTCGCTTAATCTTGGAGCACAGGTTGGAACCGGTTATTATAACTTAAATAGTTTACCCAATGCATCTTTTGGTTCGCAATTATCGAATAATATGAGTACTTCAATTAGTTTGAATCTTCAAATTCCAATCTTTAATAAGTTTGATGTCAGAAACAGGGTGCATTCAGCCCAAATTGGTGTTGAAAGCAGTAAGATAAGTGTTGTAAACGCAAAACTCGAATTGAAAAAAAGCATCCAGCAGGCGTATTATAATGCATTAGGAGCAAAGAGCCGTTGGGATGCTGCCTTAAAATCAGAAACAGCAAGTCGCGAGGCTTATCGCTTTACAAATCAGAAATTCGAAGCAGGAAGGGCAACACTGTATGAATTGTATCAGGCCAAAAGCAACCTGACTCAGGTGTTGTCGGAACAGGCACAGGCAAAATACGAATACTTCTTCAGAATTAAACTACTAGAATTGCTGAAGTAAATGACATAGAAGGATAAGGATGAATAAAGATTAAAGAAACCTGAGTAAAAACGGATTTAAATAATGTTCCAAAAATAATCTCAAGCTATCTGCTCTTTTTAATAGATCAAATCCTTATATAATGGACCAATAAAACAAATAAACATGAATGCAGATAATATTAAATCGCAAATGCGGAAAGGTTACCTGGAATATTGCATTCTACTTATTCTAAGGAAAAAACCTGCCTATACTTCGGATATAATTTCCGAACTGAAAGAGGCAAAACTAATTGTGGTGGAAGGAACCTTATATCCTTTGTTGACAAGGTTGAAAAACGGAGAATTGCTCGACTATAAATGGGAAGAATCGACACAGGGACCACCTCGTAAATACTATGAAATGACAGAGCGGGGATCTGGATTCCTTGACGAACTGGAAAACTCATGGAATGAGATTTACAATGTTGTAAAAAAAATAAAAGGAGAAATATAAAACCGAAATTAACTTTTACGTTATGAAAAAGACATTAACAGTAAATTTGAATAACATCGTCTTTCATATCGATGATGATGCATACGAAATGCTCCAGACTTACCTTTCCGAGATAGCCGATCATTTTCAATCGGATGAGGAAAGAGTGGAAATAATGAATGATATTGAAGCCAGAATTGCTGAACTGTTTAATGAAAAACTTCAAAAGACTAAAAATGTAGTCAATTTGACCGATGTGGAAGAAATCATTGAAATCATGGGCAAACCCAGTCAATATACAGGTGATGAAGAAGAACCTGAAACTCCACCCAAAAACGATAAGAAACAGCAAAAATCACGTCGTTTTTATCGGGATCCTGAAAATGCAATTCTTGGTGGTATTGCAGGCGGTTTGGCAGCTTATTTCAACCTTGATGTAACCTTGATTAGAATCATACTTGTCATTTTAGTCTTTTTAGGAGTAGGCTTTATTATTCCAATATACATAGTGGTGTGGTTTGTAGCTCCGGCAGCGATTACGTCTTCACAACGCCTCGAAATGCAAGGTGAAGATGTCACGGTTGAAAATATAAAGACTGAAGTAAACAACGTAAAAAATTACATGGAAAGTGAGAAATTCAAACAATCGGCTCAGGGAGTCGGGGAACGGGTTTTGGAGGTTTTACGTTGGTTCTTTAAAATTATCTTCGGTTTTGTAGGAGCTATTGTTGGTTTAGTGGGGATTGTAGTGATAGGAGCTTTAATTCTGGTTCTTTTCTTGCTGATGTTTGAACCTGCAGCACTAAATGGATTTGCTCCTGATTTAATTTCAAATTGGTCGGTTATTTCACCAGAAAAGATGGTGCTATTGGTATTTTCATTGATATTGCTTGTAGGCAGCCCCATCTTTTTGTTGATTTACTGGGCAACACATATGGTTTCAGGCCGTCGTAATACGTCGCATACAGCTACCTGGGTGGTATTGATTCTTTGGCTTGCCGGTCTGTTTATGTTTTACAGCGTTGGTGCAAATACACTATTTCATATGCATAATCATGATGGACATTCATTCTCAATAAACTGGTATAACGATGATAAACCGTTTGAAAATGAAACAAGAAAATTAGGAACTTTTCATGCTGTGGATATTGCAGGTAACTTTGAATTAGTTTTAAAAAAAGACTCTGTCCAGGAAGTTACTGTTGCCTCCCCAAATGATTTTTTATCCAGAGTGATTACGAAGGTCGAAAATGGAGTGTTATACATTTATACTGACGGTATAAACCTGAGTAGGTCGGTTAAAGTAAATGTTTCGTATGATTCGATAAAAAGTTTAGTTGCTAAAGGTGCCTGTAAAATTAATACAGAGAATCAACTGGTAATTCCTGATTTTTCACTTGAACTTTTAGGTGCCAGTGAAGCGAATCTGGATTTGAATGTCGCAGGTCAGATTAATCTCGATACAAAAGGAGCTTCTAAAGTTGAAATAAAAGGTATCTGCAAAGCATTAAAATTGACAGGTTTTGGTGCCAGCCAGGTTGAAGCTGAAAATTTGATCGCTAACAACGTTGATATTCATGTGAGCGGAGCAACCCATGCACAGGTTTATGCCTCAGAAAGTTTAAATGCAGAAGCTTATGGAGCAAGTGAAATTGAATGCCTGGGTCATCCTAAGAATGTAAAGAAATCGGATAATATAGGATCCAGAATTCATGTAGAATAGATTTGCTTAAATGCTTTTCGACTAAGATTTGTTTTAAATAGAAAAAACCCTCTTTATCATATGATAAAGAGGGTTTTTTCTATGTGTTATATTTCTCTTTTTTTAATTTTCTTTTTTAATGATGAAAGCTATTAGATGTTATTTATGATAAAAATTAGATTTGCTGGACTTAAATAATACTTCTATAATGTAATAATATACAAATATGCAAATATATAAATTATTTTAACATGTTGAAAATGAATAAAATACTAGCTGATTATATAAAAAATACTACATGAGGTTAACATATAATTTCTTAATTATTTAATTTGATTTTAGCTTCAACTCTTCATTATTCGATTGTTGCAATTTAATGCATAAAATGCTAAATATAAATTTATAATTATATTGTATTTGATTCACTAATATTTATACTAATAAATTACAGTTATTCTATACTTGTAGTAATATCTACTACATGTTGTGATGAGATAAAGACCCTGAAATATGATTATATTTGAATCGTAATTTAAAGATACTGTTTGATTTAATTATAAAAGATGAATTGCTTATGTTTTTCGTGATTTATTTATATAATGGATTCTGCAATATTTTTTACTTATTATTTGATCTTTGGAAGTGATTAATAAATTCCAAATCGAATAATAAGATGAGCATTTAAATGTTTGATAGCATTCCTTTTTTACAAATTTAAATTTAGAAGATATGATTCGATTTTATAAATAATTCTCTCATTTTTATTGATAGTTTTAATATATAGAAGTGAGCTTATGGTATTTTAGCAATATATGAAATTTTTAAGTTTGTTTGTTTTTTTATTGGTTGCCAATTTTGTTTTAGGACAATCATTTTGGTCTTACAAAGAAAGGCCAATAGTACCAATGTCTAAAACTAACTTAGAAATTTCAGATTCGATTATATCTTCAAACTTTACATTAAATAATTCTTCTTCAAAAACATCTTCAATTTCAAAAGTTTCATCAAATGTAAGTGGTTGCATTGATAACATAGATTTCGAATTTGGTGATTTTACCAATTGGAAATGTTATAAAGGAACTGCCAAAACAAATGGTACCAATTATGTTACCTGGTCACCTACAACTCCGGTCGCTCCAATAGCAAACAGACACCAACTTATTTCATCCACTTCATTACCCGTAAATGATGTTTATGGAGGTTTTCCACGACTTTGTCCTTCCGGTGGAAATTACTCGCTTCAATTAGGAAATAATTCTACTGGCAGTCAAGCTGAAAAAGTGTCATGTACATTTACAATCCCAGCTGATCAGAATGATTTTCAAATTGAATATTATTATGCTGTCGTTTTTCAGGACCCCAACCATAATTTTGATCAACAACCTCGATTTCAGGCCAAGGTTTATGATGCCAACAACAGTTCAAATGTAATTTCTTGTGCAAGTTATGATTTTACTGCAGGTTCCGGGTTGCCCGGGTTTCAAAGTTCCACATTAGATCCTTTAGTTCTGTTTAAACCATGGACTGCAGTCACCATTAACCTCTCAGGATATGCAGGTCATACTGTAATCCTTGAATTTACAACTGAGGATTGTACAAGAGGTCAGCATTTTGGGTATGCCTATGTTGATGTTAATTCAAATTGTATATCCCTTGTTAATAGTACTACTTATTGTGAAAATATTCCATCGTTAACCCTAAAGGCCCCTTCGGGCTATCAAACGTATAATTGGTATGATGGTACTTTTACTAATTTGTTGGGGACCGGCGAAACATTAACTTTATCACCCCCACCGGCAACAAGCACCACTATAAATGTTGATTTGGTTCCATATGTAGGATTTGGTTGTCGTGATACTGCTTTTACAGTATTGAATGTAAATCCGGCACCAATAGCAGCTTTTCAGTCGGATACAACGATATGTATCGGTAAGCCTGTGAATCTAACGAATATTTCATCTATACGTGACAATTCAGTTCTTACTTATTTTTGGAATTTTGGTGATAATACTACTTCTACATCTACCAATAACGTCAAACTATTTAATTCTGTTGGAAATTATAAAGTAAAATTAATTGCTACTTCAGTAAATGGTTGTATTGATTCAATAGTCAGGAATATTTCTGTTGTTCCTTTACCTGTAATTAGTCCCATAACCGGGAATAAAAATATTTGTAAAGGACAGTCTGAACTATTACAAAATTCAACTCCGGGAGGAACATGGAAAAGTATGAAACCATCCATTGCAACTATTTCAAATGGCGGATTACTGACAGCAATTTCTCCTGGTAACGACACCATTAAATATATAGTTTCAAATTCAAACGGATGCACAGATTCTGTTTTTTATGTTGTAAAAATAATTGCGACCAGTTCTTCTACAACAACAGCTTCTGTATGTCGTGGTAGTTCTTATTTGTTTAATGGAACATCCTACAAGATTCCGGGAACTTATCCTCGCCATTTAATTAATTCTGCTGGTTGTGATAGTGTTGCCACATTGGTATTAACCGAAAAATTACAATCCAGTTCTATAATAAGTGATGCCATTTGTTCCGGAGGAAGCTATTACTTTAACGGGGTAAACTATACTGCTTCCGGAACTTATATGAACCATTTTACGAATGCTGTAGGTTGTGATAGTATTGCAATTTTGATTTTAAATGTAATAAACTCAACTGTTTCAACAACCAATGCAGCCATCTGTCAGGGAAGTAGTTATTTGTTCAATGGCACTTCCTACAATGCTGCCGGAACATATACATCCCATTTGATCAATGAAGAAGGGTGTGACAGTATCGCGACGTTGAATTTAAATATTAAACTGCCTACTGTTTCAACCACTAATGCCGGCATTTGTCAGGGTAGTACTTATTTATTTAATGGCACATCATATAATGCTGCCGGGACATACACCACTCATTTGATCAATGCAGCCGGTTGTGACAGTACAGCTATTTTGAATTTAAGCATAAAGCTTCATACCACTTCTACCACTTATGCTGCGATTTGTCAGGGTAGTTCTTATTTATTTAATAGCATATCCTATAATGATGCAGGGTCATACACCACTCATTTGATCAATGCAGTCGGTTGTGATAGTACCGCTATTTTGAATTTAAGCATAAAGCTTCATACCACTTCTACCACTAATGCTGCGATTTGTCAGGGTAGTTCTTATTTATTTAATGGCATATCCTATAATGCTGCAGGTACGTACACTGCCAACCTGACTAATGCCGCAGGGTGTGATAGTACCGCAACGCTTAATTTAGCTATAAAACTTCCTACAACTTCCATTACTAATGCCGCCATTTGTCAGGGTAGTAGTTATGTATTTAATGGCACATCCTATAGTGCTGCCGGGACATACATCGCACATTTGATCAATGCAGCCGGTTGTGACAGTACCGCAACGTTGAATTTAAAAATTAAACTGCCTACTGTTTCAACCACTAATGCCGGCATTTGTCAGGGTAGTACTTATTTATTCAATGGCACATCCTATAATGCTGCCGGGACATACACTGCTCATTTGATCAATGCAGCCGGTTGTGACAGTACCGCTATTTTGAATTTAAGCATAAAGCTTCATTCCATTTCTACCACTATTGCTGCGATTTGTCAGGGTAGTTCTTATTTATTTAATGGCATATCCTATAATGCTGCCGGTTCATACACCACTCATTTGATTAATGCAGCCGGTTGTGATAGTACCGCTATTTTGAATTTAAGCATAAAGCTTCATACCACTTCCATTACTAATGCCGCCATTTGCCAGGGAGGTAGTTATTTGTTTAATACTTTATCCTACAATACTGCCGGGACATATACCGTTCATTTACTAAATGCTGCAGGGTGTGACAGTTCTGCCATACTGAACCTGACTATAAAGCTACCTACTACTTCTACCACAGATACCGCTATTTGTCAGGGTAGTAGTTATTTATTCAATGGAACTACTTACTCAACTCCCGGAACATACACTGCCAACTTGACTAATGCAGCAGGGTGTGACAGTACTGCAACGCTTAATTTAAGCATAAAGCTTCCTACCACTTCCACCACTAATGCCGCCATTTGTCAGGGAAGTAGTTATTTGTTCAATGGCACTTCGTACAATGCTGCCGGAGCATATGCTGCTCTTTTAGTCAATGCCGCAGGGTGTGACAGTATTGCAACGCTCAACTTAAGTATAAAGCTATCTACTTCTTCTACTATCAATGCCGCTATTTGTCAAGGTAGTAGCTATTTGTTTAATGGTATATCCTATAATGCTGCCGGAACATACACCGCTCATTTGATCAATGCAGCCGGTTGTGACAGTACAGCTATTTTGAATTTAAGCATAAAGCTTCATACCACTTCTACAACTTATGCTGCGATTTGTCAGGGTAGTTCTTATTTATTTAATAGCATATCCTATAATGCTGCCGGGTCATACACCACTCATTTGATCAATGCAGCGGGGTGTGACAGTACTGCAACGCTTAATATAAGTATAAAGCTTCCTACTACATCTACTACCAATGAGGCTATTTGTCAGGGCAGTAGTTATTTATTCAATGGCACTTCGTACAATGCTGCAGGAACTTACACTGCTCTTTTGGTTAATGCCGCAGGGTGTGACAGTATTGCAACGCTTAATTTAAGCATAAAGCTTCCTACCTCTTCCACAACTATTGCTTCCATTTGTCAGGGAAGTAGTTATTTGTTCAATGGCACTTCGTACAATGCTGCCGGAACATATACTGCTCATTTACTAAATGCAGCAGGGTGTGATAGTACTGCAACGCTTAATCTAAGCATGAAGCTGCCTACTACATCCACAACTAATGCCGCTATTTGTCAGGGCAGTAGTTATGTATTTAATGGCACTACTTACTCAGCAGCCGGGATATACACCGCCAACCTGACTAATGCTGCAGGGTGTGATAGTATTGCAACATTGAATTTAAGCATGAAGCTGCCTACTACATCCACAACTAATGCCGCTATTTGTCAGGGCAGTAGTTATGTATTTAATGGCACTACTTACTCAGCAGCCGGGATATACACCGCCAACCTGACTAATGCAGCAGGGTGTGACAGTGTTGCAACATTGAATTTAAGCATAAAGCTTCCTACCACTTCTACTACCAATGCCGCCATTTGTCAAGGCAGTAGCTATTTGTTTAATGGTATATCCTATAATGCTGCCGGAACATACACCGCCAACCTGACTAATGCTGCAGGGTGTGACAGTATTGCAACACTTAATCTAAGCATGAAGCTGCATACTACATCCACAACCAATGCTTCCATTTGCCAGGGCAATAGCTATTTGTTCAATGGAATATCGTATAATACAGCCGGAACATACACCGCTTTTTTAGTCAATGCTGCAGGGTGTGATAGTACCGCTACATTGAATTTAAGCATGAAACTGCCAACAACATCCACAACCATTGCTTCCATTTGTCAGGGTGATAGTTATTTGTTCAATACTATATCTTACAATACAGCCGGAACTTACACCGCTCATTTAGTCAATGCAGCAGGGTGTGATAGTATCGCAACACTCAACCTGACTATAAAGCTGCCTACTTCTTCTACCACCAATGATGCCATTTGTCAGGGTAGTAGTTATGTATTTAATGGAACTACTTACTCAACTGCCGGAATATACACCGCCAACCTGACTAATGCAGCAGGGTGTGACAGTATCGCAACGCTCAATCTGACTATAAAGCTGCCTACTTCTTCTACCACCAATGAGGCCATTTGTCAGGGTAGTAGTTATGTATTTAATGGAACTACTTACTCAACTGCCGGAATATACACCGCCAATCTGACTAATGCAGCAGGTTGTGACAGTATTGCAACATTGAATTTAAGCATAAAGCTTCCTACCACTTCTACTACCAATGCCGCCATTTGTCAGGGCAGTAGTTATGTATTTAATGGCACTACTTACTCAGCAGCCGGGATATACACCGCCAACCTGACTAATGCAGCAGGGTGTGACAGTGTTGCAACATTGAATTTAAGCATAAAGCTTCCTACCACTTCTACTACCAATGCCGCCATTTGTCAAGGCAGTAGCTATTTGTTTAATGGTATATCCTACAATGCAGCCGGAACCTATACCGCTCATTTGGTCAATGCTGCAGGGTGTGACAGTATCGCAACGCTCAACCTAACTATAAAGCTTCCTACTTCTTCTACAACCAATGAAGCCATCTGTCAAGGCAGGAGCTATTTGTTCAATGGCACTTCCTACAATACTGCCGGAACTTACACTGCTCTATTGGTTAATGCTGCAGGGTGTGACAGTACCGCTATTTTGAATTTAAGCATAAAGCTTCCTACCACTTCCGTCACTAATGCCGCCATTTGTCAGGGCAGTAGCTATTTGTTCAATGGAATATCGTATAATACAGCCGGAACATACACCGCTCTTTTAGTCAATGCAGCGGGGTGTGACAGTACTGCAACGCTTAATATAAGTATAAAGCTTCCTACTTCTTCTACAACCAATGAAGCCATCTGTCAAGGCAGGAGCTATTTGTTCAATGGCACAACCTATAATGCTGCCGGAACATACACCGCTCTTTTAGTCAATGCTGCAGGGTGTGACAGTATCGCAACGCTCAACCTAACTATAAAGCTGCCTACTTATTCTACCACCAATGAGGCCATTTGTCAGGGTAGTAGTTATGTATTTAATGGAACTACTTACTCAACTGCCGGAACATATACCGCCAACCTGACTAATGCAGCTGGATGTGACAGTACTGCAACGCTTAATTTAAGCATGAAGTTGCCAACTGCTTCCATTACTAATGTTGCCATATGCCAGGGAGATAGTTATTTGTTCAATACTATATCTTACAATACTGCTGGGACGTATACTGCTCATTTAGTTAATGCTGCAGGGTGTGACAGTATCGCAACGCTTAATTTAAGCATAAAGCTTCCTACCACTTCCACAACTATTGCTTCCATTTGTCAGGGAAGTAGTTATTTGTTCAATGGCACTTCGTACAATGCTGCCGGAACATATACTGCTCATTTACTAAATGCAGCAGGGTGTGATAGTATCGCAACACTCAACCTGACTATAAAGCTGCCTACTTCTTCTACCACCAATGATGCCATTTGTCAGGGTAGTTCTTATTTATTTAATGGCACATCCTATAGTGCTGCCGGGACATACACCGCACATTTGATCAATGCAGCCGGTTGTGACAGTACTGCAACGCTTAATCTAAGCATGAAGCTGCCTACTACATCCACAACCAATGTATCCATTTGCCAGGGTAGTAGCTATTTGTTCAATGGAATATCGTATAATACAGCCGGAACATACACCGCTCTTTTAGTCAATGCAGCGGGGTGTGACAGTACTGCAACGCTTAATCTAAGCATAAAGCTGCCTATTACATCCATAACTAATGCCGCTATTTGTCAGGGCAGTAGCTATTTGTTTAATGGAATATCGTATAATACAGCCGGAACATACACCGCTCTTTTAGTCAATGCAGCGGGGTGTGACAGTACTGCAACGCTTAATTTAAGTATAAAGCTTCCTGCCACTTCCGTCACTAATGCCGGCATTTGTCAGGGTAGTTCTTATTTATTTAATGGCACATCCTATAGTGCTGCCGGGACATACACCGCACATTTGATCAATGCAGCCGGTTGTGACAGTACTGCAACGCTTAATTTAAGTATAAAGCTTCCTACTACATCTACTACCAATGAGGCCATTTGTCAGGGTAGTAGTTATGTATTTAGTGGAACTACTTACTCAACTGCCGGAATATACACCGCCAATCTGACTAATGCAGCAGGGTGTGACAGTATCGCAACGCTCAATCTGACTATAAAGCTTCCTGCTTCTTCTACAACAAATGAGGCCATTTGTCAGGGCAGGAGCTATTTGTTCAATGGCACAACCTATAATGCTGCCGGAACATACACCGCTCTTTTAGTCAATGCTGCAGGGTGTGACAGTATCGCAACGCTCAACCTAACTATAAAGCTTCCTACTTCTTCTACAACCAATGAAGCCATCTGTCAAGGGAGTAGTTATGTATTTAATGGCACTTCGTACAATGCTGCCGGAACATACACTGCTAATTTAGTTAATGCTGCAGGTTGTGACAGTACTGCAACGCTTAATCTAAGCATAAAGCTGTCTACTACATCCATAACTAATGCCGCCATTTGTCAGGGCAGTAGCTATTTGTTCAATGGAATATCGTATAATACAGCGGGAACATACACCGCTCTTTTAGTCAATGCAGCGGGGTGTGACAGTACTGCAACGCTTAATTTAAGTATAAAGCTTCCTACCACTTCCGTCACTAATTCCGCCATTTGTCAAGGCAGTAGCTATTTGTTTAATAATATATCCTATAATGCTGCCGGAACATACACGGTTCTTTTAGTCAATGCAGCAGGGTGTGACAGTATTGCAACATTGAATTTAAGCATAAAGCTTCCTACCACTTCTACTACCAATGCCGCCATTTGTCAGGGCGGTAGTTATGTATTTAATGGCACTACTTACTCAGCAGTCGGGATATACATCGCCAACCTGACTAATACAGCAGGGTGTGACAGTATCGCAACGCTTAATCTAAGCATGAAGCTGCCTACTACATCCATAACTAATGCCACTATTTGTCAGGGCAGTAGCTATTTGTTTAATGGAATATCCTATAATGCTGCCGGAACATACACCGCCAACCTGACTAATGCAGCAGGGTGTGATAGTATCGCAACGCTTAATCTAAGCATGAAGCTGCCTACTACATCCACAACCTATGCTTCCATTTGCCAGGGTAGTAGCTATTTGTTCAATGGCGTATCTTACAATTCAGCCGGAACATACACCGCTCTTTTAGTCAATACTGCAGGGTGTGATAGTACCGCTACATTGAATTTAATCATAAAGCTTCCTACCACTTCCGTCACTAATGCCGCCATTTGTCAGGGCAGTAGCTATTTGTTCAATGGAATATCGTATAATACAGCCGGAACATACACCGCTCTTTTAGTCAATGCTGCAGGGTGTGATAGTACCGCTATTTTGAATTTAAGCATGAAACTGCCAACAACATCCACAACCATTGCTTCCATTTGTCAGGGTAGTACTTATTTGTTCAATGGAATATCGTATAATGATGCTGGAACATACATTGCTCTATTGGTTAATGCTGCAGGATGTGACAGTACTGCAACGCTTAATTTAAGCATCAAGCTTCCTACTTCTTCTACCACCAATGCTGCCATTTGTCAGGACAGTAGCTATTTGTTCAATGGCACTTCGTACAATGCTGCAGGAACTTACACTGCTCTATTGGTTAATGCTGCAGGGTGTGACAGTACCGCTATTTTGAATTTAAGCATAAAGCTTCCTACCACTTCCGTTACTAATGCCGCCATTTGTCAGGGCAGTAGCTATTTGTTCAATGGAATATCGTATAATACAGCCGGAACTTACACTGCTAATTTAGTTAATGCTGCAGGTTGTGACAGTACTGCAACGCTTAATCTAAACATAAAGCTGCCTACTACATCCACAACCAATGACGCCATTTGTCAAGGTAGTAGCTATTTGTTTAATGGCATATCCTATAATGCTGCCGGAACATACACGGTTCTTTTAGTCAATGCAGCAGGGTGTGACAGTATTGCAACATTGAATTTAAGCATAAAGCTTCCTACCACTTCTACTACCAATGCCGCCATTTGTCAGGGCAGTAGTTATGTATTTAATGGCACTACTTACTCAGCAGTCGGGATATACACCGGCAACCTGACTAATACAGCAGGGTGTGACAGTATCGCAACGCTTAATCTAAGCATGAAGCTGCCTACTACATCCACCACTAATGCCGCTATTTGCCAGGGTAGTAGTTATATATTCAATGGAACTTCTTACTCAACTGCAGGGACATATACCGCCAACTTGACTAATGCTGCAGGGTGTGATAGTACAGCAACACTTAATTTAAGCATAAAGCTTCCTACAACATCCACTACTAATGCTTCCATTTGTCAGGGAAGTAGTTATTTGTTCAATGGCACTTCGTACAATGCTGCCGGAACATACACTGCTCTTTTAGTCAATGCCGCAGGGTGTGACAGTACTGCAATGCTCAATTTAAGTATAAAACTTCCTACTACATCAATCACTAATGCCGCTATTTGTCAGGGCAGTAGTTATGTGTTCAACGGAACATCCTACAACGCTGCCGGAACTTATACTGCTCTTTTAGTCAATGCTGCAGGGTGTGACAGTACTGCAATGCTCAATTTAAGTATAAAACTTCCTACTACATCAATCACTAATGCCGCTATTTGTCAGGGCAGTAGTTATGTGTTCAACGGAACATCCTACAACGCTGCCGGAACTTATACTGCTCTTTTAGTCAATGCTGCAGGGTGTGACAGTACTGCAACACTTAACCTAAGCATGAACTTGCCAACTGCTTCCACTACCAATGTAGCCATCTGTCAGGGAAGTAGTTATTTGTTCAATGGAACTTCCTACAATGCTGCGGGGACGTTCACTACCAACTTGACTAATGCAGTAGGGTGTGACAGTATCGCAACGCTTAATCTAAGCATGAAGCTGCCTACTACATCCACCACTAATGCCGCTATTTGTCAGGGGAGTAGTTATATATTCAATGGCACTACTTACTCAACAGCCGGGACATATACCGCCAACTTGACTAATGCAGCAGGATGTGATAGTATTGCAACGCTTAATTTAAGAATAAAACTTCCTACCATATCAACCACTAATGCCGCTATTTGTCAGGGAAGTAGTTATGTGTTTAATGGCACTACTTACTTAACAGCCGGGACCTACACAGCCAATCTGATGAATGTAGCAGGGTGTGACAGTACTGCAACGCTTAATTTAAGCATAAAGCTTCCTACCACTTCCACAACTATTGCTTCCATTTGTCAGGGAAGTAGTTATTTGTTCAATGGCACTTCGTACAATGCTGCCGGAACATATACTGCTCATTTACTAAATGTAGCAGGGTGTGATAGTATCGCAACACTCAACCTGACTATAAAGCTGCCTACTTCTTCTACCACCAATGATGCCATTTGTCAGGGTAGTAGTTATGTATTTAATGGAACTACTTACTCAACTGCCGGAATATACACCGCCAACCTGACTAATGCAGCAGGGTGTGACAGTATCGCAACGCTCAACCTAACTATAAAGCTTCCTACTTCTTCTACAACCAATGGAGCCATCTGTCAAGGCAGGAGCTATTTGTTCAATGGCACTTCCTACAATACTGCCGGAACTTACACGGCTCTTTTAGTCAATGCAGCAGGGTGTGACAGTATTGCAACATTGAATTTAAGCATAAAGCTTTCTACCACTTCTACTACCAATGCCGCCATTTGTCAGGGCAGTAGTTATGTATTTAATGGCACTACTTACTCAGCAGTCGGGATATACACCGCCAACCTGACTAATACAGCAGGGTGTGACAGTATCGCAACGCTTAATCTAAGCATGAAGCTGCCTACTACATCCACCACTAATGCCGCCATTTGCCCGGGTAGTAGCTATTTGTTCAATGGCGTATCTTACAATTCAGCCGGAACATACACCGCTCTTTTAGTCAATGCAGCAGGGTGTGACAGTATTGCAACATTGAATTTAAGCATAAAGCTTTCTACCACTTCTACTACCAATGCCGCCATTTGTCAGGGCAGTAGTTATGTATTTAATGGCACTACTTACTCAGCAGTCGGGATATACACCGCCAACCTGACTAATGCAGCAGGGTGTGACAGTGTTGCAACATTGAATTTAAGCATAAAGCTTCCTACCACTTCTACTACCAATGCCGCCATTTGTCAAGGCAGTAGTTATTTGTTTAATAGTATATCCTACAATGCAGCCGGAACCTATACCGCTCATTTGGTCAATGCTGCAGGGTGTGATAGTACTGCAACGCTTAATCTAAGCATAAAGCTGCCTACTACATCCATAACTAATGCCGCTATTTGTCAGGGCAGTAGCTATTTGTTCAATGGCACTTCGTATAATGCTGCGGGAACATACATGGCTCTATTGGTTAATGCTGCAGGATGTGACAGTACGGCTACGCTTAATTTAAGCATAAAGCTTCCTACCACTTCCACAACCAATGCCGCTATTTGCCAGGGCAGTAGTTATGTATTCAATGGAACTACTTACTCAGCAGCCGGGACATACACCGCCAACCTGACTAATGCAGCAGGATGTGATAGTATAGCAACGCTCAAACTGACTATAAAACTACCTACCACTTCCACTACTAATGCCGCCATTTGTCAGGGTAGTAGTTATGTGTTTAATGGCACATCCTACAATGCTGCAGGTACGTACACTACCAACCTGAATAATGCAGCTGGGTGTGACAGTATCGCAACGCTTAATCTAAGCATGAAGCTGCCTACTACATCCACCACTAATGCCGCCATTTGCCAGGGTAGTAGCTATTTGTTCAATGGCGTATCTTACAATTCAGCCGGAACATACACTGTACATTTAGTCAATTCTGCAGGGTGTGACAGTACTGCAACACTTAACCTAAGCATGAAGCTGCCTACTTCTTCCAGTTCAAAGAAAACTATTTGTTCACAGGATCTGCCTTTTGTTTGGAATGGAATAATTTTCAAAGCTCCCGGAATACAATCTGCAACTTTGATAAATGCTGTTGGTTGTGATAGCATTGCCTCCCTCAATTTGACCGTTAACAGTGCTGTAAGTTCAAGTTTAACTGTGACCACATGCCCATATGCATTGCCTTATATTTGGAATAAAATATCATACAATGCAGCCGGAACCTATACGATAAAGTTGTCGAATACTAAAGGTTGTGACAGTATTGCTACGTTAAATTTAATAGTAAAATCACCTTTAACCTCCACCGCTTCTGAATTTATCTGCACATCCCAGTTACCTTATTACTGGAATAAAAAATTGTATTATAAATCAGGAACGTATACTGCACAATTTACTAACCCTTCCGGTTGCGATAGCATTACCACTTTAATATTGACGGTAGTATCACCAACAACTTCCACAACCCGGGAGGCAATTAATTCGAATGAATTGCCTTATGTCTGGAATAAAATGGCTTTTACAGAGTCCGGCACCTACACATCTCCTGTTCATTACGTTAATTCAATGGGTTGTGATAGTATTGCAAAACTAATTTTAAAAGTAAATCTTTCAACAAGTGCTGTTACCAATACTTCCATCTGTGCTTCAGAATTACCTTATATATGGAATGGTTCACCTTATTACAGCAAAGGAACTTATACTAAAACAATGACCAATGTTTTTGGGGATAACGTGATTGTAACGTTGAATCTTACGGTTATCGCTGCTTCTAATGTATCTCAATCAGTTCTGTTATTTGAAGGTGAAAAATATACATTAAATGGAAATGTCTATGATAAGGAAGGTATTTATACCGATATACTCAAAACTGTAAATGGGTGCGATAGTACAGTAATTACAGATCTATCATTTATCAAGATTCCAAATACACTTACACCAAATGGTGATGGACACAATGATGTATTTATGAGGGGTGCTCATGTGAAGATTTATAATAGGAATGGAATACTTCTTTTTGAAGGACTGGATGGTTGGGATGGAAAATATCATGGTAATCCGGTTTCACAGGATACATATTTTTATGTGCTGTATTACATTTCTGAAGGTAAAACAAAATCAAAAGAAGGATATATAATGATCATACGATGATCCTATCAAAGAATATGAAGAAAGCTGTTTTTCTTTTTATACTCAGTTTGCTGAGTTTACTTGTGGTTGCTCAATCGGATATCCGGTTGAATAACTACTGGGTGAACTCTCAATTTATAAACCCTGCCACTGTTTACGACAAATATCAGGCTGTTTTCAGCATGGCTGCCCGTAAACAATGGTTCGGTTTCCCCGGTGCACCAACAACGTTGTTTGCTTCAGGAACTACTTATATCGAAAACCTTCATACGCAATTAGGTCTAATCGTTGTACAGGATCAGATTGGGTATACTTCCACGACCAATGTTGATTTTACGTATGCTTATGCTATTGCTTTCCAGCGGGACTGGCAGCTACACCTTGGACTAGGATTGAATTTTCAAAGTCTGAATTATGATGTATCCAAGATGAATCTCTCGGATGATATTGATCCTATTGCTTTTGACAGGTTGAAAACAGAATCTAATTTTAACTCTGATATTGGGGTGGAAGTAACCAACAAGTCTTTTAAAATAGGAGCGTCAAGCCAGAATATCTTTTCCCTCTTTTCTTCTGTCAACAACCAACAACCAAATACAAACTTTGTTTATGGTCGGTACCGGCAAATGTCGAGTGATATGATTAACATGGGATATGGAATCTGCGGCATTCAATACGCAAATATCTATCAGGCGGAATTCAATGTAACCAGTTATTTCAAACTGCCAAACCGTTCAGGATTGAATGAAAACCCTGATAAATTCGATCTTGGAATGTTTTATCGTACACAGAGCGAAGTTGGTTTTATCTTTGGATTTGATATCACAGAAGCGATTCATTTATCGTATAGCTATGACTATCATTTCGGTGGAATAAGGCTAAGTTCTTACGGAACAAATGAACTCATGATTACATATAATCTAATCAGGGAACATGCATGTAAAAACTGCTGGCATTAAATAAACGATAAAACCCGCGATGTTCTTCAACAAAGCTGGTTTTTCTATTCTTATTTGCGGCTTCAGTCAAAGTGAAGCTGTAAATATTAAAATCTGTTTTTATTCTTAATTCACAATGCATGTGCACACCAGGTTTCTGTCACCATATGCATTATCGATTCTGGCTACATTTACCCAAAACTTGTTTTCTGCTACCCAAGGTGTAGGGTAAGCTGCTTTTGCACGAGTGTACGGATGGTTCCATTCATCAGAAACAATCGTATATTCAGGGTGCGGTGCATTAAGTAATACATTATCGATCGTATCGGCTGTTCCGTTTTCGATTTCCTTTATTTCAGCATAAATCTGTAACATAGCATCCGCAAAGCGGTCAAGCTCTGCTAATGATTCACTTTCTGTGGGCTCAATCATTAGAGTTCCATGCACAGGAAACGAAAGAGTAGGGGCATGGAAACCATAGTCCATTAATCTTTTGGAAATATCAGTCTCAGTGACCCCGGAAGTAGCTTTGAAATTACGTGCCTCGAGAATTAATTCATGTCCGACACGTCCGTTTTCACCTGTATAAAGTACCCCGTAACTATCTTTAAGTCTGGCTGCCAGATAATTTGCATTTAAAATGGCTATTTTAGTAGCACGCGTTAATCCTTCAACTCCCAGCATACGGATATAGCCGTATGTGATAGCCAGAATGCTGGCACTGCCATAAGGAGCTGCCGATACGGTATTTTCTCCAAATGTTTTGCTGGGTAGGAATTTCTTCAAATGTTCAGCAACGCATATTGGTCCGACACCCGGTCCGCCACCTCCGTGTGGAATAGCAAATGTTTTATGCAGATTCAGGTGACAAACATCAGCTCCAATAGTTCCGGGATTAGTCAATCCAACCTGTGCATTCATATTGGCACCATCCATATACACCTGTCCACCGTTTTCATGAATGATGTCACACATATCTTTGATGTGTGCTTCGAAAATTCCATGTGTGGAAGGATAGGTGATCATGCATCCTATCAGTCGGTCTTTATTCGCTTCTGCTTTTTCTTTCCAGTCTGCCAGATCAGTATTTCCACCTTCATCACAATTCACTACAACAATTTCGAATCCGGCCTGATGCGCAGAGGCAGGATTTGTTCCATGAGCAGAAGAAGGAATCAATACCGTATCACGGTTTGTCTCACCTTTCGATTTGAAATACGAACGTATAGTTATCAATCCTGCATATTCACCTGCTGCACCTGAATTAGGCTGGAGACTGCAAGCTGCAAAACCCGTAATAGCAGTCAGGTATTTCTCAACTTCTGCAATCATTTCGTTATATCCTTCTGTCTGATCAATAGGAGCTAACGGATGCATTCCTCCAAATTCTGCACGACTCATTGGTAACATTTCAGAAGCTGCATTTAGCTTCATGGTACATGAACCAAGTGAAATCATTGAGTGAGTCAGGGAAATATCACGGCGTTCCAGTTTTTTGAGGTAACGCATCATTTCCGTTTCACTATGGTAACGGGTAAATACTTCATGTGTCAGATAAGGGGATGATCGTTCCAGGCTTTCATCAAATGATTTCAACTCTTCCAGATCGCCTTCTTCCACATAAACAGGAGCATTATTCGCTGCAGAAGCAAGTATTTCAATCAAGGTATTCACATCGTTTATATCAGTTGTTTCATCAAAACTGATCCCAATTTCCCCTGTCTTAAAGTAATGGAAGTTAACTTCGTAGTCGAGTGCTATTGATTTAAGAGCTTCAACTTTTACTCCCTCCGGCAAATTGATTTTCAATGTGTCAAAAAAGTTCTCGTTTTCCTGTGTATAACCATAAACAGGTAAAATCTCGTTGATATAAGTTGCTATGGCATGGATGCGAAGTGCAATAGTCTTAATTCCTTCAGCTCCATGATACACGTTATAAAATCCGGCCATTGAAGCCAACAGTGCCTGGGCAGTACAGATATTCGATGTTGCTTTTTCTCGTTTGATATGTTGCTCGCGGGTTTGTAACGCCATGCGTAATGCTGGTTTGCCGTTTATGTCTTTGCTTATGCCAATGATACGCCCTGGCATATCCCGTTTGAATTCTTCACGGGTAGCAAAATAAGCTGCCGATGGTCCTCCGAATCCCATTGGAATTCCCCAACGTTGTGTTGACCCAAATGCAATATCTGCTCCCCATTCTCCCGGAGGAGTTAGCAGTGCCAGACTCAATATATCAGCATCTACCGCTACTTTGCAACTGGTAGCTTGGGCTTCTGTTACAAATTCGGCATAATCTTCTATATTCCCGTTTGCATTGGGGTACTGAATTATGGCACCGAAATGTTTATTTGTAAAATGCAGACTGGCAAAATCACCTGTTTCCAGCTTTATTCCTTGAGCGGCTGCACGTGTGTGCAGCACAGCCTGTATTGATGGAAAACAGTGTTGATCGACAAAAAGAATATTTGCATTATTTTTTATCTGATCGCGACTTCGTAGATTGAACATCATCGAAGCAGCTTCTGCAGCAGCAGTGGCTTCATCAAGTAATGAAGCGTTGGCGAGAGGCATTCCTGTAAAATCGCATACTGCAGTTTGAAAATTCAATAAAGCTTCCAACCTGCCCTGTGAAATTTCTGCCTGATAAGGAGTATAAGAAGTATACCAGGATGGGTTTTCGAATACATTCCGTTGAATAACAGCAGGTGTGCATGTATCGTACCAACCTTGTCCGATATAAGAAGTGAAAAGTTTATTTTTTGATGCTATTTCTGTAATATGTTCTGCATATTGACGCTCAGTGAGAGCTTCTGGTAATTCGATTGGGTTTTCCAACAGAATAGTCGAAGGAATGGTCTGAGCAATCAACTCATCAAGATTTTTTACTCCGACAGTTTGAAGCATAAATGCTTCATCATGTTCTGAAATGCCTATGTGGCGGGCCTGCAGCAAGTCTTTCATACTAAGTATTATTACTATTTTTTATGCCGCAAAGGTACTTGTTTCTTTTATAAATAGTGTAAAAAAGGAGATAAAAAATAAGCATAAACCCAATGAACTTCACTTTGATTACAACTTGAAACTTATTGCCGAAAATAATTATAATTAGAAGCTCAAGTCGATTGTTTTTGAATATTTATTAATTCCGTTCTAAACCAAATCTACTATCATTTGTTTAATTAGGCAATTCATCTATCTTCAAATTGTAAATCAATAATTTATAAATACCATGATACTTCGCGATATTCGAAAACAATATTTATTTTCTTCCCTGGATGAGAATAAAGTACTCCCTGATCCCATAGAACAATTTGATTTATGGTTAAATGAAGCTATTGAATGTAAAGAGTTGGAACCTAATGCAATGGTGGTTTCGACGGTTGATGAAAACCTGCAGCCACACTCACGGATCGTGTTGTTAAAAGAGATTATATCCAACGGTTTAGTATTCTATACCAATTATGAAGGCCAAAAGGCACGACAAATAGCTGTTAACAATAGAGTCTGTTTATTGTTTTTTTGGCCCAGGCTGGAAAGACAAGTGCGTATTGAAGGGAATGTAGAAAAAGTAAGCGAAGCTATATCGACTGCCTATTTTTTGACTCGACCTCTGGAAAGCCGTATAGGCGCATGGGCTTCCCCACAAAGTCAGGTGATCCATTCCAAGGATTTTCTGGAAGAGCAGTTTAAGTATTATCAGCAAAAATTTGGAGAGAATGTTCCCAAACCTTCTTTTTGGGGTGGATATCTTGTAAAGCCTATCTCAATAGAATTCTGGCAGGGACGTCCAAACAGGTTACATGATCGGTTGTTGTATACTTTTGCACTGGGAGAATGGAAGATATCCAGACTGGCTCCATAATAATTCATAATTCATACCTGAATCCTTAATAGGTTAATTCAATATCAGTCGTTTAAAGTTTAAATTTCAACTTATGATAGATTTAGACTATCTTTGCATAAAATTCATCATGCAAACAAAAAATTATGCATTATGAATTATGCATTATGAATTTATATTATAACTTGCTTACATGAATTTTACTGAATTAAACATCAATTCTCCATTAATAAACGCGTTGAATGACTTAGGGATAACTCAAACAACAACTATACAGGAAAGAGCCTATCCTGCAATCATGTCTGGCCGTGACATTGTGGGTATTGCCCAGACCGGAACAGGGAAGACAATTGCCTATATGCTACCAAGTTTAAGGCTCTGGAAGTTTACCAAAGAGAAAAGTCCTCAGATTTTAGTGGTTGTGCCAACACGTGAGTTGGTGGTACAAGTAGTTGAGCAAGTAGAACAACTTACCAAATATATGCATGTACGGGTTGTGGGTGTATATGGTGGTGTGAATATGATACGTCAAACTCCATTAATTGTTGCAGGTGTTGATGTACTGGTAGCAACTCCCGGTCGGTTATTGGACTTTGCACTTAACGGAAGCCTGAAATTAAAATCGATTAAACGATTTATCATTGATGAAGTAGATGAGATGTTGAACCTGGGTTTTCGCCCCCAATTAATACGTATCATTGATTTATTACCCCCGAAACGTCAGAACCTGATGTTTTCGGCTACCATCTCCGAAGACCTAAAGGATCTTGTCCATGATTTCTTTGTACAACCACTCGAGATAGAAGCTGCTCCAACAGGTACACCCCTTGAAAATATCAAACAAATCGGTTTTAAAGTTCCGAATTTCAACACCAAAGTGAATTTGTTGGAGTACCTGATACGAAATAATCCTGAATTTTCTAAAGTATTGGTTTTTACTTCTACAAAAAAGTTAGCTGATGCTTTATATGATGAACTATCCCCTAAATTTGTTGATCAGATTGGGTTGATACATTCAAATAAGTCCCAGAATAACAGGTTCGATACCCTGCGCAGCTTCAAGGAAAATATGATTCCGATTCTGATTGCTACCGATATTGTTGCCCGTGGGTTGGATATTTCAGACGTCTCGCACGTCGTTAATTTTGATGTACCCGATGTTGCCGATAATTATATGCATCGAATAGGACGAACCGGCAGGGCTGATAAAAATGGTGTCTCCATCACTTTTATTACAAAGGCAGATACTGAAAGTCGTGGAAGCATAGAAAAACTGATGAACCGAAAGATTCCAATTGTTTCGTTACCTACCGAACTGGTTATTTCAAAAGAATTAACTATGGATGAGTTGCCACAGGTAAAAATGAAGAATACGCTTGTTTCCATTCCTAAGAAGGAAGAAGGGGGAGCTGCATTTCATGAAAAGAGTGAAAAGAACCAGCAGGTAAATAATAAAATCAGGCGAAAAGAATCTATGCGATTGAAATATCGTAAACCTAAAACCAGAGGACAGAAGACAAAATAGTTCATAGTTTGAAGTTTAAAGTAAAAATAAAACAGGCTATCTCTTTAAGGGATAGCCTGTTTCGTTTTTATGTGCTGACGGACTGACTGGAGTCACTCTGTTTGCACAATATACTTAGTTTCTCAATGCAGCCTGTGCAGCAGCCAATCTTGCTATTGGCACACGGAATGGTGAGCAACTTACGTAATTCAATCCCATACGGTGACAGAATTCAACAGAAGAAGGTTCACCACCATGTTCGCCACAAATACCAACTTTTAGATTTGGATTTACTGAGCGTCCTTTCTCAGTTGCCATTTGTACGAGTTGTCCTACCCCGTTTTGATCCAGTACCTGGAACGGATCGGCCTGTAAAATTTTCTTTTCCAGATAGGTTGGCAGGAACGAAGCTATGTCGTCGCGAGAATACCCAAAAGTCATCTGGGTAAGGTCATTGGTGCCAAACGAGAAGAACTCGGCAGTAGCAGCAATTCGGTCGGCAGTTAAAGCGGCACGTGGAATTTCAATCATAGTACCAACTTTGAATTCAATGCTTTCTCCTACTTCTGCAAACAATTTAGCAGCTGTACTGCGGATGATATTATCCTGTTCGTTAAACTCATATTTAATGCCCACCAATGGTACCATGATCTCAGGTAAAACCTTGATGCCTTTTTTCTTAAGGGCTAAAGCAGCGCCAAGTATCGCACGTGTTTGCATTTCAGTGATTTCAGGATACGTAATTCCCAACCTGCATCCCCGGTGACCCAACATCGGGTTTTGTTCGTGAAGTGAATCCACCCGTTGTTTGATAACTTTTAGCGTTACGCCCATGGCTTCTGCCATTTCACGTTGTCCTTTTTCATCGTGGGGAACAAATTCGTGTAATGGTGGATCCAGCAATCGAATAGTTACCGGGCAACCTGCCATAGCTGCGAAAATACCTTCAAAGTCAGCTTCCTGATAAGGCAGAATCTTTGCCAAAGCAATCCGACGACCAGTTTCATCTGCCGCTAAAATCATTTCACGCATGGCTTTAATTTTTTCCCCTTCGAAAAACATGTGTTCTGTACGGCAAAGACCGATTCCGCTTGCTCCAAATTTGCGGGCAATCTGTGCATCGTGTGGAGTGTCGGCATTGGTACGTACTGTCAAACGGGTATGTTTGTCAGCCAGAGTCATTAGCTCGGCAAAGTCTGCATCCAATTCAGCTTCCGAAGTCCCAACCTGTCCCAGGAAAATATCCCCTGTTGATCCGTTGAGCGAAATGTAATCGCCTTCTTTCAGCGTAATCCCATCTACTTCGATGGTCTTGGATGTGTAGTCGATTTTCAACATGCCTGCACCTGAAACGCAGCATTTACCCATGCCACGGGCTACTACTGCTGCGTGTGATGTCATCCCTCCACGTGCTGTAAGTATTCCCTGTGCAGCAGCCATACCTGCTAAATCTTCAGGAGAAGTCTCTACCCGTACCATGATAACCCGTTCGCCGCTTGCAGCCCATTCGGCTGCATCATCAGCATTAAACACAATTCTGCCGGAGGCAGCTCCCGGAGATGCAGCTAACCCTTTTGCTATCAGTTTTGCATTGTTAATGGCCTCTTTGTCAAAGATAGGGTGAAGCAATTCGTCTAACCTGTTTGGATCAATGCGTAGGATAGCCGATTTCTCGTCAATCATTCCCTGATGGAACATATCGATGGCAATCTTTACCATGGCAGCACCTGTGCGTTTCCCGTTACGGGTTTGCAGGAACCATAATTTACCTTCCTGAACGGTAAATTCCATGTCCTGCATATCTTTGTAATGGTTTTCAAGTTTTGTCTGGATAGCATCCAACTCTTTGTAAATGGATGGCATGGCTTCTTCCATGGAAGGATATTTGGCTAAGCGGTCAGCTTCACTCACACCGGTCAGTACAGCCCAGCGTTGTGAACCTGATTTGGTGATTTGTTGCGGAGTACGGATACCGGCTACAACGTCTTCACCTTGTGCATTAATCAGATATTCGCCTATAAACAGATCTTCACCGGTAGCAGCGTCGCGTGAGAAGCAAACACCTGTTGCCGAAGTATCACCCATATTGCCGAATACCATGGATTGTACACTTACTGCAGTTCCCCATTCTGAGGGTATTCCTTCCATCTTGCGGTAAAGAATGGCACGGTCGTTCATCCATGAGTCAAACACCGAGCAAATGGCACCCCAAAGTTGTTCGTATGCTGAATCAGGAAAGTTATGTCCGGTTTGTTTTAAAACGGCAGCCTTGAATTTCCGTACCATTTCTTTCAGGTCGTCAACCGAAAGCTGGTTGTCCAGTTCAACACCTTTTGCTTTTTTTAATTCTTCAATTATTTCTTCGAAAGGATCGATATCATTTTTATTGACAGGTTTCATACCTAAGACCACATCACCATACATTTGAACAAAACGACGGTATGAATCCCAGGCAAAACGTGCATTTCCTGTTTTGCGTGTTAATCCTTCAACTACTGCGTCATTTAATCCAAGGTTCAAAATGGTATCCATCATTCCGGGCATAGAAGCGCGTGCACCCGAGCGAACTGAAACCAACAACGGATTCTCAATGTCTCCAAACTTTGAATTCATTAATTTTTCCAAACCTTCAATGGCTTTTTCCACTTCCGGCTTTAAGAGTTCAACTACTTTATCTTTACCCAGTGTGTAGTATTCATTACAAACATCCGTTGTAATGGTTAAACCTGGAGGTACGGGTACACCGATCAAATTCATTTCAGCGAGATTTGCTCCTTTTCCACCAAGCAAATTTTTCATGTCTGCTTTACCTTCGGCAAGTCCGTTGCCAAACGTGTAGACTCTTTTAGTGTTACTCATTTTTAATAATTTGATTTAATTTATAGATTGTGATTCTAAGATTTTTATGCAGCAAAGATAGCTTTTTTTGTGAATATATAAAATGAAACTAAAATAAAACAAAACCCTTAAAATAATTTAATGCTTGTTTTACTGAAGACTGATTTTATTCGTATAGGATTCAATACTAAATTCTAATTAATTATTAACAACTAAATATTGAAATTGTTTGCGTTGTAGGAGTGTTAAAAAAGTAAAATATTACATTTTTTATTAAGGTTTTTTGCTATGAGTATTCTAACGTTATTTAAAAAGTTCGTTAAAAACTTTATAGTATATATTCTACTTAATTTTCCACTTGAATTTACAAATAAATTAGATGTCATCTCCACGAAAAGTCTTGATATTTGTAGAATCACTGTTATGAAATTAACTGGTAAAAATTAAATCGGTAAAAGTAAATGTATATTCAGATTATTGATATAGTGATATTTGTATTCAAAATATGGAAGTTGCATATTTAATTGCATAGTAAAAAATAATGCACATGCAATCAGCTTTTTAACTGACTAGTAGTCCTTTTGTACATGTATTGTACTCCTCTTTTTATACGAAATATCTACTTATTATTCATTAGTTAATTCCCTCCTTTAGTTAATAATAATCATCCTTTTTAATTATATTAATAAACTTATATCATCCTACTTTTATCAAATTAAAAACATAAAAGTTAATTGGTGCTAATTAGTCGGTACTTATATTAGTATGATTAATTGTATAAATAGACTAACGTTTTAAAATTAAATTGATTTTGACTGATCTTTTATATTCGCAAATTAGGAATCTTACTGTGAAATTTAACTAAAAACACGATATAGACATGAAAAATTTATTAGTTTATTCCATATTGAAAATCTTCTTTTCAATTGACCTTATTTTGCAAATGAAAAGTAAAAAAAAATACATAATGCGTTCTACTTCAAACCGTGGAATCTTTTATAGTAATTTCATTCAATTGATGACTTTCACCTATCACATGTTTACTTCTTTATTTTACCAATCCAGGTTCTTTCTTTGCTGGTTTTGTTCATTCCTTCCATCTGTACCAGTTAAATTTAGTACGCGTAAACTTTATGTTTCTACTATGTTTACGTATGTCTGGCTCACAAATAGAATCTATATTTTTGCTTCATTGAAAAAATGAAATGTGCGTAATTTTCTTATTTGACTTATAGTATTCTAAAGCAATTTTTGACATACAGGCCATTCCTGCATTAAATTTAAAATGTTAAAATTGGAAATTTCTAATAAGAACAAAATCTGCCTTACCTTATACTTTTTAAATATGAAAAAAGACATTAGAACAATGAAAATGTTACGTTGTATTTTTATAACAATTGTATTCCAGTTTATTTTCTTCAGAATAATTGCACAAACTTCGTATATTGTCAATTTGGCAAATTACGACCTGAACTTTAGAGAATCCAATAGAACATTGATTATAAATAAAGGTACTACTACAAGCCGAATTCCGGGTACAGCGGCAGGTTCGGTTCACAGATATGACAATTTGGTTGTAATTGGCAACATACACCTGTCAGCTTACCTGACTATAGAAGAGGTCAGCAATGCAAATATCACTCTATTTGATGATGATTCTTCATCACCCGATAGGTTTCAACCCAGAATAGGATCATCCAATGCGTTAGGTGGTTATGTCGTTTATAAATTGAACTATTTTGATGCCTTGACTAAATTACCCGTCTATGCTTATAATTATTATATTACTTGCATCGATATCGACGGAAACGGGCTGAATAACCGGGAGTATGATGAATTTGGTGGTTTTTCATCCTATACAGTGAATAATCCAACCGGATTGACTATTACCACAAACAATCTGACAGGACGAACAAAGTTTTTGGGGTTAACCAAAAGTTTACCAGATATAAGCTTTGACAATACTGCAACAGTAATCGCTAATTTAACTGATCCAACCAACTCAGTATCTTTCTGTTTAGGTCAAACCGGAAATAATACAGAACGTTTTTATTCAGTTCAATTAGGACCTGGTGGTGGTAATTTCACAACACCAATAATCGTTAATAATCCAATGCCGTTAGCAACTGATGATTATGGGATTAAAATTAATTCTGTTAGCGGAGGTGTTTCAGTTCCGAATGTTTTGAATAATGATATGTATGATGGTTCGCCCATTACCTTGTTGAATGCTACTATTTCATTAACATCTGCAGCTTCAAATCCTGGTGTGGTTTTAAATACCTCAACTGGAACTGTCACGGTGGACGCCGGTACACCTTCAGGAATCTATACATTGGTGTATAAAGTTACTATGAAAAACTTTCCTACAAAAAGTGATGAGGCTACAGTTAGTTTAAAGGTCAATACCCCCCCTGCTTTGACTGACTTTCCTAAAACAGGAATGGAAGATATGGACATCTCTTTTTCTTCAATTGATTTTAGTAGTAAATTTAATGATATTGATGATGATATCATATCAATGATCAAGATAGTTACACTACCAATGAATGGCACTTTAAAGCTTGGCGGTACAACTATCAATGTAGGCCAGGAAATCGTATTGTCATCCTTAGGAAATATTACATTTACACCTTCCCTTAACTGGAACGGTACAACCAGTTTTGACTGGAACGCGAATGACGGAATGGTATATTCCGGAGCAGCAGCCAAAGTTAATATTAGCTGTACTCCGGTGAATGATGCCCCGTGTTTCGTAAAAGGACCTGATCAGATTATCAACGAGGATGCAGGAGCTCAATCCGTAGACACATGGGCGAAATCCCTCTCGTCAGGTCCTGCAGATGAAAGCAGCCAGACCCTCAGCTTTGCATTGAGTAACACCAACCCAGGTTTATTCTCTGTTCAACCAACTATTGATCCAAGTGGAAAACTGACCTATACCACGGCACCGAATGCCAATGGTTCAGCAACAGTTTCAGTGATTCTTAGTGATAATGGTGGTACAGCAAATGGCGGGGTGGATGCGTCTGTTGCACAGAGTTTCACCATTACGGTAAATCCGGTGAATGATGCCCCGTGTTTCGTGAAAGGACCTGATCAGAGTATCAACGAGGATGCAGGAGCTCAATCCGTAGACACAT
>Ga0209123_1000141_pt1 | contig 112180 bp, 93 predicted proteins | sample BarGraIncu00431A_FD_184500 | JGI IMG/M metagenome (GOLD analysis project Ga0209123, IMG submission 184500) | Arctic peat soil microbial communities from Barrow, Alaska, USA - Barrow Graham LP Incubations 004-31A (SPAdes) (version 2) | ecosystem: Environmental > Terrestrial > Soil > Wetlands >... | reverse complement strand
CGAGAATTATTCTTCTAACGCACCGACTTCGGAGGCTGCGTTTCCCCCTGAAAGGGCAAGTCATTTTGAGCTGCTGAAAGAATTTCAAGCAGCTCAAAATACAACTTGCCATTTGCTAAGTGCAAATCCGATTAGCTTTATTGATTGTCTGGAAATTTATCGAATTGAGCTTATAAATGAGAGTGGAAAATTAGTTTCGGCTTTCAACTTATGCGAAAGCTGGATGTAGGACAAACAAAGACATACTGTGCCAGACTAAGACAGTTTGAAAAAGGGACTGATTTAATGTTTTTATTTGCATTAAATATTGATTTACAACTTTCTTGACAACAATAAATTAGGATAGATTGAAAGATGACTTTAATTATTTAAAACTTGGTTAAAAGGGATATTACAATCTTGTATGCTTTAAATTTTACATACATGTGAACTTAAAATATTGAGAACAAAACAATAATCAACCAATCATTCTTTATTGAAATAAGTATTGACATACAGAATGAAAATGACTCATATTTAAATACATATAAAAATAACACATCATTTATTTAAAACAACTATGGCAAAGCAAACGAATGTCCCCAAAGTGGATGAGAATTTTATGAGAGAAGTAATTTCTCAAGGTTTCCCTATCAAACGAGAAGCTACTATCGAAAACAATCGTACAACTATTATCGAAGAAAATGAATCAGCAATTGAGAGTTCTGATGTCATTGAAGCTCCAAATGAAGACCAAACTGAGCAAGTGGATTACTGTGGAACCTACTTCGAGAAAGTGGATCTAACCTACCGACAAAGCCTCTGCATCACTAAAGAAACTCACTCGACCCTTTTGAATGTCGTCAACATGATAGGTGGACGTAAAGCAAACCTTAGCAGCTATGTGGAAAATATCATCCTTCAGCATCTTGAAAGTAACAAAGAGGAAATCAATGAACTATATGAAAATGAATTCAAAAGGCCAATATCCTAGAAAGAAACATATTGTTGGTAAAAAATCTCAATTGAGCTAAGTAGCGAAAAACGACGTCATGTTAAGAAAGATTGAAATGTAATGGACAAAACAATAAACACATAATTATCCCGAACACGAAGTGTAAACATGTATTATTTTGCACGAAGTGCTATAGACCAGAACTTCTTTTAGCGGATGAATTATTTTTATTCCGGGCGACAGCAAAATAATTTAATCGCTGAATGTAGTTTATCCGCTGTCCCTATTCAAAAATAGTTTGCCTGTTTTCTTTGCTTCCTGAAATAACGTTTCAAAAAAACAGGCAAATTGTTTTGGGGCATTCCTTTCGAGTTTAACATAAAACTTAAATCTTGAATTTCTTCAAATGTTGGAAAGCAGGAAATAATTTTTCCGTTATCGGTATCCTAAAAAAGTAAGAATCATTTCCAAAAAATTATTCTTACTTTTCAACATTATCAAACCCGATCACAAAGCATTTTTTTGAGTGGATACCGGGGCTCGATGTGTCAGGCGAGAAAAAAATGGGTTGTGTCCGCTGTCCCTATTGGAAAACCTGTTGTGACTTTTATGCTTCACCAAAAAGGAAACACGCATAAAAGTCATAAGTGGTTTGCAGGGCATTATTCTCTGGTTGCCGGAACGGCTGGAAGCTCGAATTATTTTGAGTAAAGGCACCTTATCACTTTTCTATAGGAGCTAGGTCGGTGTTAATTCGCCGCAGTATGAAAAATATACCGTTGGAAATGCGTTGGAAAAGGGCATGGGTGGATTAGGCGTGTAATGAAACAGGCGTTGGGGAATGAAATTGAGCTTTACTGGCTGTTGCGTATGGATTTTTGTGCAAGGATTACAGCCGTTAAGCGAAATGGAATGACTGGGTGGATTGTGGAATGGAACGACTAAATCACCTATGCTGTGCGGTGCTGAGGTGGGTGAAATGAACTGAGCGAAATGTAGTGAAGGGTGGACGGAAAGTGAGGCACGAACGACGTCCCCCGAAACGGAATGAGTAAAGAGAGTGAACCGACCGCAAGCACATGGAAATCAAACTTGATATATTTTTTGATACTGCAACCGCTGAAAGGAAGGAAATGACCATTAACTAAGCATTATGTATCTTAGCTAAAAATCATACTGATTGCACCAGTGTTAGTTTTTTTATATTTTAAGATTTTTTGCAGTTTTCTTTCTTCGGCAAAAAAGGGAAAACTAAAAAAACCGCCGATAGTAATTCACATTATATTTGAAAGAGACTTGGCAGAACCTAGATAATTACACAAATCATCAGATCGTCAATTCCCAGTTATCCCATTTATAAATGTATCTACAAATCCTTTTATCTTAGCCAGAATCCTGTCACCTGTTTTCTTTCGTTCTAATACAGTAGGTTTATCGCCATTGATTAACCCCAGGACTTCATCCCGTAAAGGTTCACGTTCTGAATACAAGTAATCAGAAATAACCTTTTCTACCTTTTCGTCTGACAGGTTTTCTTCGGAACAAAGTTTTTTAAAGGCTGCCAGCTGTTCTTCATTCCAGAAACGTTCAAATTCATCTGGTATATTATCAGTATCTTCTATCTGTGGTAAGTTTTCCTTTATGAATCGTTCAATCAGTTCACGTTTGCTTCGAAGGTGGGTTTCCCCTGCTATCAAATCAATAATTTCCTTTTGTTTCTTCTCTTTATCCTTACTGTCTTTGAGGTTTGCCAGTAAAATAAGTATGTAGGCAACATTGATTTCATCCCGGTGTATCAGTTCCAGTTCAAAGTCCACATCATCGAGAATCGAAACCTTTTCTTTTTGGTGACCGGTCTTTACTTTATCGTACAAGTCAAGATATTTGCTTTTATAGTCTTCAAACAACTGTTCGTTCATGGATAAGTCATTAAAAGAAAAGTCGGCAAAGGTGGTCAATACGTTTTTCAACCGCATCAGTTCCCTAAACGCCTTAATATATTCCAGCTCTTCGTTTTCGTCTTTCAGATCAGATACACTGTTCACGGTCGGTGCTATTTTCAACAATTCAATGAATGCCTGACTAAATTTCTTCACATAGTCTTCATAAGGTTGCATGATGATAATGTCCTTAGCATCCTTATTGCTAAATAGGGTTATTGCATCGTCTGTAGCTTGTTTCAGGTTGCGGAACACTACTATGTTCCCTTGAGACTTTTGTTCGTTTAGAATGCGGTTTGTGCGAGAATAAGCCTGTATCAGTCCATGATGTTTCAGGTTTTTGTCAACGTACATAGTGTTCACCTTCTTTGCATCAAACCCCGTTAAGAACATATTCACAACAATTAGTATGTCAACACGATTCTTATCCTGAAAATCAATTCGTTCCCTGTCTTTTATTCGTTTAGATATGTCGTTGTAGTAATTATAAAACGATTCACTATCTTTTGTTGAAAAGTTAGTCCCGTACATCCCGTTGTAATCAACAATAAACTCATCCAGTTTTTCACGGGTATGTACATTCAAGCCATACAATGCCTTTGGATCTTCCACTACCGATAGTTCCTCAGGCAAGAATCCTGATGCGTCCTTGTCATCTTCATTGGTTGCATAACTAAATATAGTTACTACATTCAAATTGTGGCTCCCTGTAGCTTTCTTATCTTTAAACAGTTCATAGTACTTGATTAGAGTTTCAATGCTGTTAACGCAAAATATTGCAGTAAATTCACGGTTGTAGGTCTTGCGGTTATGGTTGTCGATGATAAAGTCAGTAATTTTGCTTAACCTTTTAGGCGATTCCATCAATTCCTTCGTGTCTATGGCTTCAACTTCTATGTCTACATTTGTATTACTGTCTTTTCTTTTGTACCGTCCGACATACTCAACAGAGAATTTCAATACGTTTTCATCCCTAATGGCATCTGTAATCACGTATTTATGCAGGCAATCAGTAAACAACTCCTTTGTTGTTCGTTTACCCAGTTCGTTTTTAACGGCATTTTCAACAAAGATAGGCGTACCGGTGAATCCGAATAACTGAATGTTGTTGAAATAGGCTTTAATCCTGGAATGAGTTTCACCAAACTGGCTTCTATGACATTCATCGAAAATGAAGACAATTCGTTCGTCTTTGAGTAACTCCATTTTTGATTGATGGTATTTTTTGCTGATTGCTGTGTTCAGCTTCTGGATGGTGGTAACGATTAATTTTGTATCGTCAGTGAACTGTTTGACCAATGCATTGGTATTGTCCGTACCGTCAATGCTTCCTTTACTGAATGAATTGAATTCTTTAGTTGTCTGGTAATCCAAATCTTTACGATCAACCACGAAAACCACTTTCTTCACTTGTGGCATATTCATGATTATCTGAGCTGCCTTGAAGGAAGTCAATGTTTTCCCACTACCGGTTGTATGCCATATATAACCGTTTTTAGTTGTATTCTTGACCCGATCAACCAATGCTTCAACAGCAAAGTATTGATAAGGACGAAGCACCATCAACACCTTGTAGGCTTCACTCAACACAATATACTTGCAGATCATTTTGGACACATGGCAGGTATCCAGGAAAGAGAAGGCAAATTTATCCAGTTGGGTTATAGTCTTGTTTTGTTCATCACTCCAGAAGAAGGTCTGTTTGAAGGATTGGTATTTGTTGTTAGCATAGTACTTTGTATTTACTCCGTTGCTGATAACAAAGATTTGAACATACTGGAACAATCCGATGGATGCACCGAACGAGTGACGTTGATAACGGTTGATCTGGTTGAATGCTTCTTTTAGTTCTATACCCCGTCTTTTCAGTTCAATTTGTACCAATGGCAAGCCGTTAATCAATAAGGTTACATCGTAACGGTTTTTATACATCCCATTAATGGTTACCTGGTTTGTAACCTGAAACAGATTCTGGCACCAGTTATCGTTACTTATAAACTCAAAATACAGGCTTTCACCGTCATCCCGAACAATGTGTTGTTTTTCCCGTAACGTTTTGGCTTTATCGAACACCGAACCTTTGCTAAGGATATTCAACACCCTGTCAAATTCTTTCGCTGAAAGCTGAATCCCATTGTGTTTTTCCAACTGGCTTTTCAAGTTAGCCAGCAGGTCTTTTTCATCTGCAATGGTAACATAAGTATACCCCAACAATTGAAGCTGAGTGACCATGTTGTTTTCAAGAAGTTGTTCGGGTTGTGTTGTCATCGTAAGTTTAAAGTAGCTAATTTATCTAAATTGGTTTGCTTTTTCCCGTGATTAATTCTTATTAGTTCAATATATTTTTTAAATAATTCTTTGTCTGTATCTGTACTATTATGTTGTAACATAGAAGTACATTGTGGGTAACTGACAACTTTTTGAAATGATTTATCTTTTAGATCTTGCTTACCATAGTCGTCTATTACTCGATTAATGTTAATTAACGTTTTTAAATATCCCTCTCTTCCACCAAAATGAAATTGCGTTATTGCTTTTACTTTTTTATTTGTAAATAGCTCGTGAAGAATTAACCTATCAGACAGACTACATGAATGGCCTAAAATATACACATCAATATCATATTTCGATTCATTAAGATGTTTTTTAAATCTTATTTCATTGTCTGCAAGTAGATAACATAATTTCTTTATATTTTTCATCAAATATTCATCATTCTTATCAGACAATATTTTCGCCTCTTCATCATTTGCAGCATACCCAAATATAATTGGATTTTCAGGATTTAATAACTCCCCATGAATCTTAATATATTCAATTTTTGAACCGGTACCGTTTAGGTATTTATAAATAGTATTTGTATAATTAAAATCCAATATTAGTGTTTTATCATCGTTTAGTATTGAAAATAAATTCGAATAAGAATCTATAGGTCTGAATCGTTCTTGTTCTTTTATTAGATAATTTATTAACAACTCCTTTATTTGTTCAAAATTTGAGTCAAGCTCTTTTGAATTTTTGAATGTATGCGACCAGTTTAGCTTTTCTTTTAACACTTCCCCGTTTCTATAATTATTCAAAAGAGTAAAGTATGTATGTTCTATATCAGACCATTGAGCATGTTGGCTGTTTTTAAGTAGGTTTAACAACAGATTACTAAAAGTATTATTCGATGGTATAGACTCAATAAATCCACCATACGATGTTTCTAAACCATGTGCCAAATCAAATCCGTTTCCTACTACTAATATAGTCTTCATAATATAAATCTTTATACAAACATTTGTTGCAACAACCCCTTCTTCCACCCTTCCATTTTCTCTATCTGTACACCGCAATGATTGATTTTATCGTCAATGGCTGATAAGAAATTCGCTATCTTAGTTTGTTCTTGTAGGCAAGGTAAATTAATCAAACATTCTCCAATTTCTCCCAAATTTATTTTTTTTGGAAATGCTACATGAATTGTTCTTTTGTGCAACTCCAATTGAAATTGTTCCGAATTAATATAGTGACATACAAACTCATTGTTATGATTATTAGATTGTTTTATCAAAGCTAAACTAACATAAAAAGAAGCATTAACATCCCAATTAATATATTTTGCAGTTCCAATGTCACCAATTTTTGTCATTAAAATATCACCCTTTTCTAATCTTACTTTTATATTTTCCTTGTCAAATACTTCTTTGGAAATAAATTTACACAAGTTGAAATTATTTGAAGTTATATGTTCAACACTATAAAAAGGTATTCCTTGTTCTTTGTAATCAGGCGTCTGGTGAGTTCCATCGTATATCTTACAGATTTTCCCCAATTTCTTTTCTTCCCATTCCATAAAATTCTTTCCCTTTTCATCCTTAAACCTGTACTCACGGGAAAACATCTTTTGCATTACCCCTTTTTTGTATTGCTCCAACAGGCTCTTCTTCTTTTTTAGTTGGGTGAGCTTATCATCCACTGCGGTAAGAAAAGATGCTATTTTGGTTTGTTCAGGGAGTTCTGGTAAGTGTTTTTTAAAATTAATAAAATCCAAATAATGGACTCTTTTCTTCTCAATAAGGCTACCAGTAGCCATCTTATTGTAGTATTGAATTAAGTTATTGCTTGTAAGATAATATTCAAAAAAAGCACTACTCCCTTCGCCATTACAATAAAAAATATTATAGTATTTTGAAACTAAAACCTTTTTATTCTCCTTATGCCTTGCCAGTGCTCCAAATCTTAAATTCATTGGATTATACGCAAAATCATTTTCATTCATTACTTTATAAGCATTATCTATATCATTTACCAAAAAACTCCTTTCGTATCTTTCACTTTTGGGGATTATTCCCTTTTTAATAGTTAAACTATACAATGGAAATTCCTCATTAGTTGAATCGTTTCTTTCAATAAAATAATTACCTAATTTAATCTTTTTCCACTCTCCCGAAAAGTCAGGGAAGCGTAATATCGGGATATTTTTTTGATTTTGCATTATTAAAAAGGTGTTGAAATGTTTAGCTCTATACAAAATCCAGCAATCTTTTGGTCAATTTTTGCCATTGAGTGATCCAATTCTTTCAGTTCTACTGTCAGTAGTTGAATGTCAATGCTGTCTTCTGCTTCAAAGGTATCGACATAACGGGGGATGTTCAGGTTGTAGTCATTTTCGGAAATAGAGGCAAGCGTAGCACGTTTGCTGAATTTATCGGTTTCTGTTCGTTCACGGTAGGTGCTAACTATGCGGTCGATATCTTCATCACGCAATACATTCTGCGTTTTTACTTTGTCGAAATACTGACTGGCATCAATGAATAATACGTCCTCGGGGTTCTCACGGCATTTTTTGAATACTAAAATACATGTAGGTATACCTGTACCATAAAATATATTGGCAGGTAATCCAATTACAGCATCAAGATAGTTAAGCTCTTCAATTAGATAACGTCTGATTTGTAGTTCTGCACCGCCACGAAACAATGCCCCGTGTGGCAAAACCACTGCCATAGTTCCATTGTCTGCAAGTTGATAAATCATGTGTTGCACAAAGGCAAAATCGGCTTTGCTGCCGGGTGCTAATTTTCCGTACTGACCGAAACGGTCATCGGTCATAAACAAAGGGCTGGCACTCCATTGAGCAGAAAAGGGAGGATTGGCTACCACTGCTTCAAATCGCATATCTAAGTGTTGAGGGTGTTCCAGTGTGTCTTCCTGCCGTATATCGAACTGCCGGTAATGAACACCGTGCAGAATCATGTTCATACGGGCAAGGTTATACGTAGTACGATTCATTTCCTGCCCATAGAAATTACTCACTTCCGATTCTTTCGATAGACGTAGTAATAACGAGGCTGAACCGCAGGTTGGATCATAAGCTGATTTGAGCTTTGTTTTCCCTGTAGTAACAATCTTTGCAAGTATCTTACTTACTTCCTGTGGCGTGTAGAATTCACCCGCCTTTTTCCCTGCACCACTGGCAAACTGCCCAATAAGGTATTCATACGCATCACCCAATACATCGGCTTTACTATCTTCCAGTTTGAAATCAATCTGGTCAAGGTGGTTCAGTACTTTTGAAATTAATTCGTTTTTAGCTGATTCAGTCCGCCCAAGTTTAGTTGATGTTAGGTCTAGGTCTTCAAACAGGTTGTCGAAATCGTCTTCACTGGCTGTACCCATTGTACTCTGTTCGATATTGGTCAATATCTTTCCAAGGTCTTCCAGGATAAAGTTATCTTCGCCCTCTTTATCTGAGTTCCCTCGTTTAGCTACTTCACTGAACAACTCGGATGGTTTAAGGAAATACCCCAGTTTACCCAGTGATTCTTCCCTTATAGCTTCGATGTATTCTTTGCCTGTTGCGCTGTCTTCTTTGATGTCAATATACTTAATGCCATCCTGTTTTAAAATTGAATCGGCATAGTTATGCATTCTTTCGGATAGGTACTTATAGAAAATAAATCCCAGGATATAATCCCGAAATTCATCTGCATCCATCTTTCCACGTAAGGTATTGGCTATATTCCAAAGTTGTTGTTCGAGTTGTTTTTTCTGGTCTTCTGACATGGATTGTTTGAATGAAATTTAGTAATTGCTATTTTTTGTATATGAATTGCAAAGGTATGAAAAAATGTGAAATCAAAGAACAGAAAAAAAGCCCTGGGTAATGACATGAAAAAAGCCGAAACTTTAGAAGTATCGGCTTTTTAATAAGATATATTTGAAGTTTAAAACTATTCGACAGGCAATTCTTCTAAATCTCCTTTAAAAAACTGCGGTGGAATAACAAGCGTCCCTGTTGTACTACCTAAGTTTGCAGTTAAAGTTGTGATAAAAGACCTCACATAAGGAAACATTATTGCCGGAGCATTTACATTTACAAAGTTTTTAGTCATATCAGCAGGAATATCCCCTTCTAACTCAAAGTGACCTATAGCACTCAAATTCAATACAAAGTAACGTTCATCCTTTACTTCAACATCCATTAAGATTTTGAAAATATTATTTTCTTCTTTCGGATAAAATACTTTTGGGTTGCACGTAACATCTATACTAACATCTTCTTTAAAAGGTGCAATAGCATTAAAATTAACGTTTAATATGTCAACGCCTTTGAAACTTAGTTTTGCTTGTGTGCCAACTTCCATTTTTATGCAGCTAATCTGTAATCGTTTTCAGTAGTATCATTGTTAGTGATACAGTTTGAATTAGGTGATACCTTAGTTTGGGTATCAAAAAAAGACTGTGCTTTTAGATTTTCAATACAACCCGCTCCTAAAAAATTAGAAAGATTGTCTTTTCGAAGATTTAAAAGCCATTCAGTCAAACTTTGATTGTTTTCTTTTGCAAGAGCTAAATCAAGTTTCTTCTCAAGTTCTTTTAAATTTAACATATTCTTGTGTTTTTAAATTATATTATCTACACTCGTCCTCTAAATGGAGTGCAAAATTACTAATAATATTTGAATTATACGCAACTAATTGAATTCGTTTTCGGTAATTAAAGTTCACAACTAATAATTCATCACCAAACGGTAAGTCCTGATACATAATTCCATCAACTTCAGACCAAGAAGCACGTTCTTGAAAATACATGTTGATTTCTTTTATATTTGCCTTTAAACCAGTCTTTTTTGAAATATAACTTGCAGCTTTCTCAATTTGTTTTAGCCAAAAAACATAATGTTCTTCATTAAAAACAGTATCTAAGACATCCTCACATTCAATGTCAGCTTTGTAAATTTGATATCTTCCTGTACGCTTTTTGCTGTCATTACCCCATTTCACAGCATCGATTTCATCTGCCCAAAAGTAATATCCAACACCTAACCATGCGTTTGGCAATGAACATTTAATTGGCTGTGTTAGCAAATTAAATTTCTTCTCCTGTGTATGGTACATTAAACGTTTCAAATAGATTTTTTGTTTGCAAAAGTAGCATTAAAAATTATCTTTCCAAACACAAACCTCAACTAAGTTGAGAATTATTCACTCTTCTACCAATTCTAAACCTTATATCAATTATAATAGGGGTTTACTTTGTTCTACAAACACTTGCAGTACCGGGGTAAATCTATTTTTTACTTTTATCTTTTCTTCAGGATATTGTAATTGAAGCTGTTTACGATGTTGAGCAATCATATAATCAGCTACATCCAACACTTTAACCTTTGCTTCGGAAGTGGCACTGATTTTTAATAAATTTGAGACTTTGATTTTACAAGTCTGCTGTTTTCTAATTTCAGTTGCATTTATTGTTCATTTTTCAAAAGCTCCTAAGTTGGGAAATAAAATAATGTTTCGACCAGCCAAAACACTGCATTTCCCAAGTTTCAAGCCGTTTAGGCTTCCTACTGCCAACCAAATTAAATCGGGCATTATTGCACTAGCGATAAGTGCTGATTTTTCGCTATCCACAATTGCAACCTGTTTGTTTGGATAAATTTTCAAGAGATACTCTTCAAAGAAACATTACTTCAAATTAAAATCTTGTGGTAATGTGATGGATTTTTTTAGCTTGTTATGTAACCAATCTATTGCTTTAGACAGTAAAATGAGATAGTTCAGTATTTCTCCAATCATTTGGCTCCAAAATACACATATAGTTCATGAATGTTACGATTACAGTTTTAACCGTTCAATTATTTTTTCTAACCAACCCTATTTGTGTTAATTTCAATTTTTTATAAATGCCAATCGAAGCCAATCATAACCGAATGCTGTCATTGCCATTTCAATGTGTATAATTCAATAAATGAGGGTGTATATTTACGGAAAATTAGAGAGTTATAAACCTAAAAGTAATTTGAAATGGAAATAGTAAATATAGAAGCCCGCATATTCGAGGCTATGATGAACCGATTCGAGGCATTAGAAAGAAAGATAGATTCGCTCTATAGCAAGCAAGACAAAGGATTAAAAAAATGGCTGGATAATCAGGATGTATGTCTGATTTTGAATATTTCAAAAAGAACTCTTCAAACATACAGGGACAATGAAACGCTGCCATACAGTCAAATCAATCACAAAATTTACTACAAACCTAATGATATAGAACTATTGACACGAAAATCAGTGATTATTAAATGAACCATCTATGAATACAAATAATAATTCGGATGTAATTGTTGGGATATGGGAAAGTATAAATCTACATCCCACAGTTATCATTACTCACAATCGTAACGACAAGTACTGGATAATCATCCTGCATATGAACGAACATAGTAAACAGGCTTCACCAGCAATCTTTGAGGTGGAACAAGACGAAATGGGAATTTTCATCTCATCTACAAAGAAACGAATAGAAATAAAATACGATTCCTTATCAGATACTTTGTCACTTTCAAATTTTGGCGACTATATACGGAATTGATAAGAAACCACTAAAATTGACTAATATGAATAACGAAATATTGACGAGAGACAGCCAGTGGATTAAGAGTTTTTTCAAGTCATCAAAACAGATGCTTGATAACATTGACCTATTGGTAAAGAACAGCAAGCCACACCTTAATGGAGAACGGTTTCTGACAGACAAAGAAGTTTCTGAAAAACTGAAAATCAGCCGTAGGACTTTGCAAGACTACAGAACTCAGGGTAGGATTGCCTATATCCAACTGGGTGGAAAAATACTTTATAAGGAATCAGACATCGAAAAGATGTTAGAAAGTGGGTATCGAAAATCAATTGAGTAGCCATCATAAGACGGCTCATTATGCGGTAATGGCAGAGGCTTTAAAAGCTTCTGCCATTTTTCATTGGCAAGGTGTTAAACCAACGGGGTAACTTCTTGGCAATCTTTCATTTTTTAAAATCATTCATTCTGTCGAGAATTTATTAAGCAATTGTTGATAAGTTCGGAAATAACTTTTAGCGATAGCGTTAAGAAAGTTATTCTGCACTTATCAATGATTCAATAAAATTCGGGTAGACTCACAGACAAACAGATGTCTCATGAAGTCTGCCCGAATCGAAAGTTATCAACATCCGTATTTTAGCAAAAAAAAAGCTTATCTTGACAATGGACTACTATTGAGGTTCGCATTTTGGAAGTAGTCTCGACCATTTTCTTGTTAATCCATTCCCTAAAAATCTTAGCATTCTTAGATTTGAATCGGTAAGATAAAGCCGTTATGACCTCCAAATTATAAAAGATGGTTTGGTACTCTAGACCATTTTTACTATCATATCGGTGGTTGTGGCACACATCCGCTTCTATAAATACATCTGACCTTAAGATAGCCCTTAAATTGGTATCTACAGTTGAAATAACTACCCCAAATAGGTCTGCAATTTCGTGTCGTGTCATCCAAACAGTTCCATTTACCTGATTTATGTACACCCCGCTATCGTTTATTGAGATTGTTCCTCTTTTCATGGTTTTGTGTTGTTATTGTTGATTTTGATTTCCTTTTATTGTTGTTATTTCATTCTTTTGATTTGGTTGTTATTCCCTATTTCGTTTGAAATTCTGATTGAGCTTAATACCTACGGGCATAGTTTTATCCTCAAAGACAGCATATTTGTCGGAAATCCTTTCTGAAAGCAACTTCATATCTTCGTTTACCTTTTTGTTGGTAATCTTGGCATAGATCTGTGTAGTAGCTATTGACCTATGTCCCATCATTCGACTCACTGTCTCAATAGGTACACCCTGCGACAGAGTGATATGTGTCCCGAAATTATGCCTTGCCATGTGAAAGGTAATATGTTCAATACCGCACAAAACAGCTATTTTCTCTAAGTTTCTACAGATAGAAGCAAGTGATATCAAGTTAAACACCTTATCGCTCTTACGATCATTTCGGTATTTATCGATAATTTGTTTGGGTATATCAAGCAGGCGGATATTACATTCACTTTTCGTCTTTTGTCGTTTAATGCTAATCCACAGGCTTCCGTCCACCTGCGTTGTAATATTTCCCTGCGAAAGATTCCTTATATCCGAATATGCCAATCCTGTGAAACAGCAGAAAATGAACATATCCCGTGTATGGCAAACCTTCTTGGACTCTATATGAACCTGCATAATTTTATCTATCTCTTCCGATTTTAAATGTCTGCACATCTTTTCGGGCTGTTCTGTTATATAGTTTACAAACGGGTCACCTTTGAGTATCCCTTGATGAACCGCTCTGTGAATCATCTTTTTTAATATTATCAGATGACCTACTATCGTGCTTTGTTTCATCTGCCTGTCAACACGCAAATAGAAGTCGTAGGCATCAATAAAATTCAGGTTGAGCTTGTCAAGTGCAATATCTTCCATCCCGTATTTATGACTTATGAAATTGAACAGATGATGGTATGAATGCAAGTAAGAGGAGTAAGTATCTTCCACTCTATTTACACCAACCCTTAGCTTGAACTCTTGGTTATGTTCACTAAAGAGTTTTAGCAACATATCTTGCTTTCGTCCGATACCATACAATGCATTTTTGACCAGCTCGGCGGTTACATAGCCTTGCTTATCTACCAATTCGGTATAAAACTTATTTATCTCTTGGGTAAGGCGATTGATGGTTCGGTTTACTAAAATGGATTGGTTGCTTTTACCTATGGCTCTGCCTGTCTTTGTATCCCAAAGTGTAGAGTCTATATCTGTTTTGGTACTGAATTGGGCTACTTTTGTATCTATGGTTATCCTACCCATAACAGGACATAAGCCGTTTTTCTTAACCTTGTCCCGATTCACGTAAAATAAAACAGTAAAAGTGCTACGCCTTTTTTTGTTGAGGTTATCGTTATTAGTGTTGTTATTAGTTTTATTATTCTTGTTGTTATCATTGTTGACATTCTTGTTGACATGATTATTATCGTTATTGACTTCAATATTGTTGTCATGAATATTATCATTATTGATTTTTATATTGTTGCTGTTATTATTTTCACTATCTTGTTTCATGGCTTTATCTATTTTAGAGTTTTTAGTTGAAGTTCTCATTTTGCGTGTTATTTTATTTTGCTAATTGATACTTGTTTTCTATTCGGGTTTCGAGGGCTTTCATATCCTCGTTGATTTTGTCATTTGTGATCTTGGCATAAATCTGTGTGGAGCGTAAATCCCGATGTCCCAACATACGGCTAACACTCTCTATAGGTACACCTTGCGAGAGTGTAATTTCACTCGCATAGGTATGACGTCCCATATGGAAAATCAACCGTTTATCTATTCCGCAAAGGTTGGCTATCTTCTTTAAGTTGACATTCAAGCGTCCGCAGCTCAACATCAAAAGCAGCTTATCATCTTTGGTAAGTCCTTTATACTTCTCAATAATTTGCAAAGGGAGTTCCAGTAAGGGGATAGAACAGGGTGTTCCTGTCTTCTGACGGCTGGTGGTTATCCATAAAACACCATCATCGGCTCTAACAAGGTTCTTTTGGGTCAGGTTACACATATCCCGAAAGGCTAAACCTGTGAAACAGGAGAACAGAAACATATCCCGGGTAAGGTATCGGTTCGGATGATCTAGTGGAGTGGTCATAATCTTATCCAACTCGGCACGAGTAAGGTATTTTTGTTCAGCTTTAGGTCGTTCTGGGGTATAACCATCGAATGGGTCACGGGTAATGATACCTTCATGAATAGCAAGTTTTATCATCCTACGCATTGTGCGGGTGATACCCAAAATGGTATTGGGTTTACGTTGTAATTCAACACGCAAATAGAAGTCGTAGGATGTAATGAATGAGAAATCTAATGAGCTAAATGGAATATCAGACAGGTTGTACTTCTTACGAAGGAATTTTATCAGGTGCTTGAGTGAAATATCATATAGTTGGTAAGTGCTCAGTTCCCGATTAATCCCGACACGTTTCTTAAACTCCTGGTTGTGTCGAACAAAGTACCTGACCAATGTTTCTTGCTCAATGGCGATGCCCTGAAAGGCATTTTTCACTTGCTCAGCTGTGACCTGCCCTTTGTTTTCCAATATTTCCTTGTGGTGGGCATTGATAGAAACGTTGATTTTGTCTAAGTTTCGGTTTAGCTCCGTGGCTAATTTACTTTTACCGTTTGCTCGTCCTGAAGGAGTATCCCACAGGGAAACGGATACATTCATCTTGGCACTGAACTGCACCATCGTTTTACCGACAGTAATTCGTCCCATTACCGGACACATTCCATCTTCTTTTGCTTCGTTCTTTTTGAGGTAGAACAAAACCTTTAATGCATGTTTCATAACTCTTTTTTTAGTTTTTAAAATTACCAATTAAAGAGTTATTTGACGGTGGGCAAAACACAGTAGTTCAGTGCATAACAATCAACTTTTGACTGTATTTTCTACTTTTATCACCAAAGTTCGAAAATATCCGATTTTTGGTGGCAAAAGTAGTTGTCTTGTCAGCATCTAAACTGTTCTTCTTTTCATTATCCGAATCAAAAAGGGTAATGGATAAGTAACGGAACTCTCGCTTAACTTCACTACAATCTGCTTTTTAGCATGTAGCAACGTAAAGCATTTTTGTGCGTATTACACCATTCTGTCAGCAGATTACATCATTTCTCCCGTTATTGCTTTTGAGATATATAGTTTTGCCACCACGATTACATTGGCTAAAGGCGTTCCAATTGAGACCGTTAGCAAGATGCTCGGACATACCAATATCCGCACGACACAAATATATGCCAGGATCACTGATAGTAAAATAAGCAATGATATGCAGGCATTAGCAGGCAAATTACAAGGGATAGAGAAGATGTTCAGAATATAGTATTGTCGCATTGTTTTAATCAATAAACATCTCAGCTACTAATTTTAAAGTGAGCCCCAAAAGTTATTATCAAACTTTTTGGGGCTCACTTTTATTGAAATAGCAATAAAACTATTTGCCATTCTTATTACAATAGGGCAATTTACTCTTTAAAGGGTGTCGTCTTAGCGTTCGATGTCTCACTTAGAGTGTAGTGTCAAATTCTGATTATCTAACATCTCATCGCATTTAATACGAGCATTGTGATTTCGATTAAAATTTTTATCGTTTTCCGAATTTGATATATCCAACTACTTGACAGTAGATAATTGTCCATATTTTATAACTGCTCAAAAACGAAATTTGATGAACTTTTTTTTGTCAACATTTTTACCGTTAATCCTGTGTCTTATTATCTGTCGAAATCGTTTTAACTTGTGAACCGTATATTTTCACTTCAAGCTTTTCTGTTAGGTTCATAATCTGCCGGTTCAAAGTGACTAGTTCAATAGTTACTTTTTCTAATTTAGCCAGCATAAGAAGTGCCTTTTTCTCCGGAAAAGATGATTTTAAGGATTTCACTACCTGATTGTAATTGACTCCAATGGCACGAAATTGCGAATAAAATGTTGTCAATCGCATATAATAATCCATCGCGCCCTTATCCAATATGACTACCCTAAGTGGTTTATTAAAGATGCTAGCCGTGATAAAATGTGCCTTTACTGTCATTCCGGACTTATCAAAACGACCTAAAAATGCAACATTTTCTACCTCATTAAGACTTATTGCATATCGGAATATAGCAGGATCACTCTTGGGAGTCCTGCCTGCTTTACGTCTTTGAGGCAATTTAATCTCTACTTTACTCTCTTCTTTATTCATATTGCTTAAATTTTACTTTTGAGCTATTTGCTCCATAAATACTTCTTATAAAACACCGACTTCGGAGGTGTTTTTGTCCCTGAAAGGGCAAGTCATTTTGAGCTGCTGAAAGAATTTCAAGCATCTCAAAATACAACTTGCCATTTGCTAAATGCAAATGTGATTAGCCTTATTGATTGCTTTAAATGTACCACTCACTGAGTTTATAAATGACAGTGCAAAATTAGTTTCTCTTTATGAGTTGTACCATAGCTATGTGTAAGACAAAAGTGGTCAGGCTGAGACAAACAGAGACAGTGTAAAAAAAGTTCAATACTTGTTATTCCTATTTGCTAGAAAAAATTGCTTTACAACTTTATTATCAACATTAAATCCTGATAAATTGATAGAAGTTTTTAATGATTGATAGGATGATTTCAAGTAGTATTGCGACCTTGACAAAATGAAATCTTGAAATCTTGACAACATGAAACCTTGAAACCATGACAACATGAAAGCTTGTGTTTAAGTTAACAGTTCAACAAGTAATCTTGTCAACAAGTCAATATAAAATATAATCGAAAAATATGTAAACACATCCTTTTTCCCAAACACGAAGTGTAAATATGTATTATTTTGCACGAAGTGCTAAAGTTTATAACTTCTTTTAACGGATGATTTATTTTTATTCAGAGCGATAAACAAAATAATTTAATCGCGGAATGTAGTTTAACCCTTGTCCCTATTAAAAAATAGTTTGCCTGTTTTCTTTGCTTCCAGAAATATAGTTTCAAAAAAACAGACATATTATTTGGGGGCATTCCTTTCGAGTGTAGACATAAAACATGAACCTTGATTTTTTTTTATTGTTGGAAAGTAGGAAATAATTTTTCCGTTATCGGTATCTAAAAAAGGAAGAACTATTCCCAAAAAATTAATCTTACTTTTCAACATTATCAAACTCTATCACAACGCATTTTTTTAAGTGGATACCGGGGCTCGAAGTATCAGGCGAGAAAAAAATGGGTTGTGGCTGCTGCCCCCACTAGGAAAATCTGTTATAACTTTTATGCTATCTTAAAAAAGTAAACAAGCATAAAAGTTATAAGTGGTTTTCGGGGCATTATTCTCTAGTTTGCAGAAACGGTCAAAAACTTGACTTTGTTAATAAATCCTACTAGATTCAAATATAATCTTGAAACAGGTTCGCCGTCAAAGAAGAAATTCCATTGGAAATGCGTTGATATTTGACATATGTAGTGACCGAAATAGGGGAAAAAGGGGAACGAAATTTGGGCATTTCTTATGCCGTTCGGTACTAAAGTTGTTGAATTAATGAAGCATATTAAAGTGAAAGGTATTGAAGCTAGCTAAACGCTGAATGGAAATAAAACGATGGAATGAATCTTCAGCAAGCACAAAGCAATAAAACTCGATATATTTGTTTTCGCACTAAAAAAATGAAAGAATGACTGATCTTTTTTTATAATTTTATCAAACAGTCTTTCCTACCTTAAAAAATTTTTTTTTATAACTTACTTTCAAATAAAACCAACTACTTAACAAAAGCTACTTCATTTAAATTTACATTTTGGGAATATATAATATTATTTTTAGTTATATTAACTAAATGTAATGATATATTTTTGGTTTTGTTTCCACTGATTCTGATTGGTTGCTGCATATGAGCTGGAAATTTCAATTCTGTAGCTGAGAAATTCTTAACGTTTTTCAGGATATAAGCTGGACCTTGGATTGGAGTAATATTTACATTGGTAAATTTCACTTTGTCAGTTTCAACTAGTTCCGCACCAAATTGAGAAGTGATAACTGCATTTTCCAGATTTATATTAGAAATATTCATCTCTGGCAGTCCATTAAAGAACATTGCTCGACGCGCATTTCGCGAAACAAGATTTTTCACGTAGATATTCCGGAAACAGGGAGTTTCTTCTGAAACAGCTATATTTCCTGATTCATTTGATTTTTGTATACCATCATCCAATGCCTCAGAAGCTGATTTTCCGCCATAGAATAAATCAAACAAGAAGGAATCTGTAGCAATATCAAGCATATAAATATCCCTGATATAGATATTTTCAACCACACCTCCTCGACCACGATTACTTTTAAAACGAAGTCCAACATCGGTTCCCAAAAATTCACAATTGGAAACTGAAATATTGCGCACTCCACCCGACATTTCACTACCTACTACAAATCCGCCATGACCCTGAAAAACTTTGCAATTATCCACAATAATATTTTCGGCTGGACGGGCACGCTTTCGCCCTTCTATATCCTTACCCGATTTAATACAAATGCCATCATCACCAACATCAAAAGTACTGTTTATTAATAATACATTTTTACAAGATTCAATATCAAGTCCGTCACCATTTTGAGCATAAGCAGGATTGCGGGCAAAAATTCCGTCAATTATCACATTTTCACACATCAATGGGTGAATGTTCCAACCTGGTGAATTTTCAAATAAAACACCTTGTAGTTTTACGTTCTTACACTCAGTCAGGCTAATCATAACAGGACGCATAAAGTCTTTCACTTCATTCCACTGGCTATCGGTCATTTCGCTACGAGGTAAATTGATATCACTGATTTTTTCTCCTTTTAGAGAACCAATAGTTGGAAACCAGTAGCCGGGTTCTTTCAGAATACCGCCGGATTTCACAACTTCTTTCCATTTGGCATCTATCACTTTCGATTTTTTCAATGGTCGCCATGCTTGTCCAGAGCCATTAATTGACCCTTGGCCGGTTATAGCCACATTAATTAGGTTAACACCACTGATAGGCGATTGACAACGACGGGTTTCAAGTCCTTCAAATATCGTATTTACAAGCGGATACATTTTAAAGTCTGTCGAAAATAGGATGACTGCACCTTTATTTAAATGCAGATTAATATTTGACTTTAACACAATTGGGCCTGTAAACCAAACACCTGCAGGAATGATTAGCTTACCACCGCCTTTTGCTGATAAAGACTCAATGGCTTTTTTAAATGATTCAGTGTTTAGTGTAATGCCATCACCTACACCGCCGAAACTACTAATAGATAGCTCTGAATTAGGAAAAATTGGTTCGGGTACTTCGGCCATTTGAAATGGAAGGTTGTTATACAGGTAATCATATTTGTAGTTGTCCGAAAAAAGAGCATTGGAGTATAATACTACAAAGATCCCGATAAAAAATAGTTTTCTAAAAATAGTCATAGTTTCAATTTTTTTTACAATTATTTAGTCAATAAATTTTTGATGTAAAAATTCAAATGCAAATTTGGGGTATTTTTAAATATGGAAAGGCCAAAAATTGTTTTATTAATGGGAGTTTTTGGGAAATATACTTTCCAATCATGATTTTTTTGATAATCATTTATAAATTTGTTGTCGAAAACGGAATCACTCCAAAACATTGCAAATATGAATTTTCAAAAAAGTTCAAATTCTAATTCAGCATCTCAATTATTATGAATAAATTAACACTTTCCATTGTCAGCCTGTTATTCTCTTCTACTTTTTTTGCTCGTACTTACACCCAATTTTCACATTACTCTGTAAATGAAGGTTTATCTGAAATTAATGTTCAATGTATGTTCCAGGACAAAAAAGATCAAATGTGGTTTGGTACATTCGACGGACTAAATATGTTCAACGGCTACAACTTTAAAACCTACAAAACAAATCCCGGACAGCTTTTCGGATTAGAAAATTACCGTATTAACCTTATTCGTGAAGATAAATATGGTTATCTATGGATTATAACTTATGATGGACGTGTTTACCGATTCGACCCACGTACCGAAAAATTCATGCAAGTGCCCCAATGTCTGGAAGAGTTTAAAAATTACAAAAACAGACTCGATATGGTATATACTTTAAATGATGGTTCAATTTGGTTGTCTGGGAAAGATGCCGGTTGTTTTAAGGTACAAAATTCTAAAGAAAATGATGATATTAAGGTTTGGCATTTTAATGAAGGGAATGAGCTTCTGAGCTCTAACATGGTTAATAAGATTTTTCAAGATAAAAGTAAAAATATTTGGTTACTAACAAACAATGGCTTGAATCTCTTTAAACCAAACAGTATAAAACCAATTCAACTTTTCAAAGAGAAAAATACAGGTGCTTTTTTCTCCATCATCAATATCGGTAATTATGTATGGATTGGTGGAGATAATGGCAAACTCAGATATTATGATAGTCTAAAGGGAACATTCGAGGTTATTGCTACACCCTTCGTTTCAAACATTATTGATATCAAAAGTATAAATAGCAATGAAATATTTATTCTAACTGATAATAGCGGATTCTTTATTTATAATATCAAACTACAAAAATTTACATCATTTACAAAATCGAATGGATCGGGAGTTAAGAGTAATTTTTTCTATTCCTGTTACATTGATAAACTCCACAATATTTGGATTGAAAGCGAAAATCCAAGCGTAGTATATTTTGAACCTGCGAAACAAAGAATTAATAACTTCACTATCAAGTCTATAAGCTCCAGTCCATTCGGCACGCTTCCTAACTTTTTTGTTGTTGAAGATAAATTCGGAAACATCTGGGTTCATCCGCGTAAAGGTGGATTCAGTAGGTATAATGCTGCTACTAATAGTTTAGATGCATTTTATAACGGCCCCAATTCACCGGATAGAAAATTTTCAAATATGATGCACTCAGCATATTCAGACCGACAGGGTAATTTGTGGCTTTGCCCGTTCTCACATGGCATTGAAAAGGTTGTTTTCAGTCAATCACCTTTTAATTTTTACAAACCGTCTCCTTCTGAAAAAACTTCAGCAAGTAATGAAGTGCGCTCAATTTATCAGGACAAAAATAACTGGCTATGGATTGCGACAAAAAATGGGACCGTATCTGTTTTTAATGAAAATAAGAAATTAATCGGCGTATTAGCTAATGATGGTCGGATTAGTAAATCTAACCCTCTAAAAGCTTTAATATATAATATTACCAGCGATAATAATGGAACAATTTGGCTTGGTTCAAAAGGTAACGGTTTATACAAACTTGAGAATAAAGGTTCATTTACAAATCCTCTTTATAAAATAACAAATTACAAATATAACCTTAATGACTTATATAGCTTGAGCTCAAACAATGTGTATTCAATTGTAGAAGACCATTTTAATCGCATATGGGTGGCTACTTATGGTGGCGGTATTAACTTAATAGAAAATGAGAATGGACATATAAGATTTATTAACTATAGAAACAAATTAAAAAATTATCCAATTGGTCAGTGTTTTCAAGTACGATGTCTTAAGGAAGATTCGCATGGTCGTATGTTTGTAGGAACCACTGGTGGTTTGGTAGCATTCCAAAACAACATTAAACGTCCGGAGAACATACTATTTTATCAAAATTCACACAATCCGCGAGATCCAAAAACAATATCAGGTAATGATGTACATGCAGTACTTCCGGCAAAAAACGGTAAATTATATTTGGCTATCTTTGGTGGTGGAATAGATGTACTGGATGATGAATTTGATTTTAAAAAGAAACCCGAATTCAAATCTTACAAAGTAAGTGATGGTGCTCCGTCCAATATTATTTTTACATTAAAAGAAGATTCAAATGGTTGTATTTGGTTCTCCACACAAACCAAAATTGGAAAATTTAATCCTAACAATAACCACTTTGATACATACTTACCACCAAATGAAACGGCTTACAGTTTTGCTGAAGCATCAGTCTGCCAAACTCGGCAAGGTGACTTAGCCTACGGAACGACTGAAGGATTTATACTATTTAACCCGAAAGCGGCTGTAAAAAGTGAATATAAACCTCGTATTGTGTTTACAAATTTTCAATTATTCAATAAAATTATAGAAGTAGGTGTAGAAGACTCACCACTGAAGCAGGTAATTGACGAAACTAATGAATTGAAATTGAGTCACAAGCAGAATATATTTTCCATTGGATTTGCAGCACTTGATTATACGAATCCGCAAAACATTCAATATGCGTATATCTTGGATGGATTTGAAAAAGAATGGAATTATGTCCACGATCAACGCATTGCAACTTATACTAATATCCCGAAAGGAAAATATGATTTTCGAGTAAAATCGACAAATGCAGAAGGTGTTTGGGTAGATAATGAGCGAAGTATTATCATAATTAAACAACCCTCTTTCTGGGAATCATTTTGGGGATATCTGTTCTATTTCATTATTTTTCTTGGTTTGGCTGGCTTGGTTATTTATATCCTGTCTACTATTTACCGTCTTAAAACAGATGTAGAGGTAGAACACAGAGTTACGAACTTGAAATTACGATTTTTTACCGATATTTCTCATGAACTACGTACACCGTTGACTCTGATTGCTTCGCCTGTGGAAAATATGCTGCGTACTGAATCGCTCTCAGAAAAGCTAAGAGAACAACTGATTATGGTTCAGCGCAATACAGACCGTATGCTGCGTTTAATTACACAAATTCTGGATTTCCGCAAAATACAAAACAATAAAATGAAACTACAAGTGGAAGCGCTTCAACCGGGTAGTTTTATAAAGGAAATATGTCAGAATTTTAGCAAATTGGCTGAAGAACGAAAAATCAAGTTTGAAGTTGTCGATGAAAGTAACAATGTCACTTTATGGGCAGATAAAGATAAATTTGAAAAAATTTTCTATAACTTGCTCTCAAATGCATTTAAGTTCACACGACCAGGAAATCCTATTGAAGTTTATATAGTTGACGAAAAAGATACAGTCAGTATTATTGTAAAAGACAGCGGTATGGGTATGAGCAAAGATCGCATGAAACTGCTTTTTAACCGTTTTGAGAGCTTAGCCTCATCGAACGTTTCGTTTCAGGAGGGCACTGGTATTGGGTTATCTCTCACAAAAGAATTAGTGGAATTGCATCAAGCTAAAATTGAGGTTGAAAGTGAGCCCGGCAAAGGCTCATCTTTTAAAGTTATTTTTCTCAAAGGGAATACTCATTTTGCATTTGATAATGAACTGGTAGCCAATGATGATGTTATTACAACCGAAGTAACAATGTTTAATGAATTTGAAGCAAACGAAGAAGTTGATTCAGTTGTAAATTTGGGATCTCTGAAACCAACAATTCTAATTGCCGAAGACAATAACGAATTACGTGCTTTTCTGAAATCGATCTTGACAGTAAAATACGATATACTAGAAGCAGAGAATGGCTATCAAGCATTTGAAATAGCTAAAAATAGTAGTCCGGATATGATAATTACAGATGTAATGATGCCCGAGATGACCGGTTTGGAACTTGCCAAAGCAGTTAAAGCAGACATTAACATCAGTCATATACCTTTAGTGATGTTAACAGCAAAAACCGATATGGAGAATAAGCTGGAGGCTCTTCAATACGGTGTTGATGACTATATTACAAAGCCATTCAGCTCTGCTTACCTAGAAGCTCGAATTGAAAACCTGCTAAAGCTTCGCAAGCAGTTACAAGAGTTACATCGTGTATCATTAACTACCGGAGTAATCTCTCTTTCTAAACCCAATATTGTATCACAAGATGATTTATTCCTCCAAAAACTAATAACCTATATTGAACAGAATATTGACAATTTGAAATTAACAATAGATGACATTGTTTATAACGCAGGTTTGAGCCGTTCGGCCTTCTTCAAAAAACTTAAAAGTTTGACAGGTTTAGCTCCAGTCGAATTTTTAAAAGAAGTCCGCATCCAACGTGCTGCGCAACTTATTGAATCAGGGGAATATAATTTCAGTCAAATAACCTACATGATTGGTATGAGCGATCCAAGATATTTTAGTTATTGTTTTAGACAGAAATTCGGGATGAGTCCAAGGGAATATAAAGACAAGTGTGAAACCGAAAAATAATAATTGTTTATAGAAATTGACAATAAACAGAAAGGTTATCTTAATAAAAAATGGCATCAAAATCTTACAAAAACTTTTGTATAATTAAAGATATATTGAAATTAGAAAAAAAATAATTTGATTTTACAAAGAAGAGGCTGAATCATGATGATTCAGCTTCTACTTTGTAAATAGTTAAAATATCAATACGATAATTTCATGATTTTGCTGGTTTCTAAATGTCCATCAGTGTAGAAAGAACGAATTATAGCTGTACCTTTATAACCTTCCAGTCTGTAGATTTCGCGTCCGTCAAAAGTAAAGAATCTCTGTCTAATTAATGTTGATTCATTTGTTTGGTTGTTAATTTCTGTTGTGTTGTTTAAATAGGCGTAAGCATTAGATGCTACACTTAACCCACCCATTTCGTTGGCAGCACGAACTGTATAGCTACCTGAAGTAACCGATGAAGGGATTGTATAGCTGTTGGTCGTTGTGAAGTTAACAAAAACCCCGTCTTTGAACACAGCCCAACACAAAACATAGTTAATGTCAGTCCAGTTAATTGCAGTTCCATTTCCCGAAATTGCAGGTATCGCAGCCTGGTCGGTGTACAATGTAGGTTGCCAAGCAACAGTTCCGCCAAGCACATTTTCGATTGTGTAGTTTGCTGCTTGTTCAGCAGTAAGAACAGGGTTATAACTTACGGTAGTTGTCACTGCCGGACTTCCGTAAGTAAACAATGTTTTACGGTTGCTTACATCTACAGCAGTTCCACTGGAAGTAGTACTGTTATATTCGGCAAATAAACCAGGAACAGTTCCCATATCAGCCCAACCTGCTGCTGTTGGTAATAAATTCATTTTAGTATTTAAATAAATCGATTTTGGCGAGTTATTCCAAGGACGCCCCAGATAATAGGTCCCGTTATTTACTGCATATCCATCTATGGTACAATTTGCAAACACATAACCCCAGTTTGAAATAGTTGCAGGAGCTGAAATCACACAACCGGAACGTTCTTCGAGATAAAGCAAACATTCATTAAAGAATATATCTCCGGCACCGCATAAGAAGTCCACGGTTCCGTGAATACTACCACCTTCGAAATAATTGCGTCCGGTACCTGAATAATAAGTGTCCTGATTACTCAATACATTCACGTTTTTATAAATATTTTTAGTTCCCTGATCCCATAGGGCAACACATCGTCCAAGCGAAGGTGAACCACTTCTGTAATCATTATTCTTCAAAGTAAGATCTTGTAGATACAAATTATTTGCGGTATTTGTAAAATACATGGTGGCTGTACTTCCAATACCTTCAGTGGTATTCTGATTGTAAAGTACTACACTATCGGCACTCTGACCAATATAAGAGACGTTTGGTAGTGTGATGGTAGTCATTTGGTTTGCGTTTCCAGTAGCTGCCCCGATATTGTACTGTCCGTTTGGAAAGAAAATGCGGAAACGTTCGCCAGTTGAAGAAGCCGCTGTGGCAGCATCAATTGCAGCTTTAAAGTCACCATTCACACCCACTACAAAGTCAAATGTTTTTTTAATAACTGTTGGCCGGGTCATGGTTGTAAAGCTCATAGAAACTGGCAAGGTTAATATATTTCCGGCTAAATCGGATACAGAATTTGCTGGCAATGCAAAGTTATATGCAGTATTGTAATCCAAACCTGTATACGGAAATGTAATGGTTTTGCCTGAAACAGCAGGAGTAATCGTTTTACCACATAACTTAGCAACAACTGAACCGGAAGTAAGCATAACTTTTTCATCAAATGAAAGAACGACTTTACCGGTAGTAGAAGCATTTGCAGCGCTAGCAGCTGGGACAGAACTTGTAAGTACCGGTGCAACCCCATCATTGAAGATTGCTGAAGAAGCGGTAACATAGATACTTGAGATAGAAGTTCCATCGTTTAAAGGAGCATTTGTTCCTATTAAGGCAGATGTATAGTCCGGAATCCAACGCACATATATTTTGTCAGCATGATTAGCATCCGTAGGCAATGTAAAAGTATTATCGTACCAAGTTTGAGCTACAGACATGGTATAAGTTCCTAAAGTTGTAAAGTTTGTGCCATCCAGTGAGTACTCACATTTCTGAACCGAATATGCATTGTAACTGTACAACATACCCGCAGTCACTTTAATATCAGTAAAATCCTTTGTGCTGAAACTAGTCTGGTAATAATATTGATCAGTCAAAGGCTTCCAAATAACACCAGCTCCCCGGCCAGAATATACTCCGGTAGCAACCATTGATTTATCCAACCAACCATTAACTGTTCCATCGGACTTACGAAGCAAAAGAACAGATGTTTGGTTATCAGTTGTTGAAAAAAAATCGGCAGGTCGGCTGTTACTTCCTGATTTATAAAAATCCCAACCTACAATATAATCCACTGCACTATAAACTACTGTAATATTTTGGTTCTGAGTCATTGAAACTGTTTTGGTGGCATTTGTTTCACCCGTTAACCAGTTCGTAAAAGAAAGAATAGTGTTGTTAGCTGCTGTAAGTGTAACTGTTGTGCCATCTTCGTACATGGTTTGCCCGTTCACTGCTGTGCCTGCTGGTGAAGCCGAAATCATATAGGTTGGAGCACCGGTAGCATTCAGAGTAAGAGAATAAGTGTTTATTGTATGAAAAACAGCCTTAATATGTTTATTGGCATCCATCGTAACTGTGTAAGGATTTGCTGACGATAGGACAGTATTGGTTGTTGAATCAACCCAGTTATCAAACTGATAACCAAAATTTCGGTTCGCAGCTAAATTTACAGTAGAATTTTGATCGTATGAACTCGAATTTGGATTTTTAGAAATTGTTCCGGCACCAGTTATGTTTACACTTGTAGTAAGGGTTTCTTGAGGAGCTGTAGTTGTAAAATTCCCAAATATTTGCAAATCTGTTAAGAAGGCATTTTGAAGGGTAGTAGGAGTCAAATCTAAACTCAGATTCGTGAATTTTAATTGTACATTTGTCTGATCACCCGGGATAGCAATGGTTGTACTATCTCCACCGCCAGGATTGGCAGCTGTAGTATAAATTGGCATCCAATCAGCATCAGAAGTAGCTTTCTTATATATCTTAAAACCACGACTACTTCCTGTGGCCGCCTCTACTATATATATTTTGGTAATAGATGCTATCGCAGATGTTGTGAAGTAAGTTGTTGATGTTTTGGCACACATGAGGTAGCCGGTAGTTGACGGGGCAATAAACTTTGAGTTAGTTCCTGTATGCAAACATGTAATTTCACTGAATGCAAATGTCAACGATTCATTTGTTAAACTAGTAGTTTTATTTACAGTATTTGTAGCTCCAACAGCAGAAGCCGAAAAGTCAGTCCAATCCTGAAAATTAGTGCCATACAATACTTTTACTTCGGCTGATATTTTATTTGAAAAAATATTACATAGAATAAAAATCCAAATTAAGTGTCTTCTCCCATTATATAAATTTCGCATAAGTAATTTTTCTAATGATTAACAATATGAGATATTAATAATTAATACAAAAAAAAGCGTGACCTTTTTTACTGGTCAAGCTTTTTTTTGTATTAATTATTTTTTTTATCTTACAATAAATTTCAGAATACTCATACCTGCTTTTGCAGCATAAATGCCTCGTGTAAGGGTAGCAACTGAAAGTTTATTAACTTGTTTAGCCGATTGCAATAACTGGCCTGTTACTCCATAAATAGCTATATCCTGAGCTTCGTTCAACGAAATTTCGGAACCATTGTATAAAATAACAGTAGAAGATGCTTTTGGGAAACTAACAGCAGTTGAAATGCGCCAACGTGGGTCGCCAGCAATAGCTGCAAAAGAATTATCTTTAATAGAGTAATTACCTACTGTAGCTGTTGCCGCCGTACCATCAAATGTAGTGGGAGTTGTAAACAATGAAGCGGCAGTATTTGCATATGCTGTAAATCCGGTCAAAGCTGGGCTTGCAGTTAAACAATCAGAGGTAATGTATGAATTGTTTACTGTATATGTGAATCCTGTACCACCACGAATACCTTTTACAGTTGCAGCATTAGCTGTTTTACCAATAATTGTGTTCGATATAGTTAAAGCGGTGGTTGTAGTTGTCGTTCCAAAATCAATAAAGTATTTACCCGCAGTAAAGATAATATTATCAAAAGTACAATCTGAAATAGTAAAAGTAGTAGGAAGGCTAGCACTTACTCCAAATAATGAAGTGTTTGTTCCGTAAACAGTTGAATTTTTTATAATATAATTACCAAGGGTTGAACCTGCTTCATTAACCAATAAACAATAACTTCCTATATTTCGAATGATACAATTGTCTACATTTATATTGGTAAAGTTTACTCCGGTTCTCATTCTCACGATTCCGCGAAAATTCGCAATTGAACAACCTGTTATATTAACTGTTGCTACCGCTTCTGCTGATGAGCCACCAATTACATAATTACCTAATGTAAGCGGTGTTGTTCCATCCTCTACACCTTTTATTGTGAGGTTTTTCAATGTAAATGAAGTTAGCGAAGTAGCAGGCAGATTGAATGTTGTTGTCAATACAGTTGGATTTGAACCATCTCCTTGAATAGTCAGATTTTTGATTACAGCCGGAATAGATATTAAAGAAATTGGCAGTGGAGTAGCTGCAGTGTATTCCGGGTTTGTATATCCGGCAGGTACAATTACGGTTACATCTGATGCACTTCCTGTGTATGCATTAAGAATTGTCGCCATTTGGTCTGAAATGCCAAGAGTAATAACATCTTGTGCGTAAGCGCTTTGAAGTCCTATAAAGCTTAGGATTACTACTAAAATTGTAAATGGTTTTTTCATGATAATTTTAATTTAATAATTGGTAATTATTGTAGTTTGAATGAAACAAAGATACTATTGTCAATTAAATTGCAATGGGAAATATTGACTTTAAACTCGTATTTTTTGGATATATCGAAATAAAAAGTCTTTAATTTTTTAAAGTTTTACAAATTTACCCGTGATCGATTCGCCAGAAAGCATAAGAACTCTAACAAGGTACACTCCAGTTGGTAGAATATCAAGCGAAACTTCAGAGGTATTGGCCATAGCCATCATTTTACCATTTGCTGAAAACAGTTGCAATAGTTTCAACTGGTTTTCAGTATTAATTATCAATTTGTTCGAATATTGGTTAAATGTAAATTGCAATGTGTTTTTTTGTACATTTTCAATTGATGTCAGTGCATCATTCATCTGATTAGCAGTAATATCCGAAACAAAGCTATTCAGATATACTTCCAGATATGTGTAGCCTTCCTCGTTTTTGTCAGTTGCAAGTTTGCCAGGATAATTTGCAGCCAGCCAACCATCTGGAATTCCATCACGATCAGTATCGGTTACAGCGGTTCCGCTTGCAAGTATTGGCCATGGTGTCCAATCTGAACCGACATTAGCAGGTTTAATGTCCAATTCCGAATCAATAATCCCATTTTTAGGATATGAAGTACTTTTCCAGTCGATAGTAGTGGCAACTGTTAGTGTTTCAGCTCCAATTACTGTACCTGCAGGATAATTTACGCTTCCCAATCCGTTGTATTTCGATAAACCTTTGAATGTAGTTGTTCCTGTTGATGTTTCCTTTACAATACGCGTGTCGTACGAATCGCGGTGGAGACTGGCACCAGCATAAGCCAATACTTTATCGTAGGCTTTGGATGCCGAATGAGTGGTTACAGTTCCACAATCGATAGGTGCACTGAGTTTTAATGTGGCTTTTTCGGCAGATGTAATGTTGTATACTGTTGCAATTTGGTTATATACTCCGTAGTTCCAATTGTTGGCTGTAACATTATTACACGTTGTTATATCTGCAGTAGTTACACTGGTAGAAGGGTCTAAAAAATTACCGTCAATGAAGAATTTACCCCATACATCGTTGATTTTTGAAAACCCATCAGTAGCAGGCAGTCCCATTTTTTTATCAATGGCAATAATTCGATTGAGTCTTTTACCGGTTGCAGGTCCGGGTTTATAATAATTATTTACAATATTAACATTCATTGCTTCACCTCCGTAACACCCATTGCCACTCCAATTGTAAATTACATTATTGCGTAAATCGGTATATTCGTTGAGCATTGTGTTGGATCCGGGACCCAAACGAGGAGTGCGGCTGTCATGGTGTGCTATTAGATTGTGATGGAAGCTGGCTTTATTGCCACCCCAGATACCACCATAACCGTGCGGCCCCTTGGAGTGTTTAGCCAAACGCAAGCTCTCAGAAACAATACACCATTGAAGGGTAGTGTTTTCATTATCATAAATTGAAACGCATTCGTCTGTACACCAGCTCATCGAGCAGTGATCTACGATTACATTTTTCACTCCACGTCCGCCAAAAGCATCTGCACCATCTGCATAGGTTATAAACTCCTGTCCCATTCGGAAACGAATATATCGGATAATTGTATTACTTCCACCAAAATAAACTGAAAAACCTCCGATACAGATTCCATCTCCGGGAGCCGACTGGCCTGCAATAGTAACATTTCCATTCTTGATATTGAGAGCCGAGGATAACATAATAGTTCCACTAACTTTGAACAAAATGGTTCGCGTTCCCGATTGATTAGCACACCAACGCAATGAACCTTCGCGGGTTGTTGAATTTCCTGAATTTATATCGGTCAAATTGGTAACATAATAAACAGTACCTCCGCGACCACCGGTGGCATATCGTCCAAAACCTTCAGCCCCGGGAAATGAAGGCGTTTGTGCCAACAATGAAAATGTAGAAAGTAAAAGGATGATTACACTAATAGATTTTTTCATTTTTATATTTAATTAAGATATATCTGTATTAGGTTTTTTTGTTTGTAAAATATCTTCCAAATATTCGTAGTTACAAACTTCCAGCGTTTGAAAGAAACTTTTACTCCAAGGCTGCAAACTTTTATTCAAAGGTTGCAAATATTTATTCCAAGGAAAGAAACTTTTATTCCATCTATTTATTTTTGCATTAAATTTTTGGCTGCAAGTGACCTTCCTTATTAAACTCAACAGGAACGATAGCTGGTTTAGCAAATGGAGCAACCTTGTCATTTCCAAAATAAGTCCACCAGTATTGTCCGTTAAAATCTTGCAATAGACTTCCATGCCCACAGAAAGGAACAGATACATAACGTGCCGTGTATGGTCCTCTGATATCGTTGCTTTCTACAGTCATGTTGTCATAATGTCCGTAATACCGATCAGCACACGAAAGGTAATAACGTCCGTTTTTTTTAAACATAAACGCAGCTTCAAATCCCACGTGGTTAAAGTCTTTACAATAATTTGGGGCATAATGATTCCTTGCAACAGTGTCTATTACAGAAGGTAGCATTTTAATTGGTTTCTCGGCAAATGCAGTCAGAGCTTTGTTCATTTGTGCCATCATGCCATCACCCCAAAGAAAATACACTTTACCATCATCATCCTGAAACAGCGAAGCATCGATTCCTTTGTTTACAATTGGGCCATCAGGAATGGTTACTCCCTTGTATGGTCCTTCGGGACGACCTGTTGTACTTTTCATCATTCCCATGCCAAGTCCGGTAACGCTGTAAACAATGTACCAGTTTTTGTTGATATAATGAATTTCTGGAGCCCAAAGGGCCCGACGCGCATTTCCGTTTTTTTCAGTCCACTGTTTTTGCCATGTACCATCTTTTTCAAACGACCAGATAAGTCCAATATTTTCCCAATGCTTCAAATCTTTTGAGCACCAGAGAGGTATACCTTCGTTATAGGTGGAATCTTTGTGGTTATAAGGCAATGTGCCTGTCAAATAATAAATTTTATCTGGTCCGGTAGTGATAAAAGGATCACGTAGTCGCAAATCCATAAATGGTTCAAAATTAGGCAACTTAGGTTCACCGGTTTCTAAAAACTCGTTCAGTCCAAAACCTGTTTGAGCCTTTTTTGTTTGAGCAAAAGACGAATTCAAAAAACAGAGGATGCAGAATATTAAAAAAAGATTTTTTTTCATAATTGAGAGTTATTTTTTATTGAACAATTATTTTTTTACGTGCAACAGATTTGTCACGAAGATTAATATCCACAATGTAAATTCCTCGCGGTAATTCTGATATTGTTACATCATGAGTGCCAGGATTGCAGGAAATCTGTTTAATTAAACAGCCATTGAGGGCAACCACACTGAAATTTTTAATTTCAGAAGGTGCTGAAATATAAAAGTTTCCATTCGAAACAGGGTTTGGAAAACATTTGACTAATGGATTAATGACTTCATCTACGATTGAAACAACTGGTTTTCCAGTAGTCATGTTAATGCCGGAAAAAGTAGTGGAATAGGTATTCAAAGCTGCACCGTTGGAAGCTGTAATAGTCGAACCATTTATAAACGTGAGACCCGAAACAAAATTAGCCGTCATTCCGGTAGTCGCAGTAATATTTACATTGTCAAGTACCACATCTGAAATTGATTTTTCTGGTAGTCCCCATAAGATACCTGCGTTACTTGCCCCGGTTGCAGTTACGTTTTTGATTTTAATGTGTTGCCATGCAGGAGTAGTACTTGTAACAGCCTGAGCTATATCTGCCGTAGGTGATGAAGGTAGTTTTGGGTAATAGCTTGTAATCCAGATAGGATTTGTAACTCCAGACATAGTGATGTTTGAATACGTGATATTTTGTTCCACTCCCCCTCTTCCCCGAGCTGTTTTAAACCGAATACCGGCCGAGGTTTTAGTAAATGAGCAACTGTCAACTAAAATGTTGTTTATGTATTCCGTGTAACTTCCAATTGAGCAACCGTGTCCATCGCCAAAAGTACAATGTTTTACAGAAACATTATCGCTTTGGTCATCCATGGCTATATTGTCGTCGCCAGTTGAAATATTACAATTTGAAATTTCAATATTTTTGCTCCATGTATCTACTCCATCTGTGTTATGAGAGGTTGGCGATGGTGGTGCAGTTATCGTCAAACTTTTGATAGTGACGTTATCGCATCCTTTGCCAATGCCGACATGGGTGCATGGTGAATTTTGCAATGAAATTCCGAGAACAGCCACGTTTGTACAACCTTCTATTGCAATTAAGGTAGGACGTCCAATAGCAGCATTAACTTCAAAAGCCCTCCACCAGTCATTACCCTGTCCATCAATAAGTCCGCTACCGGTTATCTCAATATTTGTTAGTTTTTTTGCATAAATAAAATCAGCATAAGCATCTGTTGTCCCTGTGTTTGGATAAGAACCGGCAACCGTGCCATTACCTGTGCCATACTGCAACAAGCGCAATATAGCTCCGCTGGAAATTTGTAAGTCAACATTGCTTTTCATGGTAAGAGGGCCGCACATGAATAGCCCGGCAGGTACAATTACATGACCGCCGCCAGCTGTATTACAAGCATTGATTGCTTGCTGAATGGCAGAAGCGTTGTCAACTAACGGAGTGCTTGCTCCGTAGTTTGTTACGTTAAATGTTGCACTTGGAATTGTAGGAAGAGTATTAGCATTTGCAAATAAACAAAAGCTAACGCCGAATACAAAAAAGAAAGGTTTAATGCAGTTACAATAAAATGTTTTCATTTATATGTTTTTTATAGACATACATACTTCAAGAAATTTTAAAGAATACAATTGTAGAACTCTTATTTCAAAAGCCTTATATAATAAATTCCACCAGCTTTGGATTTTGGTGCCGCTACAAATTTCAATTTCAAAACGCCATTGTTTGATTCCCTTATTTCATCGGGAATTGCATAATCGGCAGTGAAGAAAGTATCACCTTTATCGCCATTCAATGTTATAGTTTCAATTTTTGTATCGTTAATAAAAATATCAAAAGTTCGTTTCCGGTCTAATCCGAAATAGATTATTTGAAGAGTTGTTGCCGCTTTTTGTTTGTCGAACAAATCATAACCAAACCATCCGCCTGAATCACGCCAATGCATGCTATTATTTATTCCTGACTTCGTTTTTTCTCCTTTAAAATTATGGTCAGTTTCCGGTTGTTGTTCACCAGGTGCAATTTGGTCGATTGTCCTTTTTTCAAGTGCCAATTTGGTAGCCTCCTTTTCGGTCATGGCTTGTTTTTTTGCTTCAAACTCTTTTGGGGTGGAAACTGGCCAATATATTTCGTACCGAGCTTCATGTATTTCAAAGAAAGGTCTTAAAATCAAATCCTTGTCCTTCTGTGGGTAGACTAAATCGGGCATACTGAAAGTAAGATGCTCAATGTCAACCGGTTTTATTTTAGATGAAAAATCTTTTTGGTCCGTAATAATACTCGGAGCTTCGTTGATGGCATAATATGGTCCGCTGGCCACATGTCCCCAACGGCTATTATCTGCAAATAAACCATCAAGATGTGTCGAATCGGTTATTGCTGCAAGCACAATTGGTCCGTATTTGATAGAAGCCCATGAAGAACTGTCTGGCAGGTATTCTACCCCAACATGCATGGGCATTTCAACCTTTATTTCATCATCATTATTCCATGAACGCAACATGACGATATAATTTTCCTCAATTTTAAAATCGTTGTTACATTTTCCATTTACTGAAATTTTTAGTTCTTTCTCGTTTGCCCAAACCGGTTTTCTGATTTTCAAAACCAATTGCGTCGGTTTTAATAGTTGCAGCTTTAGTGTAGTAAAATTCTTATAAGGGAACTTGGTTTCCTGAGTTAATTTCAATCCTTTTTCTTTCCAGTTAAGTTCTGAAGCTATGAATAGGTTCACATAAAGACTATTATCATCATGTGCATAAATTATTTCACCATATTTGGCATGGTTTTCCATACCGGTTCCCACGCAGCACCAAAAAGTTTCCTGTGGTTGGGAATATACGCGATAGTGACGTGGACGCATTTGGGTGAAATAAACAAAACCACCTTTTGTAGGGTTTTCCGATGAAAGTATATGGTTGTACAAGGCTCTTTCGTAATAATCCATGTATTTAGTATCGGGATTGGCTTTGTACAACAACTCAGTTAATTTGAGCATATTGTAGGTATTGCAAGTTTCAGGGCCTTCGTTAGTCTCTACCATTGATGAAAAATCGTCAGAAGGATTAAAATGCTCACGCACACTGTTGCCACCTATTGAAACTGACCATTTGTCTATTACCGTATTCCAGAAATATACCGCGGCCGAATCCCATGCAGCATTGCCGGTTGCATTGGCAATAGTTTTAAAACCGATAACTTTTGGTATTTGTGTATTGGCATGCAAACCGTCCAACTTGACTTTTTGCTGTATCAATGGATCCAACAGAGCTCTATGCGAAACTCTTATGGCTAAATTGAGGTACTTTTTATCCCCTGTAATTGCCGCCACCTGAGCAAAAGACTCGTTAATGCCTCCATGCTCAGCATTCAGAATTTGCTGAATTTGCTGGTCTGTAAGGTTTTTAGTTAGATAGTAAAACCAATCCGAAAGTTTGACTACAATATCAAGAGCTTTTTTGTTATTGGTGTGTTTGTAAACATCAAGCAAACCTGCATACAATTTATGGATATTATATAACGGCACCCAACGGGTTTTTACAGCCGCTGTTTTACCCGACGCAATTTCAGCCCACATGGAATATCCATTCGGAATTCCGCCCACATAGCCGTTACCATTTTTTTGCTGGCACTTATCGAGCCAGTCTACCATATAATTTATACGTCTTAACAATTCTTTATTGCCTGTTGAGGCATACATTAACGACATAGCAGAAAGATAATGTCCTCCTGTATGACCGTCTAAACCCGAACTTTCCCAGTTTGGATAGTTATCTTTCAAGGTTTTAATTCCTGCGTCTTTTAAAAAAGGGGCTAACAATCTGTCAGGATCCAATGCAAGAATATATTCCATATCGACCTGCTGGGCATTCAAAAATGGACCGTCTAGTATTTTTACATCGGAAAGCTTAAATTCCTGAATCTTTTCGGCTGCTTCAATTTTTGGACATGATGCCAGAAATAAAGCTAAACTAATTATTTGTAATACTTTCATTCTTTTCATTGTTTTTTTCGACGCTTTTTTATTCACTAGTAAATTTTAATAATCAAAGAGAATTCTGATAAATTTTCTAATTTCAAAATTACAGAATACTTCAAAATGTTTTGTACATTATTTGGTATATTATTCGTATTTATTCCAAAAGATATGTTTGTAGGCAGAGATTATCCATAAATACAATTTCTGACAAAGTCGGATTATCGAATATAGACAATTTATGCTTATATTGGCTTATATTATAGTGTTTTAAAATAATAATAATAATAATAATGGAGTAAGTTTATGCATAGATATTTTTCCTTCCTTCATTTTATTTATCCGACATCGTTTTTAAACGGATCACTATTGAAATATTCCGGTGATTTGGTTATACTTTCTTCCGGTCCGAAAGGAGGAGTGGACTGGAGTTCTAAAGAAATTTCATTATCCAACTTAATCCGCTCAATTAGAGGCACAAAATATATCCTTTTTATTTTATTTTCTATTTGTGTTTTCATATGATATTATCTTCAAAAACTTGTTAAATTAGTATTAATATACTTTTCATAATTCCCAACCCGATTTTGCGGATTTGGTATAATGAATTAATTAAGTATTACTTTTTGAGTTGTCGTCTTTCCACAATTGTTTACGGTTACCAAATATACTCCCGAACTGAAAGTCCTGCCAACAACAGTTATGGCACTTGTAATCTTTTTATGCTCTAATTTTTTACCCAGGATATTATAAATGGATATGAATGTATTGTCAATTATATCTCCTTTGCAATTAACCGTGATTTGATTATTGGCATTTTTGTAAACAAAAACAGCCTGATTACCACCTGTACTATTTAAGTTGGTGGCTACTCCTGCCGTTTTGAATACTATTGCGAAACGGTCGGAAGTGGTTGTAATATCCGATATAAAAGAATAAGCAGTACCGTCAGTGAGGTCTATTTCGGTACTAGACAAATTATCCTTCAGATATACTTTAGTGTTCGAATTGATGTTTATGATTTCAGTAGCTTTTATTGAAAACGAATTTGATTGTCGGGTGGTGAATCCTAAGGGTATATCGTTATTCAATATAACGCTGTTCAATCCATTGATAACCAGTTTTTTTCCTCCAATATTAGTATAAATTTCAGGAATAGCCGGATCATTGTTCGATATTTTTTGTGAATCATAATTTTCTAATCCATTCGAAGCATTAGGGTTGAAATAGACAATAGCTTCATCGCTATTTGTTCCATTAGAAACTTGCAGTCGTAATATTTGTTGAACTGTATTTTGGACTGAAGGAGCTTTCAATAAGGTAGTTGCCGAAGTTCCGGTTTCAATGGCAGTTTTACTATGTGAACGCATGCTGTTGCTGAATGTTAATGATGCTGGTGAAGAAGTTGCATGCACCCAAAAAGCCTGCATTGGTGGGATATAACCAGTAACAGTTCCTGTCCCTGCATTATCAGTACCTATGCCTGATGTAGTATTTACTGTTTCAAAATAATAAGTTGGAGTTGTTTCATTCGACTGAGTCCTGTACCAAATCGTTGGATCAATTGCCGCACCTGCAGTATTGACAGCAATCATTGCATTCAGGTACGAAGGATATGGATTTCCAATCAGATTATACCCCTGGTATTGGCCTGCTTCAGGAGTGCATGTTAATGCAGGTACTCCACTGGTCATGCCTGTTGTAATGTCACCGGTATTTAATGATCCTCCAGTAAATGTGAGGGTTGATGGTGCAGACGCTTGAGCAATATAACCAACTGCAGGTGATAATGCTACTCCTGTACTTATACTTTCCCAGTATGCTGTTTCAGGCAATGTTATAGGTGTATGAGCATTATTGCCTGGCTCATCATACCTATAATAAATATAACCAGCAGGAGCAGTTGCAATACTCAATGGAGATGATATGTACCAGTTGCGACCGTTAGTAAGGAATTGTTGAACTGATGCTGTTCCCGTTCCACCTATGGTCGCAGGGGTTAATATAGTGGCAGTACCTGAAATATCAGACAATAAGTTCAAAGTACCATTGTTTGTAAACGATGTATTTACTGTTAATTGCTTTCCAGGGCTTACATTTAGTATTGAACCTGAATTATTTGATAAATTAGATATCGTTAGATGACTGGTAACAGTTACTCCGGTTGAATTAGCAAATGTTAAACCATCGACGGTATAACCACTCGAAGCATCCGCAGAAATGGCTTGTTGTGAGGTGCCGGCAAGACTTAAAATACCTGTTGTGTTACCTGCTCCTAATACTACATCGATTGGACTTTGAATATATATATTCCCATTGATAGAGATTGTGCCCAAACCTGTGGTTAAAGGATTTACCGCATAAAACTTTCCTCTTCCTGACAAATACACATTACCATTTACAGCCACTGCTTGCGTTCCTGTTCCACTACCTCCCTGAGGATTGTATACACCACCATTTATTGTTAAATCGCCACCAATCGTCAATGCTCTCACTGAATTTCCAGCTCCATTATTCAATGCATTTGCCAATGCATTTGTTAAGGTCAAATTTCCGGCAATGGTTGTCGGGTTTGAATTTAAGAACGATCCGCCTGCAGCCGATGCCCATACGACATTACCGCTACTAGAAGCTGGAAGACGAGGTGCTCCAGTACAACCAATATAGAGGGTTGATCCTGAAGCAAAAATTACATTGCTGAATGTAAGCTGCGAAGTTCCTGTGTAGGAAGACACTTTATACGTTCCATTTATCTGAATAACTCCACTTCCGGCAGAAAAGGTTGCATTGTCCATTTGGTTGTCCAATGTTGCCCCACTGACAATTGTTAGTGTTTTGCCTGCCGCAACAGCAATTGCCGTCGCTGTATTGGTCAAAGTTACACCAGTGTTAATAATTACATTTCCAACAATGGCGGGAGATCCTGAATAAGCTACATTATGAAGAACATTTACAGAAGTCGAATTCACATCGGGGATAAGAGTAGCATCTTCCCAGGTTGAACTCCCGTCAGGAGACGATTGCCAGATAGACAAATCACTATAGTTGCCGCCTGCTTTTGTTTTGAAGAAATCGGTTGAATAAGAGCCTGATAATCGGACAGAAGCTGAGGCTAACGATTCAAGGGAATTATCGTAAGAGACACCATCGCCCATTGCCATAACTTTATACGTGTATGAATTACCTGCTGTTAAACCGTTGATATCCGTAGTTGTTCCCGAAATGCCGCTTACAGTAGTAATGGTAGAAACACCTTGATACACATTCAACTTATAGCTCGATGCATTTGCTACAGCGTTCCAACTTGCTGTAAATCCACTGCCCGTAATACCCGATACGCTCAAGCCAACAGGCGTGCCCAATACAGTTCTTCCACTTAAAACATTCCCCGAACAGCTAACTGTTTGGTTTGACATACCGGTCGTTGCTGTCGTAATCAGCTCGTTGTTGTAAGCCGCAAAAGCCAATCCTGCTTTCAAACGTACATAAACAAGTGTAGCAGACAGATCGCTACCCGCTGTTCCGATGGATATCGATCCGGAGAAGGTCGAATTATTGGTAGAAATTTCGTAATCGGCAGGTGCTGTAAGTGTAATGGCAGTACGAAGAGCAACCGCACTTACTGTAAACGATTGGGAAGCGGATGGGCCAGAACCTTCATTATAGCTGAAACCCGACAAAGTGGTAACGTTTGGTGTAACCGTTAGCGGATAATACCAACGTGGGTCACCACAGCTGGATTTTCCGACAAAAGTTGCGTCACCAATTGTAAGGTCGTAGGTAGCGTAATTGGGAAACAACGTTCCTATGGCACTAGTATATGATTGAATATTCGTGAAGTAATAAGCATTAGTAGCATTATAAGTTATATTATTTGTAGTATAACTTGTTCCAAAATTTAAATTAGCATAAGCTCGGTAATTACCTGACGCATACGTTTGAGCAGAACCGCTTGCAATAATATTGTTGATGATAGTGTAGTTTCCCGAGGAAGGATTAGCAGCTAAGCGAATTAAGCCTGCTGTACCAAAATTTGTAGTGTTAGCGCTATAGACTGTATTGTTTGAGAAAGTGAAGTTCATTCCTGAATTAAGGGCGGTTCTGTAATCAATCACCGCTCCGGTATTTGTATCTAATAATGTATTGTTGCTATAAGTCTGGGAGTTTATGATAGCGGTAGCTGCAAATCCAGCCAAAATCTGATAAATACCGTTAAATATATTATTATTGATAGTAATACCGTTTGTTATTGTAGCAGAGCAAGAAGTTGAATTGGTTCCATACACAACATAACGAAATGCTTGTACATAACAATTTTGAATTGTAAAACCTAGCGGATAAACTGTCGAACTGCACGAGATTAAAGATTTAGATGTTCCGACACTGACGAATTTTACACCATCAAGCGTAATTCTAGTCATAACTCCGGCATCTGCAAGAGTAACTAAGCCGGATGTATAAAAAGTAGGCTGAGTACCCGATGGTGCATAAAACTTTAGGCTCGTAACTCCGGTTGGTACTGTAATTGTTAGACCCACACCAGAAGCTCCATAGATACCTCCATTGTCCAATTGAATAATTAGATCGGTGTGTCCGGCTGTCTTAGCGACGGCAATATCGTCAATAAAATTTTGCTGTGTTCTTCCAGATGCTTCATTTATCGTATAGGGCGCAGCTAGAAGTTTTGTCTCTATAAAAAACAACACCAAAAGAAAAGTAATTAGTTTTTTCATGATGAATTAAATTAGAAGATTTACTGCAAAAATAGGATATGTAATTTTTGTAAGTGATCATAAATTGGTATAATATCAATACTTTTTGTAGGTTATGCGTCTATATTGTTGCTTTTAACTATATTGTTTTTCAATGAAATAAATAATAGTTGTTTTTTTTAAGAGGCACTTTTGTACTAAGCAATAGTGCCTCTTTGATTTTAGTTTTAAACAATTTTATTGTTTTTTTTAAAAAGTTACTATCTATGTTTAATTAATAAATCAACTGTATATTCTTTTTAAATTACAAATTACCAGGTCTATGGACAAATCAATTGGTGCTGAAAGTAATTTCGCCTCTTTTATTGTCGGTATTGTAAATTCTAGCTGTGTAGGTTGTTAAGCTGGATAAACCCTCAATCAATTTTAGCGAAGCCGCCTTGTCAACATCGGTAAGATTAAAAGTCTGAGAACTACCATCGGTTGATGATATTAGTACAATGTGAGTTACATTTGCTCCGGTAGCATCCCAATGAAGTATAACCGATGTATTTGATATTTCAGATGGTAGTGGAGCAATTAAAATCTGCTCTGTTTTAGTGATAAAAGTCACCATGTCATATTTTGATTCAGGAATAGTGCCATTGTTGGTTGCAGATTTTATGCGGGCAGAATAACGAATACCACCTTTCAGGTTTCCAACAAGTACTGTATACACATTAGTAGTCCCAGTATTAAGAGTTAATGTGTCTTCAGAAATTTGTACAGTTCGGGTAATGCTATTAAAGTGGAGACTATCATTCTCACTAAGTTCAATGATGTATTTATCAGCATTTGTTACCTTTGAAAAAGTTAATTGTGCATTGGTAGCAGTAACTGTTTCGGTAGTGAATGTAACCGGCGAAAAAAGCCGGTAATAATTTATATCCACTGGAAAATCTGAATTATTGCACGAACTGAAATTCAATGCAAGTAAAACTGAGAATATAGCAGTCGAAATGTATTTTAATGTTTTTGATTTCATTTTTCTTAGTATTTATAATTAAAAACCATATGAATTTTTGAGTGCTCCGTTTGAATCGGAAATTGCTGTGCTGTAAATGGGGAATAAGTAACGGTTATCACAGACACCATTATATCTCTTTTGGAGTCCTGAACTGAATAGTCTTAAAGTTCCATTATAAACGTTTTTATTAGCTGTTGAAAACCCAGCCAACCACGCAACTTTTGTATATCCCAATGCTTTAAGTTGAGTAGTACTCAATAAATCCAAATCGCTTTTTTGCTCATAATAATTCACATTAGCCCAGTCAATATTTTCATTGTCTACCGCATATTTCCAGTAGATGTTTGTAGGAAGTGATGAATAACTATTTCCAAAAATAGTTACAGCTTCACCATTCAACATAGCTTGAAATTTTTGACGTTGTTCCTCTATTTTAGTTTCTAGCTTATTCCAACGTACTAGATCCCATTTTCGAATTCCTTCTCCGCCGAATTCCCATGCCCGTTCATTGGTGATAGCATTAAAAAACGAGTCGTGATCACCCAATGCATTTACGTAATTATCCACTTTTGCAGAATAATCGGTTGTCGCGAAAGCGCGTCTGCGAACTTGCTTTAAGGCATTTTTTGCTGCATCGGTAGGTCCGCTATTCAATTCATTTTCAGATTCGGCATACATTAGAAGTACATCTGAAAATCGCATTACTACCCAATTGATACCATAACCAAACTTTCCGGCAGCAGCCATATTGATTGCCAACCAGCTACTACTCATCCAGCGTTGATCCCATTTGCCAATGTTGTATGATATGGGATTTGCTGTGAAATCTTCTTTCGGTAATCCTGTTTTACCATAGGTTTCTTTGGCAACTGTTACGTCACGGCGGAGGTCGTTTTTGTCGAACGAATAGAAGTAGTATGCGCTGGTATTCACCGTATTTGCATTGTTTCCTAAACCATATTTTGTATTTTTATAAAATCGAACCCCTGTAGTATAGCCCATTTCGCCATTCTGACCCAATCCTAGGGCTACCTCAAACATGTTTTCATTGTAAATCTGGTCTATGGTCAGCGCATTTATGTTTTTCCAAACACTCAGGTAGGATGGATTCAACTTATGTGTGCCATTGTCAATTATTTCTTTACATTTCTGGTTCGCAACTACGTAATAATCTCTCCAGTTAGCAACACGTTCCATAGGGTAACCCGTTTTGTCGCGCAACGAATAACCACCGGCTGACAAACAGATACGGGCAATTAAACCTTTTATAAATCCTTTTGTAATTCTTTCGCTGGTGTAAGATAATTGGCCTATCCAAGGTACAGATTTTTCGGCAACCAATAAATCTTTAATCATATTGTTATAAATGGTATCACGGTTTGTTTTACCCAGATATACGTTTGATAAATCGGGAAAAGTTGGTTCTTCTTTGAAAGGTACGTCTCCCCAGTGTTTTACGAGTTCATAATAACCCATTGCTCGCATTGTAAGTGCTTCACCAAGAAGTATTTTCATCGTGGTGGAATCTTTCTGGGACAGTAGAGGACTATTATTTATACCCTCAACACATAGATTTGCCCGTTCTATCATTTTGTAAATGTTGGTCCAGGGAAGTACAGGGTTTGCAGATGTTCCGTAGTAGTTGGAGGAACCCCGGTTTGTGTTCTGTGTAATGGTTGTAGTGTCTGCCCCTGCAAATTCTATATCTGTATTTGTGCTCCAGAGTAACGATACGCTTTTTGCATACAGGTTGTCATTAGCTATAAGGCTATAAATGCCCATTACTTCATTTTGGGTGTAAAATACGGATGAATAAACTGTTGGACCTACCAACTTAGACGGAGTAGATGTGTCCAAAAAATCGGAACAGGCAGCAATACTAAATGCTGTTAATAGAATTATTATATATTTTATTTTTTTCATATTTGCAATTATTAAAATGTTACATTGATACCTGCTACAAATGAACTTGCCTTCGGATAAGCTGAGAAATCTACACCAGGAGTGAGTGGAGTATCCCTGCGTGTGCTTACCTCAGGATCTGGTCCGGAATACTTTGTAAGGCAATAAAGATTATATCCTGAAGCATAAACACGGAAACTTTGCATATGAAGTTTTTTTGAAAGTTTATTTGGCAAAGTGTACCCAAGTGTCACATTACTCAAACGAAGAAACGAACCATCTTCAACTGCCCATGAATGGAATACAGTGGTAGTCATAATCGGACTCCAGATAGTAGCATTCTTATTTAACTCTTGTAGCCTAGTTGGGTCTCCATATGTACCGTAAAAAACATTATATCCAGTTACCGGATCAATGGTTGTGAATCGGTTTGCAAGGCTCATTTCTGAACTTAAATTCTGATATTTTCGCGAAAGAAGATCAGCAGTGTTGTCCAGCTTGTTTGCGTTATAAATGTCGTTGCCGTACGACCAGTTAAAGAATACAGACGCATCAAAACCTTTAAATGTGCTGTTCAAACCAAATCCGCCGGTATGTATAGGCTGTGCATGTCCAATTACTGAGCGATCGTTTTCTGTAATTTTACCATCTGGCACACCGTTAGGTCCCGAAATATCTTTCAGTTTCAATGCTCCTGGTCCAAAGTAACTACCTGCACTAATAAGGTCTTTATCACTGGCTACACCATCTTTTATTGTCCATGTTTTATTTGTTGCATTCCAGTTAAAATCATTAAAACTATAAAAACCATCGGTAACATAGCCATACATTTCACCTATCGGACCTCCTTGTTTAACAAGATAATCATACTGAGGTGAAGCACTTCCATTCCAACCGGATCCATAAAGTTTGTAATCATTTGCTCCATCAGTGAATTTATCAATATTATTTTTGTTGAATGCAATATTAAAATTGGCCGACAGTGTGAAATCTTTCTTTTGTATAATGTATGCATTCAGCGAAAGTTCAATCCCTTTGTTCGAAGTTTGTCCAATGTTCTGATATTGTTGATCATAACCCGAAGCTGTCGGTAGTTTAACACCCACTATCAAATCTCTGGTTTTATTCCAGTACATTTCCACTGTTCCTGAAAGTCGATTATTTAACAAACCAAAATCCAATCCTAAGTTTTGAGTAGTGGTGGTTTCCCATGTCAAATCAGGGTTAAGCAGTGTAGAACTTGGCACTAACGCGTTTGCTGTTGTTTCATTTGGATAATAGGTTTTTGTATTCGTTAAATCAGCAAAACTATAATCTTGTCGCCAATAAGAACCAACACGGTTGTTCCCCACTTCGCCATAACTTAAACGTAGCTTTAGGTTTGACAACCAGTTTTTTTGTGACTCCATAAATGGTTCTTCGGAAACTCTCCAGGCTGCTGAAGCACCAGGGAAAAATCCCCATTGATGTTTAGGTGCAAAAACACTGGATCCATCTTCTCTAGCTGTTAGTGTAAGTAAATATCTGTCTTTTAATGAATAATTGATTCGACCAAAATAAGATGAAATTCTTGTTGGCTCACCAATTATTCCCGTTATGGGTTGAGGAGTACCAAGGTTAGGGGCGGCCAACACTTCCTGAGTAGTCAATGTTATTGGGTAGAATTTTGCTAATGTTGAAGTTATGTTTGTTTGAAAATTAGTAACCTCTTGCCCAACAAGAGCATTTATCCGATGTTCTTTGCTTAATTTGAAATCATAAGTCAAAGTATTTGATATTCCCCAAGTATTTCCTGCTTCTGTGAAATGCAGATAAACCGGCTGGTTGCCATTTAGTCTCGAAACCCCGGTACCATTAGAATAAACATTGTCTGTATTGTTGTTAATGAAACTATAATTCATATTCGAGGAAAATCGTAATCCACTTATTATATTCCAATTTACAACAGCATTATAGAGATTGTTAAACTTATATTGCTTTCTATATTCATTTTGAATGGATTTAACAGGATCCAACAACGCATTGTTAGCCTCGGCAGAAGTCTGGTCAATCTCGTCTTGAACGGTCTGGTCAAAAGGTTTGATGCCATGGGTTGGCGTGTATTTTACAACGTTTCTTAGTTTCGTCTGGTTAGAAATGCTTGATAGATCCGTGAAGTCTGTGGCGGAAACACTTGGTCCATCAGTAGTTGAATATGATAAGCGGGTGTTAAATACAAAATCAAAACTATTGTTCAGCTTAGTTTGGACTTTAAAATTTACGTTGCTCCGTTTAAATCCGGAATTAAGCATTGTATATTTGTCGTCCGTCTGGGTGAGACTCAGGTTGTATTTAGTATCTTTATTGCCACCCATCAAACTTAGGTTGTAATTTTGCTGTACGCCTGTATTCCCAAATACCTGATTTTGCCAGTTTAAACCAGGGTCGGATTTATAAATGTCTAAATCCTGAAAACGTCCGTAATAATTCTGAAAGCTAGTGCTTTGATCTAATTCGTACTGATAATATACATACTCATAAGGACTGAGTACTTTTATATTCTTTGTTGTTTTTTTGAACCCAACATAAGAATTCAGACTTACTGTAGTTTTTCCTTCCTTTGCTGTCTTTGTGGTAACAACTATTACCCCATTAGCCCCCTGGGCTCCATAAATTGCTGTAGACGCAGCATCTTTCAAGACATCGATTGAGGCAATATCAGTAGGCGCAATATCGGATATGCTTTTTACTACAAATCCATCAACCACATATAACGGAGAATTGTCTTGGGTAATAGAACCGCCACCACGTACACGAATCATAATCTCAGCATCCGGCGAACCTTCTGTTGTGGTAATGTTCACACCAGCCATGCGGCCTTCAAGTGCCTGGGTAATGGAGTTCACAGGAATGTCTTTCAATTCTTTTTCACTAATGGAGGACACAGCGCCGGTTAAATTCTTTTTTTTCATAGTACCATAACCAACAGCAACCACTTCGTCTAATTGGTTAACATTTGGCTCCAGTTGAATTTGTATCCCAGAAGTTTTTCCTTTCAATGGTAGTTCAAAATTATTCATACCAATGTATGACACTTTAAGAACAGCTGTGGCTGGATTTGTAACACTTAAACTGAATTTTCCATTCATATCGGTAATTGTGGCAACTTTCGTTCCCTTAATAATTACTGATGCTCCGGGAAGCAATTCACCTGTATCGTCTTTTACAACACCAGTGATTGTGGTCTGAGCATTCGCATAACAAGCGCATAGGATTGCCAGTAGAAATGTGCAGAGTAGTTTTCTCATAAAAATTAGATTTATTATTAATAAATTTATTGTGATATTTAATGTCGCAAAGAAACCAAAATAAATGATGAGTAATGTTCAAAAATTGGCATAAAATTGGCATATTTTGAAAAAATACAAACAATTGAGAATGTTTTTATTTTTTAATTAAGAGTTTTCATTTTATTAATTATTTTTCATTTTCCATCAGTTAAAGGTAACGCGAGAATAATGCCCTATAAAACTCATATGACTTTTATGCCTGCTTTCTTTTTGATAGTATTATAAATGTAACAATATATTTTCCATATGGGAAAGCAGTACTAACATATTTTTGAATCTGACACTTCTAGTCCCGAAATCGACTCAAAAAAGGCGTTATGGTTGGGATTAATAATGTTGAAAAGTAAGAATAATTTATTGGAAATAATTATTATTTTTTTAGGATACGGATAATGAAAAAATTATTTCCTACTTTCCAACATTAAAAAAAATCTGGGTTTATAAATTATATTGAACTTGAAATGAAGTCCAAAACAATATGCCTTATTTTTAAAATATATTTCTTGAAGTCAAAAAATAGGTAAACTTTTTTCTAATATGGACGGTGGATAAACTACATTAACGAATTTTTAAAAGCTATATATTCTAAATATCAGCACTATGAATATTGGCAAACATGCATAGATATGGAAACTTATTTTGCAAGATGCGATAAATTGCTTATTATCAGCAATAGGTAGTTGAAGTCTGAATTTGTAAATAATTAGTAATATGATAAATAAACTAGATTATCCTTGCATTATAGCTATATATTGTGTAATTTTGAATACGAAATAATTGCACGACAAAGCGAAGTCAAAGGCAGTCAAAAAATCTGGGACTAAATCGTAACTACAAATTTTAAAGCAAGGATAACGTATTGATAAGTAAGGATAAAAGAGAAAAGGTTCACTTACCTTCCTCTCCGCAAAGTACAAAAAAGAGACCTATACGGGTCTCTTTTTTTATGCCCGTATTTCAACCATCCGACCGTCATTTAAATAGTCAAATGTCAGATAATCAGTATAATTTAATTGAATCTGTAGACCAACATATTATTGTCAATGTCATAATGACAAAATAGATTGGCGATTAAATTATGGAAAAATAGCTTCTGCAAATGCTACCACTTATTTTTCGAATGCTACCACATGAAAATACTGAGAATTAATTAGTTATTCATTTAATCAATTAATCAATATGTATCAAACATTTGCGCTACGTTTTATACAGCAGCTTCCCTTAACCCACCGGATATTTAAAAATTTTATTAATTGTACAAATATACATGCCTTGCGTTGGAATTTATTATACAGAAGGCTTTGAATACATCCCTTTAGCTTTCCAGCTACAAGCAATCCAATTTCCTTATTTAATGATAGACATATTCGGAAGGTCAAGCATTTATTTTACACCTCTCCATCATCTCTCCACCATCTGTTTTACCTGTTGCCACATTTGAGTCGCATATAAGTCGTATATTTCCCAGGTCTTTAATGATATGAGTTATGTACGACTTAGATGTGGCTCAGATGTGGGTTATAGTTGGGATAAGGTAAAAGAGGTGATGGATAGATGTAAAAGGGATATAAAGCGCCTTCAGTGTTGGATTTTCGATTCTTATATCCTGACTTTGGATAAATAGGGAAAGATGGAATTTAATGAGAAATAATTTAAAATCGAAGAATTAAGCCACAGGTCCTTTGTAAAGACACTACGTTGGGGAGCTCATAAAATGGTAAAAGACTCAGCATAGGAAGTTTGACAGGAAGCATATAGTCACAAAAATGGAAGATCCAATAGTTTATATGGCTTTATTCCGGGTCATTCAAGGGATATCTGGGAGTACAAAAAGAAAGGATTATCCCGGATCGAATTGACATAATCAGACAGCAGTGAGCATCAACCGGTGCTATAGTACCTTGCGGAATGGGGAGAAAGGGAAATGATCGGAAGGTTATTTTTTTTCGTAGTCAAGCATCTTCCTTTTGCATTCCAGTCCCCAGCGAAAACCGCCCAGGGTACCGTCAGTACGGATTACCCGGTGGCAGGGGATGATGTAGGCAATGGGGTTGGCACCAATGGCAGTACCCACTGCACGAACCGCTTTAGGACGACCGATCACTTCGGCTATCTCGGCATACGTGGTGGTTTTTCCAGCAGGAACGCGTTTGAGGGCATCCCAGATGGAAAGTTGAAATTCAGTACCAATCAGGTTCAGGACAGGGCTCGACCCTTTCTCGAAGATCTGGCGTACCAGGCGGTCAGCTTTATCTTCGTTGAGTTTAAAATCGACATCAGGAAAACGGTTATCCAGGTCGGTGTATGCACTTTCGTGGGTTTCAGGGAAGGTAAGGGCACAGATTCCGTCATTTGAGAACGCAATACAACACTCTCCAAACGGGGTACTGGCGAAACCATAGGAAGGATTTGATTGGGGAGGTAATTGTCTCATAAGTTTTTGATTATGTATAGAAAAATAAATGTGGGCAGAAATACGATAATTTTTTATAAAATAATTATCAGTTGCAAGATGCTACGAAAAAGTCAAGTACATTTGTGGCAAAGTTAACGAATATAGTTGACTCAACGTTCATTTCTATATATAAAAATACTCTTATTACCAATAAATCACCCAATTATTTATTAAACGAACATGAAAAGACTGGTTCAATTTACTTTATTTACAGTTTTGAGTTTATTTACTGGCGTAATGGCTCAGGTAAGCACTTCAAAATGGCAGGCTCAGCCCATTGTAATTGACGGGGATGGTGCCGACTGGGGAACACTGCCACGCTTTTTTAATGCCGAATCGAATATGAAGTATGAATTCAGAAATGATGACAAAAATCTGTACATTATCCTGAAAGCTGCCGACCGTACCTCCCAGCTGCAACTTCTGACGGCAGGTTTTAATGTAAAACTGAAAGTAAAGACTTCACCTCCTATTAAAGTCGGGATTAATTTTCCTGCATTGAAAAAAGGGGAAATGCCTCCCATGATCATTAACCCGGACTCAAAAACGGATAAACTGACTTATAAAACAACAACAATTGACAATGTTATACCGAAAGATACGGCCATACTGGACGGATTTCAGTTTTCAAAAGGAAAAATAACATCAGAAAATACTGACGAAAAGAGCATTTGTTTTGCACGAAGCAAATTAAACCGGGAACTGGCTACTTACGAGATACGCATACCACTTCGTGAAATATACGGCAATGGATATACGATGGAGATTGTAGGCAGCACACCGGTTCAGCTGCAGGTATCGATCAATGAACTATCCTCAAAAGACATAAAGAAAATGAGCGGACGCAGAGGCAATAAAGGAATGCCGGGCGGGGGCGGCAGAGGCATGGGTCGCGGTATGGGTGGCGGCATGGGTGGTGAAGAAATGAATGGTGGTGGAATTGGCGGCAGTGAAATGGGAGAAATGCCCGGACAAGAGGGTCAAAACCAAATGCAGGGAGGAATGCAGGGACGTGGTGACTTCTCCATTGAACGAAAAAGCTTCAGCATTGATTTCAAATTATCTGCATCTAAATGATTTACACATATTGAAGAAAGATTTCCACAGATTAAGATAAAGAAATTGTCCACTGATTACACTAATTTACACTGATTTCTTTTCTGTGTAAATTAGTGTAATCTGTGGACAATTATTATTTTAATGCATTAGCCAGTGTTTCTGTTCGGAGCATCTTATTGCTTTCGGAGTATATAAAGGACGGTATGTAAATAAACTGTTTCGGCATTTCATATTTCGTGAGCAGTTGCTCCATTCTGGATGTTAGTTCCTTTTCCTGCTCAGAAGTATAAGTATCCGATTCAATGACCAGCACCAATTTGTTTTCCAACACATCATCCGGAACGGAAGATATAAAATAAGCAAAAGGAATAAGACCCTCCAGTTTCTTTTCAAGTTGTTCTGGATGAATCTTTATACCACCCGAATTAATGGTAGAATCGGCCCGACCCAGCCAACGAAATGAACGGGTGCCTATCAGTTCCACCATATCATTGGTTTGTATTTCTTCTTTCAACAAGTGAGGAGCCCTGATGGCCAGACAATCACGTTCATCAAGACGAATGGTCACCCCATCAAGAACTGTAAAATAATCCGATATGTCAGGCCCGTTAAAACGGCGCAAGGCTATGTGCGAGCAGGTCTCAGTCATGCCGTATGTCTCATACAATTCAGCAGGAATAGTTTCAGCAATCTTTTCCAGTTTACTATTTACCGGCCCCCCTCCCACTATAATTTTACCAACAGGTATCTTTTGCAGGCTTTCGGCTGCATGAAACAACTGATACGGGGTAATGGCTGTGAAATCAATAGGCGTATGCGTCGTTTTAAATGGATTTGCAGAAGGTATTGCCTCCAGAAGGTTGAATCCACCCACAATCGCCCGTACGAGCATCATTTTGCCGGCAATATAGCTGGCAGGGAGACAGAGCAAGGCGGTACTTTTATCCGTAAGACCAAAGAATTTATTCGTCATTCGGGCTGAGTTTACCATGCTTTCTTTCGATAACCGGATACTTTTTGGTTCACCTGTGGAACCTGAAGTATGAGCAAGAATAAAGTCAGTATCATCGTACCAGTTTTTCAGGAAATAATAAATGGCATTTTGCCATGAATCACTTGATTCGCTGATAACAAATAATTTATAGAGGTTATATCGATTATAGGTAATTCCGTTGAGTAAAATACTTTTCATAGTTCAGGATAAAATTGAGCGTAAGTCCCACTTGTTTTCAGGCATGTAATACAGGTTTGCCTTTTCAATTACCAAAGGTGACGGAATGTTGTTGTGGTACAACTGTCCGGTACCCAGGCCCTGCGGCAAGGGAGAATCCAGCGTAGCCGTCCACTGGGCAATGGCATTCAACCCGATATTGGCTTCGAGTGCGGAAGTAGCCCACCAACCAATGTTGTATTTCTTTGCCAGATTTATCCACTCTTCCGACTGTTTAAAGCCTCCCAGCAGGCTTGGCTTTAAAATGATATAGGCCGGCATTATCTTCTGCAACAAAGCTTCTTTGTCCGTTGAATTCACTCCGATTAGTTCTTCATCCAGCACAATGGGTATAGGTGATCGGGCACACAGTTCGGCCATGGCATTCAATTGGTGTTGCCGTATAGGTTGTTCAATGGAGTGAATGCTGTACATTGAAAGCCTTTTAAGTTTCTCCAAAGCATCCTGCGTTTTAAAAGCGCCATTGGCATCCAGCCTTATTTCTATATCATCAGGTGAAAAACGGTTACGGATAGCAGCAATAATATCCAGCTCGGTATCAAAATCATTGGTTCCTATTTTCAGTTTGATGCACCGGTATCCGGCTACAATCTTCTCAGAGATCTGTTTTTCCATAAAAGCTTTATCACCCATCCAGATAAGCCCGTTTATAGGGATACCCACATTACCTGCTGAAAAAGGAGAAGGGAAAAGGTCTTTTGAACCATGAGCTGCTAGGTCCAGTAACGCTGTTTCAAGACCAAATGCAATGGATGGATATTCATCCAAATCAATGGTACCCGGGACAACCCCTTCATTCAACAACCTGCAAAGCTCATTTAGTTTAGCATCATACGAATCAACCGGATCAATACTCAAATCAGGAATGGTGGAACATTCTCCTATACCCGTGAACCCATCATTCTCCAGGATCAGAAACGAAGAAGGCTTATGCAACAAAACCCCACGGGAAGTACCGGCGGGGAATTTAAATTGAAGATCAAGTTTAGTGTGTTTAGAGAAAAGCATACTTAATTATTTTCAGTCATCTACTGTAAAACAAAATTAACAGGCAATTTAAAATAGCAATTTACTGTTTCTTTGTTTAATTTCACAAAGCCCCATTTCCCATATTTTGCCACTAAATTCAATGCTGTATATTCGAGTTCATAACCAAGTTTAGTAAGTGCTTTTAATTGAGTAATATCTCCTGATTTATTTACAATAAAGCTTACATAAACTTTCCCTGTTATACCTTTAGATTGTGCGTAGTCTGGATAAACTAACTTATTTGAAATGTAATTTATAAACTTTCTCACCTGGGTATCTACAATAGGATCAAACTTAGCTTTATCATAAATCGTATCATTACCTGAAATCCAGTATTCCTGAGAAATGGATTTATTTTCAACTAACACAACTTTAGTACTATTCATGATAGAATCAAAATAAGAGTATTTAAAATTTTCTTTAACTAATAAATCTTCTCCTTTAATTGAAAAAAACGATATTAGCAATTTGTCTTTTTTATGTTTGACTTCTATACTTCTGATTTTATTATTTCCATAAAATATTGTATCGTTCTTTTGAGGAAAACACAATACAGGAATTAATATGAACAAAATAAAACTTATCATTTTAAATAAACTCAATTTCATAATTTAATTTGTATTATGGAGAAATCAGATTAATAATCCTATTCCAAAAGTCAATGCAAACACCAGACTTGCCATAGACAAGCGAGGCAGTTCAGGATACAATTCCAATGCACTTTTGTAGGTAAAGACTTTTTTCAGGTTCAGGAACAAGATAGGAAATGAAAGCACAAACAACCATTGCCAGACGGAATGGTAATTCAATAGGGTGTACATCACAGTTAATAAAGCAGCTCCTCCCACTAAAAACAAATGGTAATACGCTGCCTTTTTTACACCCATAGCCACTACAATGGTTTTCTTACCGGCATTTTTATCAGCCTCATAGTCGCGCATATTGTTCATGTTCAGTACACCTGTACTTAAGAATCCAATAGCTGAAGCAGGAAACAGGATATCCCACCGGAACGCCTGGGTATGCAGGAAATAGGTACCGATAACTCCCACCAGGCCAAAGAAAATAAACACAAAGATATCACCCAGTCCCCGGTAGCCATACGGGTTTTTACCAACCGTATATTTAATAGCAGCTGTAATAGCCCCCAGTCCTAATAATCCGAACAGCAGCATATTGGTAACAGGAATACCTTCCGTGCCGATTACTATCAGCGCGACACCCGACACGGCACACAACAACCCAATGATAATTATCCCCCTCAACATGGTCTTCGGAGTTATCTCACCCGACTGCACCATGCGCTTGGGACCAATCCGTTCGGCGGTATCCTTCCCGTTGACAAAATCACCATAATCATTGGCCATATTCGACATGATTTGCAGCAAGACAGTAGTCAGAGCCGCTAACCCGAATATGGACCAACGGAACTTATCATCAGCCGCTGCCAGACAGGAACCAATGATCGTATTTGACAATGCAAGTGGCAACGTACGAAGCCTGAAAGCTTGAATCCAGTTTTTTATCATTGAGAATAATTTATTTTTTTGTATTTATCATTAGAGCACCATTTTTACCAGCTTTAAGGCCCCATATTTTTATTGCAGATTCAATCGGAATAACAGACATTTCTGATATTATTTTATTTTGAATCAGGTTAATAGCATTTCTATAAGTATTACAAGGAGCACCATCAATGAAATAAAAGCTACTATCTTTTGGATTTAATATCTTTAAAACTTTATCATCAATAAAGACATCTCTACCTGAAGGTTGAAATCCTGAAGCTGAAATCAGGTAAATATCATGTTCACTTCCCCAATGACCAAACCATGAAATAGCTGTATCCCGTTGAATCTTTTCTATGAGTTTAATCTTCAGTTTCTTATTATGGGGATCAAAAAACACATTGGATCGCAAAAGAGCCCAATCGTTTACAATAATTATATCACCTCTTTTATATTTATTTTCAAGAGAACTAAAAACTTCTTTATAAAAAGATGAACAACCTGTAAGTAAAATTGAAAGAATAAGAATAATGTTGATTTTTTTCATAATCCAAAGATTAAAGAAATTAAAACAAATCTTTTTTCGTGATAATTACAGGTTGAATTGAAAGCGATGAATGATAAAGTTTTCATTAATTTATAGAACCGTTAATTTAAGGCATTTTAGGGAACTTAGAGAAATCAGGCTTACGTTTTTCAAGGAAAGCATTCTTACCTTCATGGGCTTCTTCGGTCATATAATACAACATGGTGGCGTTACCGGCCAGTTCCTGTATGCCTGCCTGACCATCCAGTTCAGCATTTAAGCCTGCTTTAATCATGCGCAGGGCTAGCGGGCTATGTTGCATCATTTGCTTGCACCAGTCCACTGTTTCGTCTTCCAGTTGATCGAAAGGCACTACTTTATTTACCAGTCCCATATCATAGGCTTCGGCAGCAGAGTATTGTTTACATAAGAACCATATTTCACGGGCTTTTTTCTGTCCTACCACACGAGCCAGGTACGAAGAACCAAAGCCTGCATCAAAGCTTCCTACCTTAGGACCTGTCTGTCCAAAGATGGCATTCTCGGAAGCAATTGAAAGATCGCATACTACATGCAATACGTGTCCACCGCCGATAGCAAATCCATTTACCATGGCAACAACAGGCTTAGGCAGGCTGCGAATCATCTTTTGAAGGTCAAGCACATTCAACCGCGGTATACCATCTTTACCAATATATCCGCCAATCTGCTTCACATTGATGTCACCACCACTGCAAAATGCCTTATCGCCTTCACCTGTCAGGATTACTGTTGCTATATCCTGACTATCCCGACAAAACGACATACACTCAATGATTTCCTTGATGGTATCAGGAGTAAAAGCGTTGCGGTAACGCGGGCGGTTAATGGTTATTTTGGCTATTCCTTCGAAATAATCAAACTTTATTTCTTCAAACTTCTTAATTTCATTCCAGATTCTCATATTGATATTATTTTGACCCCTAACCCCTAATAGGGATAAAGAGCAGTTAGTATTGATGATGACCCCTAAGAACACTAACCCCTAAAGGGGAACAAAAAAGGTTAGTATTGATTATTATATGATATATTTTAAAAACATATCATATCCGAAAGTAATCCAGTTCCCCTTTAGGGGTTAGGGGTTCTTAAGGGTTCTTTTGAGTATTCTTTATATTTCTAAAATACCCCTTGTAATTTGCTGTATTTAAATCTGCATCGGTGAATATTTCAAGTACTGTAGCCTGATCGGAAGCAAACAATTCGGTCAATGCTTCTACCTGTTCAGCATTTTTATGACAGGCTATGTATTTCAACCCATAGGCTTCCACCAACGATTTGATATTTACATGATGGGGGGTGGTAAAGAACGTTTCACACGATTTCATTAGTTGCGGATCACCGATAAACCGGAAGATGTTTCCACCGTTGTTGTTCATGACAATAACTTTAAAGTTGCCTCCCAGGTAATTGTTCCACATGCCGTTAGAATCGTAGATAAACGACAGGTCACCGGTAAGGAACAGGGTATTGCGTTTTGACGAATAGGCAAACCCTGCAGCCGTAGACAGGCTTCCGTCAATGCCTGAAGTACCGCGGTTGCAATAGTAGGATAAATCACTGCGGGTAGGGAATAGTTGCGTCCAGCGAACTGAGGTACTGTTTGCCAGTTGCATGACAGTGCCTGAGGGTACAAGTTTTAGCAGGTTTGTTACGGCACTCATATCTGACAACGGAGCGTTTTCAACAAAAACATCATGACGTTTGGAGATAGTTTCCATTTGTTGGGCGTAAATAGCAGCAAATTCACTGGCAGTCTTTCCTAAAGGCATTGTCCCCAAAGCAGTAATGGACGAACCCGGAAGAATGGCTGTAAGGCATTTATAGGTATCGGCATAAGGCAGGGACGATTCAAATTGCCAGTGCTCTACAGATTGAAACTCCTTTAAAAACAATTTCATTTGTTTGGAGATAGCCGAATGCCCAATGGTTATCAGTAACTCTGGTTGGAAAAGTGCTTTCTCCTCAGGTGACAGTGAAGCAAACAGAACTTCAGGACGGCAGATAATATTCCTGCCGCTTATATTGGACAGGTTTTCACCGATCACCACCACATCAGGTTCATTGGCCAATATATTTACCAATTCATTCAGGGGCGTATTCTCCGGTTGAACACCAACAATAATCAGTTTTTTAGTATAAGAAATCCAGGAATCGGATAGTTTAGTCAGGCTTTCTGTTGACAGGGAGATATCCGCAGCAACACTTTTAATTACCTTCGGATAGCTATGTAGTTCGGGTAACGCTGCATAAATAGGTTCCCGTAAAGGTACATTGATTTGCACAGGACCGCAAGGTGTAGTCAAGGAAATATCTATTGCCTGGGAAACATGCCTGTCGGAGAACTCGAGGTCAACAGACTGAACTGTTTCAACAGGTAACTCGATACAGGTTTTAATATAGTTGGAATAGACGTTTGACTGCCGTATAGTCTGTCCATCTGCCTGGTCAATGGTTTCGGCAGCACGGTCAGCCGTGATGACAATCAGGGGCAGGTTTTGATAATAGGCTTCGGCAATGGCAGGGGCAAAGTTAAGGACAGCAGTACCGGATGTACATACCAGTGCCACAGCATCACCACTATGCTGGGCAATGCCTGCTGCAAAATAAGCAGCCGAACGTTCATCGGTAATGCTTAAGCATTCAAGTCCGGGATGAGCTGTAAAAGCCAGAATTAGTGGTGCATTTCGTGAGCCCGGTGCAATGATTACTTTGCGTACACCATGTTGAAAGCATATTTCGGGTATATTCTTAATTCCCTGACGGAAATGATTCATATTTTATTACGATTTTAAATATCTTAATTAAGTGTTTTGCAATACATTCAGCATTGTCATCATTTTGTTATCCGTTTCCTCCCATTCCCTTTCAGCAACAGAAGAAGCCGTAATGCCTGCACCACTATACAGGACAAACTGTTTATCAAACAACTGCAAACAACGTAAGTTTACAAACAATTGGCTTTCACCCCCGATATGTACAGGACCTAAAAATCCTGTATAATACGACCTGTTGTAGTTTTCATGCTCCAGGATAAATGTGCGTGCTGCGTCCCTTGGCAAGCCACCGACAGAAGGTGTAGGATGCAAAGCTTTTAAAAAATCAGCCAGCCTGTTACCCAGGTCTGCTTCATTAAATTCAAAACTTGTTTTAAGATGAATCAGATTGGCAGCCTGGTAATTACAAGGACCTTTTTGGGTGTATTTCTCAATATCCAATGACTTCAGTGTCTTTTCCACAAAACCAGTCACTATGCCCTGTTCTTCTATTTCCTTATCACTCCATTCATACGAATCAATATCATTCCCTGTAGCAAGTTGTGTTCCGGCAAGCGATACTGTTTTTACCATGCCGTCTTCAATCAACAACAATGGTTCGGGAGTTGCTCCTATCCAGCAACCTACTTCCGGAAGCTGTATCATATAGACAAAAGCATGGGGATACTTTTCACACAAACGAAGATAAAAGGTACTCGCTTCAAAAGCATTAGGCGCTTGTTGCACACGAACCTTCGACAATACCACTTTATGGAATGTACCAGCTGCAATAGCGAGTTTCGCATCATTAACCTCTTTAATAAATTCGTCACGTGAGGTGGTCTTAATATTATCTTCGGACGAACTTTTAATACCCAGAAACATAGAGCTTTCTGACAATGAACTGATAAACTCACTGGTGATATTCCCCGAGATAAAAATATCGTCAGGTTCCAGGAGATACGAATTGCTCGCAGATGTTTCAAAGAAAGGTGCCACTACAAAACCTTTGATTATTTCGGGTTGTTTTGTAAAATCAACTTTTTCAGGGAAAGACCGGTGTTGAACGAATGTTGTGATTTCAGCCTGTAGTGGTTGCCTGAAGGACGCAAAAGGAATATGTTGTTTCAAACAAACCTGTTGCAGATTTTCAAGTGACTGATATGATGTATTTTCAAAACTCATTTTTAAGCCTTTGTCTTTATAGGTATAATTCGGTTTGTGAGGCGGCAGACGGAAATAAGCGTATTATTTTTATCCCTGACATGAATTTCCCAAACATGCGAACTGACTCCCTGATGAACAATATTACCTTCTGCCAGGACATAATCTTCTGATGTTGAGCCGACGTGGCTTCCGCTTATTTCAACACCTAACACTATGTATCGGGAACTGTCGACCAGAACTAAGGAACCGGCACTCCCTACTGATTCAGCTAATGTCATGATAGCTCCCCCATGCAAACGCTTCATGGGCTGAATTGTTCTTTCGTCAATGGGCATCCGTGCAACGACATGACCATTTGCCAGTTCTGTAAATTCAATGCCCAAATGCTCAACCATTGTGTTTCTACACAGATCATTAAGTTCTTCCAAAGTAAGTATATGTGGCATGACAGAGTATATTAAATTGTAAAGAATACATTTTAACAAAGATACAAAGATAAGGAATTATCTAAATCACCCATAACTATCTGCGTTTAATTGCCACTTCTATCTAAAAAAAAGAAGTACTGACGGATATGGGATACAGTAATAAGTCTTGAAAAACTTCGCAAAGTTCCAGTTGTTTTCAACTGAATTTCAAGCTATTTATATGTAGGCGGGGAGTTTATTAAAAAAGTGTGTTGATTTATTTCTGACAATGAAAAAGTTACTAATTGCGTACTTTTACAGGCTCCTTAATAAAAATTGCTGTAAGTTCCGGAATACCAAGGAACCTGCGTGTAAATGTCCTGTAAACCAGACTTCCTAAGAAATAGAACAGAAAAGCGGTACTGAAACCGGCTATGACATCAATCACATAATGCGCCTGAATATAAACTGTTGAAGTAACCAATGCCAGGTAGAACGGGAATAAAAACGATAATAACAAATACTGGCGGTTCTTTATAACCATAAAAATAATCAGTGTTGAAATACCGACATGTGAACTTGGAAATGCAGCTGTAGGCCTTTCACCCACCTGTTGTGTATTTTGAACCAATTGAGAAAAGAATCCTGAATTATTGCCGATCGACGATAATGCCTGATGTTTATCAAAATAAAAACCTATGTTCGGGAAAACTCCTGAACTCACCTGATCAAGCCCTATAGCCTGATAATAGTATTGGGGACCGGCAGTTGGAAAAAGTATATAAATAAGGTAATAACTGAAGAATGAAAAAAGCACTATGAAAAAGAAAGGCTCAAACAACTGCTTACTTTTTAAATAGAAGTACATGCAGGTAACAATAATCAAGGGATAATAGGATAAATAACCCAAATTCAGGATTTCACCAAACCAGTGTTGTGGAAAGTGCTGTATAAATACAAGTGCCGGTTGAAAGCCAAATATAGCTTGCTCCAACCCGGCCAGTAAATGATCGTAATTGGGGATCATCCGGTTTATATCAAATGTTTCAGGATACCAATACACCAGAAGTGCTCCAACAAAAGCAAAACGGGAAAATCGAATTACCCACCAGTTTTTTATTGAATTGAAATATGCCAAAACAATTATTGCAAGGACCATTAATAACCTTACCCGTAGTAATTCTGTAACAACCGCAAACTCCGGTTTTAAAAACAGAATAATCATCGAGGTAATTAAAATATAAATAAAAGTCAATTTCTCGACTGCAAAAAAGCGTATAGATCTATTCTGAATCATTTTCTTTGAACAACGTTATAATTATATAAAATATCCATTTGCTAACCTCCAAGTAACTATTCCCGGATAAAAACGCAATATATGTCGGAAATGTAAAATTATTGGAATTGTATAACTCGTTGTATTTATGTTATATATATATCCAATTCGGGTCGTTAATCCGTACTAAAAAATCGAAATGCAAAGATACTACTTTTAAAACAAATAGAGTACCTTTTTTGACATTGAAACTACTACTTATTTCAATACTATTAAATTTACATTCTATTTTCAATAATTTTCAATGTTTGTAATATATGCTTTGCTTCGATAAAAATATCATTTTTTATATTTCTGTTATATAAATTATTGCATAGCGCTATATTAGAATAATAGTTTAAAAATCCGGCATATGGAAATATGAAAAGAATTTCTTAGATTTGCATTCTATAGAAAGGAAAACGTATATTTTATTGAGCATTTTACAATTCCATTTAACAAAAAGCGAAACTAAATTACATGAGTAACACTGATGACGATAATTCAAAAGCTTTCGGAATCTTTAACGATAGTTTTCCACCTATTATGGATGGAGTTTCATTGGCAACACAAAATTATGCATATTGGTTACATCAAAAAAACCAAAATGTTTGTGTTATAACACCTAAGTCACCACATTATTCTGATAATGAACCTTATCCCATTTACAGGTACACATCTGTTCCTATAATAGGCAGGAAACCTTATCGGATAGGACTTCCCGATATTGATTTTCAATTCAAGACAGAGATTGAACAGATATCATTTGGGTTAGTACATGCACATTGTCCTTTTAGTTCAGGCAGGTTGGCATTAAGCATTGCAAAAAAACAAAATATCCCTTTTGTAGCAACATTTCACTCGAAATACAGGGATGATTTTGAACATTCCGTTTACAATAAATTTATTGCCAGGCAGATGACCAATGAAATCATGCGTTTCTTTGATAAAGCTGATGAAGTCTGGATTCCTCAGGCCTCAGTAGAAGAAACTATCCGTGAATATGGCTACAAGGGTAAAGTAGAAATTGTGGACAATGGAAATGATTTTGCATCTAAGAATCCAATTGAGCCAATTAAGAAAGCAGCCAGAAAGGACTTGAATATCCCTGAAGCCGAAATGGTATTTCTTTTTGTCGGACAGCATATCTGGGAAAAAAACACCCGGTTAATCATAGAATCACTGGCTTTACTGAAAGATCTTCCGTTTAAAATGTTTTTTATTGGTGTCGGATATGCTGCTGACGATCTAAAACAACTGACAGAGGATTTAGGACTAAGTGAAAAAGTTGAATTCATTGGGATGATCACTGACAGGGAGAAACTGAAACAATACTATGCTGCTGCCGATTTGTTCCTGTTTCCATCCATCTACGACAATGCTCCGTTGGTGATTCGTGAGGCCGGTGCCATGCATACTCCTTCTGTATTGGTTAGAGGCTCATCTTCTGCTGAAAACGTAATCGATAATTTCAATGGCTTTCTGGTTGAAAATTCTATAATATCTTTTGCTTCAAAATTAAAAGAACTCATGAATGCTCCGGAATCAATCCGTTTGGCAGGATTGAACGCTTCACAAAGTATTGCCCGTTCATGGGAAAGTGTTGTAGAAGAAGTGCTCGACAGATATAAAAAATTAATGCAGAGAAAATGGAAAAAATAGTCCAGCCTATACTAACTGCAAAAAAGGTTGTTAAGCCATTTAAAACATATCAGGTTTTAATACCGGTTTTACTGGGCATGTTTGTTATCGGGTGGCTCTTTCTTGACGAGTTTGATCCGGAAGTTTTCTTCTCCTTTAATTTCACCATCTTCAGTGTCATGTTTCTTATTTTAGCACTTGTATTGATGCTAATGAGGGATTTTGGCATGATGTGGCGCTTCAGGTTACTTACGGATAAAGAATTGTCGTGGAAGCAAGCCTTTCACATCAATGTATTAAGCGAATTTACCTCTGCAGTGACCCCTGCTGCTGTAGGTGGTTCAAGTCTGGTGGTTATCTTCCTGATAAAAGAAGGGATCAATGCCGGTCGAAGCACCACCATTATGTTTGTCAATCTATTTTTAGATGAATTGTTTTTTCTCATCGTCTGTCCGGTGGTATTTCTTTTCATTCCTATCAATCAACTTTTTAATTCTTCATCAGTCATTGTTTCTTCATTTGCCTATGTTTTCACTGGCCTGTACATAACCCGGTTCATTTGGACAAGTATTATGTTTATAGGAATTTTCAAACGGCCCGATTGGATTAAACATATTTTGCTCACTCTTTTCAAGCTTCCTGTTTTACGGAGGTGGTATTCAAATGTTGAACTGCTGACCAACAACCTTGTTCAGGCATCTCATGATATTGGCAACCACTCGTACTTCTTTTGGCTGAAAGCTTTTGGAATGACTTTACTTACCTGGTCGTCGCGGTTTCTGGTTGTCAATGCCGTATTTATGGCATTTAAACCTGAACACATAAACCATTTGGTCGTTTTTGCCCGTCAATTGATATTGTGGCTATTTATGGTGGTTAGTCCTACCCCGGGTGGTAGTGGCGTGAGCGAATATGCTTTCAAGGAATACTACAGTGACATATTTTCATCCAAATACTCTGACAGTGCGATCATTTTTGTAACGCTGGTTTGGAGAATAATCAGTTATTACCTGTATCTGTTGCTCGGCTTATTGGTTATTCCGAACTGGATTAAAAAATCATTTACCAAAAACAGTACGGACCAGGAAACCAATACAGAACAACTGTAAATACTGCGATATAAAGTCAGATACAACTTGAAAATTTGATGTTGATTTTTGCATTACCAATATTAATGCTTTATCTTTGCCTTTCTAATGATAATTATTTAAGAATGATTAAGAAAATATTTTTTATCTCTGCTTTTATCCTCGCTATTAATTTAGGACATGCCTGTACAAATTTTTTAGTTGGAAAAGCTGCAACCCTTGACGGTTCAACATTGATCAGTTATAATGCTGACTCGTATTTTTTATTTGGCGCTTTGTATCATTTTCCCGCTGCAACATATCCGGAAGGCTCAATGCTCGATGTTCATGATTGGGACTCAGGGAAATTCCTTGGAAAGATAAAGCAAATTGAAAAAACCTACTCTGTAATCGGGAATATCAACGAACATCAGGTCAGCATTGGTGAAACTACCTTTGGAGGCCGTCCTGAGCTGGTTGATACAACTGCCATCATGGATTACGGAAGCCTGATATATATTGCCCTTCAACGTTCAAAAACTGCCCGTGAAGCCATAAAAGTGATGACCGACCTGGTAGCTGAATACGGTTATTACAGTGAAGGCGAATCATTTTCAATTGCCGATCCGAATGATGTCTGGATATTGGAAATGGTAGGCAAGGGTGCCAACAACAAAGGGGCAGTATGGGTTGCACAACGCATACCCGACGATTGCGTATCAGCACATGCCAACCAGGCCCGCATAACAACGTTCCCGTATGATGACAAGAATAACTGCCTGTATGCCGAAGATGTCATCGCTTTTGCCCGTGAAAAAGGATATTTCAAAGGAAAAAACAAAGATTTTAGTTTCTCAGATACATATGCTCCACTCGACTATGTTGCTTTACGTGCCTGTGAGGCCAGGGTATGGTCATTCTTCCGCAAAGTAGACCCGACTATGGAAAAATACATTACCTACATCAAGGGTGAAACTTCAGAAAGAATGCCTTTGTGGATAAAACCAACTTTCAAACTTACTGCCCAAAAACTAAAAGAGTATATGCGTGATCAGTATGAAGGTACTGAATTTGATATGTCGAAAGGATTGGCAGCCGGTGCATTCGGGAGTAAACTCCGTTGCAGCCCCCTGACATTTAAAGTTGACAGTGTTGAATACGTACACGAACGCCCTGTAGCAACACAGCAAACAGGCTTTACGTTTGTAGCACAAATGCGCAGCTGGCTCCCTGATTATATAGGCGGAGTACTTTGGTTCGGTGTCGATGATGCAGCAACAGGATTGTACGTCCCTATGTATTGCGGAATGAATCGTGTACCCGAATGCTATCGGCCCGATAATGGCAGTCTGCTGGAATACTCAGCTACTTCTGCTTTCTGGACCTATAACTCGGTAGCCAACTATGCTTACAGCAAATATTCATACATGTTACCGGATATCAAAAAAGTACAGTCAAAATGGGAGACTGATTTCAATTCACTCGTCCCTGCCATTGATAAGGTAGCTGTTGATATGCCGGAAGCTGATGCACGTGTCTTCCTTTCCGATTTTAGTGTCGCACAGGCAGAGAACTCTACTGCCGCATGGAAAAAGCTGGGGGAATACCTGTTGGTAAAATACATGGATGGAAATATTAAGGCTGAAAAGAACGGCAAATTTGTTCAAAACGAATATAAGATTCCACCTACCATTATTCGTGCAGGATATCCTGAAGAATTCTTACGCAAAATGGTAAAAGAGAATCCTGGATTACGTGTTAAAACTGAATCAGAAATGAAGAACCGAAAATAACCTGTAATTTAATAAACAAACAAGCATAAAATATTTGAACAATCAGTTTCATTTTTTATGCTGATTACTTTAGCATTCATGAAAAACGCAATGAAAACTTTACTGTTGCTGCTTTTTACCATTGGTCTCATAGTATTTGTGACCAATGGTACTTTCATGAAACATGCACATTCATATACATCTATAGAATGTGAATCATCAAACAATGACGATTCTAACCAACTGAATGATTCACATTCATTGAATTTTGATGATGAGTCTTTTATTTCAGACTTCCAACTAAAACCAACCGAATTTACGAACAGCTTATTGTTGCTTTCTTTCTCTAACGAAAATTTTCTGAATAATTTTTCCTGCTCTATTTGGCAACCGCCAAAACGCTCATAAAATATTCTTCTTCTGTTTTTATTTTTAAGTTGTATGACTCATACAGCTATCCTCTTTATTATCTATCACAGCATTTTTATGATAAAAGAAAAAAAAGAACTGGCTTTACAGGAAAAAAAGCAAGCTGCATTCATCTCGGTTTTGGCAGCCATTGTACTAACCGGATTTAAACTGGTTATTGGACTAGCTACAAATAGTTTAGGTATCCTTTCTGAAGCTCTGCATTCCGGACTCGACCTGGTAGCTGCGGTCATTACATACTTTTCAGTAAGGGTTTCCGATAGGCCTGCCGACGAGAAGCACAATTACGGACATGGAAAAATAGAGAATTTCTCAGCTCTTATGGAAACTATTTTGTTGTTAATTACCTGTACCTGGATAATATACGAAGCAATTAACCGCTTAGTTTCGAATGAAACTGATATAAAGATATCTATATGGAGTTATATTGTTGTTATCACATCAATCTTGATTGATATTAACCGGTCAAGAATGTTGTACAGGGTCGCCAAAAAGCATAACAGCCAGGCCCTGGAAGCAGATGCACTTCATTTCTCAACTGATATTTGGAGCTCAGCAGTCGTTTTATTCGGATTAATATGTGCAAATTTCGGGTTTTTTGCTGCCGATTATATTGCAGCATTAGTTGTTGCGGCAATCGTATTGCTGGTTTCGTACAAGCTTGGGAAAAAAGCCATTGATGTTTTGCTCGATCGTGCACCAATTGACACTGTTGCGATTGTGAAGGATACATTAACCTCTTTTTCAGAAGTAAGAGCTTACCACAATTTAAAAGTAAGAACAGCAGGAGCGGATACTTTCATAAAAGTAAATATTCATTTAGACCCTAATTTACAATTTGAGGAACTACATGAATTATGCAACAGAATTGAAGAAACAATTCATTCGATTATTCCCAGGAGCGAACTTTATTTGCATCCCGAGCCGCAGAATATCAACCATTTGGATGCAGATCTGATTGAGAATTGATACATTAATTTTTAGAATCTTTATAAAACAAAAAACAATGGATTTAGACGATATATTTGACCAGGGACATAAAAGGCGTAATCAAAATTACGACCACGATTACAGGCATGATGATAACTACAGGCATGAAAATGAGTATAAATCTCATCCAACCCATGAAAAGCAAAATGATTTAAAACTTGAGTTTTTAAATCAACTGCGAAACAATCCAAAACTAAAAATGTTACTGATATCAATTGTTGGGATATTTATCTTTATTGCAATTGGTGTAATAATTTTATTATTCCCTTTGATACTCAAACTGTTTGGATTTGTATCCGAAAATGGAATTGAAGGATTCCTGAATACCATTTGGAAAGGTTCAAAATAGGAATAGCCATTTTCCTTCATTCACGTATAGAGTCAATAGAGATTTAAAAAAGTAATTAATAATAAGTGGAATGTTGACAATCATATATTTGTATGTTAGCAAATGAATTATTAGAACCACAATTTTTTAATTAATGAGACTTTACATCTTTATTGATTCTATATTTGATTTTTTTAAAATCAAATAGGGATAATCTATTATGAACAACTGCGAATACTGTGGTTGACCATGTGTTTAAGAATTACTTCCGGTAATTCTTTTTTTTGTATATTTATTTTAAAGACAATTGAAACTATTAGAAACGGAATGTGTTGAATGAATAGTAGAGTCACACTGAATTATTCAGGTGAGTCATCTCAAAATTAAAATTACAGAGTATGAAAGTTGTAATATTTGGAGCAAACGGCAAAACCGGTCTTTTGTTAGTTGAACAGGCATTGGCAAAAGGTTATCAGGTAGTTGCATACGTCCGTCGACCGGAATCAATAATGATTGAGAACCCAAAATTGAAAATTGTGGTAGGTAACCTGAATGAGCCCCTCAAGATGAAAGATACAATAAGTGGTGCAGATGCTTGTATATCAGCATTAGGAGGAGGATCACTCACGAAGCATTCCATTGAGATAATCAATGGGATTAAGAATATTATTTCCATTATGGAAATAACCAACGTTCACCGGCTTATATACTTATCGAGCCTGGGTGCCAACGAAAGCCGTTACCTGATTCCACAGCCTTTGCGGTTTATATTAACGAACTTTCTTCTACGGGTTACACTAGCCGATCATAATAATAACGAGAACAACATTCGGAAAAGCAGACTCCAATGGACCATAGTTCGCCCCGGAGGACTGACCAACGGACAATTAACCGGTGATCTGAGACATGGTGCTGAAAATTCAAAAATAAAAGGAAGTACGAGCATTTCAAGGGCTAATGTAGCTTCATTTATGATTCAGCAACTTACTAACACAAGCTATCACCAAAGAGCAGTCTGGCTTTCCGAATAATCATCGTAGAATCCAATACAGCCATAAATGCCTTGTTTATGTCATCAACCTGTCTACTCCAACAGGCTTAAAAATCTACACGACTTTTGTTACATCCCTTTTACACCTGTTTTATCGTAAAACGGACATAAAACGGATATAAAACGGATCCTAATAATTTACTGTTTATTCATTTACCATTTACTATTAATCCTGTTTTATTTACTCACTATCGTATTTCCATTTGAAAGCTTTATGCATATCAGAGATTGATGTTAGTAAGCTGTTTTTTTATTTCTATTACTAATTAATTGAATCAAATGACTATTTTTGCAGGCACATTAAACGACAATCCAATTGACTGAGAACATACTTTTTGAGCGCATAGATTATACTACGAATAATCTTGACAGAGGAGAATACGAAAACTGCAGGTTTGTAAACTGCAACTTTTACGGAGGGGATATTTCACACATTACTTTCAGGGAATGTACATTTGACAGTTGCGACTTTAGCCTTGCCAAGATGAAAAACACGGCTTTGAATGATATTCATTTCGTTGGGTGCAAATTACTGGGAGTGCAATTTGAGGAATGTGATAAATTTTTACTCTCTCTTGATTTTGAGAATTGTCTGTTGAAGTTGGCAGTATTTTACAAACTGAAACTAAAAAAGACCCGCTTCAAAAACTGCAACTTACAGGAAACAGACTTCTCAGAAGCTGATCTGACGGCAGCCACTTTCGATAATTGCGACATGCAACGGGCCATATTTCAAAAATCAATACTCGAGAAAGCTGATTTCCGTTCATCCTTTAATTATTCAATCGACCCCGAACAGAACCGGATTACGAAAGCCAGGTTCTCGAAAATGGGCGTTATGGGGTTATTGGATAAATACAGGATTGAAATAGAATAGAAAAGTAGTTACTTATATAGACTTAAGTAAACGAAGCTATTTAATGAGCTCTTTTTTAATCTGCAAAAACATACATCACAATGTCAAGTCAATTTTTAATTGTTAATTATTAATTCTTAATTATTTAGATCTTTTGCTCCTCTTACTTCTGTCGATACTTCATTCAGCCAGCCTGCCTGTTGCAAAACGCCTGTCTGTATTTTGATAAAACGGATCTCCTGCAAGTTAACTGTATTTCCTAATGAATCAACTGCATTGGATATATCAAATTTATTTGCTCCAACAGCGGGGTCATAATCTGTCCCATTGCTATTCTTGGCATATCCCCAGGTAAAACGTGCAGGCGGTACAACCCAGTACTCCGTGCCCCCACTTGAATTATTATCGTATGAATCCGGCAAACGGGTACCATGGAAGGTGATGCTGTCATTCTTAGTTGCCGGCCACCACCAGGAAGATGAGTATTTAGAACTAAAGCCCGAAATAAGTTCGCCCCGGGTGCCTTCACTATCCTTCCAACGTATGTTAGCTGAATCAGTTGTCGCTTTGTAGTAGCGCACCCAGTAGTTTCTATGGCTATTGGAAAACTGGTTACCCTTCAGTTCATACCAGGTTTCATTGGGAAGTCCATCTCCGTTCGTATCAGGCATGACGTACACTACTCCGGGTTCAGGAGAAGCACCCTGAAGGGCATAAACTTCAAAATCAAACCCTGCACCATTGATAACATTGTGGTTGAATCCTGCCACTACATATCCACCAAATCCACCTAAAAACAGCCAGCCTTTATCATTCGTAGGTTCACCCGTAAAGTTGGACGTGTCTTTCTGATTAGCCTGTAAAGCGTGCTGTCCGGGTGCATACACGTAGTCGAATATCCGGGTGATATACGCGGAGGAAGCATTCAGTTCCTGATTATTCACAGGAGTATCTCCATCACATGAAATCATTAAAAAGGGAATTGATATCAACAAGCCTATAAGGGGGAATGGTGTAGATCTTTTTTTCAGGGAAAACATAATTTAATCTATTTTTACGATGCAAAGTTACGGCTTTTCCGGCATTAAACCACGTTCATATATTTTAAACACTTTCCTGCATTTCATCAATAATTATTCAGTATCAACCGGTTGCTATCTGCATAAAAAAAATGATTATCCTAAAAAACTCCTAAAGTATATGAGAAATAATTCCAATGAAATTGAATATATGAAGTTGAAATTGAAGAATTTAAAACCTTATTTTTCTTAATTATTACCCTTAGTAGAAAACTAAACTACCACAATTCCGACCTTTATTCCCTTATTTACTGAAGATTATGAAGAATTAATATGGTTTTATCAACAGCCAATAAATACAATAAAATAAGGGTGAGTTATAAGGTTGTCAGGTTTTCTACTTAGGGTAAGAAAACAAAAACAAGGGCTTTTGATATCACATTTAATCCCTTCGAATTTAGGACGATGACTGTATATTTGGATCTGTTGATGATAATCAGATAAAAAACAATCAAATTATTTATATCTCCTTAAATCTAAAACAAGAATTAGATTCGTCTAATAGTAAAATAATACATAACGATGTAATATTATTTCACCGAATAAGTCTAATTAATTACTGAGATGAATAAATAATTGAGGATTAAGTATTTCAAATTATTTCCATTTCTGTAAATCCAAAACAATAAGTTGATTCGTCTAATAGTAAAATAACACATAACGATGTAATATTATTTCAACGAAAAAGTCTAATCATTTACTGAGAGGAATAAATATTGAGGATAAATTAATTCAAATTATTTTTATCTCCGTAAATCCAAAATAACAGGTTGATTCGTCTAATAATAAAATAACAAAACCTTATGTAATATTTTTTCAACAAACAAGTCTATTAAATAAATGAATAAAATACATCCAGAATAAAAAAACAAAAACTTAAACAACCAAAAAATAAAGATTATGAAAACAAGTAGAAATTTCCAATTTAAAAGAGTGTTGGTTTTATCAGGTATAGCATTCTTATCTTTTTTATCTTATGTAAATGCATCGGGAGTTATCAAAGGTCAGGTAATTGATGAAAACAATCAACCCGTGGAATATGCAACAGCCGTTCTGAAAAATTCAAAAACAAATCAATTTGTAACAGGGGTAGTTTGCAACAATAAAGGAGAATTTGTCCTCAAAGGCGTAAATCCGGGCGAATATAACCTTACAACCAACATGATCGGTTATGAAAAAAAGAACTTACAAAAAATAGTAGTTGATAAGAATCAAAACCGTATCGTTGAAAAGAAAGTGATTATGAATGAAGTTCCCGAAAAGAGCATTGTTGTAGTAGGCAAGAAAAATGCTTCCGACAAGAACCCTCAAATGGCAGAACGATAATAACAGATTCTTTAAATATGACAGGATGGCTTATGGTCATCCTGTTTTTTTATGCGTAGTACTGAACCTGTAGCTAATAAATTTGTTTCTTGTTGTTTCCAGTTCATGTCCGGAATAAGGAGTACTTATGAAACTATCTGCTCCAATATTAATTATGAATTATGAATTATGAATTATATATTATAAATTATAAATTATGAATTATTCAGAACCCGTGTAAGTCCAGGTGTTCACTATCAATCATAGTTACAGGTTTACCCATTTTTTTCTGGATAATCTTAAAGTGATGTTGTTCTTCGGGTGAGACAAACGAAATGGCTTCACCAGATGATTCAGCCCTTCCGGTACGGCCAATCCGGTGGATATAATCTTTTGGGGAGCGGGGTAATTCATAATTTATCACAAAGGGTAAAAACTGAATATCTATACCACGGGAGATTAAATCGGTAGCTACCAGCACACGCAATTCGCCTGATTTGAATTTACCCAATGCTTCATTACGGGCACCCTGGCTCTTTTTACTGTGGATGGCAGAAGCATTGATTCCGTTTTTACGGAGTTTATCGGCTACATTATCAGCCTTATAAACCGAAGAAGTAAATATCAGGACTTGCTTCATGTCATGGGTTTTGATAAGGAACCGTAATAGTGGACCCTTCTTCTCTTCCGAGACAAAATACCCAAGCTGCTGGATTTTCTCAAAGTAATCTTCTTCCTGTTCGGTCTTAATGATGATCGGATCATGTAACAGCACCTGATTTATGCGTGTAACATCTTCGTTTAAGGTAGCCGAAAACAACAGGTTTTGTCTTCTTTTGGGCAACAGTTTAAAGATAAGGCTCATTTCTTCCCGGAAACCCAGGTTAAGCATTTTATCAGCTTCGTCCAACACCAGAGTTTCAATCTCGGATAGGTGTACTGCTTTTGAATCCACCAACTCCAGCAATCGTCCGGGTGTTGCAACCAGGATATTGACTCCCTGCAGGGCCATCATTTGCGGGTTAATGGAAACGCCTCCAAACACAGCCATGGTTTTTATGCGTTCAGGGAGTCCCGAACTAAACAACAGGAATACGTCGCTCACCTGTATGGCCAGTTCACGGGTAGGTACCAAAACCAGTACATTGACATGCCTGTTTTTAGTTACTGTATGACCAACCAGATTCATTAAGATGGGCAACACATAACTGACTGTTTTACCTGAACCGGTTTGGGCAATGCCCAGTATATCTTTATGTTTTAAAATAGCAGGAATGGCTTCCTGCTGAATAGGATATGGTTCCGTATAATTTTGTTCGGCTACTTTTTTTAATAATGCGGGAGATAATCCTAAAGAAGAAAAAGACATAACTGTGGGTATTTATTGTTGTTGTGGATGTATTTGAGGATATAAAGATACGGGAAATTAATTCAGGAATGAAAAGTATCGCATATATGGTATGCTAAGTCCGCTAAAAAGGAAAAGAATATAATGAAGTCAGAGGTTCTAAAAGACAACAAGAAGAATCCGGTAAGTTTAGACAATATCCTTTCCGAAAGGGGTTAAAGCCAATCCAGCGAGTTTAAAATGTTGTTTGGCAAATGGAATGCCGATAATGGTAATGGCAAATAATACACCGAAAAAAATATGGGTCAGGCAAATCCAGAAGCCACCGATAAAAATCCAGATCAGGTTCATTATGGAAGACAAACAACCAGAATTACCGGGCTTTAATCTGATTTCGGTACCAAAAGGCCATAAAGCCACAATGGCCAGCTTCAGGGTCTGAATTCCAAACGGTATGCCAATAATGGTTGCCATCAACAATATACTTGAGACAAGATATTCAATTGAAATAAGTATTCCACCGAAAACGAGCCAGATAAGATTTCCAATGAGTCTCATGGAGTTATATTTTTAACCTGTTATTTCTTTTGCATAATCCGCGAAGCAAGAAATGCAAATAACGCTAAAACAAGCCCGGAGATTATTCCAATAACCGGTCCTGTAATCAACATCATGAGTCTTGGTGAATCAGGCAAGGGCATTTTTGTTAACATGTCTGCCTCCTGAGGGTGATTGGCTATGTACGTTTGAAAGAATAGTATGTGAACAGTTGTAATCCAGAAGCAATTGGCAATGCCTACCCAGAAACCTGACATAAAATACTTTCCCGAACTTTTTAAGGAAATAAGATATGCACAAAAGACAAAGATCAGCAACCAATAGAAAGGTTCGGAGGATGATGGAATCCAAAACACGGTTGCAAGTGCCATAGCCAATCCAAAGAGTGACAGTTTAAAAATTAGTTTGATATTCATACTGATTTTTTTAATGGTCATAAAATTCTATTCAATGTAAAGCCTGAAACTAAAACTCTTCAGGTTTCGTCATTCAGCAACCTGAGTTTTATTAGCATCATTTTTCTGCAAAAGCAAGTAAATGATGGGTAAAATCCCCATAGTATTGAAAATGGCAATGCAAATAAACCAGGCCAGTTCATTATTTCTACCAGCCTTCCACATTCCGATTAATTTCCAGGTAGTATCCCATATAGCACAAACCACAAAGATTGGAATCAGCCATCCATAGACGCTTACTAAATGATAGAAACTTTCCATTTTAAATTTTATTTTTAGTGTTTATATGTCAGTAATTAATAATTAAGAATTAATAATTAAGAATTAATAATTATCAAGAAGCTGAAATTCAGTATTATGCAGATTAACAAATAGATTGATAAATATCTATAATTACTTATGTGTTGAATAATAACTATACAGAATAAACAAAATATAAAATTAACTTGAAACCTTTTAGGGTATAGAAATTGAAATAAATTTAACTACAAATAGAACACAAAAATTAGCATTTAGTTTAATATCTGCACGAAAGAATTGTATTCTGATTTATTCAATCATGAATAAAATACGATTAAGACATCCTGCTTTTATAATCTTCGTATCCAAATTCACGGATGATTCGGAACTCATTACCGACAGTCCATATCCCAATAGAGGGATGAGAGACGCCATTGAACATAGTGGTTTTTACCATGGTGTAATGAATCATATCATCAAACACGATACGATCACCAATTTTGAGTTCTTCATCAAACGACCAGTCTCCCATGAAGTCACCCGACAGGCAACTGTTTCCTCCCATGCGATAGGTTGGTTTACCCGGAATAGCATCCGTAGCACCAATGATGGAAGGTTTATACGGCATCTCCAGGCAGTCGGGCATATGGCAGGCAAATGAGACATCAAGCATGGCAGTCTTAATGCCTTTGTTTTCAACGATATCAATTACACTTGATACCAACACACCTGTTCTCCAGGCAAAAGCACTTCCCGGTTCAAGAATAAGCTGAAGGTGTGGATATTTTGATTTAAACGATTTCAGGAGAGAGATTAAATGGTCGGTATTATACCCCTCACGCGTCATTAGATGCCCGCCACCCATATTTAACCACCTGATCTGAGGAAAGTACTTTCCGAACTTTTTCTCTACAACATTCAGCGTTTTTTCAAGGTCATAGGAAGATGATTCACACAAGGTATGGAAATGAAGCCCTTCTACTCCTTCGGGAAGTTTATCCCCGAGCAGATCAGCCACTATACCCAGACGTGAGCCCGGAGCACATGGATTGTACAGGTCTGTTTCCACATCAGAGAATTCAGGATTTATGCGCAAACCGCAGGATATATTATTGAATTGGGTTTGTGGGTAAAACCGTTCGAACTGGGCCAGTGAATTAAATGTAATATGGCTGCTGCAATTCATGATAGCCGGAAATTCCTTATCGGTATAAGCAGGGCTATACGTATGTGCCTGACTGCCCATTTCCTCAAAGGCAAGTCTCGCTTCTGCCAGAGAACTGGCTGTTGTGAAGGGAATATACTCACGTACAATCGGGAATACACTCCACATAGCAAACGCTTTAAATGCCAGTATAATCTCTACGCCTGCCTGTTCTTTTACCGATTTGATCAGTTCCAGGTTCTTACGAAAAGCAACCTCATCAAGTACATAACACGGAGATGGTATTTTTGAGTAATCCATTTTTCAACAAGATAAATTGGTAATGATGAGTGCAAAGATACTAATTTTCATGCATAGTGAAGGATGGAAACATTGTCAGGTAGCCACTATGCCTGCTTAAAACCAATAAAAATACGTTGAGGTTACTCTGATATTACAAATTTAAAGTAACCGGATTGTGATACAATTTGAGACTTTTGATTTACACAAGCCACCAAAACGATCTGAATTTATTCCGTATATAATTTTATTTTCAATATTTAACACAATTATTTTATTGATAATTAGTTGTAAAAAACAACTAATTATCATATATTTGTATTGTTTATTCCCTTTGGAAAAGCAGAAAACAGGACGCACTACATTTAAAAAGCTGCACATAATTAATATATTTGTGTAATTTCGCAGCGTTTTTGTGATAATTTAAATTATAATTAGAATGCAAAATATATCCATTCATCCTAAAAAAATTCAATTAATGAAAAAACTACTTACACTGATTACTGTTTTCACAATGGGAGTTTCGGCTTTTGCAGGCGGACTCCTGACAAATACCAATCAAAGTGTTCATTTCCTTAGAAATCCGGCACAGGATGCGTCCACCGATATTGATGCAGCTTATTCCAATCCTGCCGGTTTGATTTATCTAACGGATGGCTTTCATTTCTCTCTTACCAATCAAAGCGCTTTCCAGACACGAACAGTCACTTCCACTTTTGCTCCATTTGCTGGTTTTGGTGGCAACGCAACAAAAGTGTATGAAGCTAAGACAAAAGCATTGCTTATACCGAGTTTCCAGCTTGCATATAAAAAGAACAGGCTGGCTCTTTCTGCTTCATTTGCCGTGATAGGTGGCGGAGGTGAAGCAACATTCTCGAACGGATTACCATCATTTGAAGCTCCTGTTTCCATGATTCCACTGGGATTAAATGCAGCGGGTGTAAACACGACAGGATATTCACTCGAACAGTACCTCAACGGGTCACAGTTTATTTTCGGGTTCCAGGTAAATGGTACTTATAAGTTTAATGATGTCCTTTCAGGATCGGTTGGAGTAAGAATTAACTACCTGACAGGAAGTTATGATGGATATTTACGGAATATCCAGATAAATCCGCAACATCCGTCATTAAACCCAAGCGGGAGTATGATGTCTGCCAATACTTTCTTTTCAAACGCAGCAGCTGCAGCAAACGGAGCTTCTGCATCGCTGGAACCTATTGTGACTGCAGGGTATGGTACGGCCACCCTGTCTCAGTTAGTAGCCGCCGGAAAGCTTACACAGGCTCAGGTTTCAGCACTTGGTGCCGGTTTAGGGAAAGATGTAAGTGCTTATACTGTCACCCAGGTACAAGGAGGCTACAAGGCTGCCGCTACTTCGTATACAGCCAATGCAGCTAAAACAGCCAATAAAGAAGTGGATTGTAAACAAACAGGTATGGGAATAACCCCGATTCTTGGACTGGATATCCGTCCATTGGATAACCTGCTTATCGGATTAAAATACGAATTCGGAACTAAATTAAATGTAACGAACAAGACAAGGGTTGATGACACCGGTCTTTATCCTGACGGACAGGTAAACAGAAATGATATTCCTGCATTATTAACCATTGGTGCCCAATATACGCTGGATAAGGTAAAAATATCAGGTGGGTATCACCATTTCTATGATACCGATGCTAAACTACCGAATGATCGTCAGAAAACTATAAATAGTGGTATCAACGAATATCTTCTGGGCGCTGAATACTCAATTAATAAATGTTTCCTGATCAGTGCCGGTGGACAGCTTACACGTACCGGTGTTACCGACGATTACCAAAAGGATATGAGTTACAGCTTAAATTCTGTTTCCTTCGGATTTGGTGGTGCTGTTAATCTGACGAAACAACTAAGGTTAAATGTGGCGTATTTCTTTACCAAATACGACAAATGGACGAAAGTAGTCGATAAGGATAAGATTTTTGACCCTGTTGCCAATACCAAGGGTTATAATGGCACCTCTCTTGGAGGAACCGATGTATATGACCGCACAAACAATGTAATCGGTGTAGGACTTGATTATAATTTCTAAGATATAAAACACTTTCAACCTATTTGGTTGATAAAACTGAAGAAGGCGGGATTCAACATCCCGCCTTCTTTATTTTTATATTGTAGAATCGTTACAAACTAGAGCCCTACAGATGTAGTTTACAATTCCAGATCAATATTATGCAGTTCATGCCAGGGAAGTCCCTGTATATTGAGTTGTTCCATAAACGGATCAGGATTGAATTCTTCCACATTGTACACTCCCGGTTTACGCCACAGTCCTTTGAAGAACATCATGGCACCAATCATAGCAGGTACTCCGGTTGTATAACTGACACCCTGTGCGCCTGTTTCCTTATAAGCGGCTTCATGGCTGCAATTGTTGTAGACGTAGTAGGTTGTTTCTTTTCCGTCTTTTAATCCTTTAATGCGGCAGCCAATGGAAGTCTGGCCTGTATAGTTTTCTCCCAGTTCACCCGGATCAGGCAACACTGCTTTCAGAAACTGGATAGGTACTATTTTCTGTCCGTTATATTCCACTTCATCAATACGGGCCATGCCGATATTCTGAATAACACGTAGATGCGTCAGATACTCCTGGCCAAAGGTCATCCAGAAACGTGCACGCTTGATAGTCGGATAGTTCTTTACCAGTGATTCCAGTTCCTCGTGGTAAATCACATATGATTCTTTGGGTCCCACTTCAGGATAATTCAGTGCTTTATGTATCTGGTGTGGTTCAGTATCCACCCATTTCCCGTCTTCCCAGTATTTACCACGTTGGGTAACCTCACGGATATTGATTTCAGGGTTGAAGTTGGTTGCAAAGGCTTTATGGTGGTCGCCCGCATTACAATCCACGATATCCAGGTATTGTATTTCATCAAAATGATGCTTGGCAGCATAGGCAGTATAGATACTCGTAACTCCCGGGTCAAAACCACAACCCAGTATAGCCGTTAATCCTGCCTTTTCAAATTTATCTTTATATGCCCATTGCCAGCTGTATTCAAAATGAGCTTCATCTTTCGGTTCGTAATTAGCCGTATCCAGATAATTGACTCCTGCTTCCAGGCATGCGTCCATGATAGTCAGATCCTGATAAGGCAATGCCACGTTAATCAGCAATTCAGGTTTATGCGCATTCAGCAGGGTTACTAATTCCGGAATATTATCCGCATCAACCTGTGCTGTTTTTATTACTATTCCAAACCGCTTCTTAATATCAGCAGCAATCTTGTCACATTTAGACTTAGTACGGCTTGCCAATATGATTTCAGTAAACACATCCGAGTTTTGAGCCACCTTGTTTACCACAACAGTTCCCACGCCTCCGGCGCCGATAATCAATACTTTTCCCATTTTCTTTGAATTATTGAGATGTTATTTTGAAATATTATACGTTGATACAAAAATAGTTGTTTTATATGAATCGGAAAGAAGATTTTGCTTCAAAGTAATTGGAACAATATAATGTCTTGTTTTATTTCTTCATTTAATATGACCTCTCCCCCTGCCCTCTCCCAATCCCGATAGCTATCGGGAGAGGGTGATAGAGCCGAAGGTTTATGAAGTTTTATTTAGAATAATAGGACATTATATATTTCCTACTACTTATCTTCTCTAAATCCTGAATTTCTTACTACTTACTACTTACTCCTTGCCTCTTACCTCTTACCTCTTACTTCTGATACACCGTCGGATCAAACCCCAGCAGTCCTTCTTTGCGTTCGGTGCATGTCCCACATGTACCGCAATGAATCTCCTGGCCGTTATAGCATGAATAAGTATCTTCGAACGGTACGCCTATTTCTTTTCCTATCAGGGCTATTTCACGTTTGGAAAGATTGGTAAAGGGAGCAAGTATCTGGCAATGGTTATATGTTCCCAGGCTAATGGCCTTGCTCATGGTTTCAATAAATTCTTCCCTGCAATCCGGATAGATAGCATGATCGCCGGCATGATTGGATATCATCAGTTTATCACATCCGATACTTTCGGCAATACCGGCAGCAATGCTCAACATGATCCCGTTACGAAAAGGCACCACTGTTTTAATCATATTCTGGTCTTCATAATGACCATCCGGTATTGCTCCACCCGACTTTAATAAATCGGAGACAAAGCCCATTTTATTTAAATCAATATCGATAACGTGATGTTCAATGCCCAATGCAGTACAATTCCTGTTGGCATATTCTATTTCACGCAAATTATGTTTCGACCCGTAATTAAAGGTCACAGCCAGGCTGATACGTTCGGCATATTTATAAATGGCCACCGAGCTATCCATTCCACCTGAATAAAGTATTACTATATCTTTCATTATTTTGATTTTTTGCGGCTCAAAAGTACTCAAAACATGTCAATCCACGGCAATTTTATGACTTTTTGTTTTTACCGTTACAAATAGATGTTTTTTTGTATTTTTGCAGAGAGAAATAACCGTTAAGGCATTATTGGAGTATTCCGTGAATCGGGAGAGTAATTATAAGCACTAAGCGGTTCTTTTTGAACCTACTTATTTTGAACATAAATGGAATCCATACATCAAATTTTACTCCCTGCCGAATGGGATGATCAGCAATTCGTCCAGCTTACCTGGCCTCATAAAAACACCGACTGGGCAGATATGCTCGATGAAGTAAACGAATGCTTTGTCAACATTGCCCGCGAGATAATCAAACACGAGGACTTACTGATAGTATGTGCCGATACCGACGAAGTGGAACAACTCCTGGGTGATGCTGACCTTTCAAGGATTACATTTGCCGAAATGCCTACCAACGACACCTGGGCACGCGATCATGGCGGTATCACCGTACTGGTAGATGGCAAACCTGTCGTCTACGATTTCACGTTCAATGGCTGGGGATTAAAGTTTGCTGCCAATCACGATAATCTGATTACCAGACAACTCTATACAGCAGGTATTTTTGGTGATGCAGCCCACAAAAACTGCTTTGATTTTGTTCTTGAAGGAGGCAGTATTGAATCGAATGGTGAAGGAACGTTGCTCACTACCTCAGAATGCCTGCTTTCAGATAACCGCAACAACCTGTCCGAAGAGGACATTGAGGCAAAGCTGATAGAGTATTTCGGACTGAAACAGGTACTTTGGTTGAATCACGGTTATCTGGCCGGTGATGATACCGATAGCCATGTGGATACACTGGCACGGCTTTGTGACAGAAGTACCATTGCCTATGTGAAGTGCGATGATATTGAAGATGAGCATTACGATGAACTGAAGAAAATGAAAAAGGAACTTCGTATGTTTAAAACTTCTGATGGTAGATATTTCAGGCTTATCCCACTTCCTATGGCTGATGTGATATACCTGGGTGAAGAAAGGCTTCCTGCCACCTATGCCAACTTCCTGATCATAAACGGAGCGGTATTAGTACCTACCTATAATTCCCCGAAAGATGAGTTAGCTATTCAACAAGTGCAAAAAGCATTCCCCGATCGTGAGATAGTGGGTATTGATTGCCGGGCATTGATTAAACAACATGGTTCGCTGCATTGCGTGACAATGCAATATGCAAGAGGGAAGGAATAAGGAGTAAGAGGTAAGGAGTAAGGAATGAGGAATGAGTAGTCATGCATAATATATGTTGAACATACAGCAGGAGATAGTTACTTTAATTCCTGGCCGGTTATTCGGGACTCGCGATTTCCATATCGCGAATGCAATTCCTAAACACATACACTTCTACTCCCCAGTAGCAAGTTGTTGCAGTTTTTCTATCCGGATCCAACTCTTAATCATATTGCCGAAGGCTAATATCATTAAAAATAATATCATTGAAAGTAATATCACCGTAAGTAATTGAAATAATGAAAATAGGAATTATCCAACAATCCAACACGGCAGACCGTGCAGCAACTGTCAGTAAACTGGAACAAAACATCCGTGTATGTGCTGCTAAGGGAGCTGAACTGATCATCATGCAGGAACTGCATAACGGACTGTATTTTTGCCAGACGGAAGATACGGCTGTATTCGAACTGGCTGAAACTATTCCGGGTCCTTCTACCGAATCGTTTGGCATACTGGCAAAGGAATTAGGCGTAGTACTTGTACTCTCCCTGTTCGAAAAACGCACTGCCGGGTTGTATCACAATACAGCTGTTGTCATTGAAAAGGATGGTACCATTGCCGGCAAATACCGCAAGATGCATATCCCTGACGATCCTGCCTATTACGAAAAGTTTTACTTCACTCCCGGTGACCTTGGCTTTGAACCTATTCAGACTTCATTGGGCAAACTGGGTGTTATGGTGTGCTGGGATCAATGGTATCCCGAAGCAGCCCGTTTAATGGCCATGGCAGGTGCTGAAATACTTATATACCCCACCGCCATTGGTTGGGAAAGTACGGATACAGATGATGAGAAGTTACGTCAGATGTTTGCCTGGCAGATTGCCCAACGTGCACATGCTGTTGCTAACGGTATGCCTGTCGTGGCTTGCAACCGTACAGGATACGAACCAGATCCTTCAGGTGTTACCAACGGCATTCAGTTCTGGGGTAACAGCTTTGTTGCCGGTCCCCAGGGTGAAATCCTTGCACAGGCTTCCAATGATGATGATGAAAATATGATCGTTGAAATTGACCTGTCACGTTCTGAAACCGTTCGCCGCATATGGCCATTCTTCAGGGATCGGCGTATTGATGCCTTTGGAGATCTGACCAAAAGGTGGAGAGAAGAGTAATACGGTTATGTGAAGATGTTTTGATGAACGGACATGGGTTGTAACATAAAAATCCATCCTTACTCTACCAACAATACTTTTTATCACTAAATGATGGATATATCCTGAAGGAAAGTAGGTAGTTACCAAATTAAAATCCAATAAACTATTCTACGTTTATTTTCATCAACTGTAGCTCCACTAGAAAAACCATGTTGAAAAGTTCTATTCAAAAATTGAAGAGGTAATATTTTGGGATTTTCCTCAAAATCATAACTTTTTAAATATAGACCTTCTTTGCAATCAATTACATAATATTCAATATCACTCTTGGATAGAACATCTGCTCTTCCATTACGAAGAGTAGAATATATGTTGTAAATCGGATAATAAATTGTGTCTGATTTTTTACAAATGGCGGTTGTAGAATCTGTAATCAACAACTTACACTTATCATTATCATTGTACTTACCAATATTATTTTTCTCAAGAAGATTCAATGCATCTACAAATAATGTAGAATCATAATCACAAACTACGCTTATTCCACAATAACCTAAAAATTCATAAGCAGCGGGAAAATCTATTGCCAATGTATAACAATCTTCAATTTTTTTATTTTCTTTAATAGGGGATGAAATAAAAACATCAGATATAACAGCATTTCTAAATTCATTATATCTTAGTATGTTTTCATTTTGAGAACATGCATTAAGAGAAATCATAGAGAAAACCTCTAATAAAATCAGTTTCATCTTATTCATAATTTTGCCGACTTATATTTATTTATATATTCATTTAACGACCAATTTTGGGGGCGGTTTTTCCCCGTTCCGCCGGATATAAATTTTATTCAGATATACAAAAAGCCCTGTCTGTCACTGGAATTTGCTTTCAGAAGTGGTTGGAAACGGATACATTCCTTTTGTTACCTACAACATCCAATTATCCAAAACAATTTTCGCTTGAATTACAATTAAAATCCATAATGGATCTTCAATTATTTCTTTGTCGGTTTTATCACCTTCTTCATAGAGGTTTAATAATTCTCTTAGCTTTTTAAGTTCATTTACTAATTTGTAAGGCAATCCTAATTTTTCAGATTCATCTATAAAAATATCAAAATTATTATCATCAAAAAGTTTACACATAATTTCAACATAACTAGATACGTAATTAGGGTCATTACCTAGCCAATTTTTTTTTTGTTTATTTAAATCAGATAATTCTAGAATATCTCTATAAGTATTTTCAATCCATTTATCCATATCTATTAAATTTAGGCATTTTTGTTATATCAGATTGTTTAATAGGTATATGTGTGGATGGTGCTGATTCGTTAGGCAAACTCATTCCATTTACATTACCCTGTCCCGCATAATATAAACGTAATCTGATGTATATCTCCCAGCCATATAATCCCATATTCTTGTTTAATGAAGGACATATCCTGAAGGATAGGGGTAGTGAGAGGAATGTAATTCTATCCTTTTTCGTAACTCAAAAACTCATTTATTTTTTGAAAATTCTCTTTATATATCCCGGATAATTTTCTAAATCCTGCTTTATGTATTGATTGCGAAATACATCATAACAATGATATCCGGGCAGAACCTCAAAACCTATAAAACGGTAGTTTGCGGCGACATTAAAAAGTACATCATCGGCACTTTTCCCCCTGAACATATATTGTGTAGTGTCATTGAAGCTTTTTTTGGGAGCGTTCCATGTAGCACAAATCATAAACTTTTTGCCCTTCAATTTACCTCCCGTGCCATATTGTCGGGTAGAGTCTTCATTCGATCTGCCATCTCCCGAATGAAATTTCTGGTTGGTCATGGCACTGGTAAATACTTCATCAGCATACTTTTTATACATCCACGGCGTTGATTCCCAATTTATGGGTGTTTGCAAAATGACAATATCTGCCTGCATGATTTTTTCTACTTCTTCATCAATATTATAACCGTCGGATATTTTTGTTTCCAAAACCCGATACGAATTAGACAGGAAAAAATTTCGTGCAACATTGTAAAAAGAAGCGTTCAGTTTTCCTAACGACCGTCCGGCTACCATTAAATGTGCATTGATGAGTAATACCGTTTTGGGTTTGTTCGAGTCATTTATCAAATTTGTCTGTGCCGTTAATTTAAGTTCGGAGGTCAATAAAATTGTTACTGCGATAAAAAAGATTTTTGCTTTCATTTTTTATTATTTATGTCTTATTTTATTTATCTATTTATTTGACCTGGCTTTCAGAAACGTTTCACAGGATTATTCCTTTAAGATGTAGAAAGCGGGAGACTTCGCAAAACTCTTTATTTTTATTCTACCGATTCGCCGGATATAAAACGTAATCAAATATACAAATGACCATGCCTGTCTCTGGGATTTGCTTTCCTATTCACTTTTTATTTAAACCAGAACCTCCTCCACCAAACCTTTTTCTCCACCAAATCCACACAGTATTGGTGCAAGACAAATTTCACCTTCAATGCGAATCTTTATATCCATGTTAGTGTGAATTTTAACTTTGCAAATGTAATGAATGTTTTTTAATATTTGTATTTATCGGATAACATCCCGATAGCTATTCAGCCACAAGCAATCCAATTCCCTTGTCTAATGATGGACATATCAGGAAGAACAGGGCAAATTCGGTTTTCATTCCGGCAATTCATTCTGTTCATTTGTTTTATGTATAATGAGGAATTGGTGAGACTTTATTGGGGGTGGCGAGGGGGTTTAGAGAGGTTTACCCCTCCTAACCCCCAGGAAACCCCCAGGCAACCCCCAGGCAACCCCCTCGGAACATCGAACAAATGAAAGTTATATTATTCCGCGTTCCGTGTTCCGCGGTGTGATTTTATTGACGGCTTCGTTATTTGACAGGAACAGGATTGTAAACGAAGCCGTCAACTGTGATTTTATTGACGGCTTCGTTATTAGTAAGAATAGGATTGTGAACGAAGCCGTCAACTGTCAGGGTGGAGAACAACCTGTCAAATAAAGGGCTCCGGGGATTGGCAGGATCAAATAACGTTTAGATTTGCAAAACAGTAGAACAAAGTAATTCGTTGTTTCGTTCCATTCCAAATTGTGATTTAATTTGAGAAGTTGAAAATAAATATCTGTACTGGCAGATGACGGTTATTTCGCTTTCATTTGTAATTACTGACAGCTTCCATTGAATCATTGACTTATTTACCAGTAGGATAGTAATTATTTTCAATAATGTTTTATAAAAATAAATGGACAATATGAAGACGATTAAAGTAGGAATTAATGGATTTGGCCGTATTGGCCGCCTTGTGTTTCGTGCAGCTCAAAACTTTGAGCAGATTCAAATAGTAGGTATCAACGACTTGCTGGATGTAGAGTATATGGCGTATATGCTGAAATACGATTCGGTTCATGGTCACTTTGACGGAACCATTCAGGTAGAGAACGGGAACCTGGTTGTAAACGGAAAACCGGTACGTGTAACAGCAGAGAAGGATCCGGCAAATTTAAAATGGAATGAAATTGAAGCGGAATATGTGGTGGAATCAACCGGCATATTTCTGACAAAGGAAAAAGCGGAAGCGCATATTAAAGCCGGAGCGAAACGGGTAGTCATGTCAGGACCTCCGAAAGACGATACGCCTATGTTTGTGATGGGCGTAAATGAAAAGAAATACAACGGGGAGGTTTATGTTTCCAATGCTTCCTGCACCACAAACTGTACGGCACCCCTTGTAAAAGTGATCCATGAAAAGTTCGGGATCATTGAAGCCCTGATGACCGCCATTCATGCTACAACAGCCACCCAAAGCACAGTTGATGCCCCTTCCAAGAAAGACTGGCGGGGAGGACGTTCGATATTGGGAAACATTATTCCTTCGTCGACAGGAGCTGCAAAAGCTGTTGGGAAGGTAATACCGGAACTTGCCGGGAAAATAACAGGCATGTCGTTCCGTGTTCCGGTGGCGGATGTGTCGGTCGTTGATCTAACCTGTCATCTGGCTACTCCAGCTACCTATGCCGAGATATGCAATGTTGTGAAAGAGGCGTCTGAGAATGAACTGAAAGGAATACTCGGGTATACCGAAGATGAAGTGGTTTCCACCGATATGCTTGGTGAGACCAGGACTTCGGTATTCGATGCCAAAGCAGGGATCTCTTTGAATCCCACGTTTGTGAAACTGGTTAGCTGGTACGACAATGAGTATGGTTTCTCCTCTAAAGTGCTGGATTTTATAGTCCACATGGATACGGTAAAATAAACCTAATTCATAATTTTGATTATCCGCAATATGTCCTAATGACGGTAATTTACGCCGATTAATTTTCAATAAATGAAATTAAATGTGAAAAAAAAGAAAATAATTTGTCCACTGATGAAAGTGATTTACACAGATTATTTTTTTCTTGATTTTGTTATACCTATAGTTAAATACAATATTTATGGTTTAGGACGTTTTGCGGATAATCATATTAATAATTAATTAAATGACTATCGGCTTTTGCACCCAACTTTCAATTATGAGTAAATTTATTGGTGCATTAGTAAATCCAATCACATATGAAATGACAAATTACACCGTAGGTGTAAACTGTGCATAACCCCCAGTGGAGCTTGCGGAACTGGGGGGATAGAATATAAACATCCCAAACTCCAGAGGAGTTAACCACAAGGAAAAGTACATAAACTATTGATCCTATTAGGGAACTCTTACAGAGTTCTGTTTTTGATTTCACACATACCCCCAGTTCCGCAAGCTCCACTGGGGGTTATGCAAAGTAAACTCTTACAGAGTTTTTCAAGTAATAGGAACAATTAAATGTCGTATTTAAAATATATCGAACTAACTTTTCCAAAGTTTGGAACTTTGGAAAAGTTACAGCCTCTGAATCAACCATCAGGTTAGGGAATCAGGGGAGCAAGTTTTCTACTGTTCTTTTAGTGACGGCTTCACTTGAAGTGAAGCCGTCACTTGTTTCCATAAACAAACGAAAGCTTTCCCTTTAAGGGGAAAGCTTTTGTTTGTTTTAAAAGAAAATAATGACTATTTCTTTGATACTTCTACTGATACTTTTCTGAATTCTTTTAAAAGTTTTTCCAGATCCAATGAACTTTTGCGTGCACGTGTTCCTGCAGCCTTATTGGCTTTTTCAATTTGTAAATTTGCATCTGTAGCAAAAGCTTCGAATTCAGCTTTAATCTTGTTTACTAATTCTTCCATTTTTAATTTATGTTTAGTTTATAAATTGGCTGCATATATACAGACCTGATATCGGCTGCAAATATAGTCATTTACCTATAATCTCAAAGGATTTCACGAAGAATGTTAAACGTAAACCTGCAATTTATCTCTTTTATTTATAATTTAGTAATAGGAAATAAATATTATTGTATAATTTCACTAAAAACTTCTGCAAAGCTATGTTCTATCACCCATTTTTACACACTCTCCAGTGGGAAAGGGTTGGAGAAGGCTGGGGGAGAGTTCTGAATTAGCGAAGAAATAAAACATGACATTCTATTGATCCAGCTATTTTGAGGGATAAACCCTTGTTTTAAAACATCTAAAACACTAAGTGTAACTAGTACTTACTTACGATTTTTTTTTGTAATTTTGCACCCCTGAATTAGTTATTTGCTAATTGATTAAATAATTTGTTTTTTATAATGAAAAAGTTTGCTGAATATACCAATCTGAATTTATCGGACATCAATAAAGAAATGCTGACACGCTGGAGCGATCAGGACATCTTCCATAAAAGTATCGAAACCCGTGAAGGCAAACCAACGTTTGTTTTCTATGAAGGACCACCGTCAGCCAATGGCTTGCCGGGGATTCATCATGTCATGGGAAGAACGATCAAGGATGTTTTCTGCCGGTATAAAACGATGCAGGGCTTTCAGGTGAAACGAAAAGCAGGCTGGGATACCCATGGACTTCCGGTAGAACTTGCTGTTGAAAAAGCACTGGGAATTACCAAGGAAGATATCGGTAAAAAAATCAGTGTGGACGATTACAACGCAGCTTGCCGTCATGATGTACTGAAATACACCAAAGAATGGGAAGACCTGACAACTAAAATGGGGTATTGGGTGGATATGAACGACCCGTATATCACCTATGACAACCGGTACATCGAAACACTTTGGTGGTTGCTCAAACAACTTTACAATAAAAACTTACTTTATAAAGGCTATACCATCCAGCCCTATTCACCTGCTGCCGGAACGGGCCTCAGTACACACGAGCTGAACCAACCCGGTTGTTACAGGGATGTGAAAGATACTACGTGTATCGCACAATTTAAGGTTTCGGACAATGGCACATTGCCCTTTAATGTACCCGTTGAAGGAAATGCTTATTTTATTGCCTGGACTACTACACCCTGGACATTACCATCAAATACAGCGCTTTGCGTTGGACCAAACATCAGCTACGTCCTGGTGAACACATTTAATCCGTATACCAGTGAACCTGTTTCTTTGATCTTAGCAAAAGACCTGGTGAACGCCCATTTCAATCCTAAAAATGCAGGACTTCCTTTTGAAGACTATAAACATGGGGATAAAAATATTCCGTTCAACATACTTGGTGAATGCAAAGGTTCTGAATTAACAGGAATACAATACGAACAGCTTATTCCCTGGGTGAATCCGGGTGAAGGTGCTTTCCGCGTAATAGCAGGTGATTTTGTAACCACTGAGGATGGTACAGGGATTGTGCATATCGCTCCTACTTTTGGAGCTGATGATGACCGGGTAGCAAAACAGAATGATGTTCCGCCCCTACTCCTTATTGACAAAGATGGAAACCGCCAACCTATGGTGGACAGAACAGGGAAATTCTTTAAGCTGGATGCTTTAAGTGATGAATATGTAGCATCGAATGTCAACGCCTCTTTGTATAGTGAATATGCAGGGCGTTATGTGAAAAATGCGTATGATGATAGCCTGACGGAAGAAGATTCAACCCTGGACATTGACCTATGCGTGATGTTAAAACAACAGGGACTGGCCTTTAAAATAGAAAAACATATACACAGCTACCCTCATTGCTGGCGTACAGATAAACCTGTGCTGTATTATCCCCTGGACAGTTGGTTTATTAAGACCACAGACTGCAAGGAGAAGATGATGGAACTGAATGATACCATAAACTGGAAACCACAGTCTACCGGAACAGGACGTTTTGGTAAATGGCTGGAGAATCTGCAGGACTGGAATCTGTCACGTAGTCGGTATTGGGGTACCCCACTTCCTATCTGGCGCAGTGAAGATGGAACGGAAGAAATATGTATCGGATCGGTGGAAGAATTGATGTCTGAAATAGACAAATCAATGGCTGCCGGCTTTATGTCCGAAAATCCATTTAAGAGTTTTAAAGTAGGAGAATACACTGCCGATAACTACTCGGTAAAGAATATCGATTTGCACCGTCCGTATGTGGATGGAATAATTCTTGTTTCGGAAAGCGGCAAACCTATGAGCCGCGAACTCGACCTGATCGATGTATGGTTCGATTCGGGAGCTATGCCTTTTGCCCAATTGCATTATCCATTCGAAAATGCTGACCTGATAGATAAAGGAGGATTCTACCCGGCTGATTTTATATCGGAAGGTGTGGATCAGACCCGTGGCTGGTTCTTTACCCTGCATGCCATCAGCACCATGGTACGTGGTTCAGTGGCATTCAAGAATGTTATCTCCAACGGATTGGTGCTGGATAAGAATGGTAACAAAATGTCTAAACGACTCGGTAATGGTGTTGATCCGTTTTCTGCTATCGAAAAATACGGTTCCGATCCATTGCGCTGGTATATGATGACCAATTCTTCACCCTGGGATAATTTGAAATTTGACATTGAAGGGATAGAAGAAGTACGACGTAAATTCTTTGGAACACTTTACAACACCTATTCATTCTTCTCGCTGTATGCAAACGTTGATAAATTCAGCTATGCCGAAGCAGAAATACCAATGGAAAACCGTCCTGAAATAGACCGCTGGATAATTTCGTTGCTGAACACCCTGGTGAAAGACGTAACAGAGCATTTCGAGACATATGAACCGACACGTGCAGGACGCGCTATATCAGACTTTGTAGGTGAAAATCTCAGCAACTGGTACGTACGGTTAAACCGCAAACGCTACTGGGGAGGAGAATACAATACAGATAAAATATCTGCCTATCAAACCCTGTATACATGCCTGGAAACTGTAACACAACTTATGGCTCCGATAGCCCCGTTCTTTGCAGATAAATTATTCCTGGATTTGAATGCAGTGACAGGAAAAGATAAAAGCGAATCAATCCATTTATCCGATTTCCCGATATGCAATGAGGAACTTATAGACAGTCACCTGGAAGCATGTATGCAACTGGCTCAGCAAACTTCGTCCATGATACTGGCATTACGCAGGAAAGCGGACAGAAAAGTACGTCAGCCACTATCAAAAGCTGTAGTGCCTGCACATGATGAAGCAACCTATAATCAACTGATTTATATTGCCGATTTGATAAAGGCAGAAGTGAATATCAAAGAACTGGAAATCATTCCGGCTGATACGGATATGCAAAATCTGGTAAGGAAAATCAAACCCAATTTCAAAACGTTGGGTAAGAAATATGGCAAGCAAATGAAAGAAATTGCACAGGTAATGTCCTCATTTGGCAAAGACGAGATCAGTGAAATAGAAACCAAGGGTAGCTATTTAATATTATTGGCTTCCGGAGAAGTTCGTCTGGAACCTGAAGATGTAGAAATCATTACAGAGGATATGCCGGGTTGGTTGGTTGCAAACGAAGGAAAACTAACCGTTGCTTTAGACATAACCGTAACCGATGATTTATTACGCGAAGGAATTGCCCGTGAATTGGTTAATCGTATTCAAAATATCCGGAAATCAAATGGATATGAGATTGTTGATAAAATACTGGTAGAAATTGAAAGCCGGGATGAAATCAACGCAGCCGTTAAGGAATACTCAAATTACATTGCTTCACAAACATTAGCGAACTCCGTATTGTTATTATCCGAATTGAAAGAAGCAACAGAACTTGAATTTGATGATTATACAGTAAAAGTATCTGTAAAAAAAGCACAATAAAACTTGTAAAAAATAAAGCCTAAAATAATTGTCTAACTGAAACTAAATAGCTATTTTCGCAGGCATTAAAAAAAAGAATCTGAAAATGGGAATTTTCAGACCAAATACTTCCAAAAACCATTTAAAAATTATGATTATGGCCGAAAAAACAAGATACACAGACGCAGAACTGGAAGAATTTCGGGCTCTGATAACCGAGAAACTCGAGAAAGCTCAAAAAGAATACGAAGCTTTACGGAATGGCATAACCAATTTGGATGGGAATGACGTAATGGATACTTCACCAACCTTTAAGGTATTGGAAGAGGGAGCTGCCACGCTTTCGAAAGAAGAATCAGGACGTATGGCACAGCGTCAAATGAAGTTTATTCAACACCTTCAGTCGGCATTGATTCGTATTGAAAACAAGACTTACGGGATTTGCCGTGAGACCGGGAAGTTGATTCCGAAAGAAAGATTACGTGCTGTACCTCATGCTACCTTAAGCATAGAAGCAAAAAACGATAAAAAATAAACGGATATAATAATATAATTCGGCAACGGGACACTTGTCTGTTGCCGAATTTGTATTTAAAATAATTTACCAGAAGTGCTTACGGCAAAAGTAAATTATAAATAGTAAATTCTTAAATAGTAAATTTTTTTTCCATGTCGATAACTAAAAAATCAGTCTTATTAATATTTCTAATCCTATTTATAGATCAGGCATCTAAAATCTATATAAAACTTCATTTCGCACTTGGCGATCATGTAAGTGTGTTTGGCTGGTTCCAGATTTATTTTATCGAGAATAATGGTATGGCGTTTGGCATGGAACTTATCGGCAAGTTGTTTCTTACTATCTTCAGGATTATTGCAGTAGGAGCACTGGGATATTACATTCATGTGCTGATCAAAAAGCAATTCAGCACAGGTTACATTCTCACTATTTCTTTGGTATTGGCCGGTGCTGCCGGGAATATATTGGATTCCATCTTTTACGGGGTACTTTTCAATGACAGTTATGGTCAGATTGCTTCTTTTTTACCCGATGGTGGTGGATATTCATCATTGTTTTACGGCAGGGTTGTAGATATGCTTTACTTTCCCATAATCCGCAACAGTGTGGGTGAAACACTTTTCTTTAGCCCGGTCTTTAATATTGCAGACTCAGCCATCAGTGTAGCTGTGGTAATCATCCTGATATTCTTCAGAAAAGAACTGAACAACAGCCTGGAAACAAAAAAAGACAGAAATGTTGAACCTATCCTATAAGATTTTTAATCGCTTTATTCTACTTGTAGCAGTTATGTTGCTACTCTCAGCCTGTGACAGAAGGCCAAAAGGTGTTTTGAATCAGAATGACATGACCGTTGTGCTGACTGAAATGCATAAGACGGATGCAACCTTGATGGAAAGAGGATTAGCGTACAACCATTACTCCGATAAAGCACCCTATTATAAGTTTATTTTCAAAAAATATAAAATTACTCAGGCCGAGTTTGATTCTTCATTGGTATGGTACTCCAAAAATCCGAGGGTATTCGGGAATATCTATACGAAAGTATTGGCGAATTTAACCTACATACAAAAAGAAGTAAAAAACGGGAAATATCATCCGGTAGATACACTCGATCTGACTAAAATGAGAACCTCAATATGGAATAAACGAATTAAGTACCTTTTGACAAAAGATTCAACAAGAACCCATTTGAATTTTGATATTCCTCAAAGCAATTTCATGCTTGGTGATGTATATGAGTTGAAATTCTTACAACGTATTGCACCTGTAGATTCATCCACAAGCCAACGAATCATCCTAAGAATAAATTATGCGAATGGCAAAGCAGATAGTGTTTCAGCCATTGCATATCATGACAGTATCCTTCGGCGATATACAATCCGCCTGCATGCATATCGGAAAATAAAGATAAAAACTATATCCGGGGTATTGCTGGGGAGCAAAACATATAAAGGTAAAATGAATAGCCTTACAGACAGCATTACACTGATCCGGGAATACAATGTAAAGAAACAGGACAGCCTGCGTAAAGTGGTTGATATGGCCAGCCCGGGTTACAAGCCTATCCCGGTAAACAAAAACAATGAGTTGCTTCAAAAAAACAAAAAGTTTACAAACAGAAGATTTTATCACCCGTTATGATCCGTGTCGGAAGCCAGCTTATGTTCTGCTCTCCTGAAAAAATACTTCGGAGAACGGCTGTGGAAGTGGATGAACAGAATGTTATAAGAAGTATTTACAGCCTGGATGATGGGAATGTGGAGACTGCACAAACATTGTTTTTTGATGGTATTCTTTCACGGGAAATTGTATCTTTAAAACAACATATCCGTAAAGAAGATACTTACAGTCTGTTACAAAATTATCAGTATTTAGATGTATCAGAAAATTTTTCTATATCTGAAATATTACCAACATCTAAACCGTTGATCATTGATTTTGGAACAATGTTACCGAACGAGATCAACAAACTCATACCACTCCTTGCCTCTGTATTTACAGAACTTTCGATTTTCGATATAATAGCAGCCTGTACGTATTTTCCAAACATAATTTTGGAACGGACAGCTGAATTAACTGAAAACAGCTTCGCACAGATAGTACTCTGGGAAAATACAGATCTGATAGAAAAGAAACTCACATTCAACACCTCTGTTCGTGGAATAAACTAACTCAGTTAAACTTGCTAAAACAAAACACCATTGACAGTGTTATTAGTTATTTACAAAGTATCATTAAAAACAATTTTATAAACAATGTGGCAATTATTTTTAGGCAGTATGCTTTTAGGTTTGATTCATCCATTATTTCCAAATCATTGGATACCATTAATAGCTATCTCAAAAACCGAAAGATGGACAAATAAGGAAACAATAATTGCTACATTAATTACAGGATTTTCACATACTCTGAGTACGATTATCATAGGGATAATTGTAGGATTTGTAGGGATTAAATTGTCTGAAAGTTATAGTTATATTACCCGGGTAGCAGCACCCTTAATATTAGTTTCACTTGGAATTATCTATTTATTAATGGATTTCAGGTCTACGCATCACCACCACCATTTTGAGTTAAACAATGCATCCCTTAAAAACAGAAAATCGAAAACAGCAATAATATTATCGTTATGCATTGGCATGTTTTTTTCTCCTTGTATTGAAATAGAGGCGTATTATTTTCAAGCAGCTTCTCAGGGATGGATCGGGATATTTCTTGTTTCTGTTGTATATTTAATCATGACACTAAGCATTATGGTGGCATTGGTATACCTGGGCATAAAAGGAGTAAATAAATTTAATTCACACTTTCTGGATCACCATGAAAAGGCTATTACAGGCGTAGTATTAATCCTTCTGGGTTTGCTGGCTTATTTTGTGGAATTCTGATAATTCACTTTCAGTATACTGATTAAGAGGGTAGATACATTGTTTCGCTTACTAAATTACTAAAAAGTATGGCAACAAAAAACTGGACAATTACAGACATCCCTGATTTAACAGGAAAAACAGTCATCGTTACAGGAGGTAACAGTGGACTGGGATTTGAATCTGTCAAAGCATTTGCATTAAAAGGAGCTCAAGTCATCATGGCTTGCCGCTCACTTAACAAGGGCGAAGAAGCAAAAAAGCAAATAGCAAAATTTCTCCCTATGGCAAATATAACAGTTATGGAGCTTGATTTAACTGAGTTGAAATCTATTCATAGCTTTGCTGCAAAATTCAAACAATATCATACAAGACTTGATGTACTGTTGAATAATGCCGGGATAATGATGGTCCCCTACGGTGTTACTAAAGATGGTTTTGAGAATCAGTTAGGGACAAATCATCTTGGGCACTTTGCATTGACAGGTTTACTGTTGGAAGTACTTAAGAATACCCCTGCATCACGTGTAGTGAATGTAAGTAGCATGGCTCATAGCAGCGGTGAAATGGACTTTAATAATTTACTTTATGAAAATGGTAAAGATTATTCGCCACTAAAAGCATATGGCCGTTCAAAACTATCAAACCTTCTGTTTACCTATGAACTGCAACGCTTCTTCGAAAAGAACAAAATAAACTGCATGGCACTTGCAGCTCATCCGGGTCTTTCAGACACCAATCTGGGACATTACATGATGGAAAAGTGGTATTTCAGACTTTTAATGCCCTTATTCTTTCGAATGGCACAACCTGCTTCTATGGGTGCTTTACCTGAACTTCGTGCATCTGTTGATCCTGCAGCCAAACCCGCTGAGTTCTATGGACCGGATGGGAAACGACAAATGAAAGGCTATCCTGTAGTTGTCCTACCAAAAGAGAAGGCATTCAACAAAGAAGATGCACATAAATTATGGGAAGCTTCAGAGAAACTTACTGGTATAACATACAGTTAAAATGTATCTTCCCGTAGTTAGTGGAACCGGATAACCGGTGAAACAAATATTTAATCCTTTTCTGCATTAAAATAGGTTCACCTTAAGGACTTCAACATATCATCTCATGAATAATCGACTTCAGGCTCTATTTCATCCCGATCAATTTCAAGGTTGGGGAAAGTCCAGAAAGTATTTCGAAGGATGGTATTTTAAAGTAGTAAATGCAAGCGAAACAAAGGCATTGGCTTTTATTCCGGGAATTGCCATGGCAGAAAACGGAATGCAACAAGCTTTCGTACAAGTCATGGACGGCAAAAAAAGAACTGCAGAATATCATAAATTCGAGGCTGCCGAGTTCCATCCTAAAGCCGGTAAGTTTGAAATAGAGATAGCATCTAATTTTTTCTCGAATGATACCATGCGACTTGATTTACCAAACGCAGTAGGTCAATTGCATTTTTCAGACAGAATCCCCTGGCCCGATAAGTGGTATTCACCCGGTATCATGGGCCCTTATTCCTTTGTCCCCTTCATGGAATGCTACCATGGCATATTAAGCATGGACCACCGCATTGACGGGCAACTCATTATCCATGGCGAATCCATTGATTTTACAAACGGTCGTGGTTATATGGAAAAAGACTGGGGACAATCATTCCCAAGTGCTTACTTTTGGATGCAAACCAATCATTTTAGTCAACCAGGGATTTCGCTGAAAGCATCAGTAGCAAAAATACCCTGGCTGGGCAATTCTTTTGTGGGTTTTATCGCCGGAATATGGATGAATGGTCAACTGATTCAGTTTACCACTTATAATGGCTCAAAACTGATTAAATCGCATGCCGAACAGAACGAAGTGAAACTGATTATGGAGAATAAATTATATCGCCTTGAAATAATTGCCCACCGTGAGAAATCAACACAACTGGCTTCCCCGATATTGGGCTTTATGGATGGACGCATTGAAGAGAGTATGACATCCCTGATCGATGTACAGCTATATGATAAAAGAAATCACAATATCATTTTACTGGACACAGGTAGAAATGCAGGACTTGAAGTGGCAGGCAAAATAAAAGATATAACGATTCCTCTTTACAGAAACGCTAAAAAGGATAATTTTTAATGAAAATGATATTCCCAATCAGAAAGAGAATCCTTTTAGAAAGAGCAAACAAATGATGATTATCAAATAAATTCACTATTTTTGCAATCTATATTAACAATCATTCAGTATGAAAAAATCACTAACACTTTTCACTCTTTATACATTTGTCGCTTCAATCTTTCTGACATCGTGTACGGTAAAAGATGTTGCTTCTACCCGAATAGCTAAAAGGAATGCAATACTAAAGAATATCATTGCTCCTTCGGTACCAGCCAGTACGCTTTCTATCCTTGCTTTCGGTGCAGTGGGTGATTCGGTCACTGATTGCAAACCGGCTTTCGATAAAGCAATGGCTGAATGCACACGGTTAAAGGGAGCCAGAATAGTAGTTCCTGCAGGAATATATTTCGTTGGTGGCCCAATCCGGTTGGTGAGCAATGTGTATCTTGAAATTCAAAAGGGAGCACGACTCAAGTTTAGTTCCGACCCGGCTAAATATCTTCCGGTTGTACCTACGAGTTGGGAGGGCACGTTTGTCTTAAATTACAGCCCGTTTATTTATGGATATAAACTTCAAAACGTAGCCATTACAGGTGAAGGAACCATTGATGGAAATGCTTTAAAAACATTCAGCACCTGGCGTGATCTGCAAACACATGACCAACAACTTAGCCGGGAAATGAATCACAACAATGTACCGGTAAACAAACGGATTTTCGGAGCAAATCATTACCTGCGGCCTCAATTGATCCAGCTTTTTGAATGCAAAAACATACTTATTGAAGATGTAAGTATTACGAATTCACCATTCTGGTGCATCCACTTAGTTAAATCTGAGAACATAACTGTACGGGGTGTAAACTACAATGCCCACAATATAAACAATGACGGCATTGATCCTGAATACTGCAAAAATGTATTAATAGAAGGTATTAACTTCGATAATGGCGATGACAATGTAGCTATTAAATCAGGTAGGGATGATGAGGGACGAGCAACAGCTATTCCTTCAGAAAATATTATTATACGCAACTGCCACTTCAAAGGATTACACGGAGTAACTATCGGAAGTGAAATGTCAGCCGGAGTGAAGAATGTCTTTATTGAAAATTGTGTAGCGAGTGGTAAATGCAAAAGGGGGATATTCCTGAAATCAAACCCTGATCGTGGTGGATATATCACTGATATATATGTAAACAACGTCAAATTCGACGAGGTTGAAGATTGCTTTTACATTACTTCCAATTATCATGGCGAAGGGAAAGGATATAATACGGATATCCGCAATGTCTATGTGGATAGCCTGACCTGTCACAAAGCAACCAATGCAGGGCTTGTTGTACAGGGCTTCCCGACGAAAAAAATCAAGGATATATATTTCTCTAATATCAAAATCGACCAGGTTACTTCACCTCTGAGTTTTACAAATACAGAGAATGTAGTGATGAGTAATGTGATAATAGGCGGAGAAGCAGGAATACCTTCATCAGCAAAATGAAACAATATCCTTTTTTATTGTTATATACAAAAGCAATAAGAAACAGTTGATGGATATTGAAATTAAGTAAAGATTCGAAGAGTTTAGGAATAAAAGTACGTATGCTATTTTCCGAATCAAGAAAAAAAAGTTTCATTTCAATATAGCTTGTTAACATCCATCATTGTTTATCAAACAAGTTGAAATAAATTTGTACTTTTGCAGCGTATTATGGGATACTTCCCAGTGAGAAGATTGTAATTATGAATGTTGAATTATTAATAGTGAATTATTGATGAGTGTTGTAGAAAAAATCAGAACTGCCAAATCGACTGCTTTTTCGTTCGAATTATTGCCTCCCTTAAAAGGTAACGGTATCGAAAATGTATACAAAACCATTGATACCCTTCTTGAATTCGACCCCAAATACATCAATATCACCACACATCGCAGTGAGTTGGTATTTAAGGATAATGGTCATGGATTGTTTGAACAGGTTGCCGAACGCCATCGTCCAGGAACAGTGGCTATTGCAGCTGCTATTCAAAACAAATACCATATAGAAGTTGTACCGCACATTATTTGCAGTGGATTCACACCCGAAGAGACTGAATATGCACTTATTGATTTACAATTTCTGGGCATTACAGATGTCTTATTGCTGCGGGGAGATAAAGCAAAACACGAACGTGAATTTGCTCCTACCGGACATAAGAATGCTACGGAACTTCAGGTTCAGGTGAACAATTTCAACCAGGGCTTGTTTTTGGATGGATCGAAAATGAAGTCACCGGTAGTACCAATTACCTACGGGATGGCTTGTTATCCTGAGAAACACGATGAAGCTCCTAACCTGGACTCGGATATCTATTATGCAAAACAAAAAGTAGATGCAGGAGCAGAATACCTGGTAACTCAAATGTTTTTTGATAACAGGAAGTATTATGATTTTGTGACTAAGTGCAAAGCTGCTGGAATCAATGTACCAATTATTCCGGGTATTAAACCAATCACACTTGTAAATCAGTTGACTGTATTACCGAAGATATTTCATACAGATATTCCTGAGGAGTTTGCAATTGAGTTACGCAAATGTAAAACCGATGAAGAAGCTATGGAAGTAGGCGTTGAATGGTGTACGGCACAGGCAAGGGATTTGAAAGCATTTGGCGTTCCAAGCATTCATTTTTACAGTATGATGGCTACACAAAGCGTCAAACGGGTAGCGAAAGAAGTGTTTTAAATAAATCAGAAATTTATGAGTTTTATTTTTGCCATACTATTGTTTATTCTTTTCATCGGCTTGTTTATAATCCTATCAGTCTTAGGATTTATACGTTCGCTATTTTCTTTTGGAAAAAGAAATAACCCTTCACAGAATTCACCATCTCAAGACATTGAACAACCTAACGGGAAATCAAAGATATTTGATAAAAAAGAAGGTGAGTATGTAGATTTTGAGGAGATAAAAGAAGACAAATAAATTATAACTTAAAGCTTTCCCAATTTGCTAACTGTGGAAATGCCTGATTTTGTGAATTGAGTGGTATTAAAGAATAAATTGAACTTCTTTAAAATAATAGCCTTCGCTTTTCCCATTTTCACTTTCAAGAATCAGTTGTCCATCAGGTTGAACATTACTTATTTTTGCCTGAAACTGCACATTGTCTGCCTGATATGCATGAAACCCTTCCTTTCGATATAATGAACAAGCGTAATTTGTTTGAATTTTATCTTTATCAAAATCGTTATACAGATTCATTATGTTCCGGCAAATCTGATTAAGTAGCTGTTTCCTGTTCTGTCTTTTACCCGTAATCTGCAACAACGAAACAGGATTTGGAGCATTGCTTTTAAACTCCTTTTGATTTACATTCAGTCCAATGCCTATAACGACTGTTTTTATCCTGCTACCTTGTAGTGAGTTTTCAATTAATATCCCGGCTAATTTCTTATCTTTCCAGTAAATATCATTCGGCCATTTTACAGTTATGTCAGAAGCATATTTATCCAATGCATTTTTAATGGATACACTGACCAGTTCTGAAAGCAGGAACAATTCATCCATGGGTATATGTTGTGGATGAAGCACAATACTAAACAAGAGATTCCTGCCATCTTCCGCCTCCCATGAATTGCCTGGTTGGCCCTTCCCATCCATTTGAAAATCAGTATACAGAACAGAACCTTCGGTTAATTCCTTATCACGGTTCATTTCCCATGCCAACGCATTGGTGGACAGAGTTTGTTTAATATACAGATTTCTTTTCATTGCATTGTCTGTAGTTTAAGTTTTACATTTTGTTTCGCGAACATGAATAACTGATCACATTTCTATTTAATACTCAATGCTAGCTTTAATAAAAACTCCTCAATTTTTTTGTTTACGGCTTTAGAAGTACCGTTTGGATTATTAACCATGATAGCGAATACATAGTTTTTCCCTTTTGTATCAACATATCCGGCATAGCACTTCACACGTGATATAGTTCCGCTTTTTGCATGGACTTTTCCTTGTAATGCTGTTTTCTGAAGAAAGTTAGTCAATGTACCACTTTTTCCTGAGACAGGTAGTGAATTGAAAAAAGCTTCTTTATTCGGACTTATGGTTTGCATATATATAAGCAGATCCACAAAAAACTGAGAAGACACCGCATCAACCGGTGAAAGCCCACAACCATCGTACATGAACAGTTGATCAACAGGCAGTCCTTTTGATTTCCAGTATGACCTGACAACCTGAACAGCACCGTTTGAAGTGCCAATCTTGTTTTTTGTCGTTGCCAGATACCTGAAAATCTGTTCTGCATATCCGTTATTACTATGAACATTTGTCTCCTTTATTATTTCGCTTAATTGCGGGGATTCATACACCATGATTACTCTCCTGCCATAACTTTCGGTAACAATGTCGGAAGGCAACTCATGAATTGCTATTCCGTTCTCAACCAGTTTATCATGAAAATGTTCTGCCAGTAATAGCCCGGGGTTCGGAATATCTCCTTTGATAATATATTCTATTCTGTTGGCAGGAATTTCTCCATGAATACTCCGTAAATAAGAATGTGGAGCCCCGTAAAAATACGCACTGTCAAATTCGATCGTAGTACTCTTCAAATGATTTTCAAAAGTCATTGCAGGCATTTCAGGTACTATTCGTAAAATCTCAGGAGTTGACCCTTCTGCCCCTGAACGTAAAACCAACTGGTAGGTGTTGTCCATATACGAAATACCATATGCACCTGCGGCATAATAATTGCCAATATCTTCCCAAGTCCACTTCGGATTAACGCCAAGATCATCATATAAGGTTGCATCGGAAATGATCCTGCCTGTTATTTTTTTTATTCCTACTCTTTTCACTTCTTCCACCCATTTTGTCAGAAAATCTTTATCACCCAGATGTTCCGAACCTAAAGTCGGATCGCCTCCACCCTTAATAATCAAATTACCATTTAATATTCCGTTGGAGTTTAATGTACCGTCTATTTCCAATTTAGTCTGAAAGCAAAATTTTGGTCCAAGTAATTCCAGGGCAGTAGCAGTTGTAACCAGTTTCATAGTTGATGCTGGAATAGTACTGCTATTTGATCGAAACTGGTAGATTGTTTTGTTTGATGCAAGATCTTTAACCAACAAACTGATGTTGGCATTCTCTAAAAGGGGATTGTTGACAAAATCATCCACAGGATTCTTTGCCAACGAATAAATCGAAAGCAATAATAAGGGTAAAATCAGTTTAATTCTTTTCATTATTGAATAAGTGTTTAAAGGTTGGACTCAAATACAAGGAGTAAATTCTTATATCTGGTTCACCTGCAAAAGTAAACAGAAAATACGTATCAGTTGTTACGCTATTCATAAAAAGATGAATATCAGGAATTATATTTTTCAATCAGATTTTATCAATCAAATTCAATATGAATATTTAGGTTGAAATCGTATCTATCTGAAAACTAATATTTATTTTTGCACATTGAATTCTCAACACATTTCAATTCTCCAAATTTTATAGTATAAAAAGACATCTTTATTGTTTTAATTTCTTTAATTCTAAAGAGTATGAAAATGTCTGTAAAGTTTATTCTTGTTTCACTTTCCTTCAGCTCCCTGTTGGCTTCGTGTGATTTTATACGTGATATTTTCCCTAATGGCAAATCTGAATTAACATTTAAAGCATCACATTCATCCCAAACTACCCTTTCGGATTCCATACTTTTTAGCGGGAACGATATTCAATGGATCAATGGTTCAACAGGTGAAATTCATTTTGTCGATTCGACCACTATCAACAAGATAAAAGAATATCACTGGATCAAAGTTTATCTGGGTGCTGATTCTTTATTTAAAGCTACCGTAACTGTCCCTACCATGTCGGCGATAGTCAACGATCTGGTAATTGATTTAAACATGACTAATGGCCATTTTTACTTTCAAGATGGATATCCATCCTACATCGATAACCAGGGGAATAACAATGTTCGCCTTCAAAACAAAAACAAACGGGCTGCTGCGTGGGCTCGTTTTATTGAAGCATTAAAAAAAGAAAGTAGATACAAAGAAAAATAAGGTTGGGTTTATAGGTTGAAAAGCCTCGTATTTTAGTCACTTAATCCTAATAAAAAAGCTGCAATCCAAATGGATTGCAGCTTTTTTAATCTGATTGCCTATATCTGTATATTATTCAGTTACAGGTTTATCTTCACGAGGAGGACGTGGCATCAAGGCTTTGCGTGATAACTTGAATTTACCTGTTTTAGGATCAATATCCAACAGTTTTACATCAATGATATCGCCTTCTTTGATACCCGACTGATCCATGGTTTCAATGCGTTTCCAGTCAATTTCCGAAATGTGCAACAACCCTTCTTTACCCGGCATAAATTCAACAAATGCACCATAAGGCATCACTGATTTTACTTTCGAAGGATAAGTATCACCCACTTCAGGAATAGCAACAATGCCTTTTATTTTGGCAATAGCTGCATCGATGGCAGTTTTATTATTAGCAGCAATTTCAACACGTCCCTGATCACCAATTTCTTCGATGGTAATGTTAGCACCTGTTTCAGCCTGCATGTTTTGAATAATTTTCCCCCCAGGCCCGATGATAGCACCGATCATTTCTTTCGGAATAAACATCACAATAATACGAGGAGCATTCGGTTTCATATCTTCACGTGGAGCAGCCAATGTTTCCTGTATTTTACCCAGGATATGCATACGACCGGCTTTTGCCTGTTTCAATGCTGTTTCCAGGATTTCGAACGAAAGTCCGTCTACCTTGATATCCATTTGGGTGGCAGTGATACCATCTTTTGTTCCTGTTACTTTAAAGTCCATATCGCCCAGGTGATCTTCGTCACCCAAAATATCCGATAATACGGCAAAGTTTTTACCTTTATTTTCAGAAATCAATCCCATGGCAATACCCGAAACCGGTTTCTTGATTTCAACACCTGCATCCATCAACGCCAGTGTTCCGGCACATACTGTAGCCATAGACGACGAACCGTTAGATTCAAGGATATCCGAAACCACACGAATCACATACGGATAGTTTTCAGGGATCATATTTTTCAATGCACGAAGCGCCAAATTACCATGACCTACTTCACGACGGCCAACACCGCGCGATGCACGTGCTTCACCTGTAGAGAATGGTGGAAAGTTATAATGCAGCAAGAAACGTTCTTTTCCGCGTATCAACGCTTCATCAACAAGTTTCTCATCCATTTTGGTACCAAGTGTAACTGTTGTCAACGATTGGGTTTCTCCACGGGTAAATACTGCAGAGCCATGTGCTCCCGGTAGATAATCCACTTCCGACCAAATGTGGCGTATTTCAGTAGTCTTACGACCATCAAGACGTTTGCCTTCATCCAGGATAGAACGACGCATAGCTTCTTTTTCAACTTCATGGTAGTATTTACCAATCAATGCTTTTTTAGCAGCAGCTTCTTCAGGTTCCAAAGCAGCAATATATTCAGCCTTTACAGCTTCGAAGTTTTCACTACGGGCATGTTTGTCAGGATTACAGGCAGTAGCCAATGCATACGCTTTGTCATAGGTTTTAGCCCAAACATCTTTTTTCAGATCTTCGTCTTTTTCTTCGTGGCAATAGGTACGTTTTACTGTTTTTCCTACCGCTTCCATTAATTCCAACTGCATCTGGCATTGAACCTTAATGGCTTCGTGAGCTACTTTCATAGCGTTCAACAAATCATCTTCACTAACTTCTTTCATTTCGCCTTCAACCATCATGATGTTGTCCAATGTGGCAGCAACCATGATTTCCATATCAGCATCTACAAGTTGAACAAAAGTAGGATTAACCACGAATTCACCATTTACACGGGCAACACGAACTTCTGAGATTGGGCCATTGAATGGTACATCCGATACAGCCAACGCAGCTGAAGCAGCAAGTCCGGCTAATGCATCAGGAATATCCACACCATCCGACGAGAAAAGCGTTACGGTTACAAATGTTTCAGCATGAAAATCATCCGGAAACAAAGGACGTAATGCACGGTCTACCAAACGTGATACTAAGATTTCATAATCCGAAGCACGACCTTCACGACGAAGGAATCCACCCGGAAAACGACCAAACGAAGCAAATTTTTCTTTATAATCCACGGATAGCGGCATAAAGTCCGTTCCCGGAGCAGCGTCTTTGGCCGAACAAACGGTGGCCAACAACATGGTATTACCCATGCGAACCATTACAGAACCATCGGCTTGTTTAGCCAATTTACCTGTTTCAATTGAAATGGTACGTCCATCACCCAGTGTGATGGTTTTTGTAACTACATTCATAAAATTACATTTTTCTTTTTTTAAACATCATATTTTCGCGCGCAAAGATACGGCATTTTTTGCAAAATTGTTATAACCGGTGAGTAAATTAGTGATTTTTTGAGGTTTGATTACACAAATAAGCCGGGATAGAAATCTATTCCGGCTTAGTAATTAATAAGATAATACTCATTCCAATTTAAATGCAATCGGAAGCGTGTACCAGACAGCCACATTTACACCATTTTGTTTGGCAGGGATAAATTTAGGTAACAATTTGATAAGCCGGATGGCTTCTTTGTCACATGCCGGGTCGAGACTTCTGATTACTGTAATGTTTGAAATGGATCCATCAGCTTCAACCTTAAAACGGAGTATTACCTTACCCTGAATTCCATTTTCCTGAGCAACTGTTGGATAGGTAAGATTCTGGCTGATTGAAGTCATCAAGGCAGTTTCACCTCCCGGGAATTGAGGCATTTGTTCAACAACCTGATAAACTTTGTCTTCTTCCACCTGAGTAACAGATTGCTTTACATCGGCAATATCAACACCTTTTTCATTATTTCCTTTAACATCTGAAACACTCACACCAGCCATTCGTCCCTGAAGTGCATGATTTGAAGTGCCATATCCCACTACAACCGTTTCGCCTACAGCATAGTTTGAGACACCCTGTGGCAGAGGCAGAGGTTGTTTTACTGTTACTGACTTTCCATCCTTATCTATTTTAAATTCTTCATCAATAGCAATAAACGAAGTATATTGGGACATCAAGCCATACTTTAACCCAAGTTCAATAATATCTTTTTTCAGGAATTCATCAATTGGAGCCTGATAATACTGCCTTTGGTTGGTATAATAATCAAGCAGCTTAATTCGTTCGCGGGCCCACAGATATCGAATAGCTAAGAATGCAGGATTGGGGTTAATGGCAGATAAATCAAACGTTTTTTCATAGCTCGATTGCCCTGTATTGCCTTTCAACGTAACAGTTCCATTGTGTGTCCCTTTGTATTTGCCAAAAATAATGATTGGACGCTCGGCTAACATATCTGGGGTTGTGCCCGGTTCAATATCATATGCCTCCATAGTATCAAAATCAGTTTTAATCTGAGTCAATACCGGTGAATTAATATAACTCCGAAACTTTTCTGCCTGTTGGTCGGCTTTTTCTGCATTAATAACGATCATTGGTTCTCCGTTACCCATAAAGGCCATTCCCTCCATTAAATGACGATTTACGCTGGTACCTATTCCAAAACTAAAAAAATTACTCTTATCATTATTGTTTCGAACCATTTCAAAGGCTTCCTTTTCGACATCCACATACCCATCGGTAACCAAAACAATCGAGCGTGATACATACGAATTATCACGAGGGATATTATAAGCACGCCTTAAAGCACTGAGCAGTTCAGTACCACCTCCGCCGTGTTGATTGTCAATTAAATGGATTGCCCTGTCAATGTTTAGTTGATTTGCTTCAACAGAATTCTCACTTAAAACGCCCGTATACCCTGAGAATAAGACCACATTGAATTTATCAGTCGGTTTAAGGTTTAGTATCAGGTTTCTAAGCAATTTCTTAGATATATCAAGTGGATAACCATGCATTGATCCGGAGACATCAACAATAAAAATATATTCCCGTGGAGGTATATCTTCCTGCAATACTTTTTTGGGAGGCTGAACCATCATTAGGAAGAAATTTTCATCTCCATGTTCATACAGCATGACGCCCGATTCAATCTTATTTCCCTGCAATGAATAATTCAGGATTACATCACGATTTCCTCCATTACTTTCATTTTTATCAAGGATAATAGATGCTGTATATAAATCGGGATGTGTAACTCTTATTTTATGGGTGGTACAAGTCACATCCTGAATCGGAATACCTGAATTAATTTTCACATCAATATTGAATTTATAGGTTGACGATTCGCCTTCTTTCGTGTAAGGTGTATTCACAAACTGACCATCATTGCCGGCTTCAGTTTTTGTTTTGTTTGAATAACGCGGCCCAACAACCGTAGGATAGACAAATGAATATACCCCATTTTCTGGAACCAGCAACTCAGTATACTTCAGCTCAACAACAATCGTATCGTTCTTTGCAATGTTTGCCACGTTCATGGTAAACACATTCGGCCTGTTTTGTTCAAGCAATGATACACGATTGCCATTTGATTTTGCTGTATTATAATCTTTCCTGGCTTTCTCTTTTTCACTGATTCTGGCAGTTATCGTCCGTTTGCCGATGGTCATTTTCATGGCATATACAGCTGCTTTAGTCGACAAAGGGAATGTATAAATGGCTTCCAGGGTATTCTTACCGCTGTTTACATATTTCTGCCGGACTGTCACATCGGCTATTACTCCCACGATATTTACGCTTGCTGAAGTCTCCTTCAAGGGCAACATATCAGTTTCAGGGTGCTCACTGATTACAACAAAGTATGGTGAAAGGGTTTTTGCACCCGATTCTTCCATTCTACGGTCAAACCCGGTAGACTGAGCCATGACCGGAAATGTAAATACCAAACTCAACAGGATAAGCAGGAATGACATTCTTAAAATGAGAGTGACTTTTTGGATTCGTTTCATGGCATTAGCATTTAAGGATGAGTACTAAGTTTTAATATAAACAGTCTGTCATTAACTTAAACTCGTTTTTAGTATAATAATTGTGTGAATTATAAAATAAATGCAAAACAAATGTATTTTGTTTCTTTTGAAATTAAGAAGGTGGAATAAATTGATGCCTGATTTTTCACTTAGAGACAATAATTGACCCTTACTAAGTGCTTTATTGGTTGACTGACAGATTTGGAGTGGCATTGAAGTCGTTGTTTAACCTGAATCTAAAAATACTGCCTGTTTTGTTTCATTATTTGCAGTTTATACCTCATGAGTAAATTTCGTATTTCAATGTCATTCATTCACTGTATAGAGATATTTCAAAAAGGGTATAAAGAGGGTTCAGATAGGGTTAGGAAAGGTAAAGCTATCTGAACCCTATCCGAACCCTATCTGAACCCTATCTGAACCCTATCCGAACCCTATCTGAACCCTATCTATACAGCGAATAAATACAGACCAAATTCAGAGGATTCGCTGAAGAAAAAGTACTGCAATTTCATGTAGATTTGTTTCAATCCGAAAAATTCAGATCAGATTTCTACCTGTTGAACAGGTTGGCAGAAATAGGTGGTTTTGGGGAGTTGTAGAAACCAAACTTATCAGTTGAAATGTGACATGGACTTGTTCCTAATACAGAGAAGATATTTATAATTTAAAAGTGATTTTTTGCCATAAAAAAAACCAAAACGCTGATTCTGTATCACGCTAACAAGCTGCCGTAGTTCTGAGAACAAGATTAAGGCAGATTCAGTATTGAAACTGAATAATTCTGGTGATTTTCTAAAATAAAGCCAGGCAGGAATGTTTTTATTCCCGACAGGATACATTCTTCTGTCAATTCAGCCACATTATGAATTACACATTATACATTATGCATTATTTTATGTCATTCTGTCACCATTCCACCCTTGGCACTTTTTTTGCTTAATGCTGTTTCCGAAAGTCAGAGCACATCTTTATCCCGTACCCTGACCGAAACGAATGAACCTCCCGATAGCTATCGGGATAACACAATTAACTAATTAACTAATATAAAATAATGGCTAAAGGAAACATTGGGGTAACGAGTGACAATATCTTCCCCGTTATCAAGAAATTTTTGTACAGCGATCACGAGATTTTTCTCCGTGAATTAGTATCGAATGCAGTTGATGCCACACAAAAGCTTAAAACACTGGCAGCAGTGGGTGACTTTAAAGGCGAACTGGGCGACCTCACCGTACGTGTGAATGTAGATAAAAAGAAAGGAACGCTGACCATTACCGATCGTGGTATTGGTATGACAGCTGATGAAATTGATAAATACATTAACCAGATCGCATTCTCAGGAGCTGAAGAGTTTCTTGAAAAGTACAAAGACGATGCCCAGGCTATTATCGGACATTTCGGCTTAGGTTTCTATTCCTCGTTTATGGTATCCAAAAAGGTGGAAATATTTACACAATCGTACAACGCTGAAGCAGTTGCACAACACTGGTCGTGCAAGGGAGATCCTGAATACACACTGGAAGAAACCATTAAAGCCGACAGGGGTACTGAAATCGTACTTCATATTGATGATGAAAATAAGGATTTCCTCGAAGATGCTAAAATCCAGGAACTACTGACCAAGTATTGCAAGTTCCTTCCAATTGAAATAGCCTTTGGCAAGAAAAAAGAATGGAAAGATGGCAAGAATGTGGAGACTGAAAATGATAATATCATTAACATCACCAATCCTGCATGGACACGCAAACCTGCCGACCTGACCGAAGAAGATTACAATGCATTCTACCATGAGTTGAATCCTATGGCCGAAGATCCTCTTTTCCACATACACCTAAATGTAGATTATCCGTTCAACCTCACCGGTATCCTTTATTTCCCTAAAATAAAGAATAACATCGAGATGCAACGTAACAAGATCCAGTTGTATTGCAACCAGGTATATGTGACCGATCATGTCGAAAACATTGTTCCTGAATACCTTACCCTGTTGCATGGAGTGATCGATTCACCGGATATTCCGTTGAATGTATCGCGTAGTTATTTGCAAAGCGATTCAAATGTAAAGAAAATATCGAGCCATATCACCAAAAAGGTAGCCGATCGTCTGCATGAAATTTTCAAAGCCGACCGTCAACAATTTGAAGAGAAATGGGATAACCTGAAACTATTCATCCAGTATGGAATGCTTAGTGACGAGAAATTCTACGAACGTGCTGAGAAATTTGCTTTGCTTAAAAATATTGATGGCAAATACTTCACTTTTGAAGAATACAAAACGCTGGTAGGCGAAAACCAAAAAGATAAAAACGGTGATGTAATTTACCTGTATGCCAATAACAGCGACGAACAATACAGCTATATCCAGCATGCCAAAGACAAAGGCTATGATGTCCTGATTATGGACGGACAACTGGACGTGCATGTTGTAAGCCAGCTTGAACAAAAATTCGAAAAGACCCGTTTTGTACGTGTCGATAGTGACGTGATTGATAAAATCATTCAAAAAGACGATACCAGCAAAGTAACATTAACCAACGATCAGCGCGATGCCCTGGTTACCGTATTCGAATCTCAGGTTCCTACATTGGACAAGACGAACTTTATCATTACGTTTGAGCAATTGGATGCTACCACAAGTCCTGTTTTTATTACCCAAAACGAATTTATGCGCCGTATGAAAGAAATGTCAGCGTTGCAGGGTGGTATGATGAGCTTTTATGGAGAAATGCCCGATAGCTACAACCTGGTAGTTAATACAGCACATCCTGTCATTGAAAAGATTCTGACCGACGAAGAAGCAGCCTGTGGGGTGAGCATTGCTCCTATTGCCTCCGAACTTTCGGAAGTAAAAACCAAACATGATAAGCTGAAGGAAAGTCACAAAGACAAGAAAGACGAAGAAGTACCTGCAGCCGAAAAAACAGAACTGGAAGACTTGCAAAAGAAAATGGATGCACTTACCGACAATAAGAAAGCAGTATTGAAATCATTTGCAGGTGAAACCAAACAGGTTCGTCAATTGATTGATCTGGCCCTTCTGGCAAGCAATATGCTGAAAGGTGAAGCCCTTGCTAACTTTGTAAAACGTAGTGTGGAATTGCTTTAAATTCTGACTAAGAATCTATATAAAACAGGTGGAATGACTTAAAGTTATTCCACCTGTTTTTATATGAAAATCTAAAATGTGGTTTTGTAAAACAGGGCATTTACAACAAACCACAACTACCATCTTTCCATCGTATTGCCGACAGTCAGACTGATACAGTACAACTGATCGATAACCATTCTAAAAGTTTGTATCAAACAGATTAAATTACGAACTTAGAATCAGTAAGATAAACCAAGATAAAACGTTTTTCCCGACTGATCAAAGCCATAGGAACAATTATCTGTCGAATTTAATTCTATATCAGATATTATCTTATTTCTCTTATATTCCTTTTACATCCCTTTTACATCTATTTTATAGTATTCCATATTTGAGTCGTATATAAGCCGTATATAAGCCTTATCTATAATGATATGAGATATGTACGGCTTTGATACGACTCAAATATGGCTTAAATATGGAATACGATAAAATAGATGTAAAATAGATCTTGAAGAGGTATAAAACAAATGCATTTAATCAGAGTTACTAAAGAGCAAAAACAAAGGAATAATTTCATTTTGGAATCAAAAAGGAGAATATATTTGAACATTCAAAACAAAATCCTTATTTTTGTACGAATTTTAAACAAAAATCTAAACGTTTATTCACTTGATATTGTAATGAAACCATCAGAATGTACCAGTAAGGAGGAAATACGTGACCAAATCGACCGTATTGACCATGAAATCATCACCCTGTTCGGATTGCGTTTTCAATATGTAAGTGAAATTGTAAAGTTCAAATCCGATACGGAAAGCGTCGTAGCGCAGCACCGGAAAGACCATGTGATTAAAGTCCGGGGTGAATGGGCAGAAAAGCATGGACTCGACAAAGATACGTTTGAACAGATTTACAGGTTTCTGGTAGACCATAATATTGGGAAAGAATTGGAAATGCTGGAGAAAAGGGAGTAGTCCCTATGTTTGTAATATAAAATAGTGTGCAGTTAAAATTGCATAAGTCATAAGAGTATTATATTTTTGAGAAACTAAACTTAAAACATAAAACTCAGAGACTTATGCAAACACAAAGAAAA
>Ga0209123_1000139_pt1 | contig 112553 bp, 96 predicted proteins | sample BarGraIncu00431A_FD_184500 | JGI IMG/M metagenome (GOLD analysis project Ga0209123, IMG submission 184500) | Arctic peat soil microbial communities from Barrow, Alaska, USA - Barrow Graham LP Incubations 004-31A (SPAdes) (version 2) | ecosystem: Environmental > Terrestrial > Soil > Wetlands >... | reverse complement strand
TTGGTGGTCCGTGATTCTCTTGCCGGGCATGCCGTTCACCTTCGATATGTGTGCGAAGGTTCAACGGTAGCCCCGCCTCCCGGACCCGCCCGGTGTAGGCATCTAACCGGCCAACATAGTTGTCGTTAACCGGCCACGGTAATTGTCGTCAACCACAGCCTTAATTTTGACCGTGACGAGATATTCGGTATTTACAACCGGCGTCTTGAGCTGATTGCCATGGCGCATCTGGCGTTCTCCGCCGATAGCAGTCTGGCTGCGTGCGCCGAATTTGGTGTGTCAGTTTTGCAGTCGGCCCGCGGGTGCGGCTATGGCGCTCGCCTGTTTGATCGGGCCGCCATGCACGCCCGCAATGACGGCGTAAGCCGGATGTTCATTCACGCCTTGAGCGAGAACAGTGCCATGCTCAAAATTGCCCGCAATGCCGGCGCCACGGTCGAGCGGGATGGCTCTGAATCCGAGGCCCATTTGCTTCTGCTCCCCGCCACGCTTGACACGCGTTTGACTGAGCTGCTTCATGAGCAGTTGGCCCAGACCGACTACCGCATCAAGGTGCAGGTCAAACAGTTCTGGGACGTTCTTGCCGGGGTGCAGGCGCTTCGTCGGGGTGTGCCGGACGCCCCGCGAATCACCCCGAAGTGACGCGGAATCGGGGCCCGACACAAGGGGGTCACGCTAATCCGCTATCCTAGAGGCTCAACAACAACCGCATGTCCTGCTACTCTGGCTGTGTCAGACCCCCATTTTTCGAAGCTTCCTGACAGGGAAGACAAGCGCACTTTCCTGCAAAAACTGGCCGAGTTCATCCACCCGGGGCCGGACTCCACGGACGAGTTGATCGAAACGCTGGCGGAGGCTGAAGAAAACCACATCATCGGTGCCGAATCGCGCGCGATGCTCGAAGGCGTGATCCGCATGGCGGACATGACGGCTGGTGATGTGATGGTGCCCGCCACCCAGATGGACATCATCAATATCGGTGAACCTTACGATGCGCTGTTGCATGGGGTGATTGACACGGCGCACTCGCGTTTTCCGGTGTACGAGGTCGAGCGCGAGAACATCATTGGCATCCTGATGGCCAAGGACTTGCTCAAACTCCAGCGTGCGCCCGAACTCAATATCCGGGCCCTGTTGCGCCCGGCGGTTTTTGTACCTGAAAGCAAGGGGCTCAACGATTTGTTGCGTGAGTTCCAGGGCAATCACAACCATCAGGCCATCGTGATCGACGAATTTGGCCGGGTCGCGGGTCTCATCACGATTGAGGATGTGCTGGAGCAAATCGTGGGCGAGATCGAAGATGAATTCGATATTGCCGAGGACGAGGGCGATATTTTTGGCTTGGCGGACCGCACCTACCGCGTCAGCGGCGACACCACCATTGAGCGCGTCGATGACGCCTTTGGCGTCAAGTTGACCAGTACCGATCCGGAGGACGAGTTCGACACCATCGGCGGTTTGATTGCGCATGAGATGGGGCACGTTCCCAAGCGCGGCGAGCATCACACTTTGGCGGGGCTGAATTTTGTGGTGCTGCACACCAAAGGCGGTGCCGTGAAATGGTTCAAGGTGTCACCGGCGGCTGATGAAGCTGCTTAGGGCTGCAATGCGGTGGCCCGCCATGTCAGCGTCGCTGCCACAAAATTTCACCGTGCTGCGAATGGCGATTGCCTTGATCGCCGGCGCAACCCATGCGGCCAGCCTGGCCTGGCCATGGTCCCTTCAGAACTCCGCTTTTTTGCTGCTTGGCTTGCGCCAGGGTCAGCCCGTCTGGTGGCTCCAGCTGCTGGCTTTGGGGCTGCTGGCGTGGCTGCTGGAGGTCTGCCAGCGTAAAGGTAAGGGTAGCTGGCGGCTTGCCGTGTGGTGTGGCTGGTTATTCGGCACGGCTTGGTTGGCCGCTACCTTTGGGTGGACCTTCGTGGCGATGCACACCTATGGCGGTTTGCCGAGCCTCCTGGCGGCGTTGGCGGTCCTTGCCCTGGCCGGGCTGTTGGCCTTGTTCTATGCCGCCGCTTGTGGGTTATTTGTGGTTCTAGCCCCCGTCAACAGGGCGTGGGCAGCTATTGTTTTTGCAGCACTCTGGTTGTTGGCCGAATTGGCGCGCGGCCTCTGGTTGACCGGTTTTGGCTGGGGTGCCGCTGGCTACGCGCACGTGGACGGGCCGCTGGCGGGCTTCGCTCCCTGGCTGGGTGTGTATGGGCTGTCTGCGATCACGGCGTGGCTGGCCATGACTCTGGCGCAGGTGGTTCAGGTCGGGCGTGGCCGATCCTGGCGCCAGCGGGCGGGCGGCCTGACTGCCGTGTTCGTGCTGCTGGCCGTGCCTTTCGTGTACCGGATGGGCGCGCCGGAGTTGTCGCAGTCAAGCGGACGCTTGGGGCTGACGCTGTTGCAGGGCAATATTCCGCAGGACGAGAAATTTGAGACCGGCACCGGTGTGCCGTTGGCCTTGCAGTGGTATGCCGAGCAACTGCAAAACAGCCGCACCGCGCTGGTGATTGCACCGGAGACGGCCATTCCGGTGTTGCCGCAACAGCTGCCGCCCGCCTATTGGGCGGCGCTGCAACAACGTTTTGCCAGCGGTCAGCAGGCTGCACTGATCGGCACGCCCTTGGGCAACTACCAGCAGGGTTACACCAATTCGGTCGTGGGACTGAAGCCCGGTCAAGCGCAGCCCTGGCGCTACGACAAACACCATCTGGTGCCGTTTGGCGAGTTCATCCCGCCATTTTTCAAATGGTTCACCGCGATGATGAACATCCCACTGGGGGACTTCAACCGCGGCGCCCTCTGGCAGGCGCCGTTTGAATGGCAGGGGCAACGACTGGCGCCCAATATCTGCTACGAGGATCTGTTTGGCGAAGAACTGGCCCCGTACTTCTCTGACCCGGCGCAAGCGCCCACCATCTTCGTCAACATCAGCAACCTGGCGTGGTTCGGCCACAGCCTGGCGATGGACCAGCACCTGCAGATTGCGCGCATGCGGGCACTGGAGTTCGCGCGCCCCTTTGTGCTGGCCACCAACACCGGGGCGACCGCGATTGTGGACCACCACGGCCGTGTCGTCACCGCCATTCCCCGCGATACCCGGGCGGTGCTGGTGGGCGAAGTGGAGGGCCGAACCGGTGTGACACCTTATGCCGGGTGGGTGGCGCGTTTTGGGCTGTGGCCGCTTTGGCTGGGCGCCTTGGGCCTTGTCTTGCTGGCGATGCGCAGCCACTTGCGAAAACGCTAGTCGGTCGCGCTTGCGCTGGACTACGCTGGCCGCCCTGAAGCCCCGTAAAATCAGCGTTTTACACACGAACGTCGTGGTGGTGTCCCAACTTCAGGGCGCCGCCCGTCGGAGCCCCCCAAGACATGTTGACCTTTCAGCAAATCATTTTGAAACTGCAGTCCTACTGGGATGCCCAGGGCTGCGCCTTGTTGCAGCCCTATGACATGGAAGTCGGCGCCGGTACCTCGCACACGGCCACATTTTTGCGCGCGCTCGGGCCTGAGCCGTGGAAGGCCGCCTACGTGCAGCCCAGCCGCCGTCCGAAAGACGGCCGCTATGGCGAAAACCCGAATCGCCTGCAGCACTACTACCAGTACCAGGTCGTCTTGAAGCCGGCCCCCGCCAATATCCTGGAGCTTTACCTCGGCTCGCTCACCGCCTTGGGCTTCGACCTCAAGAAAAACGACATACGCTTTGTCGAAGACGACTGGGAAAATCCGACGCTCGGCGCCTGGGGTCTGGGCTGGGAGGTGTGGCTCAACGGCATGGAAGTCACCCAGTTCACCTACTTTCAGCAGGTCGGTGGCATTGACTGCAAGCCAGTGACGGGCGAGATCACCTACGGCCTGGAGCGCCTGGCCATGTATTTGCAGGGCGTGGACAACGTCTACAACTTGAAGTGGACCGACAGCATGAGCTATGGCGACGTCTACCTGCAAAACGAAAAAGAACAGTCGGCTTACAACTTCGAGCACAGCGACGTCGACTTCCTGTTCACTGCCTTCACGGCGCATGAAAAGCAGGCCAAGTACCTGATTGAGCAGAAACTCGCACTGCCCGCCTACGAACAAGTTTTGAAATGCGCGCACAGCTTCAACCTGCTGGACGCGCGCGGTGCCATCAGCGTGACCGAGCGCGCCGCATACATGGGCCGCATCCGCAATCTGGCACGCGCCGTGGCGCAAAGCTATTTTGAGAGCCGCGAGCGCCTGGGCTTCCCGATGGCCCCGCGCGAGTGGGTGGAACAGATGGTGAAGAAGGCGTCATGAAACATGGCGGGACAGACCGGCGCAAAGCGCCGCTCTGTCCTCAACTGATTAAAAACTATGACTACTCAAAATCTTCTCGTTGAATTGTTTGTCGAAGAGCTGCCGCCCAAAGCGCTCAAAAAACTCGGCGACGCGTTTGCTACCCAGCTGGCCGACCAGCTGCGCGGCCAAGGGCTGGCCAGCGCCGAATCGGTGGTGACGGCGTATGCCTCGCCGCGCCGTCTCGCCGCCCACGTTACCCATGTCTGGCTCAAGGCGGCCGACAAGGCGGTGCAGCAAAAGCTCATGCCCGTGTCGGTGGGGCTTGATGCCGCCGGCAAAGCCACGCCCGCGCTGCTCAAGAAACTGCAGGCGCTGGGCGCCGATGTGTCCGACCCGGCTGCAGTGGTGGCCGCGCTCAGAAAAGCACCGGACGGCAAGGCCGAAGCCCTGTTCTACGACAGCCTGGCCACGGGCGCTACGCTCGACACCGGCCTGCAAAAGGCGCTGGAAGAGGCGATTGCCAAGCTGCCGATTCCCAAGGTCATGAGCTACCAGCTCGAGACCGATTGCGAACTGCCCGGCTGGAGTAGCGTGCACTTTGTGCGCCCGGCGCATGGTCTGGTGGCGCTGCACGGCAGCACCGTGGTGCCCGTCAAGCTGCTGGGTCTTGCGGCGGGCAACAGCACGCAAGGCCACCGCTTTGAAGCCGCCGTGTCACCGGTGGTGATTGCGGATGCCGACAGCTACGCCGCTACGCTGGCCAAAGATGGCGCGGTGATCGCGAGCTTTGACGAGCGCCGCGCCGAGATCGTGCGCCAGCTTGGCCGCGCTGCCGCCAAGGTTGGCGGTGGTGCCAAAGCCATCGAAGATGAGGCCTTGCTGGATGAAGTGACCGGTTTGGTCGAGCGCCCGAATGTGCTGGTCTGCGAGTTCGAGCCGCAGTTCCTCGACGTGCCGCAGGAATGCCTGATCCTCACGATGAAGGCCAACCAGAAATACTTTCCGCTGCTGGATGCCCAAGGCAAGTTGACCAACAAGTTCCTGGTGGTCAGCAACATCAGCCCGGCCGACGCCAGTGCGGTGATCGGCGGCAACGAGCGCGTCGTGCGGCCGCGTTTGGCCGATGCCAAGTTTTTCTTTGACCAGGACCGCAAGAAAACGCTGGCATCACGGGTTCCTGCTTTGAAGAATGTGGTCTATCACCATCAGTTGGGTTCGCAGGGTGACCGCGTGGGGCGGGTGTGCGCGATTGCCAATGCTATTGGCCAGCAACTCGGCGGTGCCGAGCTGGCCATGTCGGTTAATACGGCCGCACAGTTGGCCAAGACCGACCTGCTGACCGACATGGTGGGCGAATTCCCAGAGCTGCAAGGCATCATGGGCGGTTACTACGCGCGCCATGACGGTCTGAGCGACGACATTGCTTTCGCGATTGAAGACCATTACAAGCCGCGTTTTGCGGGTGACGAGTTGCCGCGCAACGATGTTGGCGTCGTCGTCGCCCTGGCCGACAAGCTCGAAACGCTGGTCGGCATGTTCGGCATCGGCAACATCCCCACCGGCGACAAGGACCCGTTTGCCTTGCGCCGCCATGCGCTGGGCGTGATCCGGATGCTGGTCGAGAAAGATTTGCCGCTGGATCTGAGCTGGTTATTGCATAACGTGGGCGACCCCTTCGGGACCCTGATTGCGTCCGACCGTGCCAAGTTGGTGGACGATCTTCAAAACTTCATCTATGACCGCCTCGCCGGTTCCCTGCGCGAGCAGGGCTACAGCGCGCAGGAAGTGGAGGCCGTGCTGGCCTTGCGCCCGCAACGCTTGGGCGACGTGCCCAAGCGCCTCGCCGCCGTGCGCGCCTTCGCCGCCCTGCCCGAAGCCGCCGCCCTGGCTGCCGCCAACAAGCGCATCAGCAACATCCTCAAAAAGGCGCAGGACGTCGACGCCCATGTCAGCGCCGTGCTGCTCAAGGAGCCGGCCGAAATAGCCCTGTACGCAGCAATGAAAGACGTGGCGCCCAAGGCCAATGCCCAATTCGAAGCCGGTGACTACACCGCTTCGCTGCAGACGCTGGCCGCCTTGCGCGCCCCGGTGGATGCCTTCTTCGATGGCGTCATGGTCAATGCCGAGGAACTGGACCTGCGCCTGAACCGTCAGGGCCTGCTGAAAAGTCTGCACGATGCGATGAACCGGGTGGCCGACCTGTCCAAGCTTGCAACGTGAGCCCCCACGCTCGGCACTGCGTGTCCTCCCTGCCCCCCGAGGGGGTTGATCCGCCTTGGGGCGGCCCGGCGGCGGGTCGTCTTTCACTTCGAAGGCTCTCATGAAACTTGTCATTCTCGACCGCGACGGCACCATCAACGAAGACAGTGCCGACTATGTCAAAACGCCGGAAGAATGGACGCCCTTGCCCGGCGCGCTGGAGGCGATAGCCCGGCTCAACCATGCCGGCTGGCATGTGGTGATCGCCTCCAACCAGTCTGGCTTGGGGCGCGGCCTGTTTGATGTGTCCACGCTCAACGCCATGCACGCCAAGATGCACAGCATGCTGGCCGCCGTGGGCGGACGGGTGGATGCCGTGTTTTATTGTCCGCATGCGCCCGATGCGGGCTGTCGCTGCCGCAAGCCGGAGCCCGGCCTGTTCGAACAGATTGGTGAGCGCTACGGACTGGATCTGCACGATGTGCCGCTGGTGGGTGACTCGGCGCGCGATGTGCTGGCCGCTGTGACCGCCGGCTGCGAGCCGCATCTGGTGCTGACCGGCAAGGGCGCGGCCTACCGCGGGCGCAGCTTGCCCGATACTTTTCCCAAAGAGACGCGGGTGCACGCCGATCTGGCGGCGTTTGCCGATTTCCTGCTGGCGCGGGAAGCCGAGACCACTTAAGTCGCTTTTGCTATAAAAATAGTAGCTGCATATGCAGTGTCAACGGGGGCTGGAAGCCTAATTAACCTTAAATGTCATTGATTCGATCGATCTTGCACATGGCCTGGATGCTGCTCACGGTCATCCCGTGGGCCCTCGCGCTGTTGTTGCTTTCCCTGTGGATTGACCGCACGCCGCTGTGGTGGTTTGCCGTCAACTGGTTTCGGCTGGTCATTTGGGGCACCCGTGTGATTCTCGGCGTTCAGGTCCGGGTCAGCGGCCTGGAAAACTTGCCCGTTGGCGCGACCAGTCCGGCGATTTTGCTGTCGAAACACCAGTCCACGCTGGAGACGCTGCTGCTGCCGACCCTGATGCCGCACCCGCTGGCTTTTGTCTTCAAGCGCGAGCTCTTGCGCATTCCGTTCTTTGGCTGGTCGATGGCGCGGCTGGACATGATCCATATCGACCGCGAATCGCGGGCCGCGGCCATGAAGCATGTGATTGAACAAGGCAAGGCGCGGCTGGCCCAAGGCACGTGGATCATCATGTTCCCCGAGGGCACCCGCATCCCGCGCGGGGAAAAAGGCACCTACCAGACGGCCGGCACCCGGCTGGCGGTGGAGAGTGGCGCCCCGGTGATTCCGATTGCGGTGTCGTCGGCCAAATGCTGGCCGCGCCAGGGCTTCATCAAGCATCCCGGAGTGGTGGCGGTGTCGATTGGCAAACCGATTCCCAGCATCGGCCGCGAGCCCAAAGAGCTGATGCGCGAGGTCGAGGCCTGGATTGAAGCCGAGATGCGCCGGATTGACCCCGAGGCTTACCGCTGAGCTGGGCACCATGCATCCGTTGTTGCGCTTCACACTCGATCTTTTTGAGCCAAATAAGCCTCTAGCCCCCGTGAATAGTGCGCAGCCAGCTATTGAGTTGATAGCAGTTGAAGCGCGCCAGCCGGCGGCCCGCTTGGCCGGGTTGATGGCCCCCGCCACGTTCCGCCACCCCCGTGCCAATCGTGAAACGCGTTTGTGCGACGCTGTGGTGGCGTTTGAATTCAAACGCGGCAAGCGGCGCACCATTGGTTTTTCGGTGGGGCCGGAGGGTCTGGTGGTGAGCGCGCCCAAGTGGGTGCCGCTGCATGAAGTGGACGCCGCCCTGCAGGAAAAATCGCTCTGGATCATCCGCAAGCTGGGCGAGACGCGAGAGCGTCACGCGCGTCTGCTGGCCAACCGCATCGAGTGGCGCGACGGCACCCGCATTCCTTTTCTGGGCGAGTCGCTGACGGTGGTGCTGGATCCGCGGCAGGTCCTGGGCGCCGCCGGGGCAAAACGCCGGCCCCTTGCTGCCGGACAAAACGCAACCCTGGCCGATTCGCCAGTCCTGACGCTGCAACTTGACCTGCCGCTGGCGGCCACGCCGGAGCAAATTCGTGACGCCGTGCAGGTCTGGCTGATGCAGCAGGCCAAGCGCATTTTCATCGAGCGGCTCGATCACTTTGCGCCGCAGTTGCAGGTGCAGTGGCGCAAGCTGTCGCTCAGCAACGCCGGCACGCGCTGGGGCAGTGCCCGCATTGACGGCGCCATTCGCCTCAACTGGCGCCTGATTCATTTCCGGCAACCCGTCATTGACTATGTGGTGGCGCACGAGCTCAGCCACCTGCGGGTGATGGACCACAGCCCGCGGTTCTGGGACACGGTGCGCTCGGTGGTACCTGACTACGCCGCACTGCGCGGGCAACTCAAGGACGAAGCGGCTCCATGCTGGGCCTAGCCGGGCCCCTATTTGATGTCTGCTATGCGAAAACGCAAGGAATGTCACGGGTGGAATCGGATAATTTGGCCGAAGAGTAATTTTTTGGAGGACAGGAAATGCGCTACGGACTTATTGTGCTTTGGATTCTGTTTGGGGCGGTGACTTCGGCCACGGCGCAGGTGAGTATCGGGATCGGGCTTCCCGGCATGAGCATCGGGATCAACCAGCCCATGTTTCCGGAGCTCGTCCGGGTGCCGGGCTACCCGGTCTACTACGCGCCGCGACTGAATTCAAACTTTTTCTTCTACGATGGCATGTACTGGGTCTACCAGGGCGACAACTGGTACGCGAGTTCCTGGTACAACGGGCCGTGGGGGCTGGTGGGCCCGGAGTTTGTGCCGCTGTTCGTTCTGCGAATCCCGGTGCGCTACTACCGGGTTCCGCCTGCGTACTTTTATGGCTGGCGGCCGGATGCGCCGCCGCGCTGGGGCGAGCACTGGGGCAATGACTGGGCGCAACAGCGAAGCGGATGGGATCGCTGGAACCGCAATGCTGCGCCAGCGCCGGCCCCGCTGCCGCTCTACCAGCGGCAGTATTCCGGGAATCGGTATCCCCAGGTGGAGCAGCAGCACACGATTCAAAGCCAAAATTACCGTTATCAGCCGCGTGACGCTGTAGTGCGGCAGCACTATCAGGAGCAGGCCGTGCAAAAAGCGCCCGCGCCGCCTCTGCGGGGACCGCAGGGCGGGCCGCAGGAGAGAAGTCCCCGGCCGCAGGATCTCCCGCGTTCTAATCCGCCACCGCCACTCAAGCAGGCCGGTCCCGCCGTGCAGCGCCTGCAGCTGCCGCAACAGGCGGGTCAAGAGGTTGTGCGACCCGCCCCAACCCAAGGGCCTGCCCGACATCCGGGCGTTCAGGACCAGAAGCAGCCGCCACAGCAAGGGCCGGAAAAAGACCGCGAGGACCGAGGGCCGGACCGCAATCGCTAATGCGGCCAGCCATGCCTTGAACCGAAATGGACGATGGGGAAAAGTTCAACGCTTTGACTCATCTCGTCGGAGCCGTGCTGGCGCTCGTTGGCGCTGTCGTGCTCATCGTGCTGGCAGCGCTGAACGGGGACCCGTGGAAGGCGGCGAGCGTCTCGATCTACGGCGTGACGCTGGTGTTGCTTTACAGCTTCTCCGCGCTCTATCACAGTCTGCACGGGCGCGCCAAGAACCTTCTGCGCAAGCTTGACCACCACAGTATCTATCTGCTCATCGCCGGCAGTTACACCCCGTTCTGCCTGGTGACGTTGCGCGGCCCCTGGGGCTGGTCGCTGCTCGGGGTGGTATGGGGGCTGGCAGTCCTCGGCAGCCTGCTGGAGTTGCGGCCGCAGAGCGGCGCGCGAATACTGTCCGTGGTGATCTACGTCGTGATGGGCTGGGTGGCTCTGGCTGCGCTGGTTCCGCTGCTGCAGGCGCTGGGGCCGGCCGGTTTTGCCTGGGTCGTGGCCGGCGGACTGTTCTATACGGTCGGCATCGTCTTCTATGTGCTCGACACCCGCCTCATCCATGCGCACGGCATCTGGCACCTGTTCGTGATCGCCGGCAGTGCCACCCATTACGTTGCGATCCTGCATTATGTGCTGTAAGCCGAGCTGGGGCTGCCCGAGCCTGCTGCGCCTGGTGCTATTAATTAAATAGCAAATGCTTCACGCCGACGCCGACTTTACTGCCGATTTTCCGTGCTTCTCTGATCTGAGCAGCTTCCTGGCGCTGGCTGATGCGCCGGGTGTCGGCATGGCATTGAGTTCGACTTCAAGACGTTGGCAAAGCGTGCGCAGGACTTTGACGCGCGCATGATTTTTGTCGTTGGCCTCAACCAGGGTCCAGGGTGCATGGCCGGTGCTGGTGCGCTCCACCATGTCGCAGATCGCCTGTTGGTAGGCGCTCCATTTCTCGCGGTTGCGCCAGTCTTCCTGGGTTATTTTGAAACGTTTGAATTCAATATTCTCCCGCTCCTTGAAGCGCCTGAGTTGCTCCTCCTGGCTGATTTGCAGCCAGAATTTCACCACGATGACCCCGGCATCATTCATTTCATGCTCGAAGTCATTGATCTCGCTGTAGGCCCGCAACCAATCGTTTTCAGCGCAAAAACCTTCAACCCGCTCCACCAGCACCCGTCCATACCAGGTCCGGTCAAAGATGGCCACATGCCCGCGGCGTGGCAAATGGCGCCAGAATCGCCAGAGGTGGGGTTGTGCCCGCTCTTCCTCTGTGGGCGCTGCCACCGGCGTCACCTGGTATTGGCGGGCATCCAGCGCTGCGCCGATGCGCCGAATGGCGCCGCCCTTGCCGGCGGCGTCCGCCCCCTCAAAGGCGCAGACCAGCGAGCGGCCCTTGAAGCGCTCATCCCGCACCAACTCAGACAGACGACCCTGCCATTTTGCCAGTGCGTTCTTATAGGACTTGTCCGTCAGTTTGAGCTTGAGATCAAGTTCGGAGAGCATGTTGCGGCCGTCCGTGTCCACCCTCACAATGGGCGCCACCGGCGATTTCTGCTGGTCGGGAGAAGCCAGTTTTTTCTGCAACGCATCCAGCAATATCTGCCCGACCGTCAACGAGCGGTAGCGGTCATCCGTGCCTTCCACCACCACCCAAGGCGCCCAGGGCGTATTGGTCACGCGCAGGAAGTGACCCGCAACGTCTTGCAGCCGATCGTAGGTTTTGAGTCGATCCCAGTTCCACTTGGTCACGCGCCAGGCGGTGCGGGGGTTGCTTTCCAGCGCCTTGAGCCGCTTCTTTTGCCCCTCCTTGGTCAGGTGAAACCAGAACTTCAGGACCAGTGCGCCCTCATTGACCAGCATCGCCTCAAACCGGTTGATCTGGTCCGCCCGGGCATCGATTTCCTTCAAGGATATTTCACCCTGAACGCGCTGGCGAATCGGATCGGAATACCAGGAGCCGGCAAAAATGCCGACACGCCCTTTGGGTGGCAATGAGCGCCAGTAGCGCCACATGGCCGGGCGTTCGCGCGCCTCATCGGTCGGTGCGGCGAAAGCCAGTGTGGAAATAAACCGGGGGTCCATCCACTCGTAAAGCACATTGATGGTTTCACCCTTGCCGGCGCCATCCTGGCCACTGATCAGAACCACAACCGGGATTTTTCGGTTCTCATACAAATCGACCTGCGCGCCGAGCAGTGCAGCACGCAACGCAGGCACCGCCTCGCGGAAGGCTGCTTTGCCGATTTTGTGACCAATTTCTGCCGATTCAAACATCAGAGTCCTCCGTAGACAGTTTTATGCCGGGCGCGGGCGAATAGGTGCCAGCGGCGAATAGCCGCTTGGCCGTCGCCACCACCACAAAGGACTCCTGCGCACTGAGTTGTGGAAAATGTTCCTTCAAGGTCCGAAGCGCCAAGTGCGCATGGGTTTGCCCCGCCCAGTAGTTGGCCGGGTCAAAGAAGGGCCGCAAGGCTTCGCAGGCGGCGGGGAAGATGGCGCGCAGATCGTGCCGCGTACGTCGCTCGGTCGTGGCACGGGTGTCGGGCATCGAGTCTCCTCATGGGTAGATAAATCATCAGGCATCGCATGTTGGCGCAGCGTCAGTGCGGCAAGCGCCCAATGGCTCATTCTAGGGTAGCCATCACCACCATCCCACGGCCCGGGCCGTGCATTCTGAACCGGGACCGACCCAAGCCGGCTTCAGAATACGAAAAACGGTAATTGCGTAACCCGCCCACGGTAAGATGGAAGCTCTTTCTTATTTGTTCCACCAAGGACTCACATTTTGCGTACCGCTAAATTTAAAATCTGGATGCAGCTATTAGTCACCATTGGCGCGGCTCTGGTCGTCGTCTGGACCGGTGTGATCGTCTGGCAAGGCTATGTCTATCGTGAGGCCGCCCTTGAACAGGCGCGTGATTTTTCCCTCAGCATGCATAACGCCACCATGGCGGGCCTTACGGGGATGATGGTGACGGGCACCGTGGCACAGCGCAACGTGTTCCTCGACCAGGTCAAGCAGCTGGGCACCATTCGCGACGTGCGCGTCCTGCGTGGCGAAAACGTCAGCAAGCTCTTTGGACCCGGCAACTCCCTGGACGACGGCAATCCGGACGAAATCGAAAAACGGGTGCTGCAAACGGGCAAGGAAGTCATCCAGGTCGAATCCGACGGCAAGGGTGAATATCTGCGCGCCGTGCGCCCCACACTGGCGATGAAGAATTCCCTGGGCAAGGATTGCACGTCCTGCCACCAAGTGCCTGAAAAGACCGTGCTGGGCGCCGTCAGCATGAAAGTCTCGCTCGATCAGGTCAATGCGGGCCTCGCCGATCAGCGGCTGAAGTCGATTCTTGCCGCCTTCATCACCTGCATTCCGGTGCTGATGCTGATTTACCCTTTCATTCGCAAAGTCGTCACCCAGCCGCTGGAGTTCGGGGTGAAGGTGGCGCGTGGCATTGCCGCCGGCGATTTGACGCAGAAAATCACGGTGAGTTCAAACAACGAAATGGGCGAGCTGCAGCAGGCCTTGAAAGACATGAATGAAAGCCTGGTGCACATCGTCGGCCAGGTGCGCGTGGGTACCGATACCATATTCAGCGCCTCCAGTGAAATTGCCACTGGCAATCTGGATCTGTCAGAGCGGACTGAGTTGCAAGCCTGCTCATTGGAGAAAACCGCTTCTTCCATGCAGGAACTCACGTCCACCGTCAACCAAAATGCCGCCAATGCACGCCAGGCCAACCAGCTCGCCATGTCCGCATCGCAAGTCGCGGTCAAAGGCGGTGCCGTGGTCTCGCAAGTGGTGGACACCATGGAGTCCATCAATACGTCATCCAAAAAGATTGTCGATATTATTGGTGTGATCGATGGCATCGCATTCCAGACCAATATTCTGGCCTTGAATGCCGCAGTGGAAGCCGCTCGCGCGGGTGAACAAGGGCGCGGTTTTGCGGTCGTCGCCGCTGAAGTCCGCAGCCTAGCGCAACGCTCGGCCGCTGCGGCAAAAGAGATCAAAACCCTGATTGACGACTCGGTAGAAAAAGTCGGAACCGGAAGCGCACAGGTTCATCAGGCGGGCAAGACCATGACGGAGATCGTGGACAGTATCCGGCACGTTACCGACATCATGGGCTCCATTGCCGCAGCCAGTGCCGAACAGTCAGTCGGCATTGAGCGCGTCAACGATGCGATTACCGAGATGGACAATGTCACCCACCAAAATGCGGCACTGGTCGAAGAGGCCGCTGCGGCTGCACAGTCTTTGCAGGATCAGGCCGGTCATCTGGAACAAGTCGTCAGTGTCTTCAAGCTCGACGGGATGCACAGTGCGGGTCCCATGGCCAAAACGACCTTGGGTCAAGCGAAATTGCTCACCTGAAAGCGGTAGATGCCATCTTCGCCCCGCGTGCGCTGCAAACGGCCCTCAAACCAGAGCGCATGCAGGTGGGCAATTGACTCGCCCATGGCAAAGGTGGTCTGGTGCAGGTCCAGCGCACGCTTGAACAGCACCGGCAGCATGTCGGCTGCACTGCAGGGCCTGTCCGTGCAGGCTTGCATCACCTCGGCCAGACGGTCACGGTGGTGGTCATGCAACTGTTGAATGCGTTGGTACAGGCCGGTGAAAGGTTTGCCATGCGCGGGCAGGGTGAGCGTCCGGGCATCCAGTGTCCGGAATTTGTCAATCGAGTCCAGAAACTGCTTGAGTGGGTTTGACTCGGGTTCCTGGTCGTACACGCTGACGTTGGTGGAGATGCGCGGCAGCATCATGTCGCCACCAATCAGCACCCGGGTCCCTTCGCAATACAGCGAGATATGCTCCGGCGCATGGCCGTAGCCGCTGATGCACGTCCACAGCCGTCCGCCAATGGTGAGCACATCGCCATCCAGCATGCGCCGGTACTGGCGTGGCACCGAGGGCACTAGGGTCGGGAAATAGTTGGAGCGCCCTTTTATCTTTTCGATTGAGTCCGGGTCATTCAGGCCGTGGGAGGCGAAGAAAACCGCCGCCGCATCACCGCCGAAACCGGTCGGTCCTTCGGTGCCGATGCGCGCCATGCCGTAGTCGGTGGCGCTGATCCACAAGCGCACCTGCCAGCGTTCGCACAGCCAGTGGGCCAACCCGATGTGGTCGGGGTGCATGTGGGTCACGATCACACGCAGGATGGGCAGGTCTTCGAGCTCGCTGGCGAATACCTGTTCCCATTGGGCTTTGGCCTCGTCAACGCTGATGCAGCAGTCGACCACGCTCCAGCCCGGGCGACCATCGATCTCGTCGCGCAGCAGCCACAGGTTGATGTGATTCAGTGCAAACGGCAAAGCCATGCGTAGCCATTTCACGCCCGGCGCCACGGTCAGGGCTGCACCGGGGGCGGGCAGCGCGTCGCCTAGCGGGTAGTGCAGCTGTTTTTCGAGTTCGTCGGCGGGTCTGTTTGCGGGATGGCTCAAGGGGGCTCCTGATTTGCGACATAATTGACGTTTACGTAAACGTCAATCAAGCTCGGCATTGTAGGTGGGTGCGTCCTCTGGCGCAGTCACCTTTGTCCACCACAACCTATGGCTATCACCTACAGCATCAGCGATTTGGCTCGCGAGTTTGACCTGACCACACGGGCCATGCGCTTCTATGAAGATATGGGTCTGTTGCAGCCGGAGCGTTCCGGCCCGGGCGGGCGCACCCGGGTTTACAGCGGGCGTGACCGCACCCGCTTGAAGCTGACGCTGCGCGCCAAACGTCTGGGCTTGAGCCTGACCGAGGCGAAAGAAATCATTGATATGTACGACAGTCCGCGTGACACCGGGCCGCAGTTGCAGAAATTTCTGCTGGTACTTGCCAATCATCAAAAACAGCTCGAAGCCCAGATGACGGACCTGCAGGCCAATCTGGATGAACTGAAGGTGCACCAGCGCGAGGCGAAGGCCTTGCTGGCCAAAGGCCGCAGTAAAAAAAGTAAATAAAACCGATATTGATAACTTGTGGGACAGTCCGCAGCCACGCAGTGGCAAGTCCTGTTCTCAACTAATTAAGGAACCATCATGAACATGCCAGGACTCAACTTTCAACTGGGCGAAGACATTGACGCCCTGCGCGACGCCGTGCGCGAATTTGCACAGATCGAGATCGCGCCCCGCGCCGCCGCCATTGACAAGAACGACCAGTTTCCCATGGACTTGTGGCGCAAGATGGGTGACCTGGGCGTGCTGGGCATCACGGTGGGCGAAGAGTTCGGCGGCGCCAACATGGGCTACCTGGCCCACATGATTGCCATGGAGGAAATCTCGCGCGCTTCGGCCTCGGTCGGCCTCTCCTACGGCGCCCACAGCAATCTGTGCGTCAACCAGATCAAGCGCAACGGCAGCGACGAGCAGCGCAAAAAGTACCTGCCTAAACTGGTCTCCGGTGAGCATGTCGGGGCGCTGGCCATGAGCGAGCCCGGGGCCGGCAGCGACGTCCTCAGCATGAAGCTCAAAGCCGAAGACAAGGGCGGTTACTACCTGCTCAACGGCAGCAAGTTCTGGATCACCAACGGGCCGGACGCCGACACACTGGTGGTGTACGCCAAGAGCGAGCCGGAGTTGGGCGCGCGTGGCGTCACCGCCTTCCTGATCGAAAAAGGCATGAAGGGTTTTTCGATTGCACAAAAACTCGACAAACTTGGCATGCGCGGCTCGTCCACCGGTGAGCTGGTGTTCAACAACGTGGAAGTGCCGGTACAGAATATTCTGGGTGGCCTGAACCAGGGGGCCAAGGTGCTGATGAGCGGGCTCGATTACGAGCGCGCCGTGCTGACCGGCGGGCCGCTGGGCATCATGCAGTCGGTGATGGACAACGTGTTGCCCTATATCCACGACCGCAAGCAGTTCGGCCAGAGCATCGGTGAATTCCAGCTGATCCAGGGCAAGGTGGCCGACATGTATACCGTGTTGCAGGCCGGCCGCTCCTTTGCCTATACCGTGGCCAAAAATCTGGACCTGCTGGGGGTCGAACACGTGCGGCAGGTGCGCAAAGATTGCGCTTCCGTCATTCTGTGGTGTGCTGAAAAAGCCACCTGGATGGCGGGCGAAGGCGTACAGATTTTTGGCGGCAACGGCTACATCAACGAGTACCCGCTGGGTCGCCTGTGGCGCGATGCCAAGTTGTATGAAATTGGTGCCGGCACCAGCGAGATCCGCCGCATGCTGATTGGCCGCGAGCTGTTTGCCGAGACTTGCTGACCTGCTGAAACCTTGCGGGACAGACCGCAGTCACCCGAAATGGGCAAGCGCTGTCGCCAACTGTTTAAGATAGTCTCCATGACCACATCCCTTCAAGACCTCTTCACCCATAACCGTGCCTGGGCCGCGCAGATGGAGCGCGATCGCCCCGGTTTCTTTACCGGCCTGAAAAGTCAGCAGAACCCCAAATACATGTGGATCGGCTGCTCGGACAGTCGGGTGCCGGCCAACCAGATCACCGGGCTCGAGCCGGGCGAGGTGTTTGTGCACCGGAACGTGGCCAATGTGGTGGTGCATTCCGATCTGAACGCGCTGTCCACCATCCAGTTTGCGGTGGAGCGTCTGAAAGTGGAACACGTGATGGTGGTCGGTCACTACGGTTGCTCCGGTGTGCAGGCGGCTTTAGAGGGCGCGCGTATCGGGCTGGCGGACAACTGGCTGCGCCATATTCAGGATGTGCGGGACATGCATCGCACCTTGCTGGACGCGATTCCTGAACAGTTTCGGTACGACGCGCTGGTGGAGCTCAATGCGATTGAGCAGGTCATCAATGTGGCGCAAACCACAGTGCTGCAGGACGCCTGGAGTCGTGGCCAGAACGTCACCCTGCACGGCTGGGTGTATGGCGTGCACGACGGCCTGCTGCAGGATATGCACCTGACGGTGGCGGCCGCCGAAGGGATGGACTCCCTCTATCGGGCGGCCATTGCCGGTGTAGCGCACGCCAAACGTGCGTAAGCAGCTATAAAAACAGTAGCAATCTCTAAGAGTTAATCACACATGTTCCCAACCCGTCTTGATTCCACGCTCGCCTACGACATCGCCAAAGCCATGATGGATGGCTTCAACCGTCACTACCAGCTGTTTCGCACCGAGTCAGCCCGCGCCAAGCACCGGTTCGAGACGGCCGACTGGCATGGCCAGCAACGGGCCCAGCGCGAGCGTATCGAGTTTTACGACCTGCGGGTGCGCGAGTGCTCCAACCGGCTGGAGCGCGAATTCAAGGCCGGTGAGCAGCCGATGGACATCTGGCAACAGGTCAAGCTGCATTACATCGGCTTGCTGGTCAACCACCCCCAGCCGGAGCTGGCCGAAACCTTCTTCAATTCGGTCACCACCAAAATCCTGCACCGCAGCTATTTCCAGAACGACTTCATCTTTGTGCGTCCCGCCGTCAGCACCGAGTACATCGAAAACGATGAATCCGAAAAGCGTCCGACCTACCGTTCCTACTACCCCACGCGTGACACCATGTGCGAGGTGCTGGTGCGCATGTTGCAAGACTTTGACCTGCGTCTGGCATTCGACAACATGGCGCGCGATGCCGCCCTGGTGCAGGCCGCTATGGCCGAGCGGCTGGGCGATGCCAAGCTGCGCGCCAATTTCCAGATTCAGGTGCTGACCGGTCTGTTCTTTCGCAACAAGGGTGCCTACATCGTGGGCAAGCTGATCAACGGCTTCAACGAATTTCCGTTTGCGCTGCCGGTATTGCACAACCGGGCCGGCAAATTGGTGATCGACGCCGCGCTGTTTGGCGAGGATGACTTGCTGATGCTGTTCAGCTTTGCCCGCGCCTACTTCATGGTCGACATGGAAATTCCGTCGGCCTATGTGCAGTATCTGCGCAGCATGATGCCGCGCAAGCCGCGCAATGAAATCTACAACGCACTGGGGCTGGCCAAGCAGGGCAAGACGCTGTTCTACCGCGACTTCCTGCATCACCTGCGCCACTCCACCGACAAGTTCCGCATTGCACCCGGCATCAAGGGCATGGTGATGCTGGTGTTCGATCTGCCGTCTTTCCCCTATGTGTTCAAGGTCATCAAGGACTATTACCCGCCGCAAAAAGACACCACCCGCGAGCAGATCAAGGGCAAGTACCTGCTGGTCAAGCAGCACGACCGCGTCGGCCGCATGGCCGACACGCTGGAGTACAGCGAAGTGGGCTTCTCCCGCGACCGCTTTGACGAGGCGCTGATGGCCGAAATCGAGCAGTTCGCCCCCAGCCAGCTCGAGATCAATGACCGCGATGGCGATGGCCGCATCGAAGTCATCATCAAGCACTGCTACATCGAGCGGCGCATGATTCCGCTCAACATTTATTTGCAGGAGGCCTTTGACGCCGGCGGCGCCGAGCCGAACCCGCAAGGGGCGGCAGCCCGGGCGCATGAGCAGATCGAGCGGGGCGTCATCGAGTACGGCAACGCCATCAAGGATCTGGTCGCCGCCAATATCTTTCCCGGCGACATGCTGTGGAAGAACTTCGGCATCACGCGCCATGGCAAGGTGGTGTTTTACGACTACGACGAGATCGAATACATCACTGACTGCAACTTCCGCCGGGTGCCGACGCCGCGCAACGAAGAAGAGGAAATGTCAGGCGAAATCTGGTACAGCGTCGGCCCCAAAGACGTGTTCCCCGAGACTTTTGAGCCCTTCCTGCTCGGCAACCCGGCGGTGCGTGCCGTGTTCATGAAACACCATGCCGATTTGCTGGACGTGGCCTTTTGGCAAAGCCACAAGGAGCGCATCCAGCAAGGGTATGTGTATGACGTGTTCCCCTACGAACAGGACAAGCGCTTTCGCACCGGTCCGGCGGACGAAGCACTGTCGGCGTCGATCTGATTATGCTACTTATTTGATAGCGGCCAATGCAGGCCATACCTGCGCTAAACCTGATTTTCATTGAAAGGACTAAAAATGACTGATGCCATCGTGATCGTCGGCGCCGCCCGTACCCCCATGGGGAGTTTTCAGGGCGATTTTTCTTCGCTGGCTGCCCATGACCTGGGCGGTGCTGCCATCAAGGCCGCCGTGCAGCGCGCCGGCGTGGCCGGCGACCTGGTGAATGAAGTGCTGTTCGGCAACTGTCTGATGGCTGGCCAGGGTCAGGCACCAGCCCGCCAGGCCGCGTTCAAGGGCGGCTTGCCCATCAGCGCGGGCGCGGTGACGCTGTCCAAAATGTGCGGCTCGGCCATGCGCGCGGCCATGTTCGGCCACGACATGCTGCTGGCGGGCAGCGCTGAAGTTATCGTGGCGGGTGGCATGGAAAGCATGACGAACGCGCCTTACCTGCTGAAAAAAGCCCGTGGTGGCTACCGCATTGGCCACGACCAGATGTTTGACCACATGATGCTCGACGGCCTGGAAGACGCCTACGAGGCCGGTCGCTCCATGGGCACCTTTGGCGAAGACTGCGCTGCCAAGTACGGCTTCACCCGTGAGCAGCAGGACCAGTTCGCCATCACCAGCGTGCAGCGGGCGCAGGCCGCGACCCAATCCGGCGCGTTTGCCGCAGAAATAACCCCGGTGACAGTCAAGGGCCGCGCCGGCGAGACCGTGATCTCGATCGACGAAGGCCCCGGCAAAGTCAAACTCGAAAAAATACCCACCCTCAAACCGGCCTTCAAAAAAGACGGCACCATCACCGCCGCCAGCAGCTCCAGCATCAGCGACGGCGCCGCCGCGCTGGTGATGATGCGGGCCTCGACCGCCGCCAGGCTCGGGCTCAAGCCGCTGGCCCGCATCGTCAGCCATGCCGTGCACGCGCAGGAGCCCAACTGGTTCGCCACCGCCCCGATCGGCGCGACCAACAAGGTGCTGGCCCGGGCCGGCTGGAGCGTGAAAGACGTGGACCTGTGGGAAGTCAACGAAGCCTTTGCCGTGGTGCCGATGGCGCTGATGCACGACCTGGGGCTGAGCCACGACATCGTCAACGTCAATGGTGGCGCCTGCGCGCTGGGCCACCCGATCGGCTGCAGCGGCGCCCGCATCATGGTCACCCTGATGTATGCCCTGCAGGCACGCGGCCTGAAAAAAGGCGTCGCCACGCTGTGCATTGGCGGCGGCGAAGGCACCGCCGTGGCACTTGAAATGCTATAAATTAAATAGCTTCTTGTGCAGTATGGACGGGGGCTAGAGCCCGATTTGTTATAAATTTTGCACGGATGCCCTCGGGCCTGCCCCATGTTACTGACCCAAGACCAGGAAATGATCCGCGACGCGGTGCGCGACTTTGCCCAACAAGAGCTGTGGCCGCACGCCGCCCGCTGGGACAAGGAACATACCTTCCCCAAAGAAGCGCACAAGGGCTTGGCGGCCTTGGGTGCCTACGGCATTTGCGTGCCGGAAGAATTTGGCGGCGCCAATATGGACTACCTGACGGTGGCGCTGGTGCTGGAAGAAATCGCCGCCGGTGACGGTGGCACCAGCACCGCGATCTCCGTCACCAACTGCCCGGTCAACGCCATCCTGATGCGCTACGGCAACGCCGCGCAGAAGAAGCAGTGGCTGACGCCCTTGGCGCAAGGCCAGATGCTGGGCGCGTTCTGTCTGACCGAGCCGCATGTCGGCTCCGACGCGTCATCCCTGCGCACCACGGCGCTGAAGGACGGTGATGGCTACGTCATCAACGGCGTCAAGCAGTTCATCACCAGCGGCAAGAACGGCGACGTCGCCATCGTCATTGCTGTCACCGACAAGGGCGCGGGCAAAAAAGGCATGAGCGCCTTCCTGGTGCCGACCAGCGCGCCCGGTTACGTGGTGGCGCGGCTCGAAGACAAGCTCGGCCAGCACAGCAGCGACACCGCGCAGATCAACTTCGACAACTGCCGTATTCCGGCCGAGAACCTGATCGGCCAGGAAGGCGAGGGCTACCGGATTGCCCTGGGTGCGCTGGAGGGCGGCCGCATCGGCATTGCCGCGCAAAGCGTGGGCATGGCGCGCAGCGCGTTCGAGGTGGCGCTGGCCTATGCCAAAGAGCGCGAAAGTTTTGGCACGGCCATCTTCAACCACCAGGCCGTCGGATTCCGGCTGGCGGAGTGCGCAACGCAGTTAGAGGCGGCACGCCAGCTCATCTGGCACGCCGCCGCCTTGCGCGACGCCGGCCGGCCGTGCCTGAAAGAAGCCGCCATGGCCAAGCTGTTCGCCAGCGAGATGGCCGAGAAAGTCTGCAGTGCCGCCATCCAGACCCTGGGCGGCTACGGCTATGTGAGCGACTTCCCCGTCGAGCGCATTTACCGCGACGTGCGGGTGTGCCAGATTTATGAAGGCACCTCCGACGTGCAGAAAATCATCATTCAGCGGGCACTGGCCTGAGGTCCTGCCACTGATGAAGACCGTCCTGAATGTTGTGTTCTTCGCGCTGCTCGCTGTAAGCCAGTGCGTGCAGGCGCAAACCGATGAGGTGGTGCGCCTCGTGAACCGGCTGCGCGCCCCGGGTGGTGCCTGCTCCGCGAACGCGCCAGCGCTCGTGGCACAAGGCGCGCTCGATGCCATTGCCGCCCGCTTGGCACGCGGCGCAACGCTCGATGGTGCGGTCAAATCCGTGGGTTACCGCCTGACCGCGGTGCATGTCATCAGCGTCACCGGTGCGGGGCTGCACGCCCGGCTCGAAGCCCTGCTGGCAGGAAATTATTGCACCCAGATCGGCCTGCCGACGCTCACCGATGTTGGCGTGTACGACGGTGGCGATCAGCTCTGGATCGTGCTCGCCGCATCGTTCGCGCCCAAGGTGGCCATGACGCGCCAGCAAATCGCCGCGCGCATGCTCGCGCTCGTCAACCAGGCGCGAGCCAAACCACGCAGCTGTGGTGACAAGCCGTTTGACGCGGCGCGGGCGGTCAGATGGGATGAGTCCCTGGAGATCGCTGCGTCACTGCACGCCGCCGACATGGCGGCGAACAACTACTTCAGCCACACCGGACGCGACGGATCGACGTCTGGGCAGCGGGTCACGCGGGCGGGATACCGCTACCGGATGACCGGTGAGAACATCGCCGCCGGCCAACTGTCGCCCGAAGAGGCGGTCGCGGGCTGGCTCAAGAGCCCGACACATTGTGCCAACCTGATGAACGGCATGTACACCGAGATGGGCGCCGCAACCGCAGTCAACGCCACGAGCACGATGGGCGTCTACTGGGTTCAGCTCTTCGGCCTGCCGATGTAGTCACAACGAGTGCAAATAGAAAAACTTCATCACTCCCGACGGGATGGGAGTTTCCTGCCTTGCGCCTCAGCGCGTGACTGCGCCCAGGGGTGTTAATCTACTGCCCTTCGGTCATGCGCCACGTCTTTTTAAATAGCGCGCTTGACCCCCCCGATTAAAACCAAGCGCATTTGAGCGCTACAACACCAAGGAATATCAAACATGGGCGCGCAGTGGAAAGCAAAAGGCAAGGAACTGGCTGCAAATGCCAAAGGCAAGCTGTTTGGCCGTTTGGCCAAAGACATCATGATCGCGGCGCGCAGCGGGGCCGACCCCGCTTCGAACTCGCGCCTGCGGCTGGTCGTCGAGCAGGCACGCAAAGTCTCCATGCCAAAGGAGACCCTGGATCGAGCCATCAAGAAAGGGGCCGGTCTCACCGGCGAGGCGGTAAATTTTGAACACGTTATTTACGAAGGCTTTGCGCCGCACCGCGTGCCCGTCATGGTCGAATGCCTGACCGACAATGTGAACCGCACCGCACCTGAAATGCGCGTGCTGTTCCGCAAGGGGCAACTGGGCACCTCCGGCTCGGTGGCTTGGGATTTTGACCATGTGGGCATGATCGAAGCCGAGCCGGCAGCAAAGGGCTCCGACGCGGAACTGGCCGCAATCGAAGCGGGCGCACAGGACTTGGAGCCGGGCGATGAAGACGGCGTAACGATGTTCCTGACGGACCCCGCCGATCTCGACCTGGTGAGCCGCGCACTGCCAGCCCAAGGCTTCACGGTCTTGTCCGCCAAGTTGGGCTACAAGGCCAAGAACCCCGTCGACCCCACCAGTTTGAGCGCCGAGCATCTGGAAGAAGTAGAAGCCTTCCTGGCCGCCATTGATGCGAATGACGATGTCCAGAATGTGTTTGCGGGCTTGGCTGGCTGATCTGGGGCAAACAAGAGGTCACGAAAGGGACGTGCATGGCTCTTTTTTCGATTGAACACAGCAAGGCGGCGTACCGCATCGACTTCGCGCTGTATTGCGCCGCTGTGGCCGTGCTGGCGACGTTCCTGCTTGTGAATGGCCAGCGCGACCAGCGACTGGAGATTGTGGCCTCCGTACTGATTGGGTTGGGAGGCTGGACTGCCATCGAGTACGCGATGCACCGCTTCATACTGCACGGTTTGGAGCCGTTTCGCAGATGGCATGCGGAGCACCATGAGCGGCCAATGGCGCTGATCTATACACCCACGATCCTGAGCGCTGCGCTGATCGTCATGCTGGTCTTCCTGCCGGCCTTGGCGCTGAGCAATCTGTGGCGCGCCTGCGCTCTGACACTCGGCGTGTTGACCGGGTACCTGGCCTATTCGATTACGCACCATGCCTCCCACCATTGGCGCGCCGACAACGCATGGCTGAGGGGGCGCAAGCGCTGGCATGCACTGCACCACCACCACGGAGATCAGCACCGAGGGAAACTACTACGCCAAAGGGCGCAAGCGCTGGCATGCACTGCACCACCACCACGTCGGGCCGCCAGGTTGCTACGGCGTGACCACTGCATTTTGGGACCACGTGTTCGGTAGCACCCCGCGGTAGCCGTAACCGCCGACTGCAAGTGAAAACTGAATGGCCAGCCGCTTTGATGAGTTGGGCCGCGGCTTGGCTGTACGGCCTGAGCCCGGCGCAAAGCGAGCAAGTGTTTGCCGGCGTGAAGCCAAAGACATCGGATTGCTTTAAGCTCCACCAGACCCCCGCGCTTCACAACAAGTAATCAACAAGTTCTCTATCCATGGTTTCCGTTCATCGCATTTTTGACGGCCGGCGTCTGCTGGTCTTGCTCAGCATCCTGCTTTCGGTGGGCTTTTTTGCGACCACCCTGGGCAGCTACTTCGTGTCCAAAAACGTCATCCGGCAAGCCATCATCGGGCAGGAGCTGCCGCTGGCGTCGAGCAACATCTACGTTGAGCTGCAGAAAGATCTGGTGCAGCCGGTGGTGATCTCATCGACCATGGCGCACGACACCTTCCTGCGCGACTGGGTGCTCAAGGGTGAGCAAAATGTCGACGAATTGAACCGCTACCTGCAGGAAATCAAGACGCGTTACGGCGCCTTCAGCAGCTTTTTCGTCTCCGAGCGCAGTGCCAACTATTACACCGGCAGTGGCATCCTTAAAAAGGTGTCGCCGAAGGAGCCGCGCGATGCCTGGTACTACCGCGTGCGCGACCTGAAGGGTGACTACGAAATCAATGTGGACCCCGACCTGGCCAACAAGGACGCCATGACGATCTTCATCAATTACCGGGTGTTTGATTTTGCCGGGCAGTATCTGGGTGCCACCGGCATCGGCCTAACGCTGGATGCCATGCATCGGCGGATCAAGGATTACCAGCAACGCTACCAGCGCACGATTTATTTCGTCGACAGCAAGGGGCAGGCCGTGCTGTTTGGTCAAAACGCCAAGCAGGAGCCGTCTGATTTGCACACCCGGCCCGGCCTGCGCGACATCATTGATCGCATCCTGCTGGACAAGAACGGGGGCTACCAGTACGAGGCCCGTGGCGTCACCTACCTGCTCAACGTGCATTACATCCCGGAGCTCAACTGGTACCTGTTTGTCGAGAAAGATGAATCCGAGGCTTTGGTTGAAGTGCGCAAGGCGCTCTATATCAACCTCGCCATTTGCCTGGTCATCACGCTGCTGGTGGTGCTGCTGATGAACGTGTCGCTTTCGCGCTACCAGGGCCGCATCGAGGCGATGGCCGCCACCGACAAGCTCACCGGCCTGCTGAATCGCCAGGCCTACAGCATCCTCATGGACCGGCTGATGGCCGAGTATGTGCGCCAGCCGCGTCCGGTTTCGGTGCTGCTGCTGGACCTGGACCATTTCAAGCACGTCAACGACCAGCATGGTCATGCCGCGGGCGACCAGGCGCTGCGCCGTGTGGCGGCACAACTGCGACAAGGCTTGCGCAAATCCGACATCGCGGTGCGCTGGGGCGGCGAGGAGTTTCTGGTGGTGCTCAACAACTGCGCTATCGATGAGGCTCAGCAGATTGCTGAAAAAATCCGCCAGCGCATTGCGCAGGAGATCCTGGAAGCCGATGGCAGTCACATCGCGCTGACCGTGAGCGTCGGCGTGAGTCAGTTCAGTGGCAATGAGCCGTCCGAACAGGCCATCAGCCGTGCCGATGCGGGGCTTTACCTGGCCAAGCAGGGCGGACGTAATCGTGTCTGTGTGCTTGCATCGCCAACGCCCGCCATGTGATTCCCTATGCCCTGACGCAGTTAACCCAAGGAACACTTATGCCCATCACCAAAGGCTATCAACAACTCGTGAACGAGGCCATGGCCGAGGTCACCACCTATTCGGTGGCCGAGGTCCAGTCCCGTTTGAGCGATGCGCGCACGCAAATCGTAGACATTCGCGACATCCGGGAACTGGTCGACGGCACTGTGGTCGGCGCTTTTCATGCGCCGCGCGGCATGCTGGAGTTTTGGGTGGACCCGGCCTCGCCCTACCACAAGCCCCTGTTTGCCGATGAGTCCAAAGAGTTCATCCTGTTCTGCGGCGCCGGCTGGCGCAGCGCGCTGGCGGCCAAGGCCCTGCAGGACATGGGCATGACCAATGTGGCCCATATCGATGGCGGTTATGCCGAATGGGTGAAAGCAGGCGCCCCGACCGAGACGCTGGAAGATCAAAAGGCACGACGCCGCCTCAAGGGCTGATGATGTGAGGACATGCCCGAAGGCGTGATGGTTGCCACCGTCTGGGGCCGCTGCCTGTTTGGCAGGCAGCGCGCTGCAGCCCGCGCCAGCCATAGCTTTGCTGGGGTTGTTCTGGTGTTGCTACACAAAGTTGTCCACAGAAGTTGTGTATGAGAATTCAAGGTTGCAGCGCCTCTCGATGCGGGGCGAAAAGTGGATGATGGGTGTTGAAATATTTGTTACTCATCATTCGTCCTGACCGTCAATTTGCGTATCTTTCTGGTATACGTTTAAATGTTTCTTGCCTGAAATCATCGACTTATACCCGCTGCCTGTTTGATAGGCACCGCGTTGCAGCCCGCGCCAAATAAGGCTTTACCGGGTTTTCCCTAGGGTGGTCCACAAACTTATCCACAGAAGTTGTGGAGTGGACTATTTTTTGACATGGATCGCACGCGCATTTTGACTGCCTGTTTGGCAGGCATTGCAGTGCAGCCCGCGCCAGGCTTGGCTTTGCTGGGGTTGTTCTGGTGCTGCTGCACAAAGTTATCCACAAAAATTGTGGAGTGGCTGCTGAACGATTTGTGCTAGGCCGCGAAACCAGAAAATCACAGTAAAGGCCGCCTCAAACGTCGGAACTCGGCTGGCGAGGTGCCCGTCCAGCCCCGAAACGCGCGGATGAAGCTTTTCTCATTCTGGAAGCCTGCGGCTTCGGCTACCTGCTTGACGGGGCGGGCCGTGCGCAACAGCAGTTCCAGGGCGCGTGCCTGGCGCACCTCGTCTTTCAAGGTTTGCAGCGAGGCGCCTTCCTCTTTCAACTGGCGGTGCAGGGTGCGCGGTGACATGTTGAGCAGCGTCGCCAGCTCGTCCGCGTTGTGGGTTTGGAAGGGAAAGGCGCTCAAAGCCTGGCGCACACGCTGCACCAGCAAGCGGTCGCGCCGGTACTGCAGTACGGTCAGGGGCAGGGCGCGTTTGAGCATTTGCTGCAGCGCCTGCTCGTCGCGTCGCAGTGGCAGCGCCAGGTAGCGCGCATCGAATGCGATGCCTGCCGGGGCGGTTTCAAACGCCGTGGGACCGGAGAACAGCACGTCATAGACCGGCGCGTGAGCCGGGGCCGGGAAGGGAAACTGCGCGCTGTGCAGCGGGATGCGCGAATCAATCAGCCAGCAGGCCACGCCATGCAGGTTGCGCAGCACCGAGACCAGGCAAAACTCGCGCAAGGCGCCCAGGTCCCGGTGCTCGGTCAGGGCAATGCGGGCCGTGTCGCCGGTGACGGTCAGCTGCAGCGTGATGTCGTCCGCGATCAGGTGGTGGTGGCGGCACCAGCGCTTGAGTGCCACGCCCAGATTCGGCGCACTGATGGAGGCGCGCGCCAGCATGCCGTAGCTGCCCCAGGGCAGGCGTCGGCTGAACCAGCCCAGCGCCTCGTCGTCAAGCTCCTGCATGGCGGCGCCCGAGATCATCTCCATCTGCATGGCGCTGATGCGCGCCTGCGGGTTTTCCACTAATTCTGGCGCAATATGTGCCAAGGCCAATGCCTTGGCGGGATTCACCTCATAGCGCTGGTAGGCGGCCAGGATGGCGCGCACAAAGGCCATTGGGGTGACGGCCGGACCTGAGAGCTGGCGGGGTGTGTCGATGGCGGCGGAGGAATCAAGGGTAAACATAGGCGGCACTTTGCACTGGTTTGGCAGAATTTGCAACCTCGGTGACGGTCGCCACGAGGCGCGTGCGCCTATCCTTCAGATCGCGACCTGTTTCTTGGGCTTGTGCCCCTTCAAGGAAATTGACATGACCCCAACACCTGTGAACGTGCAACCTATACCCGCCTTGACTTGCAGCCTGTCCAGCGGGACGACCGACGTGCCTTTGATCGAGCAAACGCTGGGTGAGTTTTTTGACGCCATGGTGGCGCGCCAGCCCGACCATGAAGCGCTGGTGAGTGCCCATCAGCAATTGCGCTACACCTACCGCGAATTGCAAAGCGCCAGTCGCCAGCTCGCCAGCGCCTTGCTGGGGCTGGGCTTGAAGCCGGGCGAGCGCATCGGCATCTGGTCGCACAACAATGCGCAGTGGCTGCTGATGCAACTGGCCACCGCTCAGGTGGGCCTGATTCTTGTCAACATCAACCCGGCCTACCGGGTGGCCGAGCTGGAATATGCGCTCAACAAAGTCGCATGCAAGGCACTGGTCACGATGGCGCGCTTCAAGACCAGCGATTACGTGGGCATGTTGCGCGAGCTGGCGCCGGAGTTGAACAGCGCGCAGCCGGGTGACTTGCAGTCGGCCCGCCTGCCGCATTTGCGCTCCGTGGTGTGGCTCGATGAGCCGGGCCAGAGCGCGGAAGAACCCGGCTTGCTGCGCTTTTCCAGCTTGCTGGCGGGCGGTGATGCGGCTGACCCGCGTGTGAGTGCCACAGCCAAACTGCTGCACCCCACCGACCCGATCAACATCCAGTTCACCAGTGGCACCACTGGCTTCCCCAAGGGCGCCACGCTGACGCACCGCAACATTCTGAACAACGGCTTTTTCATTGGCGAAGCCATGAAGCTCACGCCGGCTGACCGCTTGTGCATTCCGGTGCCGCTGTACCACTGCTTTGGCATGGTGCTGGGCAATCTGGCCAGCCTCACGCACGGCGCCACCATCGTCTATCCGAGTGACGGCTTTGATGCCTTGAGCGTGCTGCAAACCGTGCAGGACGAGCACTGCACCGGGCTGCACGGCGTGCCGACCATGTTCATTGCCGAGCTGGACCATCCGCGCTTCAAGGAGTTCGACCTGTCAACCCTGCGCACCGGCATCATGGCGGGCTCGCCATGCCCGATCGAGGTGATGAAACGGGTGGTGAATGAGATGCACATGTCTGAGGTCACCATCGCCTACGGCATGACCGAAACCAGCCCGGTGAGCTGCCAGAGCACCACCAGCACGCCTTTGGCAAAACGCGTGGCCTCGGTCGGGCTGGTGCAACCCCATTTGCAGGTCAAGGTGATTGACCCCGTGAGTGGCGACATCGTGGCGCCGGGCGTGTCGGGCGAGCTCTGCACACGCGGCTACTCGGTCATGCACAGCTACTGGGAAGACCCCGCCCGCACGGCGGAGGCGATTGACACCGAGGGCTGGATGCACACCGGCGACCTGGCGACGATGGACGCGCAGGGCTATGTGAACATCGTCGGGCGCATCAAGGACATGGTGATCCGCGGTGGCGAGAATATTTACCCGCGCGAAATCGAGGAGTACCTCTACCGCCACCCCAAGATCCAGGACGTGCAGGTGGTGGGCATCCCCGACGCCAAATATGGCGAGGAGCTGTGCGCCTGGATCGTGCTCAAGCCGGGCCAAGCCATGCAAGAGGACGAGGTGCGCGACTTCTGCAAAGGCCAGATTGCGCACTACAAAGTGCCGCGCCATATCCGCTTTGTCACGGCCTTCCCGATGACCGTGACGGGCAAGATCCAGAAATTCAAAATCCGCGAAGAAATGAAGCTGCAGCTGGGACTGCAAGAAGACAAAACTGCCTGAACCAAGCGCAACCGAGAACCGTTTTATGCCTATTCTTGACTCCAAACTCAACGCCCGCTCTGCGGACTTCCAGGCCAATGCCGCCGCCATGCGGGCGCTGGTGGACGACCTCAACGCCCAGATCGCCAAGGCTTCGCTGGGCGGTGGCGACGCCGCCCGCGCCAAGCACACCGGGCGCGGCAAATTGCTGCCACGCGACCGCGTGCAGATGCTGCTCGACCCCGGCACGCCGTTTCTGGAACTCTCACCGCTGGCGGCGCTCGGCCTGTACCCGGACCGCGACGGCAGCGACAGCGCGCCCAGCGCCGGGGTCATTGCCGGCATTGGCCGCGTCAGTGGCGTGGACTGCATGATTGTGTGCAACGACGCCACCGTCAAAGGCGGCACCTATTACCCGATGACGGTCAAGAAACACCTGCGGGCGCAGGAAATTGCGCAGCAAAACCGCCTGCCCTGCATTTATCTGGTGGACTCGGGCGGTGCCAACCTGCCGAACCAGGACGAGGTGTTCCCTGATCGCGACCATTTCGGGCGCATCTTCTTCAACCAGGCCAGCATGAGTGCCGAAGGCATCTCGCAAATCGCCGTCGTCATGGGCAGTTGCACGGCGGGCGGCGCCTATGTGCCCGCCATGAGCGACGAAGCCATCATCGTCAAGAACCAGGGCACCATCTTTCTGGGCGGCCCGCCACTGGTGAAAGCCGCCACCGGCGAGGTCGTCACCGCCGAAGACCTGGGCGGTGGTGATGTGCACACGCGCCTCTCGGGTGTGGCCGATCACCTGGCGCAGAACGACCTGCATGCGCTGGCCCTGGCCCGCCAAGCGGTCTCGCATTTGAATCAAAAGAAGACTCTAGCCCCCGCGCTGCTTGCCTCAGTAGCTCCAAAGTTTGTAGCAGAAGAGTTGTACGGCGTGATCCCGACCGACACCCGCAAACCATTTGACGTGCGCGAAATCATCGCCCGCATCGTCGATGGCTCCGAGTTTCACGAGTTCAAGCCGCGTTATGGCGCCACGCTGGTTACCGGCTTTGCCCATATCGAAGGCATGCCGGTTGGCATCATCGCCAACAACGGCATCTTGTTCAGCGAGTCGGCCTTGAAGGGCGCGCACTTCATTGAGCTGTGCTGCCAGCGCAAGATTCCGCTGGTGTTCCTGCAGAACATCACCGGCTTCATGGTCGGGCGCAAGTACGAAAATGAAGGCATCGCGCGCAACGGTGCCAAGATGGTCACCGCCGTAGCGACCGCCAGTGTTCCCAAGTTCACCATCATCATCGGCGGCAGCTTTGGCGCCGGCAACTACGGCATGTGCGGCCGGGCTTTCAGCCCGCGCTTTTTGTGGATGTGGCCGAATGCGCGCATCTCGGTCATGGGCGGCGAACAGGCGGCCAGCGTGCTGGCCACGGTCAAGCGTGACGGCATCGAGCTCAAAGGTGGGCAGTGGAGCGCGAATGAAGAAGAGACTTTCAAAGCGCCGATTCGCCGCCAGTACGAAGAGCAGGGCCACCCCTATTTCGCCACCGCCCGCCTGTGGGACGACGGCATCATCGACCCGGCCGACACGCGCCGTGTGTTGGCCCTGGGATTGAGCGCGTCGCTGAACGCCCCGATCCCCGATACCAAATTTGGCGTGTTCCGGATGTAAACCATGGCTGCTCTACAAATTACCCAACAAGGGCCCGTGCTGACCCTGACCCTCAGCCGCCCCGATGTGCGCAATGCTTTCAACGATGAAGTCATTGTGGAACTCACCCATGCTTTTCAGGATGCCGCCAGCCGCGCCGACGTGCGCGCTGTGGTGCTGGCCGCCGTCGGCCCCGCTTTTTGTGCCGGGGCTGACCTGAACTGGATGCGCCGCATGGCCGACTACACCCGCGACGAAAATCTGGTTGACGCAGCAGCGCTGGCCGAGATGCTGCGCGTGATGTACGCCTGCCCGAAACCGACCGTGGCCCGCATTCAGGGCGATGTGTACGCGGGTGGCATGGGGCTGGTGGCCGTCTGTGACATGGCGGTGAGCGTAGACACGGCCAACTACTGCCTGAGCGAAGTCAAGCTGGGTTTGTTCCCGGCCACCATCAGTCCCTATGTGATTCGCGCCATGGGTGCACGGGCGGCGCATCGCTACTTTTTGACCGCCGAGCGCTTCAGCGCTGCTGAGGCACACCGCATCGGTTTTGTGCATGAAGTGGTGGCGGCGGACCAGCTCGATACCAAGGTGGAGGAACTTACCCAGGCCCTGATCAGCGCCAGCCCGAACGCCGTGCGCTCATGCAAAACCCTGCTGCAAGAAGTGGCCGGGTGTGACATTGACGCGCCCTTGATCGCCCGCACCGTGGAAGGCATTGCCGACATCCGCGCCAGCCGTGAAGGCCGCGAGGGCGTGCAGTCCTTCCTGCAAAAACGAAAACCCAATTGGCTGGCTTAAGGCCTCAGGAGACACAAGCATGTTTAACAAAATTCTCATCGCCAACCGGGGCGAAATCGCCTGCCGCGTGGCCGCCACCGCCCGCCGCCTAGCCATCAAGACCGTCGCGGTTTATTCCGATGCCGACGCCAACGCCAAACACGTCAGCGTGTGTGACGAGGCGGTCTACATTGGTGGCAGCGCACCCAAAGACAGCTATTTGCGCTGGGAGGAAATCATCGCCGCCGCCAAGGCCACCGGCGCTCAGGCGGTGCATCCCGGCTACGGCTTTTTGAGTGAAAACGTCGAGTTTGCCCAGGCTTGCGCTGACGCCGGCCTGGTGTTCATTGGCCCGCTGCCTTCCAGCATCAAGGCGATGGGGCTCAAGGCCGAGTCCAAGCGCCTGATGAATCTGGCGGGTGTGCCACTGGTGCCGGGTTACCACGGTGCTGACCAGGATGCGGCGCTGTTGCAGCGCGAGGCCGACAGCATCGGCTACCCGGTGCTGATCAAAGCCAGTGCCGGCGGCGGTGGCAAGGGCATGCGGGCGGTGGACAAGTCGGAAGACTTTGCCGCGGCGTTGGCGTCCTGCAAGCGCGAAGCCATCAACAGTTTTGGCGACGATGCGGTGCTGATCGAGAAATACGTGCAGCGGCCGCGCCACATCGAGATTCAGGTCTTTGGCGACACGCAAGGCAATTACGTGTATTTGTTTGAGCGCGACTGCTCGGTGCAGCGCCGCCACCAGAAGGTGCTGGAAGAAGCACCCGCACCGGGCATCACGGAAGAGTTCCGCCAGCAGATGGGCGCGGCGGCAGTGGCAGCAGCGCGGGCGGTCAACTACGTCGGCGCTGGCACGGTCGAATTCATCGTCGAGCAAAAGCCCGATGGTTCCATGATCTTTTTCTTCATGGAGATGAACACGCGGCTGCAGGTGGAGCATCCCGTGACCGAAGCGATCACCGGGCAGGACCTGGTGGAGTGGCAACTGCGCGTGGCGAGCGGCGAGCCCTTGCCGCTGGCACAAGAGCAGTTGAAAATCACCGGCCACGCCATCGAGGCCCGCATTTGCGCGGAAAACCCGGACAACAATTTTCTGCCGGCCACCGGCACCCTGCACGTTTATGGTCTGCCCGATTGTGTGACCTTTGCGCGCAACCCTGGCGGCGTCCGCGTCGACTCCGGCGTGCGCGAGGGTGATGTCATCTCTCCGTTCTACGACTCCATGGTGGCCAAACTGATCGTGCATGGCGACACGCGCGAGCAGGCGCTTTCAAGACTCGATACGGCGCTGGCCCAGACCCATATCGTCGGCCTCAACACCAACGTGCAGTTTCTGCGCAACGTGGTGCAAAGCCGCTCGTTTGTGCAGGCGGATCTGGACACCGGGCTGATTCCGCGAGAGGAGGCGGTGCTGTTCAAACAGGAAAAGGTCGGCCTGACGCTGGCCGTGGCCAGCGCCATCGCGCACACCCTGCTGCAGGAAAAAGCGGAGGAAGCGCAGCTTGCCAACCGGGCGGTGTGGCTCGACCCCTGGGCCCGGCGCGATGGCTGGCGCTCGCACGGGCCCAGCACACGCCGCTTTGACTACGCGTTTCAGGACCTGGTGCAGATCGTGCAAATGACCACCTTGCACGACGGCGCGTTGCAACTCAACGTGGCGGGCGAGGTCGGCGTGTTCTCGTTTGCGCCGGTGATCCACGGCATCGATGTGCGCTTGGGCGACCGCCGCCAGATTGTGAATGTGTATACCAATGGGGCTGTAGCCCACGTCTTCACTGCGCAAGGAGCTACACAAATAATAGCAATCGATGCGCTGGCCCATGCCGGCGACGCCCAGGTCGAAGGCGGCCGCCTGACTGCGCCGATGCCGGGTAAGGTGGTGTCGTTCGCGGTCAAGGCCGGTGACAAGGTCACCCGTGGCCAGGCGCTGGCCGTGATGGATGCCATGAAAATGGAACATACCATTGCCGCCCCGATGGATGGTGTGGTGGCCGAGTTGCTCTACGCCCCCGGCGACCAGGTGGCCGAAGGGGCCGAGCTGCTCAAGCTGCAATAAAGCAGGGTACGCTTGGCACCCATGAAGATCACCTTTTGTTGCACCGATACCAAAGCCGAGCCCTGGCTGGCCGGTCTGAGGGCCGCTTTGCCTGTCGCCCAAGTGGATGTCTGGCAGCCCGGCGCGCCAGCCGCAGACCACGCCGTGGTGTGGGCGCCGCCGCAACAGTTTTTTGACGAGCAGCCGCAGCTCAAAGGTGTTTTCAATATTGGCGCCGGCGTCGATGCGCTGCTGAAATTGCGCCTGCCACCGCAGGCCGTGGTGGTGCGGCTGGATGACGCCGGCATGTCGGTGCAGATGGCCGAGTACGTCTGCCATGCCGTGATTCGGCATTTTCGCGAGTTCGACGGTTACGAGGCGGATGTGAAGCAGGGCAAGTGGTCTTACCGCAAGCCACGCAGCCGGGCTGATTTCCCGATCGGGGTCATGGGGCTGGGTGTGTTGGGTGAGCGCGTGGCGCGGGCGCTGCGTGTATTCGAGTTCCCGGTCAATGGCTGGAGCCGCAGCGCCAAAATTATCGAGGGCGTCAGGGGCTTTGCCGGTGCGGCCCAGTTCAACGACTTTCTGGCCGCGAGCCGCGTGCTGGTCAACCTGCTGCCGCTCACGCCCGACACCCGCGACATCATGCGCCTGGAGACCTTGTCCAAACTGCAGCCCGGCGGCTATGTCATCAACGTGGCCCGCGGCGCGCATCTGGTGGAGGACGACCTGATCACGCTGATTGATAACGGGCACCTGGCGGGCGCCATGCTCGACGTGTTTCGCACCGAGCCCCTGCCTGCGGCGCACCCGTTCTGGCAGCACCCCAAAATCACTGTCACGCCGCATACCTCGGCGCGCACCCTGCGGGATGAAAGCATTGCGCAGATCGCGGGCAAGATACTGGCTATGCAGCGCAGCGAGCCGATTGCCGGTATCGTGGACCCCGCGCGCGGCTACTGAGCGTGGCCGCGCTATTCAATTGAGGAAACGAAGATGAGCATCCCTTCCCGCGTCAAAATTGTTGAAGTGGGTCCGCGCGACGGCCTGCAAAATGAAAAACAGCCGGTGCCGGCCGCCATCAAGATTGAACTCGTCCATCGCTTGCAGGATGCCGGACTCAAAGAGATCGAGGTCACCAGTTTTGTGTCGCCAAAATGGGTGCCGCAGATGGCCGACAACGCCGAGGTGATGGCCGGCATCCATCGCAAAGCCGGGGTGCGCTATTCGGTGCTGACACCGAACCTGCAGGGCTTCGAGGCGGCGTTGAAGTCGAAGCCCGATGAGATCGTGGTGTTTGCCTCGGCCAGCGAAGCTTTCAGTCAGCGCAACATCAACTGCTCGATTGCCGAAAGTATCGAGCGTTTTGCGCCCGTGGTGCAGGCCGCACGCGCTGCCGGCATCCATGTGCGTGGCGCCATGTCGTGCACCGTGGGGTGCCCCTTTGAGGGCGAAATCGCACCGGAGCGCGTCGGCTATCTGGCCGGGTTGATGAAGGGCATCGGCGTGCAGCACGTCGGCGTGGCCGACACCATCGGCGTCGGCACGCCGCTTAAAGTGCAGCTCGCGATCGAGGCCACGCTCAAGCACTTTGACCTCAATGACGTGTCGGGCCACTTCCACGATACCTATGGCCAGGCCCTGGCCAACATCCTCATCAGTCTGGAAATGGGTGTGTGGCAGTTTGACGCCTCGGTCGCTGGCCTGGGCGGCTGCCCTTACGCCAAAGGTGCTACCGGCAATGTGGCTACGGAAGACGTGGTGTACCTGCTGCAGGGCATGGGCATCGAGACTGGCATCGATCTGGACAAGTTGGTTGACGCCGGAAAATTCATCAGCGATTTTCTGGATCGAAAACCCAATTCACGTGCCGCCACGGCGCTGCTGAACAGGCGACTGGCATGAGCGCCGCCGGGCCGTCCCAAGGCGCGAAGGCCCCCTCGGGGGACAGCGCAGCACATGCAATGGCAAGCGTGGGGGCGATCGTGCGCCGCGCCGGGCCGCCCCAAGCAAGCACAGCCCCCTTGGGGGGCAGCGCAGTACACGCAGTGACAAGCGTGGGGGCAACATCTTTGCCTGGTGGTGTGCAGCGCGTGGCTGCAGCCTTGCAGGCGCACGGCCACCCGCATGCGCCAGTGATGCTGGATGACGCCGCACGTACTGCCCAGCAAGCCGCCGATGCGCTCGGCATCGCGGTGGGGCAGATTGCCAAAAGCATCATCTTTCGCCGCAAGTCAGACGACGCCGCCGTGCTGGTGGTGACCTCGGGCGATAACCGGGTAGATGAAAAAAAAGTGGCTGCACTGGTGGGGCCGCTGGGCCGCGCTGACGCCGGGTTTGTCAAAACCAAAACGGGATTCTCCATAGGTGGGGTGCCCCCCATTGCCCACGCGACGCCCTCCGTGACGCTGATTGATCAGGAACTGTTCCGCTTTGAAGAAATATGGGCCGCTGCCGGACATCCCCATGGCGTCTTCAAACTGCGCCCGCAGGATCTGCCCCTCATGTCGGGCGCGCCGGTGGCGGATGTGGTGCAGGCCCTAGCGCCTGAAAAACCAATCAATGCTCCTGAATTAATAGCTGCTCGTGCAGTACTGGCAAGGGCTGCGATTGATAATGTGCCGTCGCCCTGCATCTCGGTATGTCGCATGAGCAAGTTGACGGGTTTATGTGAAGGTTGCTACCGCACCATCGACGAGATTCGCCAATGGAGCCGCGCGGATGATCAGGCCAAGCGCGCGCTCTGGCTGCACATTGAACAGCGTCTTGCTAATGGCCCCCACGCTTGTCACTACGTGTACTGCGCTGCCCCCCGAGGGGGCTGTGCTTGCTTGGGGCGGCCCGGCGCGGCGCACGGCTTGTCATAAAAACAGTACGCCATGAAACACATCACCTGCTATCTGGATTTCATTTCACCCTACGCCTATCTGGCGTTCGAAAAACTGCCCGTCGCCCTGATGGGGCACAGCTACAGCGTGACCTACAAACCCATCCTGTTTGCCGCACTGCTCAAGCACCACGGGCAACTGGGGCCGGCCGAGATAGCGCCCAAGCGCGACTGGACCTACCGTCAGGTGCTGTGGCAGGCCCACCGCCACGGCGTTGAGTTGCAGCTACCGGCGAGTCATCCATTTAATCCCTTGGGCTTGCTGCGCCTCGCCGTAGCGTGTGATGCGCGCGGCGAGCCGAACCGCTATGTGTGCGAAACCCTTTTTCGGCATGTCTGGCGCGGTGGGTCCGAGGCCGCCGACCCGGCACGTTTTGATGTGCTGGTGGCGCAACTTGACCCCCTGCGCGTAGTCAACAGTGATGAGGTCAAAGCCCAGCTTAAAGCCCATACCGATGAGGCTATCGGGCTCGGTGTCTTTGGCGTGCCCACCTTCGCGGTGGACGACAAACTGTTTTGGGGCTTTGACGCGCTGCCCATGTTGCAGGCCTACCTGTCGGGCGATCCCTGGTTCGATGACGGCTGGCGTGCGGCTGCAAGCGTGGCGCAAGGCCTCAGGCGTTGAATGAACGGGCTTGATAACTGGTCCGATGTATGCCCAATGCCTTTAATTTTTCCGCCTCGCCGTTTGACTGCCTGAACCCGGACGAGCAGCGGCTGGTTCGCAACAGCGTCGACGTTGTTTACTTCCGCCAAGGTGAGACGATTCTCGACATCGGGATTGCCCCGACCCACCTCTTCGTCATCATCAAGGGTTTTGTAACGCAGCTCGACGGCAACGAGGTTATCACCACCTACGGGCCGGACGACTGTTTCGATGGCCGGGGCCTGGTGGCGGGCAAGGTCAGCAGCCGGTTCGTGGCGGCCGAAGAAGTCGTGGCCTACCAGCTGGCACATCAGGCGGTCAGCGACCTGATTGCATCGAACGCCACCTTTGGCGCGCTGCTGTTTTCGGACCTCAGCAACAAGCTCAGCGCCCTGTCCGAGCGCACGAGTCAGCACGAGTTGCAGTCACTCACCCTCTCAAGGGTCGACGAGGCCTTTTTGCGGCCAGCCCACTTCGTCGATGCCGATACCGACATTCTCTCGGTCGTCAAACTGTTTCAGGCGCAGCATGTGTCCAACGTGCTGGTGCGCGACAGGCGTGCCGAGCCGCCCCGACTGGGCATCTTTACCGCCACGTCGCTGCAGAACGCCATTCTGGACGGCCGGTCGCTGGACCAGCTGGCGGTGGGTGAGCTGGCCAATTTTTCACTGATTGAAGTGCGTCCCTCCGACCAGTTGGGCGACGCCATGGCCGTGATGTTGCGGCACCGGGTTCGGCTGGTCGTGGTGGCGGAGGAGGAGCAGGTGGTGGGTATTCTGGAGGCGCTGGATCTGTTCAGTTTTCTGTCCAACCAGTCGCACCTGATCACGATGCAAATCGAGGATGCGAAAGACCTGGCTGGTCTGAGTCAGGCTGCGGTCAAGATCACCCGCATGATTGCCATGCTGCATCGCAGTGGCTCACGCGTCAACCTGATCGCCAAACTGGTGCAGCAGCTTAATGCCCGCCTGTTCGAGCGTGCCTGGCAATTGATCGCCCCCGCCGATCTGGTGACCAATAGCTGCCTGTTTGTGATGGGCAGCGAGGGCCGCGGCGAGCAGCTGCTCAAGACCGACCAGGACAACGGCCTGATCCTGCGGGACGGCTACGCGCCGCCCAGCGACCTGGACGCGATCTGCCAGCGTTTTTCCAGCACGCTGAAGGACTTCGGTTACCCGGACTGTCCGGGCCACATCATGGTGAGCAATCCCCTGTGGCGCAAAAGCGCCAGCGAATTCGGGCAGATGACGCGCCAGTGGCTGATCCTGCCCGACACCGACAGCCTGATGAATCTGGCGATCTTCATGGACGCGCACACGGTCTGTGGCGATGCCAGGTTGCTGGAAGAGGTGCGGCGTGGTCTGATGGCACTCGCCACCGACAACGACGCCATGCTGAGCCGGTTTGCGGCGGCGATTGATTCTTTTGGCAGCAGCACCGGTTGGTGGAATCGGCTGCTCGGCCTGGGCGACGCTGATCAGCAGCTCAATCTCAAGAAAGAGGGCATTTTCCCGCTGGTGCATGGTGTGCGCAGCCTGGCGCTGGCGCACCGCATCACAGAGCCTAGCACCACCGGGCGCATTGCCGCACTGGTGAGTGAAGGCCGGCTGGAGGCAGACATGGGCGCGGACTTGACGGACAGCCTTTACTTCTTCATGGGGCTCAAGCTCAAAGTGGGTCTGGCCGAATTGGACACGGGCAAGGTCGTGACCGGTGCCATCAACGTGGCCCGACTCAGCAGCCTGGATCGTGACCTGCTGAAGGACACGCTGGGCGTGGTCAAGCGCTTCAAGATCTTGCTGCGGCACCGCTTCCATCTGGAAGCCATGTGATGAAGGCCCGGTTTTCCCCAGCGCGCTGGTGGGGCACCCTCAAGCGTGAGTGGCTGCTCTACCACCTGGGAGACCCGGCGTTTCGCTTCATGTTCGATCCGCCGCCTGACAACGAATGGGTGTCGCTGGATTGCGAGACCACCGGCTTGAATGTGCGCACTGACGAGATCATCTCGATTGGGGCCGTGCGCATTGTGGGCAACCGCATCATGACCAGCGAGCGGCTGGAATTGCTGGTGCGGCCCGAACGCGGGATCTCAGGCGAGAGCGTACGCATTCATCGTCTGCGCGAACGCGACGTGGCGCAGGGCCTGCCGATTGATGAAGCAGTAAAGCGTTTGATGCATTTCATCGGCAGCCGGCCGCTGGTGGGCTATTACCTGGAGTTTGATTTAGCCATGCTGAATCGGGCCATCTGGCCCATGTTGGGGCAGGGTCTGCCGCAAGCCAAAATAGAGGTGTCGGCGCTGTATTACGACTACAAGTTCAGGCAACTTACGGCGCTCCGGCATCAGGATAATGCCAACATTGACCTGCGCTTTGCCACCTTGATGCATGACCTGGGCTTGCCCCTGCGCGAGGCGCATGATGCCCTGAACGACGCAGTGATGGCGGCGCTGGCGTTCATCAAGCTGCGCCAGTTGCGCGGGGACTGACAAACCAGCGACGCCTGATTTCAGAAACAAAAAAACCGGGCGCATGGCCCGGTTGCAGCTTTGAAGAACACGGGCTGAGGGCCCGCGTTGTTATCTGCTTTTTAGTGGCCGGAGGCTACCGAAGCCCCATAGCCGGTTTCCGAGCGCACCTGCTGCGCGGGGAATGCGGCACGTTCCTTGGCCGCGTTGGGGCTGCGATCCAGGATGGAGAACAGCCAGATGCCCACGAAACCGATCGTCATGGAGAACAGCGCCGGCGAGGTGTAGGGGAACAGCGCCGAACCCTTGGGGTATCCCAGCGTGGCTTCCCAGACCGATGGCGACACAATAGTCAGGGCGACGGAAGAGATCAGGCCCAGAAAGCCGCCGATCACAGCGCCCTTGGTGGTGCAGTCTTTCCACAGTACCGACATGAACAGCACCGGGAAGTTGGCCGACGCGGCAATCGCGAAGGCCAGCGACACCATGAACGCAATGTTCTGCTTCTCGAACGCGATGCCGAGCACGACCGCGACGATGCCCAGGACCACCGTCGTGATGCGCGACACCTTGAGTTCGGAGGCGCTATCAACTTTGCCCTTTTTGATCACGGTGGCGTAGATGTCATGCGAGACAGCGGAAGCACCTGACAGCGTCAGGCCCGCCACCACGGCGAGAATCGTCGCAAAAGCCACTGCGGAGATAAAGCCGAAGAAGACGTTGCCGCCGACAGCTTTGGCCACCAGCACGGCCGCCATGTTGGCTGAGCCGCCGCCACCTTTGATGATGCCCTTGGCCGTGTCAGCAAATTCGGGGTTGGTCAAGACCAGGGTGATGGCGCCAAAGCCGATGATGAAAATCAGCACATAGAAGTAGCCAATCCAGGTGGTGGCCCACAGCACGGATTTACGCGCTTGCTTGGCGTCCGGTACCGTGAAAAATCGCATCAGAATGTGTGGCAAACCAGCGGTGCCGAACATCAGCGCCATACCGAAGGAAATTGCGGAGATCGGGTCTTTCACAAAGCCCCCCGGGCCCATGATGGCGAGGCCAATGGCCGCCGCATCGACCTGGCTCTTGCCGCCGTTGACCGCGAGTTGCGTCTTGACTTCAACGCCTTTGGCAAACAGGGCTTCAAAACTGAAGCCGAAATTTGACATGACCATGAACGCCATGAAGGTGACGCCTGCCAGCAGCAAACAAGCCTTGATGATCTGCACCCAGGTGGTGGCGGTCATGCCGCCAAACAGCACATAGATCATCATTAGGGCGCCGACAATCACCACCGCCAGCCAGTAGTCCAGGCCGAACAGCAGTTTGATGAGTGCGCCTGCGCCCACCATTTGGGCGATCAGGTAGAAGGCAACGACTACCAGCGTGCCAGAGGCCGCAAAAATACGAATGGGTTTTTGCTGGAAGCGATAACCAGCGACGTCGGCAAAAGTGAATTTACCCAGATTGCGCAGGCGTTCGGCCATCAAGAAGGTAACAACCGGCCAGCCCACCAGAAAACCGATGGAGTAAATCAAGCCGTCGTAACCTGTGGCCATGACCGCGGCCGAAATACCCAGAAAAGAGGCAGCCGACATGTAGTCGCCCGCAATCGCCAGTCCGTTTTGGAAGCCGGTGATGCCGCCGCCGCCGGTATAAAAGTCAGCGGCTGACTTGGTCTTGGCGGCCGCCCATTTGGTGATGAACAGAGTCAAAATCACGAACCCGCCAAACATGCTGATGGCAACCCAGTTGGTGGGTTGTTTGTCCACTTGCCCGAGGTCTGCGCCGGCCGCCAGGCTTGCGCCCGCCGCCAGCAGCGCCAGCAGCGCTATAAAAGTTGCTTTTACCATTTTCATTTGGAGACGTCTTTCAGAATGTCCGTGGTCAGCGCGTCAAACTCGCTGTTGGCACGGCGCACATAAATGGCGGTAATCAGAATTGTGAAAACAATGATCCCCATGCCAATGGGAATTCCCAGCGAGGTAACGCCCGCGCCAATAGGCTGGGCCAGGAATTTTTTGTCGAATGCGATCAGCGCGATGTAGCCGTAATACACGACCATCATCAGCATAGTCAGGGACCAGCCGATCGCGTTGCGTTTTTTCCGAAGTTCCAGATACTTCGGATGGTTCTGGATTTTGTCGACCACCGGATCAATCATGTGGGTCTCCTCAAGTTTGTTTGGAATAGATGGCGAGAAATGTGTCGTCACTCACATATTTCAATTTTGCAAAGAGGGTCTGACCAAGCCCTTACGCCAGGCATTGGGAGAAACCCTTATCCCGGAGCGCCGCGCGAGCCGTGACTCAAATAAATCAAAAAATAAATGGCGTTTTTTGGGTGCGCATTCAGGGGCAGATAACACCGGTTTCAGTGCGGTTCTTGCCCAAAATTCCGCCTTGTAAAAAAGGGGGCAAGGGTTAGCCCCAAATCTGTAAGACTGCGTTCAGTTATGCGTAAGTTTCTGTAAGAAACTCGTCAGAATCCCGTCAGGAAATCATTCGATAGTCCGCTTCAGATGCCGGTTCAGGTGTCAGTTATTCAAACTTTTGGAGACAACGCTATGAGAAGCGCAACAACAGCAGCGGCCGCAAGGCCAATGACGGCCGGAGAAAAGAAGGTTATCTTCGCCTCGTCGTTGGGTACCGTTTTTGAGTGGTACGACTTTTACCTTTACGGCTCACTCGCCGCCATTATTGCCAAGCAGTTTTTCAGCGGACTGGACGAGGGCTCTGCCTTCATTTTTGCGCTGTTGGCTTTTGCCGCCGGCTTCATCGTGCGCCCCTTTGGTGCGCTGGTGTTTGGCCGCCTGGGTGACATGATTGGCCGCAAATACACCTTCCTGATCACCATCCTGATCATGGGTTCATCCACCTTCATTGTGGGTATCTTGCCCAGCTACGCCAGCATTGGCGTGGCCGCGCCGGTGATCCTGATTGCCTTGCGCATGTTGCAGGGCCTGGCACTGGGCGGTGAGTACGGTGGTGCCGCGACCTACGTGGCAGAACACGCGCCACATGGCAAACGTGGTGCCTACACCTCCTGGATTCAGACCACGGCGACGCTGGGTTTGTTCCTGTCGCTGTTGGTGATTCTGGGCACGCGGACCATGATTGGCGAGGCTGCTTTTGCCGATTGGGGCTGGCGTGTTCCGTTCATCGTCTCGATCCTGTTGCTGGCGGTGTCGGTGTGGATTCGCTTGAGCATGAACGAGTCGCCCGCCTTCGCCAAGATGAAAGCTGAAGGCAAAACCTCCAAGGCGCCAATTTCGGAATCCTTCGGGCAGTGGAAGAATCTGAAGATCGTCATTCTGGCCCTGATCGGGCTGACTGCTGGCCAGGCTGTGGTGTGGTACGGCGGCCAGTTTTACTCCCTGTTCTTCCTGACGCAAGCGCTCAAGGTGGATGGCGCTACCGCCAACCTCTACGTGGCTGCCTCGTTGATTCTTGGTACACCGTTCTTCATCTTGTTTGGTGCCTGGTCCGACAAGATTGGCCGCAAGCCCATCATCATGGCGGGCTGCCTGCTGGCTGCGCTGACTTACTTCCCGGTGTTCACCGCCCTGACCAAGGCCGCCAACCCGGCGCTGGCTGCCGCTCAGGCTGCGAACAAGGTGACCGTGACAGCGGACGACAAAGAATGCTCATTCCAGTTCAACCCCACCGGTACGGTCAAGTTCACCAGCTCCTGCGACATCGCCAAGCAGGTGTTGGCCGGTTCGTCCGTGAGCTATGAAAATGTAGCTGGCGCTGCTGGTGCGTCTGCCATCATCAAGATTGGCGAGACGGTGATCCCCAGTTACACATCCAAAGGCTTGCCCGCTGCCGAGGCTAAAGCCAAAGACGGTGAGTTCAAGAAGGCTGTGGCTGCGGCTTTGAAAGCTGCCGGTTACCCCGCCAAGGCTGATATGAGCAAGGTCAATACGGTCATGGTGATCGCCCTCCTCACCTACCTGGTGATTCTGGTGACCATGGTTTATGGCCCGGTGGCCGCCATGCTGGTGGAGATGTTCCCCACCCGTATTCGCTACACCTCGATGAGCTTGCCTTACCACATCGGTAACGGCTGGTTTGGCGGCTTGCTGCCCACCACGGCCTTTGCCATCGTGGCGCAAACCGGCAATATGTACAACGGTTTGTGGTACCCCATCATCATTGCGGGTATGACTTTTGTCATCGGTATGCTGTTTGTCAAAGAAACCAAGGACGTGGATATTTACGCCAACGACTAAGGTTTGCTTTCATAGTTCGATCGGGCCGATTCAGCCCGGTTAGCAGCAAAAGGGCCCTCCAAGTGAGGGCCTTTTTTGTTCCGTCCCTGGATGTGTCTCCTGCAGGGGGTAGGTAAGGGTATACCCGAGCGGATGCTCCCGCATTCAAACACTAGAATTCGCCAATGAGGTATTCAAAAACGGAAGCGGGTCAACAGGCATTCAAGACCCGGTCGCCCCTGTTGTCGGCCCGCCAGCGCTCGGCCTTTATTCTGTTTGATGGGGGCAAGTCGAACGACCAGGTACTGGCTGCCACGGCCGGTCTCGGAATTACCCTGGACGATATAGATCATCTGGTCCAGCAGGGTTTTCTGCTGGCCGCACCCGGTGCTGTGGCTGCTTCCGTCCCCAATGCTTCCAATAACAGGGCCGATGAGCCTCAGGCCTTGCCCGTCGTCAGTGCGCGTTCACCGCAAGAGCGTTACAGTGCCGCCATGCCGATTGCAACGAAGCTCACCGCTAGCCTCGGTTTGCGCGGTTTCAGGCTGAATCTGGCCGTGGAAGCCGCCAGCGGCTTTGATGGTTTACTGGTATTGCTGCCAAAAATTCAGGACGCCGTGGGTGCCAAGTCCTGTACGGCCCTGGAGCAGGCCCTCAAGGGCTAATCGCAGCTTGCTTGTTCCTCAGGTGCAAAGCCTGCTCGTCACGATGACCCTGTGGCGTGCTCTTATGAGACGAACTGCCTAGAATGTCTGGCCCTTACAGGAAAGACATCAAGCCATGCCACACGGTCTCATCCGCATTCGCGGCGCACGCCAGCACAACCTCAAGAATCTTGATCTGGATATTCGCACCGGCGAACTGACGGTGGTCACGGGCCCGAGCGGGTCGGGCAAGTCGAGTCTGGTGTTTGATACGCTGTTTGCAGAAGGTCAGCGGCGCTACGTCGAGACCTTTTCGGCCTATGCCCGCCAGTTTCTGGAGCGTATGGACAAGCCCGCGGTCGACAAAGTGGAAGGGGTGCCGCCCGCGATTGCCATCGACCAGACCAACCCGGTGCGCTCCTCGCGCTCCACGGTGGGCACCATGACCGAGCTGAACGACCATCTGAAGCTGCTGTTTGCCCGAGCCGGCCAGTTGTTTGACCGCGAGACGGCGGCCCCGGTGCGGCATGATTCGGCGGAGAGCATTTATGCGCAGCTGGTTGAGCGCAGCTTGGCCGCCGCTGCACCCGAAGGGCCCAGCGGCGGCGCACGGCTGGCGGTGACCTTCCCGGTCGAGCTGCCGGCTAACACGACGCCGGAAGAAATTGAACAATGGCTGTCGGTGAGCGGCTTCACCAAAGTGCAGGCGCAGCGTGAGGTGGCAAGTGCGGGGGATGCCGCCGCGCCGGGCCGCCCCAAGCAAGGCACGGCCCCCACGGGGGGCAGCGCAGCACACAAAGTGGCAAGCGTGGGGGCTCGTCGTGTCTTGGATGTGGTTGCGGATCGTTTTCGGCTGGGCAGTGCCGAGCGCGCCCGCGTGCTGGAGGCGATCGAGGTCGCGCTCAAGCATGGCAGTGGCCGCATCAATGTTTATGTATTAAATGAGGCTCTAGCCCCCGTAGATGCTGCGCAGGCAGCTCCTGAATCTATAGCGAATGCGGTCGGTCCGATCTGGAAGTTTTCCACCGGCCTGCATTGCCCGGAAAGTGATGTGCGCTATACCGATCCGATCGCGTCGGCGTTCTCTTTCAATTCGGCCGTCGGCGCGTGCGAAACCTGCCGCGGCTTTGGTCGGGTCATTGGCGTGGATTACGGGCTGGTGATCCCCAACGACAAACTGACCTTGCGCGCCGGTGTCATCAAGCCGATGCAAACGCCGGCCTGGCAAGAGGCGCAGGACGATTTGATGCGCCATGCCGAGGCGGCCGGTATTCCGCGCGACACGCCCTGGTACAAGTTGACGCCGGAGCAGCAGTACTGGGTGATCAACGGCTCGCCCAACTGGAATGGCAAATGGAACCAGCACTGGTTCGGTATCAAGCGTTTCTTTGAGTACCTGGAGACCAAGTCCTACAAGATGCACATCCGCGTGCTGCTGTCCAAGTACCGCAGTTACACCCCGTGCGGTGTCTGTGGCGGCGCCCGGCTGAAGCTTGAGAGTCTGCTGTGGCGCATTGGCAGCAAGGCGGACGCCGATGCGGTTCTGGCGCCGGCCAAACGGTTCATGCCGGTGGGCGTGAAGTGGTCACGGGAACAGCTTGAGGCCTTGCCGGGGCTGTGTCTGTATGATTTGATGCTGCTGCCACTGGATCGGTTGCGACGCTTTTTTGATGCGCTGCAGGCTCGGCTTGGGGTGTCGGGCGGCTCCTCAGACGCAAGCTCAACATCGTCACCGCCCGACACCCCAAGCCGAGCTCCGGCGTTGGCGGCTGCTGTCGTTGTTACTTCGGAGGCGGATTTCAAGACGCTGAAGCTTTTGTTTGAGGAGATTGCCACCCGGCTTAAATACCTGTGCGATGTGGGCATCGGCTACCTCACCTTGGACCGGCAAAGTCGTACGCTTTCCGGCGGCGAAGTGCAGCGCATCAACCTCACCACCGCGCTGGGAACCTCGCTGGTGAACACCTTGTTCGTGCTGGACGAGCCCAGCATCGGCCTGCATCCGCGCGACATGTACCGCATCATCCTCGCCATGCAGCGCCTGCGCGATGCCGGCAACACGCTGGTGGTGGTGGAGCACGACCCGGCGGTGATGCTGGCGGCGGACCGCATGATCGACATGGGCCCGGGACCGGGCGAGCGCGGCGGGCAAATCGTGTTTGATGGCTCGACCGCTGACTTGCGCCACGCCGATACCCTCACCGGTGCTTACCTGGGCGGGCGCAAGCAGGTGGGCATGGGCTTCCAGCGGCTGGTGGATCAAAACACGCCACGCCTCATTCTGGACGGTGCGCGCGACCACAACCTGAAGAACGTCACGGTCGAATTTCCGCTGCAACGGCTGGTGTGCGTGACCGGTGTCAGCGGCTCCGGCAAGTCCACCCTGATTCAGGACATTCTGGCGCCGGCCCTGTTGCGCCATTTTGGTAAAGCCACCGAGACACCCGGCGCGCACGAGCGCTTGGTGGGCGCGCAATTGCTCAGTGACGTGGTGTTTGTGGACCAATCCCCAATTGGTAAAACGGCGCGCTCCAACCCGGCCAGTTACGTCGGCGCGTGGGATGCAATCCGCGAGCTTTTTGCCAATGCGCCGCTGTCGCGTCAGCGCAGCTATACCGCGTCCAAATTCAGCTTCAACAATGGCGACGGCCGTTGCGCCACTTGCGGTGGCTCGGGTTTTGAGCACGTCGAAATGCAGTTTTTGAGCGACGTGTATTTGCGCTGCCCGGATTGCGATGGCAAGCGCTACCGCCCGGAGATTCTGGAGGTGACGATTGAGCGGCCGCTGCGCCTCAGATCAGCGTCAGCCAACGGGCGCTTAGCGGAATGGGGGTCAGATCCCAATTCGGGGCAGGGCGCCCGAGCTAGCCAGGAGGGAACTACCGATTTGGGCTCTGACCCCAAGTCTGCGGACAGTGCCACCAATGTGCGCCACCTCAACGTCGCCGATGTGCTGAATCTCACCGTCAGCGAGGCTGCTATCCTTTTTGCATCCGACCGTGACGTCATCCGTGCGCTGCAGCCGATTATGGATGTGGGCCTGGAATACGTGAAGCTGGGCCAGCCGGTGCCCACGCTGTCGGGCGGAGAGGCGCAGCGCCTCAAGCTGGCGGGTTTTCTGGCCGACGCCGCCAAGAGCGCGAGCGCCAGCCGTCAGGCCACCGCCAAACGCGGCTGCCTGTTCATGTTTGACGAGCCCACCACCGGCTTGCATTTCGACGACATTGCCAAGCTGATGCGCGCCATGCGCAAGTTGCTGGATGCCGGCCATTCGCTGATTGTGATTGAGCACAACCTGGATGTGATTCGGGCCAGCGACTGGCTGATTGACCTCGGGCCGGAAGGGGGTGAGGCGGGCGGGTTGGTGGTCGCGTTCGGCACGCCGGACGATGTTCGGCAACATCCGACTTCGCATACGGGCAAAGCGTTGCGCGACTACGCTGCTGCCATGGGCGGGGCTCATGCGGTGAATGAATTCACTGGGAGTTATTCGGTGCGCGCTGCTGCGGACGGGGTCACGCCAGGCGCCTCAGACGCAAGCTCAACATCGTTGCCCGGCGTGACCCCATCCGCCGCGGGTGGCGGGGCGCATGGGGCTGAGAATTCGATTCGGATCGTCAATGCGCGGGAGCACAACCTGAAGTCGCTGAGTGTTGATATTCCGCGGGGCAAGTTCACGGTGGTGACCGGCGTGTCGGGCTCGGGCAAATCGACGCTGGCGTTTGACATCCTTTTTAACGAGGGGCAGCGTCGCTATCTGGAGTCGCTCAACGCCTACGCCCGTTCCATCGTGCAACCGGCGGGGCGACCGGAGGTGGATGCGGTCTATGGAATTCCGCCGACGGTGGCGATTGAGCAGCGTCTCTCGCGCGGCGGTCGCAAATCGACCGTGGGTACCACCACCGAGGTCTGGCATTTCTTGCGTCTGCTGTATGTCAAGCTGGGCACGCAGCATTGCATCCATGACGGCACGCCGGTGGCGCCGCAAACGCCGGACAGCATTGCGGCGCAGCTGATGAAGAACTTTCGGGGTCAGCACATCGGCCTGCTGGCGCCGCTGGTGATGAATCGCAAAGGTGTTTACACCGAGCTGGCGGATTGGGCGCGGCCGCGCGGTTTCACTCATCTGCGGGTGGATGGCAACTTTTTGCCGACCACCGATTTTCCGCGCATTGACCGCTTCAAGGAGCACACCATCGAGTTGCCGGTAGTCAGTCTGGATGTGTTGCCGGAGAACGAAGCGCAGCTGCGCGCCGCGCTGGCGGCCACGCTGGTGCATGGCAAGGGCGTGGTGCATGTGCTGAGTCACTTGAGCGGCTTGCGCGAGGCCATGCAGGCCGGCACATCGACCGCCGCCATTGGCACGCTGGACGCCTTTTCCACGAAGCGCGCCTGCCCGGTGTGCAGCACCAGTTATGCCGAGCTGGACCCGCGCCTGTTCTCTTACAACAGCAAGCACGGCTGGTGCCCGGACTGCGTCGGCACCGGGGTCAAGCTGACCCAAGAGCAGCGCAAGGTGTTTGACGATTCGGTGCGCGACGACGACAACAAGGGCCGTGAGCAAACCTTTGCCGAGCCCGAGGTGGAAGACCTGGTGGATGCTGCCTGCCCGACGTGCCAAGGCACGCGCCTCAATGCCACCGCCCGCGCCGTCAGGTTTGGTCTGCAGCTGGCCCGTGGCGCTAGCCAGGGGCACGACGCCAAGCAGGCGATTGACGGTGTGGCCATCACCGAACTCGCGCGCCTGAGTGTGACCGACCTGCGGCAATGGGTCGAAACCCTGCAGCGCCTGGGCCGCATGAGTCAGCGCGAAACCGATATTGCGCGGGATCTGGTGCCCGAGATCAAAAGCCGCCTCGAATTTCTGGAGCAGGTCGGCCTGGGTTATCTCACGCTGGACCGGGGCGCGCCGACGCTGAGCGGTGGCGAGGCGCAGCGCATCCGGTTGGCGGCGCAGCTCGGCAGCAACCTGCAGGGCGTGTGCTACGTGCTGGACGAACCCACCATCGGGCTGCACCCGCGTGACAACCAGATCCTGCTGGGCGCGCTCCAATCCTTGAGCGACCAGGGCAACACGCTGGTGGTGGTGGAGCACGACGAGGACACCATTCGCCATGCCGACCACATCATCGACATTGGGCCGAGTGCGGGCAAGCGCGGCGGTCGCCTTGTTGCTGAAGGCTCGGTGGCGGATATTCAGGGCGCTGCGGAGTCGCAGACGGGGCGTTATCTGCTGCATGCGATGAAGCATCCCTTGAAGGCTCGGCGTGCGGTTGTTTTTGCTGCTGGAGTGGACTTGATGCCCTTTGCTTCTGGTGCTGGTGCTGGTGTGGTGCTCGCTGCGGCTGGAGCCGGTTCGCCGGGCGCCTCAGACGCAAGCTCAACATCGTTGCCCGGCGAACCGGCTCCAGCCGCGAATCCGCGTGTGCTCGCGTCGCAAAATTCAACGTTCGTAGCGAGCTTGAGCCTGCCGGCATCGAGTGCCACGACTGCAGTGAATTTGGGGTCGGATTCCATTTTCGTCCCCGCTCCTCCGAAAAAGAAAAAGGCTACTTCGAAATTGGACTCTGACCCCAATTTCACGGGTTCAACGCCAGAGCTGACCATACAGAAATGGCTAACAGTCACCCATGCCACGATGCACAACCTGCAAGCCGTCACCGCTCAGGTTCCCCTCAGCCGCCTGGTCGCCGTCACCGGCGTCTCCGGCTCCGGCAAATCCACCCTGGCGCGCGATGTGCTGCTGGCCAATGTACAAACCGCCGTGCAAAAACGCAGCACCAAAGCCGGTCGCGACGCCCTGGCCGCCGGCGAGTCAATCGCCTGGACCGGTTGCGAATCCGTCACCGGCTACGAGAGTATTGACCGCGTGCTGGAAGTCGATCAAACGCCCATTGGCAAAACCCCGCGCAGCTGTCCCGCCACCTACATCGGCTTCTGGGACATCATCCGCAAACTGTTTGCCGACACGCTGGAAGCCAAGGCGCGTGGCTACGCCGCCAATCGTTTCAGCTTCAACACCGGCGAAGGTCGCTGCGCCGGTTGTGACGGGCAGGGCATTCGAACCATCGGCATGAGCTTCCTGCCGGACGTGAAAGTGCTGTGCGAAACCTGCAAGGGTGCGCGCTTCAACCCCGAGACCTTGGCTGTGACCTGGCGCGGCAAGAACATCGGCGACGTGCTGCAGATGGAGGTGGACGAGGCGGTCGGGTTCTTCGCCGCCATGCCCAACATCAGTCACCCGCTGCAACTGATGAAAGACGTCGGGCTGGGCTACCTCACGCTCGGCCAGCCCTCGCCCACGCTCAGCGGCGGCGAGGCGCAGCGCCTCAAGCTGGTGACTGAATTGAGCAAGGTGCGCGACGACATCACGCGGCGCGGGCAGAAGGCGCCGCACACCTTTTACGTGCTGGACGAACCCACGGTCGGCCTGCACATGGCCGACGTGGAAAAACTGATCAAGGTGCTGCACCGCCTGGTCGATGGCGGCCACAGCGTGCTGGTGATCGAGCACGACCTGGATGTGATTGCCGAAGCCGACTGGGTGATCGACCTCGGGCCGGACGGCGGCAACGCCGGTGGCCGCGTGGTGGCGGCGGCAACGCCGGAAGGCGTGGTGGCGCTGGGCACCCACACCGGTGTGGCGCTGGCGGCGGTGCTGGCGCGCTAGTTATGGGCCTCGGTTTTTGCTTGACAATTGCTATTAAAACAATAGCTACTTACGCACTGAGTACGGGGGCTAGAGGTCTATTTTTCTCATAAACACCAGCGCGACCGGCCTCGCGCGCAAGCTGGCGAAGTTTTTTTAACTCAAGCGTCTCCGGGTTTTCCGAACTTGAGAATTCGGGTGGCCAGCAGCGTTTCGGTTAAAAAACATAAAAGTGCCAGCAAAAAACAGACCACGCCGGACAGAAAAGAGACCGTTGCGAGGCGAAGGATTTGCAGTTCAGTGGTTTCGCCGAGAAAGAGCGCCATGATGGTCAGTCCGATCAGGATGGCGCAGAAGGTGAGCAGTGCAATGCAAATGTTTACCAGTCCGCCGCGCAACCTCAATCGCCCCAATTCATCGTAGGCCGCTGTCATTAAATCGCCGGCCTTGGCGCCTTCAATGCGGTCTTCGAGAATTCGGGCGCGGTCAATGATGCGTGCCAGTCGACCGGCCACGGTGCCGATCATCGCCGCCACGGCCGTTAGCAAGAAGACCGGGGCCACGGCGAGCTGAATGCCATGGGTGACGGTGTCGAGATCAATGGCAAAAAACATGGAGGCTCCCGAATTTAGCCTGCCGATTGCAGCGCCAGCCCGGCGTGTTCGCGCAGCGGGTGAAAGTGGATTTTCGGAAAGCGCTCCTGTGCCAAGCGCACATCGTAAGGCGAGGTGCACAGGTAGGCCAGGGTGTTGGCGGCGTCGCGCGCCATGCGCATCGGGTAGGCCTCGCAAAAGGTCTTGAGCTCGGCGGGCGTGTCGGCGGTGATCCAGCGCGCGCCGGTGTACTGGCTGCTTTCCAGCCGGATGTCGGCGTCGTATTCGCCCTTGAGGCGGTGCTGCACCACTTCAAACTGCAGCTGGCCGATGGCACCGAGCAGCATGTTGCCGCCGATCTCGGGGCGAAACACCTGAATCGCGCCTTCTTCGCCCAGCTGCGCCAGGCCTTGCTGCAACTGCTTGGTGCGCAGGGGGTTGCGCAACACCACGGTCATGAAGAGTTCGGGCGCAAAGAAGGGCAGGCCGGTGAACTGCAGGTTGACGCTGCCGTCGGTGATGGTGTCGCCCAGCTGCACGCCGCCGTGGGTGGTGAAGCCGACGATGTCACCGGCGTAGGCTTCGTTCACGGCCTCGCGGCGCTGGCTCATGAAAGTCACCACGCTGGTCGGGCGCAGTTCTTTGCTGGTGCGCATGACTTTGAGCTTCATGCCCGGCGTGTACTTGCCGGAGGCCATGCGCACAAACGCGATGCGGTCGCGGTGGTTGGCGTCCATATTGGCCTGCACCTTGAACACCACGCCGGAAAACGCGTCATCTTCGGGCTGAATTTCCTTGATCACCGGCTGCTTGTTGACGACAAAAGAACTGGTGCGGGACTGGGGCGAGGGCGCCAGGTCCACCAGCGCATCCAGCACTTCCATCACGCCGAAGTTGTTGACGCCCGAGCCGAAAAACACCGGGGTTTGCTTGCCGGCCAGAAAGGCCTCGCGGTCCCAGGTGGGGGAGGCGCCGGTGGCCAGTTCCATGCTTTCAAACGCGGTCTCAAACTCGTGGCCGAAGCGTTTCAGCAGGGTGGCTTGATCGCTCATGGGGATGGTGGTGAAGTCCTTCGGGCCGCGGTCGCTGCCGGGCTCGAACACCGTCATGGCCTGCGTGCGCAGGTTGATGATGCCGCCAAAGGTTTTGCCCTGGCCGACCGGCCAGGTCATGGGCACGCAGGGCATACCCAGTTCGCGCTCGATCTCGTCCAGAATGTCCAGCGGCTCGCGCACTTCGCGGTCCATCTTGTTGACGAAGGTGATGATGGGGGTGTTGCGCTGGCGGCAGACCTCGATCAGGCGGCGGGTTTGCGCTTCGACGCCGTTGGCCGCGTCAATCACCATCAGCGCCGAGTCCACCGCGGTCAGCACGCGGTAGGTGTCTTCCGAGAAGTCCTTGTGGCCGGGGGTGTCGAGCAGATTGATGACGTGGTCGCGGTACACCATTTGCATCACGCTGGAGGCGACCGAGATGCCGCGCTGCTTCTCGATTTCCATCCAGTCAGAGGTGGCGTGGCGCGTGGCTTTGCGCGCCTTCACCGAGCCGGCGATCTGGATCGCACCCGAGAACAGCAGGAGCTTTTCCGTGAGCGTGGTTTTACCCGCATCCGGGTGGGAAATGATCGCAAAGGTGCGGCGGCGGCGGGTTTCGGCGAGAAATGACATGAGGTAGAACTGGATGCGATTGGGTTGCGCTGCCGGGTTGGGCTGTCTTTGGGAGACGTTCGCGCGAACCTGTAGACAGTGAAAGTCTGGAAAAGGTAGAATTATCGCCTTCCGAGGAGCGTTGCAGTTCACGTTTGTTGAACGAGGCTCGGACCGCGTGAGTTGGCACCTGCCGCTCACCGCATCAACCGCGCTCACCCACTGCTCTGTGAGGTGAGTCTTTCCCAAAGGCTTGTCCTGCGCAAGCGGTGATTTTTCAAAATCATTTTTTGGAGTTAAGCATGAGCGCCGTATTGAAATCAGTCAAAGCCAAAGTTAAAGCCGTTGCCAAGGCACCCGTCAAGGCCGCGGCCAAGGCCCAAGCCAAAGCGGTCGTCCCGGCCGCCGTCAAGGTTGAGGACTTCAAAGTGGCCGACCTGAGCCTCGCGGCCTGGGGCCGCAAGGAATTGAACATTGCCCAGACCGAAATGCCCGGCCTGATGGCGATTCGTGAAGAGTTCACCAAGTCGCAGCCGTTGAAGGGCGCGCGCATCACCGGCTCGCTGCACATGACGATTCAGACCGGCGTGCTGGTCGAAACCCTGCAAGCACTGGGTGCTGAGGTGCGTTGGGCTTCGTGCAATATTTTCTCCACCCAGGACCACGCTGCTGCGGCACTGGTCGTGGCGGGCACGCCGGTGTTTGCCTACAAGGGCGAGACCCTGACCGACTACTGGGACTACACCCACCGCATCTTTGAATTCAGCGGTAAAAAGGGCACTGCGGCCGAAGGTCCGAACATGATTCTGGACGACGGCGGCGACGCCACCTTGTTGATGCATCTGGGTGCCCGCGCCGAGAAAGACATCAAGGTACTGGCCAAGCCCGGCAGCGAAGAAGAGATTTGCCTGTTCAATGCCATCAAGGCCAAGCTCAAACTGGACCCCACCTGGTATAGCCGCCGCCTGAAAAACATCATTGGCGTGACGGAAGAAACCACCACCGGCGTGCTGCGCTTGAACGAAATGTCGGCCAAAGGCACGCTGGCGTTCCGCGCCATCAATGTCAACGACTCGGTGACCAAGAGCAAGTTCGACAATCTGTATGGTTGCCGCGAGTCTTTGGTGGACGCCATCAAGCGCGCCACCGACGTGATGATCGCCGGCAAAGTGGCCTGTGTCGCCGGTTACGGTGACGTCGGCAAAGGCTCGGCCCAAGCGCTGCGCGCTTTGAGCGCCCAGGTCTGGGTCACCGAAGTGGACCCGATCAACGCACTGCAGGCCGCGATGGAAGGCTACAAGGTCGTGACCATGGAATACGCCGCCGACAAGTGCGATATTTTTGTGTCCTGCACCGGCAACAAAAACGTCATCACCTACAAGCACATGGCGGCCATGAAAGACCAGGCCATCGTCTGCAACATTGGCCACTTTGACAATGAGATCGATGTCGCCTCGCTGTCCAAATGCAAGTGGGAAGAGATCAAGCCGCAAGTGGACCACGTCATCTTCCCGGCCAAGGGCAAGACGCCATCCAAGCGCATCATCCTGTTGGCCAAGGGCCGGTTGGTGAATCTGGGTTGTGGCACCGGCCACCCCAGTTTTGTCATGTCGTCCAGCTTTGCCAACCAGACGATCGCCCAGATCGAACTGTTCACCAAGCCCAAGGAATACAAGTCCGGCAAGGTCTATGTGTTGCCCAAGCACCTGGACGAGAAAGTGGCACGTTTGCACCTGAAAAAAGTTGGTGCCATGCTGTCTGAACTCACGGACGAACAAGCCGCCTACATCGGCGTCAACAAAGCCGGCCCTTACAAGGCCAATACTTACCGTTATTGAAGAAAGGGCTTTGTCATTGCGGGCTTGTCCCGCAATCCATGGATGCCGGATCAAGTCCGGCATGACAAACACGACTAATGCGCGCAGACCAATTACTCGTTCACCGAAACCTCGCCAGCACGCGCTCACAAGCCCAGCGCCTCATCGCCGATGGTGTGCAGTGGCTCAAAGGCGTTGAGTGGAAAACCGTCACCAAAAACGGTGACGAGATTCCCCTTGACGCGGAGCTGAAACTGCTGGACGACTCCGAGGCCCGCTACGTCTCCCGTGGCGGCCTGAAGCTGGAGGCGGCGCTCAAACACGTAGGCTTGTCCGTGACCGGGCTCGCTTGTCTGGATGTGGGCCAGTCCACCGGCGGCTTTACCGACTGCCTGTTGCAGCACGGTGCCGCGTCGGTGGTGGGGGTGGATGTGGGCAGTGCCCAGTTGCACCCCCGTTTGCGCGAAGATCCGCGTGTGTTGTGCATCGAAAAAGTCAATGCCCGCGCCCTGGTTGCTGCTGATTTGATAGCTGCTTACGCAGACAGCACAGGGGCTGAAGGCCAATTTGATGTTGAAGATGGCGAGACGCAAGGGTCCGAGTTCGCGCCCGAGTTTGACCTCATCGTGGCCGATCTGTCGTTCATCTCGCAAACCCTGGTGCTGCCTGCCATCGTCCCCTTGCTGAAAAACGGCGGCACGCTGCTGACGCTGGTCAAGCCCCAGTTCGAGCTGCAACCCGGCCAGGTGGGCAAGGGCGGCATCGTGAAAGACGCCAGCTTTTACCCGTTGATTGAGAAGCGCCTGCGCGATGCCTGCGAAGTGCTCGATCTGACCGTGACCGCGTGGTTCGACTCGCCGATTGAAGGCGGCGACGGCAACCGCGAGTTTTTCATATCTGCAACCTTGCGGGACAGACCGTAGCGACACGAAGTGCGCAAGCTCTGTCCTCAACACTTTAGAGATGTCGCAGTGAACCAGACCTCCCCTATCCCCCTGAGCATTGAATTCTTCCCGCCCAAAACACCGGAGGGGGTGGACAAGCTGCGCGGGGTGCGCCAGCAGCTCTATGCCCTGAAGCCCGAGTTCTGCTCGGTGACTTTTGGCGCCGGCGGTTCCACGCAAGAGGGCACCTTCAATACCGTGCGCGACATTCTGGCCGAGGGCGTGAGCGCCGCGTCGCATGTTTCCTGCATCGGTGCCACCAAGGATACCGTGCGCGCGCAACTGGCCACCCTGAAAGTCATGGGCGTGAAACGTCTGGTGGCCTTGCGCGGCGACCTACCCAGCGGCTACGGAGTCGGTGGCGAGTTTCATTACGCCAGCGATCTGGTGGCCTTCATCCGGACTGAGACCGGCGACGATTTTCATATCGAAGTGGCGGCGTATCCGGAGATGCACCCCCAAGCCAAGTCACCGGCCAGCGACCTGCAGGCCTTCGCCGCCAAAGTCAAAGCCGGTGCCAATTCGGCCATCACCCAGTATTTCTACAACGCTGACGCCTACTTCCGCTTTGTGGAAGAGGTCGACGCGCTGGGGCTGGCCATCCCCGTGGTACCCGGCATCATGCCGATCACCAGTTCCACCCAGCTCATGCGCTTCAGCGATGCCAGCGGCGCCGAGATCCCGCGCTGGATTCGTCTGCGGCTGCAAAGCTTTGGTGACGACACCGCGTCCATCAAGGCTTTTGGCCTGGATGTGGTCACCGACCTGTGTCAGCAACTGCAGGCTGGCGGCGCACCGGGCCTGCATTTTTACAGCATGAACCAGAGCGTCGCCACGCTGGCGATTTGCAGCCGGCTGGGTTTGTAACGGTTTTCAGGCCCGGGCATCGCCCCAGCGCAACTGGGCGGTGTCGTCACCGCGGTACAGCGTATCGCCATGGCGGTCGACACAGTAATCGGGCGAGACGATCATCTCGCTGAACCGCATGTCGGCGGCGATGCGGGTGTACTCAAACAAAATGCTGCGCACCACCTTGGCTCCCGTGCGAATGTGGCTGCCATGACCGATCCAGGCCGGCCCGGTGATGGTGACGCCGGGCTCGATGCGCACGCTGGAGCCAATGTAGACCGGTCCTTCAATCGTGACTTCGTCCCACGGAATGGAGGTGTTGAGTCCGACCCAGATGCCGGGCTTGATCTGCCGCCCGGGCATGTTCATCTCGGCCACCTCGCCCCGTAGCACGCGCTGCAGGACCGACCAGTAATCGCTGACCCGACCGATATCGATCCAGTTGAAAGGGCGGTTCTGGGCATAAAACGGCAGGTTTTGCGCGACCAGTTGCGGAAACAACTGCGAGCCAATGTCGTAGACCTTGCCCGGCGGTACCAGTGCCAGCACTTCGGGCTCAAAAATATAGATGCCGGTGCTGGCCAAAGTCGATTTGGCCTCGGCGGGTTGCGGCTTTTCCTGGAACGACTGAATGCGTCCGTCCGGCGCCGCCACCACAATGCCGTAGTTATGCACATCTGCCAGCGGCACATCCAGCGCCACCAGACTGGCGATGGCGCCTTTGGCCTTGTGCTCCGCCAGGGCCGCCGTGATGTCCAGATCAATCAGGGCATCGCCGCACAGCACCAGGGTGGTTTCATCAAAGAAGCCGCTGAAGTCCTGGATACGCCGCATGCCGCCGGCTGAGCCCATGGGGCGCGGCAAGATGTCGCCATGCTCGCGGACTCCTTCGTAGGAATAGCCAATTTGTACGCCCCAGCGCTGGCCATCGCCAAAATATTCTTCAATTTTTTGATGGTGGTAGGCCACGTTGACCATGATCTCGGTGATGCCGTGGCGCGCAAGGTGCTCAATCAGGTACTCCATCACCGGCTTGCCCAAAATCGGCACCATCGGCTTGGGCAGGTCGCGCGTCAGGGGTCGCACGCGGGTGCCTTGCCCAGCCGCCAGAATCATGCCCTTAGCCATGGCGCACCTCATTTTTATTGTTCATTTTGATCATTCCCTTTGTTGATGAAGTTCAAGCCTGCGTATAGCCGTTGGGGTTGCCGCTTTGTCCGCGCCAGGCGTCCGCGCACGCTGCTGCGGTGAAGGCCCGTTTAGTCGGGGCGGGCGTCCAGAAATGCCATGCCCGCCGCGTCTTTGGCCGAGAGCTGGGGCGGGCCATTCAGCGCGGGCCATTCAATCGCCAGCGTCGGGTCGTTCCATGCGATGCAGCGCTCGTGTTCCGGCGTGTAGTAGTCGGTGGTCTTGTACAAAAACTCGGCGGTGTCCGACAGCACCACAAAGCCGTGGGCCAGGCCGGGTGGTATCCAGAGCTGGCGCTTGTTGTCGCCGGATAAAACCTCGCCCACCCATTGGCCAAAGGTGGGCGAGTCGCGGCGGATGTCCACCGCCACGTCAAACACCTCGCCGGCCACCACGCGCACCAGCTTGCCCTGCGGCTGGTGCAGCTGGTAGTGCAGGCCGCGCAGCACGCCTCTGGCCGATTTGGAGTGGTTGTCCTGCACAAACTTCAGATTTACGCCGGTGGCCGCGTGAAAGGCGCGCTGGTTAAAACTTTCGTAGAAAAAGCCGCGCACGTCTCCAAAGACGCGGGGTTCAATCAGCAGCACATCGGGAATGGCACAAGATGTAACTTTCATCAATAGACCTTTTCTTTGAGCAGGCGCAGCAGGTATTGGCCGTAGCCCGACTTGGCCAGTGGCTGGGCCAGCTTGAGCAGTTGGGCATCGTCAATCCAGCCGTGTCGCCAGACAATTTCTTCGGGTGCCGCTACCTTCAGGCCCTGGCGGTTCTCGATGGTGTAGATGAACTGGCTGGCCTCCAGCATCGACTCATGCGTGCCGGTGTCGAGCCAGGCGTAGCCGCGGCCCATGGTCTGCACGTCCAGCGTGCCCTGCTCCAAATACATGCGGTTCAGGTCGGTGATTTCCAGCTCGCCGCGGGCCGACGGCTTGACGCGTTTGGCCAGTTCTACCACCTGGTTATCGTAAAAATACAGGCCGGTCACCGCATAGCGTGACTTGGGGCTTTGGGGTTTTTCTTCCAGGCTGATGGCGCGGCCGCGCTCGTCAAACTCCACCACGCCGTAGCGCTCGGGGTCTTGCACCGCATAGGCAAACACGGTGGCGCCGTGCGTCTGCTGATTGGCACTCTCCAGCAGCCCGGCAAAGTCGTGGCCGTAAAAAATGTTGTCGCCCAGCACCAGCGCACTGGGGGCACCGTCCAGGAATTTTTCGCCAATCAAAAATGCCTGCGCCAGACCGTCGGGTGAGGGCTGCACCGCATAGCTGATCTGCAGGCCCCACTGGCTGCCGTCGCCCAGCAGTTGCTCAAAGCGCGGCGTGTCCTGCGGCGTGGAGATCACCAGCACCTCGCGAATGCCCGCCAGCAGCAGAACGCTCAGCGGGTAATAGATCATCGGTTTGTCGTAAATCGGCAGCAGCTGCTTGCTCACCACCTGCGTTGCCGGGTACAGGCGTGTGCCCGAGCCGCCCGCCAGAATGATGCCCTTGCGTCGCACGGATGGGCTGGCCGCTTGTGTTGTTGTCATATTTATTTTTCCCTTGTGATCTCAGTCAGCATGCGTTTGACCTGCATCTGCCAGTGTGGCAGCACCAAGCCGAACGCGGTCTGCAGCCGGGTGGTGTCCAGGCGCGAATTCAAAGGCCGTCGGGCCGGTGTGGGGTAGCTGGCCGTGGCTGTGGGCGCCACTTGTTCGGGGCCGGCCTTGAGCGTCCAGCCCAGCGCCTGCGCCTGGGCTAGCACGTAGCGGGCGTAGCCGTGCCAACTGGTTTCGCCATCCGCCACGCAGTGGTAGAGCCCGGCCAGTTCGGGCTGGCGCATGGCCGCTACCAGCGCATGCGCGGTCACATCGGCCAGCAGTTCGGCTGATGTCGGTGCGCCAATCTGGTCGTCAATGACGGTGAGCTCCTCACGCTCACCGGCCAGGCGCAGCATGGTCTTGGCAAAGTTGCCGCCACGCGCCGCGTAAACCCAACTGGTTCTGAAAATCAGGTGCCGGGCGTGGGTCGCTACCCGCTGTTCGCCCTCCAACTTGGTCTGGCCGTACACACTTAAGGGGCCGGTGGCATCGGTCTCGCGCCACGGTTGGCTGCCGCTGCCGTCAAACACATAGTCGGTGGAGTAGTGCACCAGCCAGGCGCCCAGCTTGTGCGCCTCGCTGGCCAGCACGCCCGGTGCCAGCGCATTGATGGTGCGGGCCAGCGCGGGTTCGGCCTCGGCCTTGTCGACGGCGGTGTGGGCGGCCGCGTTCACAATCACGTCGGGCGCTACCCGGCGCACGGTCTCGGCCAGGCCGGTCAGGTTGCTGAAGTCGCCACACAGTTGATCCGGGTTGTGGACCGGGTCAAAGTCCAGTGCAACCAGCTCGCCCAGCACGCTCAGGCTGCGCTGTAGCTCCCAGCCCACCTGGCCGCCACGGCCAAACAACAAAATCTTCATGTGGCGGCTCCAGTGCCGTACTGCCTGGCCACCCAGTCGCGGTAGCCGCCGCTTTGCACATTGGCAACCCAATCGGGGTGGTCCAGGTACCACTGCACGGTCTTGCGGATGCCGGTCTCAAAAGTCTCGGCCGGCTTCCAGCCCAGCTCCTGCTCGATCTTGCGGGCATCGATGGCGTAGCGCCGGTCATGGCCGGGACGATCAGTGACGTAGGTAATCTGGTCTTTATAAGGTTTGCCATCGGCGCGCGGCTTGAGCTCATCGAGCAGGGCGCACACGGTGTGCACGATGTCGAGATTGGGCTTTTCATTCCAGCCACCAACGTTGTAGGTTTCACCCAAGCGGCCGGCTTCCAGCACACGGCGGATCGCGCTGCAATGGTCGGTGACATACAGCCAGTCGCGAATCTGCTGGCCGTCGCCATACACCGGCAACGGCTTGCCCGCCTGGGCGTTCACGATCATCAGCGGGATCAGCTTTTCTGGAAAATGAAACGGCCCGTAGTTATTGGAGCAGTTGGTGGTGAGTACCGGCAGACCATAGGTGTGGTGGTAGGCGCGCACCAGGTGGTCGCTGGCCGCCTTGGAGGCCGAGTACGGGCTGTTGGGTTCGTAGCGGTGCGTCTCGGTGAAGGCGGGGTCGGTTTTGGCCAGCGACCCATAGACTTCGTCGGTGGATACGTGCAGCAAGCGGAAAGCGGTCTGGGCGGCTGCGTCCAGAGCGCCCCAATAGGCCCGCACCGCCTCCAGCAGCTTGAAGGTGCCCACAATATTGGTCTGGATGAACTCGCCCGGCCCGAGGATGGAGCGGTCCACATGCGACTCGGCGGCAAAGTTGACCACCGCACGCGGCTGATGTTGTGCTAGCAGCTGGCTTACCAGCGTAGGGTCGCCAAAGTCGCCCTGCACAAACACATGGCGCGCATCGCCTGCGAGCGCGGCCAGGTTTTGCAGGTTGCCGGCGTAGGTGAGCTTGTCGAGGTTGATGACCGGCTCATCAGATGCGCTAAGCCAGTCGAGCACGAAGTTACTGCCAATAAAGCCGGCGCCGCCGGTGACGAGAATCGTCATGTGATTTGTGTCCCTTAAAACATAAAAGCAGACTCGATTATCGCCACTGCGTCTCAGGCTGCTCGCGCAGTCGTTCAGTCCAACTTAATTCTTATAAAAAGTGCCTCTAGCCACCGTCGTTATTGCATAGTAAGCTTCACTTTTGATAGCGAATGTCGTGCGCTGGCGCTGGCAACTTGCACTAGCGTTCCAAGCCGCCGTTACAAAAGGTGCATCTGTTTGGCCGCTTCGGTCAATTCGGCGCGGAAATCCGGATGGGCAATCGCAATCATTTCCTGTGCGCGCTGTTTCGCCGACTTGCCGCGCAGCTGGGCGACGCCGAATTCGGTGACGACGTAGTTGATGTCGTTCTTGCTGGTGCTCATGTGGGTGCCGGGTGCCAGCGTCGGCACGATGCGTGTAATACGGTCGTTCTGGGCGGTGGACGGCAGCACGATGAAGGCCTTGCCGCCGCGCGAACGGTTGGCGGCGCGGACAAAATCGGCCTGGCCACCGGTGCCGGAATACGGTACGTGGCCGAGGCTCTCCGAGCCGCACTGGCCGAGCAGGTCGATCTGCAGCGTGGCATTGATCGCCATCAGTTTGTCATTCTGCGACGCGAGATATGGGTCGTTGGTGAAGTCAACCGGGTGTATTTCAAGCGCCGGGTTGCGCTCCATGAACTGGTACAGTTTTTTGGAGCCCAGCGCAAACGTGGCCACCATTTTCCCCGGCAGGTAGGTCTTTTTCCGGTTGGTGACGACGCCACTTTCGATCAGCGTCAGAATGCCGTCGCCGATCATCTCGGTATGAATGCCCAGGTCGTGTTTGTGGGTCAGCTGCATCACCACTGCGTCCGGGATGCCGCCGTAGCCGATCTGCAGCGTCGAGCCGTCTTCGATCATGTCGGCTACATATTTGCCGATTGCTATCTGCACCGGGCCGATTTTCGGCAAGCCCACTTCCATGATCGGCTCGTTGCTCTCAATCAGCGCCGTCACCTGCGAAATATGCACATGGCAATTGCCGTTGGCAAACGGCACGTTCGGGTTCACCTCCAGCACCACGGCGCGCGCTTTGGCCACCGCTGCCATCGTGTAATCGGCCCCCAGGCTGAGCGAAAAATAACCGTGCTGGTCCATCGGAGAAGCCATCGAGAACACCACGTCGGCGGCAATCTGGCCGCGCTCGATCATGCTCGGCATTTCCGAGAAATAGCTGGGAATGAAATCGATCCAGCCGCTCTGGCCGCCAATCCGCGTGGCCGCACCGAAGAAAAACGCGACATGGCGCACATGGTCGACCGTTTCCGGGTCGATGTAGCCATATTTGCGCACCGCCAGGATCTGCGCCACTTTCACATCATGGAAGCGGCGCCGCTGTTCCGATAGCGCGGTCAGCAGCGTCGGTGGCTCGCCGACACCGGTGGGGACAATGATGAAGTCGCCGTTATGGACCTGACTGATGGCATCTTCTGCGGTGCCGCGTTTTTTTTGGTACAGGTCCTGAACTGACATGGTGCGCTACGTTCCCTATCTGCTGGTGCGTTGAGGTGCATTTTTCGGCCCGCCGCCAAGGGTCAGACCGGCCTCAGCCGCCGGATTCAAGCGTGAACGAGGCGTGCTGGTCTTGGCCGAGTATTTCTGCCAATTGCGGCAGTGCAAGCTGGAGCGCCGCCTTCAAGGTGTGGGGCGGGTTGATGATGAACATGCCGCTGGCTGGCAGGCCGGGGCGTATGACCTCGCCCGCTTCATCGGCAGTCAACTTGCTTGACTTGACGGTCAAGGTGGCGTTCAACCATTTTTTGCCTGATTTGGTGGCCAGGGTTTTTAGTTTGCGCGGCACGTCATGCGCCTCGGGACGTGGAATGATGGGGTACCAAACGGCGTAAGTGCCCGTGGCAAAGCGCACCAACGAATCAGCGACCATCGCCACCACGCGGGCGTAATCATTTTTGATTTCGTAACTGGGGTCACTCAGCACCAGCGCCCGACGTGCCGGGGGAGGCAGGAATTTTTTAATGCCTTCAAAACCATCCTCTCGCAGCACGGCGACCTGGCGTCCGGCCTCCAGCTGTGCGATGTTGGCGGACAGTGTTTTGGCGTCGGTGGGGTGGATCTCAAAAACTTTCAGCTTGTCGCGTTCGCCCAGCAGGCGCTGGATGATGAAAGGCGAACCCGGATAAACCTTGTGGCTGCCTTTGTTGTTGAAGCTGGCGACCAGATCCAGATAGTCCTGGATCACCGGCGCCAGACCCTCTGCTATTGATTTCGCAGCTGCTGACGCTTTTTTGACGGGGGCTGGAGGCGTATTTATTGAAGAAAGTAGTTTTAAAAAACCATGAGCCGCTTCGCCACTGGTTTCGGCATATTCACCGTCGAGCCGGTACAAACCGGCTCCGGCATGGGTGTCAAAAACTGTGAGCGCTGTGTCTTTTTGCAGCAAATGCCGCAGTATGGCAATCAGCACAGTGTGTTTGAGTACGTCGGCGTGGTTGCCGGCATGGAAGGCGTGGCGATAACTGAACATGTACAAATTTTAACCGGCTTGCGGCGAATTTCGTATAATCTCGGGCTTCGCAGCGCTTTTGTGGCTCCGCGGCGAAGCTAGATCCCCACCTAAGAGATTCCCATTAGAGGAACGCCGACCGTGGAAAAGAGCCGCAAGGAATCTAACCCCTTAGGTTAGGCAAACCCTCTTTTAAACGAGAAAACTCATGACCAAAACTTTCAGCGCTAAAGCCGCTGACGTGGTGCACGAGTGGTTTGTGATTGACGCGACCGATAAGGTCCTCGGACGAGTAGCCAGCGAAGTTGCTCTCCGTTTGCGCGGCAAACACAAGGCCATTTACACGCCTCACGTCGATACCGGTGACTTCATTGTCATCATCAACGCAGCCCAGCTGCGCGTCACCGGCGCCAAGTCGACTGACAAAGTGTATTACAGCCACTCTGGCTACCCAGGTGGCATTTCTGCCATCAACTTCCGTGACATGCAGTCCCGCTTCCCTGGCCGTGCTTTGGAAAAAGCCGTCAAGGGCATGCTGCCCAAGGGTCCCCTGGGCTACGCCATGATCAAGAAGCTCAAGGTGTACGGTGGTGCTGAGCATCCCCACACTGCCCAGCAACCCAAAGTGTTGGAAATCTAAGGAGCCTTGAAATGATTGGTGAATGGAACAATGGTACCGGCCGTCGCAAATCGAGCGTCGCCCGTGTATTTCTGAAAAAAGGCTCCGGCCAGATCGTGGTGAACGGTAAAGACATCGAAAAATTCTTCGGTCGTCAAACCTCCATCATGATTTGCAAGCAACCCCTGTTTTTGACGAACCACGTTGAGACGTTTGACATCATGGTCAACGTCGCCGGCGGTGGTGAGTCCGGCCAGGCTGGCGCGGTGCGCCACGGCATTACCCGTGCCCTGATTGACTACGATGCAACGCTCAAGTCCGAGCTGAGCAAAGCTGGTTTCGTCACGCGTGATGCACGTGAAGTCGAACGTAAAAAGGTCGGCTTCCACGGTGCTCGTCGCCGCAAGCAGTTCAGCAAGCGTTAATTCGAACAGAATTTACGTCAACGAAATGTTGCAAAACAGCAGCCGCCAGAATGCAGATTCCGGCGGCTGTTTGCATTCTGGCAATTGACTCATCGCCCCATGCGCCTGCGCCTGCTTCTTCGCCGCCTGACGGTCAGTGCCCCGCGCATGGCCGTGCGCAGTGCTTTGCCCTGGCCGTTTCGCTGGGTTGTCCTGGCAATCGTTTTTGGTTTTTGTGCCGCCATTGCTTTGTGGGCCTTCGAGTTTGGCAAAGATATTGCGGGGCTCGAGAGAGGCAGCAAGGAAGAACTGCAACAAGCAAGGTCCCAACTTGAGGTCTTGCGCGCCGAAGTGCTGAATCTGAAAGAAGAGCGCAACAAGGCGCAGTCGATCGCCAATACGGTTGACACGTTAATGACCTCGGAAAAAGTGGCGCAGGAAAAACTGGCAGCCCAGGCCAGGCAGCTCGAAGCCGAGAACCAGAGTCTGCGCGATGATTTGGGTTTTTTCGAGAAACTGATACCGACGGCGGGTGTTCAAGGCATTGCGATTCGTGGTTTGCAGGCCGAGGTTCGCAACGAACGGGAAATCAAATGGCAGGTGCTGGTCATCCAGGCGCTCAAAAATCCGCCTGAGTTCAGCGGGCGGCTGGAGTTGACTTTTACCGGCGTACTCAACGGCAAGCCCTGGGCGGCGGCTTTGCCTGGCGGGGCGCAGGCGTTCAAGCTGAAACAGTATGGCCGCATTGAAGGTGTTTTTGAGCTGCCGCCTCAAACCGTGATCAAGGGTGTTACCGCCAAAGTTCTGGATGGTTCGGTCACCAAAGCGGTGCAATCCATCAAGCTCTAAATCAATTCACAGTCCAACCTAACGAAGGGTCCCAACGTGTTCAACAAGAAAAAACAGCCTCCTATTAAAAGCCTGATTGCCGAAGGGAGTCAGATTGACGGGAATTTCAGGTTTGCCGACGGTTTGCGGATCGATGGCGCGGTGGTCGGGAACATCAGCGGCAACCCGGATCTGGCGAGCATTCTGGTGATCTCGGAGACGGCATCGGTGACGGGTGAAATCCAGGCGGATCACATCATCATCAATGGCACGGTCAAGGGGCCGGTGCACGCCCGTCTCATGCTCGAGTTGCAGCCCAAGGCCCGCATTACGGGGGATGTGCACTACACGGCACTGGAGATGCATCAGGGGGCTATCATCGCCGGGCAATTGCGCCCCATCGTCAATGGCGGGGACATGGGCAGCGAGGAAAAGCCCACACTGAAATTAGCGGCAAATAACGGCTAACTGAATTGTTGATCATTTTGCTGTAGTATTCTAGAAGTTGAATTAACGGAGTAGTCCATGAGTGCCGTCGCAGAAAATATCCAGACCGAAATGCCGAGCCCAATTCTCTTCACCGACAGTGCCGCCGCCAAGGTGGCAGACCTGATTGCCGAAGAGGGAAACCCTGATCTGAAATTGCGCGTTTTTGTGCAAGGTGGCGGTTGTTCCGGCTTCCAGTATGGTTTCACTTTTGATGAAATCACCAATGAAGACGACACCACCATGACCAAGAATGGTGTTTCCTTGTTGATTGACGCCATGAGCTACCAGTATTTGCTGGGCGCTGAAATTGATTACAAAGAAGATCTGCAGGGCGCGCAGTTTGTGATCAAAAACCCCAATGCAACTTCTACTTGCGGCTGTGGGTCGAGCTTTTCGACCTGACGACGCCTCGGTTCAGGCCGGATAAATCGCACCCAGTACACGGGCGCCTTGGGCGCCCGTTATCTTTTTCAGGCTCAACGTTTCGCGCAACACGGTTTTGCGTGCCAGCCACGCAAAGGCTGCCGCTTCCACCTGCAGGGGCGGCAAACCATGGGCTTGTGAAGAACTGACCTGCAGCGCAGGAAGATGCGCCTGCAGCCGTCGCATCAGGTGGCCGTTGAAAGCGCCCCCGCCGCACACAATCAGGTTTTCGCTCTCAAATCCGTAGCGCTTTACGCCCGCTGCACAAGCGCTGGCGGTTAATTCAGTCAGTGTCGCCTGCACATCAACCGGCGCAATGGCCGTGAACTGGTCAAGTTTCCTGGCCAGCCAGACTGAATTGAACAGATCGCGCCCCGTGCTTTTGGGGGCGGGCTGACCAAAGTAAGACTCATCCAGCAAGGCGGCCAACAAGTCACATTGAACCCGCCCAGCGGCGGCCCACGCGCCGTCTGCGTCAAAGGCTTGGCCAATATGCTGCTGACACCAGGCATCCATCAGGGCATTGCCTGGACCACAATCAAAGCCCAATACGTCATCCGCCAGTTGCGGACCCAGCACGGTGAGGTTTGACATGCCGCCAATATTGAGCGTGGCGATCGTTTCGCCAGGGCGGCCGAACACGGATTGGTGGAAGGCCGGCACCAGCGGTGCGCCCTGGCCACCGGCCGCCACATCACGGCTGCGGAAATCGGCAACAACGTCGATGCCCGTCAGCTCGGCCAGCAGGGCCGGGTTGTTGAGTTGCAGGGTGTAGCCGGTGCCGTCAAAGGCCTGTGGCTGGTGGCGCACGGTCTGGCCGTGCGCGCCGATGGCGGTCACTTGTGAGTTGGCGATGCCCGACTTTTCAAGCAAATTGGCAACCAGGTGGGCGTAGACGCGCACCAGTGCATTGGCCGCCAGGGCGGCACGGTGCAATTCATTGGGGCCGGGGCTGTTGAGTGCCAGCAATTCCTCGGTCAAAGCCTGCGACAAGGGCGCACTGGCGTAGGCCAGGATACGCATGCGACTACCTGAGAAGTCAACCAAAACCCCGTCCACCCCGTCCAGCGAGGTCCCAGACATCAGGCCTACAAAGAGTTCAGACACCGGAGTTCAGACCCGCCACATCAACGCCAGACGAGTTTACTGGGCGCTGGTTTGTTGCATGGATGCCGCGGCCGAGAGTGCAACCCGGTTTTCAGACGCGAGTCGGGCAAACGCAGACTTGGCGGCCGCCGATACCGGCACGGTCTCGTTGCCGCGGGCAACGGTGAGCGGGTCATGGTAAACACCGTTAATCCGGTACTCAAAATGCAAATGCGGACCGGTCGCCCAGCCGGTGGCGCCCACCGCGCCAATATTCTGGCTTTGGCTGACGTTTTCACCTTTGCGCACATTGATGCGGCTCAGGTGCGCATAGACCGTGGTGTAGTTGTTGCGGTGCTTGAGGATGATCACGTTGCCGTAGCCATTTTGCACGCCGGCAAATTCGACGACGCCGTCGCCCACGCTACGCACGGCGGTGCCGGTGGGGGCGCCATAATCCACGCCCTGATGCGCCCGCATGGTATGCAAAATCGGGTGCATGCGCATCTTGAAGCCGCTGGTTATTCGGGAAAACTCCATGGGTGATGCCAGAAAGGCCCGGCGCAGGCTCTGGCCGTCCAGTGTGTAGTAGCCGCCCTTGCTGCGGGAATCCGCAGTGCGCGAAGCATCGGCGCTTTGGGTGCCTCCGGCAGCGGGCTCCTGGAACCACATGGCCTGAAAGGTCTTGCCGCCGTTGACAAATTCGGCGCTCAACACGCGCCCAGTACGCAGCGGTTCGGAATCACCTTCCATGGTTTCATAGACCACGGAAAAGCGGTCGCCCTTGCGCAGGGCGCGATGAAAATCGATGTCGCTCGCAAAAATTTCAGCCAGCTGAGTCGCAACCGCGTCAGGAATTCTGGCATCGTCGGTGGCCGCGAACAGCGAGGTCTCGATCGTGCCGCTGGCGAGCTGGGTGGAGGCGGTCAGCGCTGCGGATTCGATCCGGGACTGAAAGCCTTGCGGGGTTTTCTCAATCACCAGCCGATTGAAGCTGCTGTCGTTATCAGAACTCCAGCGGGCACTGAGTTTGAGCAGGGTGTTGTTGTCACTGGTCTCGGCGGTCACGCTGCGACCGTTTCGTCCCAGCAGCAGGCGGGCCGTGGCGTCCGTGCGAAGGAAAGCTGCGGCTGCGGCGTCGGCAAGCCCCAGGCGTTTGAGCAGGGTGTCCGCGGTATCGCTGGAGCGGGTGATGTCTGATCTGAACAGTTTGAATGAGGGGATGTCCAGGTCGGACGGCGTATTCAAAGGCAGCGATTGAACGGACTCCCGCACTTCCCGCACCGGCAAATCCGAGGCATCAGGCGCGAAAGAGGCCACGGCCAATGCGCCGCCGCCGCCGCCCAGCAGCAGCGCGGCAATGACGGCGGTGATTCGTTTGGGGTATTGTTTGATCGTCTGGCTGGAAAAAGTTAAAAAAGCATTTCTAGCGTTAACAAGACTGTTTATCAAAAGAAGCTTTCCAGGTAAGGGTCGGTTTGTGTGCAACCGAACAGACAAAGAAGGTGTTCATGCATGACGAATTAAAATCAGGCGCTTGAGCGAACGCAGAGTATAACTTCGCCCAACCCCGTTGCATCAAGAAAAACCCTTATGAATCAAGCGCTATCTCCCAAATTCCCCGTAACAGAATGTGTCCGGGAGGCCCTGGCGGTGTCCTTGCGCGGTTGTGACGAACTGATCCCGCAAGACGAGTGGGTCAAAAAATTGGCCCGTTCGGAGGCCACCGGCATTCCGTTGCGCATCAAGCTGGGACTCGATCCCACGGCGCCGGACATCCATATCGGCCACACCGTGGTGCTCAATAAAATGCGCCAGTTGCAGGATTTGGGTCACACCGTCATCTTTCTGATTGGCGACTTCACCACCCTGATTGGCGATCCGTCGGGCCGCAACACCACCCGCCCGCCGCTGACCCGTGAGCAGATCGAGGCGAACGCCCAGACCTACTACCGGCAGGCCTCGATGGTGCTGGACCCGTCCAAAACCGAGATTCGCTACAACAGCGAATGGTGCGACGCGCTGGGTTCGCGTGGCGTGATTGAGTTGGCCGCTAAATACACGGTGGCGCGCATGATGGAGCGCAATGATTTTCATGACCGCTTCAAGGCGGGCACGCCGATCAGCGTGCATGAATTTCTGTACCCGCTGATGCAGGGGTACGACAGCGTGGTCCTCAAGAGCGACCTGGAATTGGGCGGTACCGATCAGAAATTCAATTTGTTAGTGGGTCGTCACTTGCAGGCGGAGTACGGCCAGGAGCCGCAATGTATCCTGACCATGCCGCTGCTCGAAGGGCTGGACGGCATTGAGAAAATGTCCAAGAGCAAGAACAACTACATCGGCATCTCGGAAGACGCCAACACCATGTTTGCCAAAGTGTTGAGCATTTCCGACGTGCTGATGTGGCGCTGGTACACCTTGCTCAGCTTCAAAAGCGAGGCCGACATCATCGCCTTGAAAGCCGAGGTGGCGGCCGGACGCAACCCGAAAGACGCCAAAGTGGCGCTGGCGAAAGAGATCACAGCCCGTTTTCACTCGGTTGCGGCGGCCGACGCGGCCGAACAGGATTTCATCAACCGCAGCAAGGGCGGCGTGCCGGATGAGATTTCTGAAGTCGCACTGCCGCTGGGCGAAGGCGGTGCGCCACTGGGCATTGGCGCTTTGCTCAAGCTGGCGGGGCTGGCGGCGTCGAGCGGTGAAGGCAATCGACTGATTGATGGCGGTGGCGTGCGCATTGACTCCGGCGTGGTCTGTGACAAAGGGCTGAAGCTGGGCGCCGGCACTTATGTGGTGCAGGTGGGCAAGCGCAAGTTTGCCAAGGTCACGCTGGGCTGAGTCCGCCGGATTAGTGGAAAATCAAGATGCTATTAATTCAGTAGCTGTGTACGCAATGGTGACGGGGGCTAGAGGTCAATTTGATCATTAATACGGGTTGTCAAACCCGAGTCGGGTCATTATTTCCGCCTCGCGCAGCTCCATCACCTGGGCGTCTTCCTCGCTGCTTTCGTGGTCCCAGCCTTGCGCATGCAGTGCACCGTGCACCAGCAGGTGGGCGTAGTGGGCCTGCAGCGTCTTGCCTTGCTCCTTGGCTTCTTGGGCCACCACCGGGGCGCACAGCACCAGGTCGGCCGTGACCACCGGTTCCTGCGTGTAGTCAAAGGTCAGCACATTGGTGGCGTAGTCCTTTTTGCGGTAGTCGCGGTTCAGCGCCCGGCCTTCTTCGGCGTCCACAATGCGCACCGTGATTTCGGCGTCGCTTTGCAGCGCATGGCGAATCCAGCGCGCCACCTTGTGGCGGGGCAGGGCGGCGCGGTGCAGGGCCGCATCGTCAATCTTGCCGAATTGCAGGGATAAAGTGAGTTGATTCAATAAAAGCATTGGGTAAATAGGCTTCCAGCCCCCGTTTGATATGCGCAAGCAGCTATTCTTTCAATAGCAGGCAGATGAATTAGATAATCTTTTTTCGGGCGCGTGGAAGTGCCACCACGGCAGCTACCTCGGGCTCATCGTCGTCCCGGCGATTCTGGCGGGAACGTCCCGGTGCGTCGTAGGCATCCACAATGCGGGCCACCAGCGGGTGCCGTACCACATCGGCACTGGTAAAGCGGCACATGGCAATGCCGTCGACGCGCTTGAGCACGCGTTCGGCGTCAATCAGGCCGCTGAGTTGGGTTTTGGGCAGGTCGATCTGGCTCACGTCGCCCGTCACCACCGCTTTGGAGCCGAAGCCGATGCGGGTCAGGAACATTTTCATTTGCTCGGGCGTCGTGTTTTGCGCCTCGTCCAGAATGACAAAAGCGTTGTTCAGCGTGCGTCCGCGCATGAAGGCCAGCGGCGCGATCTCAATCGTTTGCCGTTCCAGTGCTTTTTGCACCTGCTCGAAACCCAGCAGGTCATACAGCGCGTCGTACAGCGGGCGCAGATAGGGGTCGATCTTCTGGGCCAGGTCGCCCGGCAAATAGCCCAGGCGCTCACCGGCTTCCACCGCCGGACGCGTCAGCATGATGCGCTGCACGGTGCTGCGCTGCAAGGCGTCCACCGCCATGGCTACCGCCAGGTAGGTTTTGCCGGTGCCGGCCGGGCCAATGCCAAAGGTGATGTCGTGGCTGGCGATGCTGTCCAGGTAGCTGGCCTGGTTGATGGTGCGGGGTTTGAGATCACTGCGCTTGGTTTTCAGCGCCACGCTGTCAGCGTCATTCAGATCCGGGTCGCCGGCCAGCATCAGTTGAATGGTGGCGGTCTCGATCGGGCGCGCCGCCATTTCATACAGGGCCTGCAGCATCTCCATGCCGCGCTTGGCATTGGCCTTGGTGCCATCGACCTTGAACTGCTCGTGCCGGTGCGCAATTTTGACTTGCAGCGCTACCTCAATGGTGCGCAGATGCTCGTCCATCGGACCGCACAGGTGGGCCAGGCGGGCGTTGTTGGGCGGGGAAAACAGGTGTCTGAGAATCAAGTTGATAATTCCTGAAAAGGGTTACCCATGATAGGCAAAAAATGATCGGCAAACTGACAGGCACGCTGAGCGACAAAAATCCACCCCAGGTGCTGGTGGATTGCAACGGTGTCGGCTACGAGGTGCATGTGCCCATGAGCACGTTTTACAACCTGCCGGAGCTCGGCGCCAAGGTGAGTCTGCTGACGCATTTTGTGGTGCGCGAAGACGCGCAAATTCTGTATGGCTTTGAGAACGCGCAGGAGCGCGAAGCCTTTCGTCAGCTTATCAAGATCTCAGGCGTCGGGCCGCGCACCGCCTTGTCGGTGCTGTCGGGCATGAGCGTGGGCGAACTGGCCCAGGCTGTGACGCTGCAGGAAGCCGGGCGGCTGATCAAGGTACCCGGCATCGGCAAGAAAACGGCGGAGCGCTTGCTGCTGGAACTCAAAGGCAAGCTCGGGCCGGACATTGGCGTGTCCGCCAGCGTGGCCAACGACGCCCAGGCCGACATCCTGCAGGCGCTGCTGGCGCTGGGTTACAGCGACAAGGAAGCGGCGGTGTCGCTCAAAGCCCTGCCGGTTGATGTGGGTGTCAGCGAGGGTATCAAGCTGGCGTTGCGGGCGCTGGCGAAGTAGGCTGTTAGAGCCAGGCTGAAGCAGGCGCCGCGCTGCTACGATGCACGCCATGACCCTTGCCAGCCCATCTCATCCCGTCCATGCCTATCTTCAGTCCCTGCAAAAAGAGCTGTCGCGCGGCGACGCCACTGAGCACACTCACCGCAGCGCACTCAAAGCGCTGATTGAGTCGGCCGCCCCCGGCTTACTGGCTACCAACGAGCCTAAAGCCACCCAGCGCGAAAACAAGCCCGATTACATCGTGCGTAAAGCCGCGTCGGTGATTGGTTTTGTTGAAGCCAAAGACGTGGACAAAAGCCTCAAAGCCACGCTCAAAACGAACCAGCTCAAGCGCTATCTTGAGGCGCTGCCTAACTTGATGTTGACCAACTACCTCGACTTCATCTGGTTCGTCGGGGGCGATAAGCGCATGGAAATCAGCCTTGGCAGCCTGAATGGCCAGCATGTGGCGCCCGCCAAAGATGCATCTGCGCGGTGGGACGAATTGATAGCCTGCTTTCTGGCCGAAGTCAGCCCCACCGTCTCCAGTCCGACGCAGCTCGCCAAAAACCTGGCAGGTCAAACCCGACTGTTGCGCGATTTGTCGCTGGAGTTGTTGACGGCCGGTGAGAGTGACCTCTTGGAGCAAGAGCAGAGTTTTCGCGCCCTGCTGGTGCCCGACCTCAAGCCCGAAGAGTTTGCCGACATGTACGCGCAAACCGCCGCCTACGGGCTGTTCACGGCTCGCGTGTTTGCACACACCACCATGTTCGGCGGCGCCGTCGAGACGCTGCCTGACAGCCTCAAAAAGAACGACGCCTTCAGCCTGGAGCAAGCGGCCTACCTCATCCCCAAGGCCAACCCCTTTTTGCGACAGTTCTTTCAGCATGTCGCCAGCCCCAACCTGAATCCGCAACTGCGCTGGCTGGTGGAACAAATTGCCGACAGTCTGCGCTACACCGACATGGAAAAAGTGTTGCACCGGCAAAGTCGAAAGCAGGGTTTTGAAGACCCGGTGTTTCACTTTTACGAAACCTTTTTGGCTGAATACGACCGCAGCCTGCGCGAGTCGCGCGGCGTTTACTACACCCCCGAGCCGGTGGTGGACTACATCGTGCGTGGTGTGGATTGGCTGCTGGTCAACCGCTTTGGCAAGCCTGATGGCCTGGCCGACCCTAGCGCCCTGATCCTGGACCCGGCCACCGGCACGGCCACTTTTTTGCGCAAGGTCATCGACCTCATTCACCAGCGGGTGGACGGCCAGCACGGCGCTGGGGCTTGGCCGGGTTACGTGCGTGCGCAGTTGCTGCCCCGCATTTTCGGATTTGAGCTGATGATGGCGCCCTACACGGTGGCCCACCTCAAGCTGGCCTTGCAGTTGCAGGAGTCGGGCTTTGAGTTTCAAACCGGTGAGCGCCTACATGTGTACCTGACCAACACGCTGGATCAGTTGCACCAGAAAACGGCCGCCATGCTGGGCCAGTGGATCGCCAAGGAAAACGAAGGCGCCGAGAAAATCAAGCTCGACAAGCCCGTCGTGGTGGTCGTGGGCAACCCGCCGTATTCGGGCGAGTCGCGCAACAAAAGCGACTGGATCATGCAGTTGCTGCAGACCTACAAGACCGAGCCCGAAGGCGGCCCGCTGAAAGAGCGCAACAGCAAGTGGCTCAATGACGATTACGTCAAGTTCATCCGCTTTGCACACGACCGCATTGCCCGCACCGGCCACGGCATTGTGGCCTTCATCACCAACCACGGCTGGCTGGACAACCCCACCTTTCGCGGCATGCGGGCGCAGTTGATGGCCGATTTTGACGACATCTATGTGCTGGACCTGCACGGCAACAGCAAGAAAAAAGAGCGCACGCCCGTGGCCTTGAAAGCGCAGGGCGACGACAAAAACGTGTTTGATATTGAGCAGGGCGTGAGCATCACCTTTCTCGTCAAGCTGCCCAACACCGTTCAGGCTGAGCCGGTCGAAGCCGTTGAAGAAATTTTTGAACTCACCGCCCCCGAACCCGGCGCTGTGAAAAAAGCCAAACACCGCCAGCTCGAAGGCGGCAAAGTTACGCTCAAGGCCCGCATTCACCAAGCCGACCTGTGGGGCAGCCGCGACTACAAATACGACTGGCTGGAGAAACACAGCTTGTTGGATACACCGTGGCAAGACTTGCAACCCGCCATGCCGCAACTGCTGCTGGTGCCACGCGATGAAACTGATGCGGCGGAGTATGAGCGGGGCTGGAAGGTGACGGACATCTTCCCGGTCAACTCAGTGGGTATCGTCACCGCCCGCGACAGTCTGACCATCCACTTCACGGCGGAATCGTTGACGCAAACTGCTGAGCGGTTTTCCAAGTTGCCGGTGGAAGAGGCGCGTGAGCAATTCAAGTTGGGCAAGGATGTACGGGACTGGACGGTGGCTGGTGCGCAGAAGGACTTGAACGACACGCGGCGCCCGCCCAGGCAGACGGAAGATGCTGCTTTGCAGTCGACACCGCCAAAGTCTGAATGGTTGCTAGACCCGGCGCGCATCGTGCCCCTGGCCTACCGCCCATTTGACACGCGCTTTACCTACTACACCGGTAAATCGAAGGGCTTTCATTGCATGCCGCGGAGTCAAGTCATGCAGCATCTGGCTCAACCGATTGGTTTTCCCAACTTGGCGTTGGTGACTTCGCGCCTGACCAAGGGTGAGCCGTTCGCCCATGCGCAGATTACCAACAAGATCACCGAGGTGATTTGCATGTCGCCACAGACGTCCAACAACGGTTTTGTGTTTCCGCTTTGGCTGCTGCCCGAGCAGACAAAGCCCGACCAACCGCTGACCGTACAACGCCACCCCAATCTCTCACCGGCCTTCCTGAGCGCACTGGCGCTAGCGCTGAATCGCCCGGTGACGCCGCCACACGGCCTGCCTGAAGGCGTCACGCCCGAGGATGTGCTGGCCTATGTCTATGCGGTGCTGCACGCCCCCAGCTACCGCAGTCGCTACGCCGGGTTCCTGAAAAGCGACTTCCCCCGAATTCCACTATCAAATCAGGCTCTAGCCCCCGTCGAAAATGCGCAAGCAGCTACTGATTTTGTAGCGAGTTGGAGTGCCATGCTGCCGCTGGGTCGGGAGCTGCTTGAGCTTCACCTGCTCAAAAATGTGCCAGCCACTTTGCGCGTCAAGTTTGCCGTGCAGGGCGGCAACGAGGTGGAGAAGCCGCGTTTTGAGAACGGCCGTGTCTGGATTAACGCCACCCAATACTTTGACGGCGTGCCGGCGGAAACCTGGCGCTTCAAGGTTGGTGGCTACGCGGTGTGCGAAAAATGGTTGAAAGACCGCAAAGGCCGTCAGCTGGACTTTGCCGACATCCAGCACTACGGCGCCGTCGTCGCAGCACTCACCCGCACCCGCGAGCTGATGCAGAAGATTGACGCCGTTGCCAACGGCAAGCTCTGGCCCGAAGCGGCCGGCAGTCTTTGACCTTTCATTCGTAGTTTGCGTGGTGTTGCTGCTTGCGGATATTTTGACAGCTTGTATCCCAAACAATACAATTGGGCGCCATGAAGATCATCCAGACCACGGAAGTTTTCGATACTTGGTTCGCCGGGTTGACGGACAAGCAGGCCGCGCGGCGTGTGCAGGTGCGCATCGACCGTGCCGAGGGTGGCAACTTTGGCGATTGCGAACCGGTGGGTGAGGGGGTTTCGGAAATGCGGATTCATTACGGACCGGGTTATCGCGTGTATTTCGCGCAGCGCGGCATGGAAGTTGTGATTCTGCTGGCGGGTGGCGACAAATCAACGCAGTCGCGAGACATTAAAACGGCGCTGGAAATCGCGCGGCAACTTTAGGAGGTCAGTATGGGAACGATCAAACTGCGCAAATGGGATAGCGCCGAACACCTCAAAACCGACGAGGACATGGTGCTCTATCTGGAGGCCTGTCTGGAGGAGGCCGGCGATGACGCGGCGTTCATCGCCAAAGCGCTAGGTACGATTGCACGCGCCAAGGGCATGACGCAACTGGCCAAGGAAACCGGTCTGGGGCGCGAAAGTCTTTACAAGGCACTGTCCGGCGAAGGCAATCCAAGTTTTTCGACCATTCTCAAAGTCATTGCGGCGCTGGGCATTAAATTGCACGCCGAGACAGCGCCTGCTTGACCTTACTGCGCGTCCCGCACCGCTCGCCCATTCACCGGTTGCACCGGGCGGGCGTTGTTGGGGAAGAGCTGGGAGAACAGCTTGAGCTGTTCCCGGCTCACGGGGGTGGGCTGTTTGAGCACCAGCCACAGCACGCCTTCGGTGCACGGCGGCGTGGTGAGTGAGCCCATGAACTGGTAGTAGCGCTGGTCTTTGGGCAGTAACTCGTTCATGTCAATCAGCCCGGCGGGCAGGCGCACGCGGTCGCCGGTATCGAGCGGCATGTAGGTCCAGACTTTGTTGATCAGGGCGTTGGCAACCCCGGGCTCCAGCAAGACCGAGACCACGGCCAGCTGGCCCTCGGCATTTTTGTGCACCAGGTGCGCCACCATGGCAAAACCGCGGTAATTGACCTGCTCTTCAGCCGGGTGATGAAAATGGAATTGCACCAGTTTGTAGCTGGAGCCGCGCACGGTCAAGGCGTTGTCGCCGTTCAAATCGACCTGGATAGTGTGGCCGTTGTTCACCACGCTGCCGTTGCTGGGCTGGTAATTGAATTGCAGCGGCTCGGCCGGGCCCTGCAGTGTGTCTGCTTCTTCAATGTTGATGGGCGACTGGCGCTTGCCAAGGGCGCAGACATTGAAGTCGGGCTTGAGCTGGCCCCAGGCTTGTGGCCCGTGCTCGCCGGTGTAACTCCAGTGCACGTCGCCCTCCTGCTGGGCCTCGCCTGGCGCTACGGGGGCTTCGTGACCGGTCAGTGCCGCAGCCTTGGCGCGAATGTACTGGCGGCTGGCCTGCGGGTTAACGGCGACCGCAGCGCGCTTGGGTGGTGCCGCCTGCGCTGGCGCGGCATCGTGCCCGCTGTCCGCTTTTTTGGCCGGCGCCTCGGCTGGCGTAACCTGCTCTTTGGCGGGCAGGGTGATGAATTTTTTTTCTTTGCCGTTGATCACCAGGGTCAGGCGTTTGCTGGTGGGTGCGCCACTGTCAACGGCCGCGCGCACCTGGTCCGCTATGTTTTTGGCGGTGGCACTACTGGCTGCCGGTTTTTTTGCCGCTGCGGCAGGGGTGTCGGTTGCAGCTTCGGTCGGGTCAGCGGCCAGGCTGGGGCTTGCCAGCCCCGCGGCCAGGGTCACTGCCAGGCAGGAGGACACGCCCCAGACGCGCCAGGAATGCGCCCAGGCGAGCAATACGGGGCCATGTGAGAGGGGTTTCAGGCGAGTCTTTTTCATGTCAGTTGGACCCGGTGGGCGTATACGATGATCAGGCCGTCCGGGAAAAGACGGGTTTGTAGCCTGTTATCGGCATATTCGGAATGTTACTTGAGCCGGTTCGTCCCGCTGCAGGCTATAGTCAAGCTCCATTTCGCATCCCCACCGCCGTGAGCATTCAAACCGACGATTTCGCCGCACCGCCCGCCAAACGCATGGTGTCCGCCGCCCCGGCCTCACCCAACGAGGAGGCGATCGAACGCGCCCTGCGCCCCAAGCTGCTGGACGAATATGTCGGCCAGGCCAAGGTGCGCGAGCAACTGGAGATTTTCATCAGTGCGGCCAAGATGCGCGACGAGGCGCTGGATCATGTGTTGCTGTTTGGCCCGCCCGGCCTGGGCAAAACCACGCTGAGTCACATCATCGCGCACGAGCTGGGTGTCAATTTGCGCCAGACCAGCGGCCCGGTGCTGGAAAAGCCCAAAGACCTCGCGGCACTGCTGACCAATCTGGAAAAGAACGACGTTCTCTTCATTGACGAGATTCACCGCCTGAGCCCGGTCGTGGAGGAAATCCTCTACCCGGCGCTGGAAGACTACAAGATCGACATCATGATCGGCGAGGGGCCGGCGGCGCGCTCCATCAAGCTTGACCTGCAGCCTTTCACCCTGGTGGGCGCCACCACCCGGGCCGGCATGCTGACCAACCCGCTGCGCGACCGCTTTGGCATCGTGGCGCGGCTGGAGTTTTACTCGGCTGACGAGTTGGCGCGCATCGTCAAGCGCAGTGCTGGCCTGCTCAACGTGCCGACCGATGAAAAAGGCGGCTTCGAGATTGCCCGGCGTTCGCGCGGCACGCCGCGCATTGCCAACCGGCTGTTGCGCCGGGTGCGCGACTATGCCGACGTCAAAGGTGCGGGCGAGATCACGCTGGACATCGCCAATCGCGCGCTGGCCATGCTGGATGTCGATGCGCAAGGTTTCGATCTGATGGATCGCAAGGTCCTGGAGGCCGTGATTCTCCGTTTTGACGGCGGCCCGGTCGGGCTCGACAACATCGCCGCCAGCATTGGTGAAGAGCGCGAAACGATTGAAGACGTGATCGAACCCTATCTGATCCAGCAGGGCTATCTCCAGCGCACGCCGCGCGGCCGCATTGCCACGCTGGCCGCCTACCGGCATCTGGGGGTGACGCCGCCCAATAGTGATGCGGATATGTTGGGTGCCTGATCAGCCTGGCCGCATCCCGGACTGAAGTGGCTGTCACGCCGGACCCGATCCGGCATCCATGGATTGAGCACGCCGCCGACTCTCTGCGGTGCGCATGACCATGACGGTGAAATATCACGATCAGAAGCAAAAGACACTTAACTCGTGGTTAATTGTTAAAAATCAACGCTAACGGTTTTACTCTTTGAGAGACTTTGCCGGTCTTCGTTTCACCCGAGCCGACCAGATCCTTGGCCGGCACCGAGTCGAAGAGGCGCCTGTCCGGGAAGGGCGTGTGTTCGCCACTCACGAAATAAAAAACCAGAGTGCGAACACGGATTCAGGAATAACTTATCAGAAACGAGAGGCGTATATGTTGGTTAATTTTACGAACAAAGACGCGTGGTGCAGGTGGTTGTTGCTAGGGGGAATCAGTGCGGTCATGGCTGGTTGTGCCAGCTACGATGGTCGGAGCAAGCCGGCTGCCGTGCCCGAGTTCCGGCCGGGCCTTCCTGTCGGTTATCTATCGCCTAAAGCGCTTCCGAACAGCCTTGCCTTGCTCCCCTCTTATCCCGCCGCAGGCTCGGCCGCCTTCGCGCTCGACGAGGAGATTAGCCGGAGAAGTTTCGCCCTGCGGGATACACCGCGCTGGTCGCTTGCCAAGTCGGATGCCGATCTGAGCTTTCCACACGCGGCCGGTACATTTTCCTGCGCGTTGAATGCGCCGGTCACTGAAGTAGATACGCCGTATTTGTACCTGCTGCTGCGCCGAACGATGACCGACGTGGGTCTTTCTACTTACGCCGCCAAGGATCATTACCAACGCACTCGTCCGTTTGTCGTGAACAAAGAGCCTCTGTGCTTTCCTGCGGACAAGGCGCAGCTGGAGAAAGATGGGTCTTATCCGTCCGGGCATACCGCAGCCGGGTGGGGTTGGGCGCTTATCCTTTCCGAGATTTCGCCAGAGCAGACCGATGCCATCCTCGCACGGGGCCAAACCTTTGGAGAGAGTCGCAATGCATGCAACGCACATTGGCACAGCGACGTGGTTCAGGCCCGATTAATAGCGGCTGGCACCGTGGCTCGACTGCACGCCGATCCTGCTTTTCGCGCTGATCTGGAGGCCGCCAAGGCTGAGCTCATTGCCGTGCGCAACAAGGGCCTGAAGCCCACGCGCGATTGCAGTGCAGAAGCTTCGGCACTGGCAGTACAACCGTCATTGGCCCAGTGAGTACTAACGATCAAATCAGCAGCTACCAAGCGCATGTAATTAATCCAGTGGAGGGACTTTCCATGCAGCGTTTAACCCAGGAGCCTCCGCCCACCGGCGTGATCTTCGAGATGGCTTCAGCTATTCCGGGGGGCATGGCTGGTTCAATTCAAAAATGCGACTCACCACTTGATTTTTGAAGCCCCCGACGAATTCAGCAGGATCGTCCTGGATTTTCTGGATATTAACGAGACCGTTGAAGTGAAATAACTGACATCTCAAAATGTATTGGTGGTCGAACAGATGTTGAACTGTTAACTTTGGAGATTTATCATGGTTGATCGTCGTGATTTTCTGAAATACTCTGTGCTCGCAGTACCCGTAGTGAGCGGTTGTGCAGTTGCCGGATGTGGGGGGGGCGGGCAAAGTCAAATTGCGGGCTACTCGATCGCTTCGGAGGTTTTCACAACGCTCCAGAATACGATCGTGCCGGGCTCAAAACCTTCGATATCGATTCATCTCAGTGAGGTTTCAAAATTCAAGCAATACGGCTATGGCAACTGGACGTTGGGTGACGCGCTCAAATCCGAAACGCGCACCGATCTCATGCCGGCTCTTTATGACGCTTCAGCCGTCACCAAAAAAGTAAAGCTTTTGAATTTCTTCACCATCACCGACATTCATATCACCGACAAGGAAGCGCCCAACCAGTTGATCTACCTTGGACAATTGTACGAAGGGAAGGCGTCAATTTCTGCTTCGCTCTATTCGCCAATCATGCTGTGTACAACGCATGTTCTCGATGCCGCCGTCCAGACAATCAACGCCTTGCACGCAAAGAATCCGATTGATTTCGGCATCTCTCTGGGTGATGTCTGCAACAGCACGCAGTACAACGAGTTGAGGTGGTATATCGATGTCCTGGACGGCAAGGTCATCACCCCAAGTTCCGGCGCACATCTCGGAGCCGATAGCATTGATTATCAGAAACCTTACCAGGCGGCAGGGCTTAACAAGGCGATCCCCTGGTACCAGACGCTCGGCAACCACGATCATTTCTGGATGGGTTCATTCTCGGTGGACCACAGCCTTCGAACGGACCTTCGACAGTCCTACATCAGCGACACTGTCTTCGCTACAGGAGATGCTCTCGCCGTCCGTAGCAGCATACAAGACCACACCTACTCTATGGGGATACTCGATGGCTCGACCCCTTACGGTGACATCAAATACGCAGGGCTTGCTACGAACTTCACGAGCCCGCCGCAGGTTGCAGCCGATCCGGACCGTCGTTCACTCAAGAGAGAAGAGTGGTTGAACGAATTCTTTGCGACGTCTTCAAATCCGGTGGGGCACGGTTTCAATTTGACCGACGCCAAAAATGGCTTTGCCTGTTACAGCTTCGTGCCCAAGTCCACGCTACCGATCAAGGTGATCGTGCTCGACGATACCCAAAGGGAAGACGATGGCTCTTCCGACATCCATGGGCATGGCTTTCTTGACCTGGCACGTTGGACCTGGCTTAAAGCCGAACTTGCGGCTGGCGATTTGGCCGGCCAACTGATGGTCATCGCTGCGCACGTACCGCTAGCCGTCGAAGAGACCAATCCCCCTGTCAGCGTAGTCGGCACAGCACAGTCCCAGATGGCCTGGTGGGTCAACCCTGACACAAGGGCGGTAACCCAAAATGCTGTAACCCTGCCGGATCTGATTGCTGAACTTCAAAGCCATCCAAATTTGATGATGTGGATCTCGGGGCATCGTCATTTAAATACCGTTAAAGCATTTATTTCACCTGATCCAGTCAACACTCCTGAAAAAGGCTTTTGGCAGGTTGAAACCTCATCGCTAAGAGATTTTCCGCAGCAGTTTCGCACCTTTGAGATCTACCTCAACAGCGACTATACGATTTCAACCGTTGTAACCAATGTTGATCCGGCGGTTCAAGACGGAACGCCTGCTGCGAAATCGCGATCCTATGCCGTGGCAGCGCAGCAGATCGTCGCGGGTACTGGGGCCGTATTTGACTGGAACCCAACTAAAGACAACACCATCAAGCCAATGCCTACGGGTTCTTACAACGCTGAGCTTGTGAAGAAGTTGAGCCCGGCAATGATTCTGAAATTGAAGACGCTGTACCCAACACCCTAAGCCAGGTAATTTTTCTGGCGAGCCGCCCTGGCGGGACTTTCAATAAACGCTGGTTTCGTCCAGCGTTTCATCGTCGTCGAGATGGCGGGTATCTGACCAGCCCACCAGCGTGAGGCCGTCGGGCGTCCACAGCAGGCGGTTGATGGCGGCGTTGCCCAGCTCCCAGCTGCGCGGGGCCTGCAAATCCTGCCCGGTGGCGGCGCGGTACAACGCGTCCATCACCCCGCCATGGGCCACCAGCACAATTTGCTCCCCCAGGTGCCGGGCGGCCAACTCAGCCGCGGTTCGGGTGATGCGTTCGCGCACGTCCAGCAGCGATTCACCACCCTCCGGTGCCCACTGCGGGTCGCGCTTGCGCCAGCGACGGGCCTGGTCGGGCCAGGCGGCTTCGGTCTCGGCATAGGTCTTGCCCTGGAAGACCCCAAAACCGCGCTCACGCAAGCCCGCGTGGGCTTGCAGTGTTTGTCCCGTGGCGTCAGCGATGGCGCGTGCCGTGTCCCAGGCCCGCGACAGATCGCTGGAATAGATGGCTTGAATCTGCTCGCCGGTCAGGGCTCGCGCCACGCGGCGCGCCTGCTGGCGGCCGGTCTCGTTTAATCCGATGTCGAGTTGGCCCTGGATGCGGGTGTCCACATTCCAGGCGGTTTCGCCGTGGCGAATGGCGATGATGCGGGTGGCGTGCATGGCTGCAAACAATCAGGACAGAATGCTGATCACCTGCAGGCTGGGCAAGCTGGCCAGCGGAAATTCTTCCTCGTCAAACACCTTGTCGCCGTCGGCGCAGGGCACGCCGGTGGTCTTGATGTCCTTGAAGTTGTGGCGCTTGGTGTCCATCAGGTGCGAGGGCACCACGTTTTGCAGTGCGGTGAACATGCTCTCAATGCGACCCGGGTATTTTTTCTCCCAGTCGCGCAGCATGTTGCCGATCTGCTGGCGCTGCAGGTTTTCCTGGCTGCCGCACAGGGAGCAGGGAATGATGGGGAACTGGCGGTGCGCGGCCCAGCGGATCAGGTCTTTCTCGGCCACGTTGGCCAAGGGCCGGATCACGATGTGGCCGCCGTTGTCGCTCACCAGTTTCGGCGGCATGCCTTTGAGTTTGCCGCCGAAGAACATGTTGAGGAAAAAGGTTTGCAGCATGTCGTCGCGGTGGTGGCCGAGCGCAATCTTGGTGATTTTCAACTCGTCGGCCACCCGGTACAAAATACCCCGGCGCAGGCGGCTGCACAGGCTGCACATGGTCTTGCCTTCAGGAATCACCTTCTTCACGATGCTGTAGGTGTCCTGCGTTTCAATGTGAAACGGCACCCCCAGATTTTTCAGGTAGGCGGGCAGGATGTGATCCGGAAAGCCGGGCTGCTTCTGGTCCAGGTTGACGGCAATCAGCTCGAACTTGATGGGGGCGCGGGACTGCAGTTTGAGCAGAATGTCCAGCAGCCCGAAGCTGTCCTTGCCGCCCGATACGCACACCATCACGCGGTCGCCCTCTTCGATCATGTTGAAGTCCATGATGGCTTTGCCGACCTGGTGGCACAGGCGTTTTTCCAGCTTGTGGATTTCGCGCTCGATCATATTATTTCCCTTGTCCCCACTGACCGGTTTCCATGCGAATGGCGACTTCGCAGTCGTCAAAAATTTCCAGTTTGGCGATTTTGACGCGCACGCCCAGCACGCCGGGCAGCTGCATCAGCCGGTTGGCCAGTTTGCCAATCAGGCTCTCCAGCAGATTGACGTGTTCGGCGGTGCACTCGTTGATGATGATCTGGCGCACCTTGCGGTAGTCCAGCACGCGGTTGATGTCGTCATCGTGCGGCAGCAGCGGCTGGGTGCCCAGGCTGAGTTCGGCATCGACCTGAATCGGCTGCGGCGCGGTTTTTTCAAGCTCCAGAATCCCCAGGTTGGCGTCAAAACGCAAACCGGTGAGCGTGAGGGTCTGGGTACCAAAAGTGTGGGGCATGGTGAATGGGTTCGTTGGCTGCAGGGCTTCACAGCATGGAAAAATCACGCTCAAATTTCATCAAGTGCTGGCCGCCATCGACCAAGAGCGTGGTGCCGGTGATGGACTGGTTGTCGATCGCAAATTTCACGGTGGCGGCCACATCGGCCGGCGTTGACGAGCGGCCCAGGGGCGAGAGCTGGTGCAGCGCTTCAAATTTCTCCTGGCTCAGCAGGTGGCTGGTCAGCGTCAGGCCAGGGGCCACGCCGACGACGCGAAGCTGCGGGCTCAAGCCCATGGCCAGCATGGTGGTGGCGGCTTCCAGCGCGGCTTTGGACAGCGTGTAGCTGAAGAAATCCGGGTTCTGGTTCCACAGCTTCTGGTCCAGCAGATTCACCACCACGCCTTGCGGCCCGCGTGCCTGCGGCTTGTCCGTTCCCGCGCGCGCCAGCACATGCGCATGCAGGGCTTGCGCCAGAATAATGGCGGCTCCGGTGTTGCTGCGCATGTTTTTTTCCATGGCCGCGAAGTTGAAGGTCGCTGCCGTATCGTGCTCAAAGGTGGACGCGTTGTTGACCACGGCATCTACCCGGCCAAAGTGCGCGATGACTTGCGGCAGCAGATTCCGGACCTCCGTCTCATCCGCCAAATTTGCAAGAAAAGCGGCACTGGCCCCTGCCAATGCTGCGCAGTCAGCTACTGTTTTTGTAGCGTCCTCGAGTGAATCCCGGTAATGCACGGCGACCTGCCAGCCGTCTTTGGCCAGTGTGAGCGCAATTTCACGCCCCAAGCGTTTGGCAGCGCCAGTGACAAGAACCGTGCGGGGAGGCGTGGGGGCGGACATTCGGAGACAATTCAGACTGTGATGAAAACACCCTACAGTTTAACGAGCGCCCTCGGAAGCCATATCGCGCAGGCCATTGCCGCGCAGGGCGGATGGATCGGCTTTGATGCGTTCATGGCGCTGGCGCTGTACACGCCGGGCCTGGGCTACTACGCCAATGACAGCCCTAAATTTGGCAGCATGCCCGAAGCCGGCAGTGACTTTGTCACCGCTCCCGAGATGACGCCCCTGTTTGGCCAGACGCTGGCCGCGCAGGTGGCGCAGGCCCTGCAGGTGACGCATACCGCGCAAGTCTGGGAGTTCGGCGCCGGCTCCGGTGCGCTGGCGCTGCAACTGCTGGAAACCCTGGCGGCGCTGGGCCAGCCCGTGCAACGCTACAACATTGTTGATTTGTCCGGCAGCCTGCGGGCGCGCCAGCAACACAAGCTGGAAAAGTACGCCGATGTCGTGCAGTGGTTGAGTGAACTGCCCGACACCCTGCAAGGCGTGGTGATCGGCAATGAGGTGCTGGATGCCATGCCGGTGAAGTTGCTGGCCCGGGTGGCGGGCGTCTGGTACGAGCGCGGCGTGGCTTGGGGCATAGCGCCGGCCGACGGCGCACCCATGCTGGTCTGGCAAGACCGTCCCACCGAGCTGCGGCCGCCGCTGGCGATTGACGGTGACCACGACTATTTGACGGAAATCCATCCGCAGGGCGAGTCCTTCATCCGCACGCTGGCCGACAAGCTCACCATTGGCGCCGCTTTTTTTATTGACTATGGCTTCCCGGAGCATGAGTATTACCACCCGCAGCGCCACATGGGCACGGTGATGTGCCACCGCAGTCACCGCGCTGACCCCGACCCTCTGGCTGAGGTGGGGCTGAAAGACATCACCGCCCACGTCAACTTCACCGGCATCGCTCTCGCTGCCCAGGAGGCGGGGCTGGGTGTGCTGGGTTATTGCACGCAGGCGCGCTTTTTGATCAATTGCGGCCTGGGGCCCCGGCTGGATGCCGCCCCTCTGGCGGTGCGCGCGCAGGCGCAACGGCTGGTCATGGAGCATGAAATGGGCGAACTGTTCAAGGTTATCGGCCTGTACCAGGGCGAGCCGTGGGCGGCCATCGGGTTCGCACAGGGCGACCGGACGCACACGCTCTAAATCGTAAGCGGCTTGAAGTTTGTAACTTTGGGCTCAATCTGATTTCCTGAAAGGAATCGCCATGACTGACCCTTTGCACATTGTTTGTCCCCACTGCCACACCACCAATCGCGTGCGCCGCGACGATCTGGCCCAGGCGCCTGATTGCGGCAGCTGTCATAAACCGTTGTTCATGGCGCATTCGCTGGCACTGGACGACAGCAATTTTGACCGCCACATCAACCGCAGCCAGATACCGCTGCTGGTGGACTTTTGGGCGCCGTGGTGCGGCCCCTGTCGCCAGATGGCCCCGGCTTTCGAGCAGGCGGCCGCGCAACTGGAGCCGAAGATGCGGCTGGTCAAGGTCGATACCGAAGCGGCCCAGAATTTGGGCGCCCGTTTCAATATCCGCAGCATTCCCACGCTGGCCCTGTTTGCCAACGGGCGCGAAGTGGCACGCCAGGCGGGCGCCATGGGCGCGGCCGACATCGTGCGCTGGGCGCTGGCGCAACGGTTCTGACCGCGCTGCTGAAGGTGTTCGTGCCCCTCGCGCCTGCTGGCCTGACTGACATGAAGAAACAACACGTTTTATCTGACGGATTTCGCTTGGCCGCGGGCGCCGCGCCCGTGGCCTGTGTGGATCTGGGTGGCACCAAGGTGGCGGTCAGCATTGCTGACGCGTCGGGTCTGCGGGGCCGTGTCGCCGAGCCGACCGCCAAAGAGGGTGCGCATGATGCGCTGGCAAGGCAAATCATCCGCCTGGTGGGGCAGAGCTGCCAGGCCGCCGGCGTGCCGACCGGCGCTCTGGCTGCGGTGGGGGTGTCGTCCTGCGGACCGTTTGTGTTGCGCGATGGTCTGGTGGAGTTGGCCGCACCCAATATCTGCGGTGGCTTGGCGGGCAAGGCGCGTGGCCTGCCCAACGACTGGCAGACCGCACTGCTGGAGGCGCCGCTGCGCCAGGCCTTTCCCCGGGTGCGGGTCGAAAACGACGGCATCGGCGCACTGGCGGCCGAGCGGCGCTGGGGCGCACTCCAAATCAATGGCCAGCCCCTGGCCAACTGCGCCTACGTGACCTGGAGCACCGGCATTGGCATGGGCCTGTGTGTGGACGGCCATGTGCTGCACGGCAAGAATGGCAACGCCGGCCATGCAGGGCATCTTTTTGTGAGTGACAACGGTGACGCCCTGTGTGGCTGCGGCAATGTCGGCGACGTCGAAGGTCTGGTGGCGGGCAATGCCATTGCGCGCCGCTTCGGTCACCTCGGCTACACCGACGCCGCTACGCTTTTTGTAGCTGCTAGTGCAGGAAATACGGGGGCTGCAGTCATTATTGATGAGTTATGCCGGGTGATGGGGCGGACCCTGTACAACCTGATCGTTACGCTGGATTTGCAGCGCATCAGCATCGGTGGCAGCGTGTTCTGGCATCACCGCGAACTGCTGTTGCCCAAGTTGCAGTCGCACATCCACGGCAAACTGGCGGCCTTGACCGCCGGCTGCGAGCTGGTGCCGGCTGGTTTGGGTGAGCGCGTGGGCGATTTCGGTGCCCTGGCGCTGGTGGCCTGAGGAAACCTTTGCCCTGGTCATGGCGGGCCCGATCCGCAATCCATGGCGCCCGGATCAGGTCAAGGATGGTTGTTGCCGCTGTCTGCCACGAAGGCTTCAAAGTCCGGCGCTGACATCGGCCGGGCGAACAGGTAACCCTGCGCGTAATCGCAACCGGCAGCGGCCAGCAGGTCGCGCTGTTGCTCGGTTTCAACCCCCTCGGCAACCACCTTCATGCCCAGGGCATGGGCCATCACGATGATGGCCTTGCACAAGGCCAGATCGGTGCAAGCCGGCACCAGGTGGCGCACGAAGGACTGGTCGATCTTGATGAAGTCGATGTCAAATTTCTGCAGGTAGGACAGGGACGAATAGCCGGTGCCGAAGTCGTCCAGCGACACCTGAATCCCCGCATCGCGCAGTTCCAGCAGCTGGTCTGTCACGCTGGCACTGGAGTCCAGCAGCAGCCCTTCGGTGATTTCCACCGCAATGCTATCTCCCGGCAAACCCATCGCTTGCAGCTGTCGGCCCCACCTTTTGTGGTCACGGCCAACATGCTGAAACTGCACCGGCGACTTGTTGACGCTGATCTGGAACTGGGCGCTGAGCGAGGCACGCCACTGCTGGACCTGATGGGCCGCCTGCTGGAACACCCACTCACCGATATCGACGATGAGGCCACTGGCTTCCGCGATCGGGATGAAAGTGGCCGGGCTGATCAGTCCACGCATGGGGTGATGCCAGCGCAGCAAGGCTTCCGCCTTGTGCACGGCGCCGGTGGCCATTTCAATAATGGGCTGGTAAACCACCCTGAACTGTTGGCCTGCCAGCCCGCTGCGCAGGTCACTGGCCAGGCGCACCCGGGTTTGCGCAGCTTCCTGCAAGGCTGGCGTGAAAAAGCTGAAGCGGTTGCGCCCCGCCCCTTTGGCCACGTAAAGCGCCTGGTCCGCGTTCTTGAACAGGTCTTCAATTTCAGTGCCATCCAGCGGGTACATCGTGATGCCCATGCTGGCAGAGACAAAGACCTGCTCGCTGCCCAGCTGGAATACGGACGCCATCGCATGCAGTAGTGTTTGCAGGATGCGCTCCAGGCTGCTGGTATCCAGCAGCTCGGTCAGGATGATGGTGAACTCGTCGCCGCCCATGCGGGCCACGGTATCGCACTCGCGCACACAGCCCCGGAGGCGGCGGGCGGCTTCGATCAGCAGCAGGTCGCCGCTGTTGTGGCCGAGCGTGTCGTTGACTTCCTTGAAATGGTCGAGGTCAATGAACAGGAGGGCGAGTTGCTGGCCGTCGCGTTTACTTTTCTTGATATCCTGCGCCAGTCGCTCGCGCAGCATGCTGCGGTTGGGCAGGCCGGTGAGGGCGTCGAAATGGGCTTGTTGCCAGATCAGTGCTTCGGATTTTTTCCGGTCGGTGATGTCGGTGTGGGTTCCCGTCATCCGCAGGGGCTTGCCTTGGGCGTCACGGCTGATGACCATGCCCCGGGCCAACACCCATTTCCAGCTGCCGTCCCGGCAGCGCACACGGCGTTCATTGATGTAGGTCGGTGTCAGGCCGTCAAAATGGGCCTGACGGTCCCGCTGCATCTGCGCCAGGTCATCGGGGTGGGTGCGAGCGTCGAGTTCGTCAGTGTGGTCGCGTAGTTCGTCCTCGCCAAAGCCATACATTTTCTTCAGGCCTTTCGAGAAAAAATTCTCGCCAGTCGGGATATGCCAGTCCCACACCCCGTCGCCCGTGCTTTCCAGTGCCAGCTTCCAGCGCTCCTCGTTTTCCCGCAGTTCTGCTTCGGCCTGCTTGCGTTCGGTAATGTCCTGCAACATCAAGGTGCGCTTCACCGGCCGACCCTGCTCCCACGTCGTGGTGCCCAGGGAGTGGACCCAGATGTGTCGTCCCTTGGCCGTGATCATTTCCAGTTCCAGATCATGCGTCTTCGGTTGATTGACGACGTCCAGGTAGTCCGCCTTGATCAGCGCCCGGGCTTCTGGTGTGAAAAACCGTTTTGATGTGTCCGGGGTGGGTGTGTATTCCTGCGCCGAGGTTTCAAGCAGGCGGTACACCCCGTCGGTCCAGAACACCCGGTCGTTGGCAATATCGGCTTCCCAGCCACCCACCCGGGCAATGGTTTGGGTGGCATCGAGCAATTGGTTCAGTCGTTTGCGGGCCGTCTCGGCCTGCACATAGTCAGACACATCAGCAAAGGTACGCACCATGCCGCCGGACGGCAGGGTCTGGGTCTTGACCTCCAAGGTGCGGCCGGCCTGGGTTGTACGCAAAAAGTGGCTGGGGACGTCGCCTTGGCTGCCGGACGCCACATAGCGGCGCGCATGGCTATCGACCAGGTTTGCGTCGGGGCCGAAGTCGCCTCTTTCAAGCTGATAAAGGGTCAGCTCCTGCAGGGTGGGACGGGTCGCCAGCAGACTCGCTGGCAGATCAAGCAACTCACACACCCTGGGGTTGAAGGTGCTGACCCGTTGGTCGGCATCGATCATGAAAATGCCCTGGCTGATGCTGGCCAGTGTGGTTTCCAGCAGCCGGGTTTTATCAATCAGTTGCAGGTTCAACTCGCGCAACTCGGTTTCGGTTTGCTTGCGCTCGGTGATGTCGGTGTGGGTGCCGATCATGCGCAATGGCTTGCCCTGATCGTCGCGGCTGACGACCATGCCACGCGACAGAATCCACTTCCAGGAACCGTCCTTGCAGCGCATGCGCAAGTCCACGGCATAGCCTGGGGCACGGCCTTCCAGGTAGGCGGTGACGGCGGTCTGCACATCGGCGACGTCGTCCGGATGGAGCCGGTCAATGAACTCGTGGTGACCCTTGCTGACCTCATCGACGGCAAACCCGAGCATCTCTTTCCAGCGCCTGGAGTGCGTCTGTTCACCGGTGGCCAGATTCCAGTCCCAGACGCCTTCGCCTGAGCTTTCCAGGGCCAGTTTCCAGGGGTTCTCGCCATCGTCCCGGTCCTGCTCAGGCAAGTACAGCGTCGACGGATGAACCGACGACGGGGCTTGGGGCGCTCGACGGTCAGAAGGTGGTGTCAGGACTTCGTTCACGCTGTTACAGAAATAATTGAAATGATGGGGAACGGGGCAAACGGCGCTCTCTCAGTGCAGTATCCCATGACTCGGACCGTAAAAAGAGGTGACTGGACTACTGACTTTCCCTGACGGCCTCGACCCGGGCCAGGTGAATCAATTTTCCTATACTCTTGCCGCTAGCCCCCGTCGCTATTGCTGTTTCAGCTATTAAATGTGTAGCAACCCCTTGCGCGGCGGACAACGCTGCCGACAGGCGTGGGCCAGGTGGGTAGGGCGACTCGGCCTGTCCCAGTCGTCCACGGGCATCGCATTCGCAGGCCAGCAGCACCTCACCGAAGCGCTGCGGCTTGCGAAAGGCGTCGCAGCGTTCCAGCAGGCGCACCAGCGCGGCCGCGTTCAGCTCGCCACTGCGGTGAATGTTGCCATGCTCGCGCGCCACGACGTCGGCCAGTTCGCGGCATTCGGTGGGTAGGCGCAAGCGCTCGCACATGCCCTTGAGCAGCCGGGCGCTGCGTTCTTCGTGGCCCAGGTGGCGCGGCAGCAGGTCGGCGGGCGTGGTGCCTTTGCCCAGGTCGTGGGTCAGGCAGGCCAAGCGCACGGGGAGGTTAGCTTGCAGGCGGGCACTCATGTCCAGCACCAGCATCAGGTGGATGCCGGTGTCGATTTCGGGATGGTATTCGGCGCGTTGCGGCACCCCCCACAGTTGGTTGACCTCGGGCAGCAGGCGCGCCAGCGCACCACAGTCACGCAGCACCTCGAACATGCGTGAGGGGGTTTTTTCCATCAGGCCTTTGGCCAGCTCCTGCCAGACCCGCTCGGCTACCAGATGATCCGCTTCGCCGGACTGCACCATGTCCCTCATGAGTTGCAGGGTTTCCGGTGCCACCGTGAAGTCACAGAAGCGCGCTGCCAGCCGGGCCACGCGCAGGATCCGCACCGGGTCTTCGCGAAAGGCCGTGGTGACGTGCCGAAATACTTTGTCGGCCAGATCCCGGCGCCCGCCGTAGGGGTCAATAAACTCTGCTGCTTTAAGGTCAAATAGCCCTTCAGCCCCCATCGAATCTGCGTGAACAGCTATTGAATTAATAGTAAGGTCGCGGCGCGCCAGGTCTTCTTCCAGCGTCACGTCGGGCGCGGCGTGGACGCAGAAGCCGTGGTAGCCGGGCGCGGTCTTGCGCTCGGTGCGCGCCAGTGCGTATTCTTCTTTGGTTTTTGGGTGCAAGAACACCGGAAAGTCCTTGCCCACCGGTAAAAAGCCCTGCGCGATCAGGGCGTCCGGCGTGGCGCCCACCACCACCCAGTCCCGGTCTTTGATCGGCAACCCCAGCAGCGCATCACGCACTGCACCTCCCACCAGGTAGGTCTGCATGTCAGCGCTTCAGGCGGTAAGGCTCTTCAAAATCGAGGAAATCTTTTTCCGCCAGTGCCTCATCGATCCAGGCTTTGACACCGGGCAGGGCGCAGACCCGTTCCATGTAGGCGGAGATTTCTGCCGGTACGGGCAGGGCGTAGGTTTTCAGGCGCATCACGACTGGCGCAAAGTAGGCATCGGCCACGCTGAAGTCGCCAAACAGCAGCGGGCCACCGTGGGCGGCGAGCAAGCCGCTCCACATATTGATGAGGCGTGCCACATCCGCGCGCACGCCGGACTTGTCGCGCCACGCCAACCGGCCCACGTCAGGCAGCGAGGCTTCGATGTTCATCGGGCAGTTCGAGCGCAAGGCCGTAAAGCCGGCATGCATCTCGGCACAGACGCTGCGGGCGCGCGCCCGGGCGGCCGGGTCGCGCGGCCAGAGTTGCTTTTCAGGGAGTTTCTCGGCCAGGTACTCGGCAATAGCCAGCGTGTCCCACACGGTCAATCCGCCCGCCACGTCCGAATCCACCAATACGGGCACTTTGCCCACAGGGTTGACGGCGCCCACGGTTTGTTTGAACTGCGAGTCCGCATCAAACGAGTCAAACCGCACCATGACTTCTTCAAACGGGATGCCCGCCTGTTTGAGCAGCACCCACGGGCGCATGGACCAGGACGAATAGTTTTTGTTGCCGATAACGAGCTTGAACATGGGGTCTCCAAAACGCCGATGCTAGCGCACCGGGTAAGTGCCGTTACGGAAGTTCCCGGTTCACTTCCAAAGCATTCGCATCCCGGGGTCCCACCATTCCCAGGCGGCTTTTGAGCGACTGCGGTTGCCCGGTGATCAGGGCTGCATAGTTGGTGGTGTTGGACAGCACTTTTTTCACGTAATCACGTGTTTCTGCAAACGGCACGTTTTCGGCCCAAATGGCCGCTTCCAGCACTGGCCCGCCAGTTTGGCCGCGCCAGCTGCGGGGCCGGCCGGGGCCGGCGTTGTAGGCGGCGGCGGCCATCGGCATGGAGCCCGCGAAGTCGTCCAGCACCAGCTTGAGGTAGCCCGCACCAATAGCAATATTGGTATCCCGGTCGGCGAGCTGATGCGGCTTGAAGTCGGTCATGCCGATTTTTTTTGCGGTCCAGCGGGCGGTCGGCGGCATGACCTGCATCAGACCGGAGGCGCCCACGCCAGAGCGGGCGTCCATGACGAAACGGCTTTCCTGACGGATCAGTCCATACACATAGGCTGGGTCCAAGCCGATTTGGGTAGCGCGCTGCACCACCGCGTCCTTGAATGGCATGGGAAAGCGCTGCTCGAAGTCGATGACGCCTTTGGTCCGTTCGCTGGTGTTGATGCAGCGGTCCCATACCTCGCGCTGGCAGGCCAGATCGGCCGCAGCCAGCAGCTCGCGATCACTCATGCCACCGCGTTGGTGCAGGTTGGTGCTGTAGTTCCATTCGCGCACCCCCTCACTGCGCAAACCGATTTGAATGGCGTACAGGCTGCGGTTGAGGCCGACATTGCGGCGCGCGGTGTCCTTCTCGTCGGGGGTGAGGGCCGCCGGCCGGGCCGGCACGGCGATGCGCTGGCCCAGTTCTTCCAGTGCCAGTTGCTCGTAAAAACCGCTGACGCCGGCAATGCTTGTCAGCAGGCGGGTGGCTTCGGCGCGATCCGCCTCTCCCTTGGCCAGGGTGAGCAGCGCGCGGGCCCGCCAATAGACCCAGGTGGCGTCTTTGCGTTGGCCCTCGCTCATGGCGGCGATGGCGCTTGACACTTGTTCCCAGTTGCCGGCCCGCAGCGCGGCGCGCACCTTCCAGGCCAGCTGGTCGTCCTGCATGAACTGGTCCTGCCCATGCTGGAAATACGCAACGGCACCATCCGACAGGCGCATGGCGGCGCGCTTGCCGATGACGCCCCATACCCAACTGCGTTCTTCCTGCGTGAGCTGGGTCTTCCAGCGCAGTTTGTCGATCTCGATGGCTGCCGCGTCGGGGTCACTGACGGCCAGGCGGATCATGGCCAGCGTGACCAACTCTTTGGTGCGGGGCCGCAGGGCCAGCAGCTTGCCGTCCAGGTAGTGATCGGGCTTGGCGTAGATGGCGCTGACCGTATTGGCCCATTCGGCGTTGAGCAAGCCAACCGCCTGGGTGGCAATGCGCAGGCGGTCATTTTCCATGCCCAGGCGTGACCGCAGCCAGGCGGTATGGGGTGGCAGCTTGCCCGCCTTGATTTGCTGCTCTGCTGCCGCAGCACAGCCGTCATCAGCCTCGCGCTGCGCCAGCCACAACGTTTCGACCTGGCGTGCGACATCGAGTTCGCGCGAATTGAATTCTGTCAGCAGGGCGTAACAGCGCACGGAACGGTCGTCGTTCATGCGGAAATTGGGGTATTCGGCCATGAACGTGCCCCATTCCCGGTGCTGGCCGAGCAGCAGCAGCCAGTCGTTGCGCAGGCGATCTTCCTGGTAGGTGCCGGCAAAGCGGGTCAGAAATTCCTGAATTTCACTCGGGGCCGCCGTTTCAAGCCGGGCGCGCAGCTCCCAGTAGGCGCCCCACGGTTCCAGCGCATGGCCCCGCACTTGGGGCAGCAGGGCGGTCAGGCGCCTGGCGTCCGCTTTTTTGAAGGCCTGGCTCATTTCCAGAATCGCCTCGTCTGCTTGGGCCACCACTATCCCTCTGGACTGGGCGTACGCAGGCACAGTGGCGGACAGCGCGAGGCACCCCAAGAGCGAAATCGATGTCAAAATGGTGTGAAACTGCATGTGGAGATTATGGATAACTCTGATGAAAAAAGGGTGCTTGAAAAAAAAGCGCTTCGCAAACTTCTGATTGAGCAACGTCTGAACCTCCCGGATCGACTACAGCGCGCCGCCCTGTTACAACGCGTAATGCGCATTTGGCTGGTCGGCCGCCCTGATACCGTGATTGGCGCCTATTGGCCGATCAAGGGCGAGTTCGACCCCCTGCCAGCGCTACATCGCTGGAAGGAAGACGGCGAACTGATCGATCAGCCTCAACCTCGTCGAATTGGATTGCCGGTGGTGGATAAAGTTCAAAAGACCATGACTTTTCATGCCTGGTATCCCGGCTGTCCCATGGAAGAAGACGCTTATGGCATCCCCAAGCCGAAGGATACCGAGGTCATCGTGCCCACCTTGCTGTTTGTGGCGTGTGTTGGTTACGCGCCCGGCGGCTATCGGCTGGGCTACGGGGGAGGCTTTTATGACCGCATGTTGACCGACATGGAGCCCCGCCCATTCACCGTCGGGCTGGGGTTTGCGCCGGGTTTTCTGCCTGATTTTGAGCCCGAACCGCACGACATGGCGCTCGATGCGATCCTGAACGACTACGGCGTCGTGTGGCCGGTGTAGACCGGTTTTCTTTTCAGATTGGCTCGCCAATGGCCTTGCGGGTGAGCGCGGCCTGCGCAGTCAGCCAGCCGCAGAAGGCCCGGATCTCGGGCCGTACTGCACTGCGCGGGCCGACGATCAGCCAGTAAGCCATAGGCGAATCCAGGCGCATAGTCGGCAAAATTTCGACCAGATCACCTGAGGCCAGGCTGTCAGCCACCAGCGGCATGCGCGTGAGCGCCACGCCTTGCCCCGTCAGGGCTGCCTGCGCGATCTGGTGGGCGTAGTTGAAGTAGAGCCAGCGTTTCGGTTCAAGTTTCTCGAAATGGTGCGCATCCAGCCAACGCCGCCAGGTGAGCCACTCCAGATTTTGTGTGCGGTGCGCGTCGCTGGCCTCGATCAAGGTGAAATGCGCCAGGTCTTCACCGCGTTCCAAAGCGTGTCCGCTTTTGAGTAGCCAAGGGCTGGCCACGGCGGTCAGCTGCTCGCCGAACAGGCGCACGGCATCAGAAGGCACGTTGGACGGCTTGGTGTAGCGCAGCGCCAGGTCAATGTCGGTGGTGTCCAGATCGACCGCTACATCCGTCGCATCAATGCGGATATCGATGTCAGGATGTTCGCTCTGGAAGGCCTCCAGCCGCGGGATCAGCCACATGGATGCAAAAGAGGCCCAAGTGCTGATCGCCACGCTTTTGCGTCCGGCGCTACGCCGGATTTGCCGCACTGCGCTGTCCATGCGCTCCAGCGACGGCAACACGGCCCGCAGCAACTGGGCCCCGGCGGCAGTGAGCTCGACGGCACGCGTGTGGCGCAAAAACAGGTTGACGCCTACTTCTTGTTCCAGGGCCTGAATCTGTCGGCTCACGGCGCTTTGGGTCAGTGACAAGTCATCAGACGCGGCCCGAAAGTTGAGGTGACGTGCCACGGCCTCAAAGGCGCGCAACTGGCCAACTGAAATGGGCCGGGTCCGCAGATGGTTTTCAGCGTGTTGCATAGGGTGTGGTGACCGGGGTGGGTCAAGCAATTGATGCGTAAATGGAATGAATAGCTTAGCCGGAATTCATTGGACGAACAAGCGGTCGTCCCCGATCATTCACTACCCAATCCCACCCAAGGAGTCTGTCATGCTCACAAAAAATATTCTGGAATTGCAACAATCCTACGGCGGCCCCGCCGTGTCGGAATGCTGGAAGCTGATGCCGGGGCGGGCCATCAGTCTGCAGCCGCGCGAGGCGGGCGTACTGCGTGCTCAGGGGCAAGTGTGGGCCACGTTCGACGGCCCGCACCCCGGGCACGGCAACGAGTCGGGCGACCACTTTTTGCAGGCTGGGCAGGCGCTTGCTGTTCGCGCCGGGCAGCGCCTGGTTTTTGAACCTTGGGGGAAGGCGGGTGCGGCACCTGTTTACTTTGAGTGGACCCGGCTTCCCACGGCAGATACCGTGCGAGCTTTCCGCTGGCATGCGGCGGTGGTCCAGCCGCTGCACGATGGGGGACGGGCTTTGCTGATGACTGGCTGTGCCCTGCTGCGCTCGATCAGTGCGCGCATTGCTGCCCGGGCGTGAAGTTCAGGTAGTGGATCGAACGGTCCAGCTTCCAGCAGCCCGCCGATAATGTGGAACAGTTGAAAAGTCGGCTGAATGGACGAATGGAAACAGACATGAAAGAGATTTCAGAAAACGCCAAAACGGTCAGCGCAGTGGACGTGGTGATCATGGCTGCGGGCAAAGGCACGCGCATGAAAAGCAAACTGCCCAAAGTGCTGCATCTTCTGGCGGGGCGTGCCTTGTTGCAGCATGTGGTGGACACGGCGGCTGAACTTCGCGCACGGCAGGTGGTGGTCATCACGGGTCATGGTGCTATGGAAGTTGAAGCAGCTCTCGCACATTCCACGGGGGCTACAGCCTGTTTTGATATAAATTTTGTGCGCCAGGAGCCCCAGCTGGGTACTGGCCACGCCATGCAGCAGGCCGTACCGGTATTAAAGGATGACGGCATCGTCGTCGTGCTCTCGGGTGACGTGCCTTTGATCCGGGCCGACACCTTGCAGCAGCTGATTGCTGCCTGTGCCGGCAAGCAGCTTGCGCTGTTGACGATTGATTTTGCCGACCCGACCGGCTACGGCCGCATCGTCCGCCAGGGTGAAGTGGTGCAGGCCATCGTCGAGCAGAAGGACGCGAATGCCGCCCAGCGCGCGATTGCCGAGATCTACAGCGGCATCATGGCGGTGCCGGCCAAGCACCTCAAAACGTGGCTGGCGCGACTGGACAACCAGAACGCCCAGGGCGAGTTTTACCTGACCGACATCGTGAAGTTTGCGGTGGCCGATGGCGTGCCGGTGGTGGCGCACAAAATCACGGACGCCGTGCAGGTGGCCGGCGTCAACAGCCCGGTGCAACTCGCCGAACTGGAGCGGGCTTTTCAGGCGCGGACGGCTTTGCAGCTGATGGAGCAGGGCGTCCGTCTGGCCGACCCGGCGCGGCTGGATGTGCGCGGCCAACTGCAGTGTGCGCAAGACGTGTCGATTGACGTCAACTGTATCTTCGAGGGTCAGGTGACCTTGGGCGAAGGCGTGAAGATTGGCGCCAACTGCGTGATTGCCAATGCCACTATTGCCGCCGGTGCGGTGATTCATCCGTTCACCCATATTGAAGGCGGCAAGCCGGGCAGCAAAGACTTTATTGAGGTCGGTGCCAGTGCGTTGATCGGCCCGTTTGCCCGCTTGCGACCGGGGGCCCGGCTCGGCGCCGAGGTTCATATTGGCAACTTCGTCGAGGTCAAGAATTCAACCTTGGCCAAAGGGGCCAAGGCCAACCACCTGGCCTATTTGGGCGACGCCACCGTGGGCGAGCGCGTGAACTATGGCGCCGGCAGCATCACTGCCAATTACGACGGCGCTTTCAAGCACCGCACCGTCATTGAAGCCGACGTGCACATTGGCAGCAACTGCGTGCTGGTGGCCCCGGTCACCATTGGCGCGGGCGGTACCGTGGGTGGTGGCTCCACCATCACCAAAGATACGCCCCCTGGTGCCTTGAGTGTGGCGCGCGGCAAGCAGGTGAGCATTGCCGACTGGAAGCGACCCGCAAAATGACCAGTACGCCGCCGGCCTTGCAGTTGGAGAACGAGCGGCTTCAGCGCGAGTTGGGTCAAGCCAGGGCCGAGCTGGAAGACTTCACTTACTCCGTGTCGCACGACCTGCGAGCGTCGCTGCGGCACGTGAACGCGTATGTGCAGATCATCAGGGAAGACCTGGGCGATCAGACTCCTGCTGCCGTTGCATCGCACCTGGACACGGTGAGTCAGGCGGCGCGGCAGATGGGGCGACAGATCGACGGCCTGCTGGAGTTGTCGCGCCTGACGCAGATGGAACTGCAGCTGTCCACGGTGGATGCCGGGCCGCTGGTGCGCGATGTCTGCACCGCCTTGGCTCCGGCGCTCAGCGGGCGAGCCGTGGACTGGCAGGTGGCGCCCGATTTTCCGGCCCTGCGCTGTGATGCGACGCTGCTGCGGCAAGTGTTGACGCACCTGCTGTCCAACGCGGTGAAGTTCACCGGCACCCGAGCGGAGGCCGAGATCAAGGTCACGTGGCAGGCGACTGATAACGGCTTGTGCGCCCTGACGGTGACGGACAACGGAGTCGGGTTCAATCCGCAATACAGAGAGAAGTTATTTCATGCTTTTCAGCGCCTGCACGGTGCCCGCGAGTTTGAAGGCCTCGGCATGGGGCTGGCGCTGACCCGGAAAATCGTGGAACGTCATGGCGGCGCCGTGTGGGCCAGCGGGGTGCCGGATGCGGGCTGCAGCATCAGTTTCACGCTGCCGCTGGCGAATCCGTAGCCCCCACGCTTGTCACTGCGTGTACTGTGCTGCCCCCCGAGGGGGCTTGCCTTGCTTGGGGCGGCCCGGCGCGGCGGCAGTGTCCCGGGCGCGCGTCACGGCGGGTACTGTGCTGTCCCCTCACATCAAAGCGGCAGCGGCACCCGTGCCCCAAATTTGCTGCGCTTGACGCTGAAGAAGGTTTTGACGTTGCGCACATTGGCATCGCTGGTAAACAGCCGTTGTGCCAGCGCCAGGTAGTCCGGCATGTGCGCCGCATGCACGACCAGACAAAAATCCGGTCCGGGTGAGACGCGGTAACACTGCTGCACTGCTTCGTCCGCAGCCACACGCTTCTCGAATGCCTCCAGGGCGTCATTGTCCTGACGGTCCAGCGTGATCTCCACAATCGCGCACAGACCGTGACCGGCCACAACGCCAAGTTTGTCCACGCTGAGCACCGCGATCTCGCGTTCGATCAGGCCCGCATCGCGCAGCCGCTTCACGCGGCGCAAACAGGTGGGGGGCGAAATGTGAATTCGGGCGGCCAGCGCCTGATTGCTGATTGACGAGTCGTTTTGCAGCTGGTCCAGCAGTTGAAGGTCGATGGCGTCTGGCGTCATTTGTTCCATTTATTTATGAATACTGGAATAAATCAAGCATTTTAAATAGAGCTTCTTGCCAAAGCCTCCAAGCGCGCAGGATTCAAGTCGCCACGGGGCGACGCTTGAGCCATTGGCGCCACCTGGGCCACAACAGGTTCAGGGCCAGGCCGCCGATCACCAGCGCTGCGGCGCCGAGCTTCCAGCCGGGTAATCCTTCGCCCAGCCACAGGGCTGCACTGCCCATGCCAAACAACGGGACCAAGAGCGCCATCGGGGTGATGGTGGCAGCAGGGTAACGTGCCAGCAGCCAGCCCCAGGCGGCGTAGCCAAACAGCGAGTTGCCCCAGGCCTGCCACGCCACGGCCAGCCAGGTGAACGTGTCCGCGTCGCGCACGCCCGCCGCCACCGCGTCCCAGCCTTCGGTCAGTACGGACAATGCTGCCAAAGGCGGTACGGCGAACAAGCTCGACCACACCACATAGGCCACCATGTTGACCCGCCCCGCTTCGCGCGCCACGATGTTGCCCCCCGCCCAGGACAGCGCGGCCAACAAAATCAGGCCCAGGCCCAGCAGGGTGGTGCTGCCATCGGTATGCAGCACGATGATGCCGATACCGGCGCTTGCCAAGACCAGTGCCAGCCACTGCACGCCTTGCAGCCGTTCGCCCGACAGCCGCATGGACAGCCCGATGGTGAAGAACACCTGAATCTGGATCACCAACGAGGCCAGGCCGGGCGAGATGTGACCGTTCAAGGCGACGAACAGCAAGCCGAACTGGCCCACGCCGATCAGCAGGCCGTAAGCGGCCAGGTTGCGCCAGGGCACCGCGGGACGCGGGAAAAAGAACACGGCGGGCAGTACTGCCACGGTGAAGCGCAAGGTGGCAAACAGCAGAGGCGGCATGTGGCCCAAGGCCAGTTTGATGACCACGAAGTTGGTGCCCCATACGGCCACCACGGCCAGCGCCAGCAGGAAGTGCCGCAGGGAGAGTGTGCTTTTCATGGATCGATTGTCAGTTTTGCCGCATGGCCCTGTTCAGTCCGGTTGCCGACAGGCTCCTGGGCATCAGGCATCAGGCATCAGGCGTTGCCGCGGCGCGCCGGCGGCGCTCCAGATACGCCTGCAGTTCGCCGACCACACCTTTGCGGAAGGCCAGCACGCACAACACAAAAATCGCGCCGATGATCACGGTCACCCAGGAGCCGACCTTGTCGGCCAGCAGGTTTTGCAGTGAGATCACTATGCCGGAGCCAAACACCGGGCCGAAGAAGGTGCCGACGCCGCCCAGCAGCGTCATCAAAATCACTTCGCCCGACATCGTCCAGTGCACATCGGACAGCGTTGCAAAACCCATGACCAGTGTTTTGAGCGAGCCCGCCAGTCCGGCCAGCGCGGCCGACAGCACAAAAGCCAGCAGCTTGTAGCGGTCCACCTGATAGCCGAGCGAAATCGCGCGCGGTTCGTTTTCGCGGATCATCTTGAGGACCTGGCCGAACGGCGAATGCACGATGCGGGAAATAGCCAGAAAACACGCCACAAACACCGCCAGTACCAGGTAATACATGGCGGTGTCCGACGCCAGCGACAGCAGGCCGAACAGCGCACCGCGCGGCACGCCCTGCAGGCCGTCTTCACCGCCGGTAAAAGGCGCCTGCAGGCAGACAAAAAACACCATCTGCGCGATCGCCAACGTGATCATCGCGAAATAAATGCCCTGGCGCCGGATCGCCACCAGGCCGACCACCAGACCGATCAGGCCGGCCCCCACTGCCCCTGCCAACAGGCCCAGCTCCGGCGTGAAGTGCTGCGACTTGATAAAGTAACCGGTGATGTAAGCGGCCGAGCCGAAAAACGCCGCATGGCCGAAAGACAGCAGGCCGGTAAAACCCAGCAGCAGGTTGAAAGCACAGGCAAAAATGGCGAAGCACAGCAGCTTCATCACAAACACCGGGTAGAGCCCGAGCATCGGTGCCAGCAGTGCCAGCATCAGCAGCAAAAGGTAGGTAACGCTAATTAGTTTGTTGGCTTTGTTCATGGCTTAAACCTCCTTGCCAAACAGTCCGGCCGGGCGGACCATCAGCACAATGACCATGATGACAAACACCACAATGCTGGACGCTTCCGGGTAGAACACCCGTGTCAGCCCCTCCACCACGCCGAGGCCGAGACCGGTCAGGATGGAGCCCAGAATCGAGCCCATGCCGCCGATCACCACCACCGCAAATACCACGATGATGAGGTTGGAGCCCATCAACGGATTGACCTGGATAATGGGCGCGGCCAGTACGCCAGCCAGCCCGGCCAGGGCGGCACCGGCGCCGTAGGTCAGCGTCACCATGAGCGGGACGTTGATGCCAAAGGCCTGCACCAGCGCGGCGTTTTCGGTGCCGGCACGCAGGTACGCGCCGAGCCGGGTGCGTTCAATCAGGTACCAGGTGCCCATGCACACCACCAGCGACACCAGCACCACCCAGGCGCGGTAGTTCGGCAGCACCATGAAGCCCAGATTGGTGGCGCCGGACAGCAGTTCGGGCACATCGTAGTTCTGTCCCGACACACCATACAGCTCGCGGAAAATGCCCTCGGCGATCAGCGCCAGGCCAAAGGTCAGCAGCAGCCCGTACAGCGGGTCGAGCTTGTACAGACGCTTCAGAAAAAGCCGCTCAATCAGTGCGCCCAGCAGACCCACGGTCAGCGGTGCCAGCACCAGCGCAAACCAGTAATTGATGCCGAACTGGTCGAGCATGATCCAGGCGGCAAACGCACCCAGCATATACAGTGCGCCGTGCGAAAAATTCACAATGCCCAGCAGGCCAAAGATGACAGCCAGCCCGAGGCTGAGCAGGGCGTAAAACGCGCCATTGACCAGGCCCAGCAGCAGCTGGCCCAGAAAAGCTTGAAGGGGAATACCGAAAATTTCCATGGAGGCCCGTCAGTTCACGCCTTGAGAATACAAAAAAACGGCCGACCGCATAGGCGACCAGCCGTCCCGGGAGTCAGCTTACTTTTTGAGCAGCGAGCACTTGGACTCGGCCACCGTGGTGAACGCCTGTTCGCCGGGGACCCTGGCGACCGTCTTGTAGTAGTCCCATGGTGTGGTCGATTCCTTGGCCGACTTGACCTGGTACAGGTACATGTCGTGAATCATGCGGCCGTCGGCGCGGATCTGGCCCTTGCTGTAGAAGTCATCAAACTTCATGGTCTTGAGCGTACTCATCACCTTGTCGGCGTCCGTCGTGCCGGCGGTCTGCACGGCCTTCAGGTAATTGGCTGCGGCCGAGTAGTCGGCGGCCTGCAGGCTGGACGGCATGCGCTTGTATTTGGCGAAGAAGCGCTTGGCAAACGTGCGTGAGGCGTCGTCCTGGTTCCAGTACCAGCTGTCGGCCAGTTGCAGGCCTTCGGTGTTGGTCAGACCCAGGCTGTGCACATCGTTGATGAACACCAGCAGGCCGGCGACCTTCATGGTCTTGGTGATGCCGAATTCCTTGGCTGCCTTCATGGCATTGGTGAAATCGCCGCCGGCATTGGCCAGCGCCAGAATCTGGGCCTTGGAAGATTGGGCCTGCAGCAGGAACGAGGAGAAGTCGGACGCATTGAGCGGGTGGCGCACGGCGCCGGCGACGGTGCCGCCGTTGGCCTTGACCACGTTGGAAGCATCGCTCTCAAGTGAATAGCCGAAAGCATAGTCGGCCGTCAGGAAGTACCAGCTTTTATTGCCGGCCTTGACCAGTGCCGTGCCTGCTACTTTGGCCAGCGCCACGGTGTCATAGGCATAGTGCACGGTGTAGGGCGTGCAGTCTTCATTGGTGAGGCGGGCCGAGCCGGCGCCGATGGCGATGAACGGGCGTTTTTTCTCCGCAGTCACTTTGGCCATGGCCAGCGACGTGCCGGAGCTGGTGCCGCCAATCAGCATGGACAGGCCGTCCTTGTCGATCCATTCGCGGGCTTTGGAGCTGGCGATGTCTGCCTTGTTCTGGTGGTCGGCTGTCAGCACTTCAACCGGACGGTTCAGTACCTTGCCGCCGAAATCCTGCACCGCCCATCTGATCATTTCAGCGCCGGCCGGGCCGTCGATGTCGGCATACAGGCTGGACATGTCGGTGATGAAGCCGATCTTGACTGGGCCGGTGTTCTGGGCGGAGGCGGCGGTGGCAAATCCAATGGCCAATGCGGCGACGAGAGCGTTGAGTTTCATGGTGTCTCCTGGTTAGTGGGGTATCGAAACGCGGGGTAAAAAATCCGGCTGATCGGTTGCGGGCTGGGGCTGTATCAAACGCCCAGGTATTCCTGCAGCATGCCCATGTTCTGACTCAGCTGCGCTTGCGCAAACTGTTTGACGATGGTGCCGTGCTCCATCACGTAAAAACGGTCGGCCAGCGGCGCGGCAAAGCGGAAGTTCTGCTCCACCAGCACGATGGTGTAGCCCTTGGCCTTGAGCGTGAGAATCATCTCGGCCAGCTTTTGCACAATGACCGGTGCCAATCCTTCCGAGATTTCATCGAGCAGCAGCAGGCGCGCGCCGGTGCGCAAAATGCGCGCCACCGCCAGCATCTGCTGCTCGCCGCCTGACAGGCGGGTGCCGGGGCTGGCGGCACGCTCTTTCAGGTTGGGAAACATCTGGTAAATTTCTTCGACGCTCATGCCGCCCGGTGCCAGGGTGGGCGGCAGCATCAGGTTTTCTTCCGCCGTCAGGCTGGCAAAAATGCCGCGCTCTTCGGGGCAGTAACCGACACCGAGGTGGGCTATCTTGTGCGGCGCCATTCTGATGGTTTCAACGCCATTGATTTTGATGGCGCCTTTTCGCGCGCCGGTCAGGCCGACGATGGCGCGCATGGTCGTGGTGCGCCCGGCGCCGTTGCGCCCCAGCAGGGTGACGACTTCACCTTCGTTCACGGTGAGGTTCACGCCATGCAAGATGTGCGATTCGCCATACCAGGCGTGCAGGTCTTCAATGCGGAGCATTTCAGTCGTCATTCAGTGTGCTCCCTGCAAGGCGGTGTCGACGGTGCCCATGTAGGCTTCGATCACCAGCGGATTGCTGGATACCTCGGCATACGGGCCGTCGGCAATGATGGCGCCGCGCTGCAGCACCGTGATGCGGTCGGCAATCGATGACACCACATTCATGTTGTGTTCCACCATCAGGATGGTGCGCCCGGCAGAGACCTTTTTGATCAGCTGCGTCACGCGGTCCACGTCTTCGTGGCCCATGCCCTGCGTGGGTTCGTCCAGCAGCATCAGCTCGGGTTCCAGCGCCAGTGTCGTGGCCAGCTCCAGTGCGCGTTTGCGGCCATAGGGCAGGTTGACGGCCAGCTCATTGGCGAAGTCCTGCAGATCAACCTCGGCCAGCAGCTGGTGGGCGCGCTCATGCAGGTGGGTCAGCGTGCTTTCGGCTTTCCAGAAGTGAAAGGAGTTGCCCAGATTGCGCTGCAGCGCGGCGCGTACGTTCTCCCGCACCGTCATGTGCGGAAACACCGCCGAGATCTGGAAGGAGCGGACAATGCCGCGCCGCGCTGTTTGCGCGGGTTTTTCGGTCGTGATGTCGGTGCCGTTGAACGCGATGCTGCCGGTGGTCGGGTGCAAAAATTTGGTCAGCAGGTTAAAGAAGGTGGTTTTGCCTGCACCGTTGGGGCCAATCAGCGCATGGATATGGCCGCGCTGAACCTTCAGGTCCACCTGGTTGACGGCCACGAATCCCTTGAATTCCTTGGTCAAGCCACGCGTCTCAAGAATGAACTCCACTGACAAATTGCTCTCCGGCTGCATAGTCTGAATTGACGGGCACACAAGCCCGCAACAAGAAACTGAATGCTAGCGAGTTGCACTGGGCTGCGTTAGCGGGTTAGCACTTAGGTAGTTTTACCGGCTGTGCGGCAAGGTAAATAACTGGGGAGCCAGCCGTGTTCTTGCCGCCTCCCGGCATCGGCCGGGGTGGCGCGCAGCCACAGTCAGCACACGACAGTACTGTCAACGGGGTGTGATGGTTTTAATGATCATTTATTCCAAATAATTATTTGTATTGAAATAAATAATCTATTTAAAATAGATGTGAAATATAAATCCAAATTCATTCAAATTTAAGTTACATATTTCTTTCTCATGCTTTTACCATTGACGCACTAATTTCTGGAGCAGTCTATGTGTGGCATTGTCGGTGCGGTATCAGTACGCAACATCGTTCCCATCCTGGTGCAGGGCCTGGCAAGGCTTGAGTACCGCGGTTACGACTCCTGCGGTGTGGCAGTGGTTGCCAATGGTTTGCAGCGGGCCCGCAGTACCTCCCGCGTGGCGGAACTGGCCGAGCAGGTGATTGCCAGCAAGCTGGAAGGCACGACCGGCATTGCCCACACGCGCTGGGCCACACATGGCGCCCCGCTGGTTTGCAATGCGCACCCCCATTTCAGCCATGGCACGGGGGCGGACGCCGCCAGCCGGCCGGGCCGTGTGGCACTGGTGCATAACGGCATCATTGAAAACCACGATGAACTGCGGGCCATGCTCCAGGCCAAGGGTTATGTGTTCCAGAGCCAGACCGACACCGAAGTCATCGCCCACCTGATCGACAGTCTGTACGACGGTGATATTTTTGAGGCGGTCAAGGCGGCGCTCAAGTATTTGCACGGCGCCTATGCCATTGCCGTGTTTTGCAAAGACGAGCCGCATCGCCTGATTGGCGCACGCGCCGGTTCCCCCTTGATTCTGGGCGTCGGCAAAGACGGGCAGGAGCATTTTCTGGCCAGCGACGCCATGGCACTGGCCGGGGTGACCGACCAAATTGTGTACCTGGACGAGGGCGACGTAGTAGATATTCAGCTGGGCAAATACTGGCTGGTGGACAAGAACTACAAGCCGGTGGCGCCCGCGCAGCGTCCGGTCAAAACCGTGGTGGCGCACAGCGGGGCGGCCGAGTTGGGGCCGTATCGCCACTACATGCAAAAAGAGATTTTTGAGCAGCCCCGCGCCATTGCCGATACGCTGGAAGGCGTTGACGGCATCGTGCCTGAGTTGTTTGATGGCATTGTCAGTGCCGCGCGAGTGTTCAAGGAGATTGATTCAGTCCTGATTCTGGCCTGCGGTACCAGTTACTACAGTGGCTGCACCGCCAAATACTGGCTGGAGAGCATTGCCAAGATTCCGACGCAGGTGGAAGTGGCCAGTGAATACCGCTACCGCGATTCGGTCCCCAACCCGCGCACGCTGGTGGTCACCATCACCCAATCCGGCGAGACGGCCGACACGTTGGCGGCATTGCGGCACGCACAAAGCCTGGGGATGACCCACACCCTGACCATTTGCAACGTGGCCAGCAGCGCCATGGTGCGTGAATGCGAATTGGCCTATATCACCCGTGCCGGCATCGAGATTGGCGTCGCCTCCACCAAGGCATTCACCGCGCAACTGGCCGGCCTGTTCCTGCTGACGCTGGCCCTGGCTCAATCCAAGGGCCGCCTCAGCGAGGCCGAGGAAGCACGCCATCTCAAAGCCATGCGCCATTTACCTGCTGCCTTGCAGGCCGTGCTGGCGCTGGAGCCGCAGGTCATTGCCTGGGCGGAGGACTTCGCCAAAAAAGAAAACGTGCTCTTTCTGGGTCGCGGGCTGCACTACCCGATTGCGCTGGAAGGTGCGCTCAAACTCAAGGAAATCAGCTACATCCATGCCGAGGCCTACCCGGCGGGCGAGCTCAAGCACGGCCCGCTGGCGCTGGTGACCAGCGCCATGCCGGTGGTGACCGTGGCGCCCAACGATGCGCTGCTGGAAAAGCTCAAGAGCAATATGCACGAGGTGCGAGCCCGGGGTGGCGTGCTCTATGTATTGGCCGATGCCGATACCCGGATCGAGTCCGGCGAAGGCATTCACGTCATCCGCATGCCCGAGCATTACGGTGAGCTGTCGCCGCTCTTGCATGTGGTGCCCTTGCAGTTGCTGGCCTATCACACCGCCTGCGCCAAAGGCACCGACGTGGACAAGCCCCGCAATCTGGCCAAAAGCGTGACGGTGGAGTAGCGGGCGGGGTGGCATTGTGACTGTTGGTATTATTAAAGTCTGTAAAAGTTCCGAGCTGTTGTCGACGACCGACCTGGGGCCAATCTGTGAAATCGAATAACGCCACGAACAGCGTCGAAACTGACCATGGACAAGCCCATGCGCAATTGCAGGCGCTGCTCGACGTGTTGCCGCAAGGTGTTAGTGTGATTGACCAAGATCTGCGGCTTATGCTGTGGAATCGGCCTTTTTATGAAATCCTGGGGTTTCCGCCAAGCATGGTGTTTAAAGGGGCACGTTTCGAGGATTTCATCCGCTTCAATGCCCGGCGCGGCGAATACGGACCGGGTGACCCAGAGCAGCAAGTGCAAAGCATTGTGGCGCGTGCCGGCCAGTTCTTGCCGCACAAGTTTGAGCGCGATGTAAGCGACGGGCGTAAGCTGCTGGTGGAGGGCTTCCCGTTTCAATGTGTCGGCGCCATCGCCGGTTTTGTCACCACCTACACCGATATCACCGAGCAAAGAAACACCGAAGCGCAGTTGACACGCCAGCGCGATGTGATGCGCACCGTTATCGATAACTTTCCTGGCGGCATCTCCCTGTGTGACGCCGACCTGAAGTTCACCACCTACAACGATCAGTTCCGGGCGTTGCTCGACTTTCCGGTGTCCATGTTTGACAAGGGCTGGGTAGATTTTGCCGAGCTGGCGATTTTCAATGCCAACCGGGGCGAATACGGACCTGGCGATGTCGAAGAACAAGTGCGAGCCGTGGTTGCGCGCGCCCGTAATTTCCAGGCCCACGACATCGAGCGCTTGCGCCCCAACGGGGTCTGGCTTGAAATTCGGGGCACGCCAATCCCCAGCGGCGGCTTTGTCACCAGCTATATAAACATTACCGAGCGTAAGCAAGCCGCCGAGTACGAGGAGTTCTACCGCAAGACGCTCGAATTGCTGGTCAGCGGCAAGCCCCTGACTGAGATTCTTTTGGCCATTGTGCTCGGCATCGAGCAGATGCACCCAGCCATGATGTGCCGCATTTTGTTGCTTGACCGCGCTGGCAAGCGTCTCGGGCAAGGTGTTGCGCCGAGTTTGCCGGATGCTTTTAACGCCGCCACCGACGGTCTGGAAATTGGCCTGGGTGTCGGCTCATGCGGCACCGCTGCGCTGACGGGCGAGCGCGTCATTGTTGAAGATATTGCCAGCCACCCGGATTGGGAATCGTCGAAAACGCTGGCCGCCCAGTGCCACTTGGGCGCTTGCTGGGCGCAGCCTATCCACTCGTCAAACGCTCAGGTGCTGGGGACTTTTTCAATTTATCACCATCAAGCGCACACACCAACGCCTTCTGACCTGGCCCTGATTGAGCAATCTGCGCGCCTGGCCAGTATTGCCATTGAACGCAGCCAAGTGGCAGAAAAAATACGCGATAGCGAGGCGCACTTTCGGCTGCTGACCGAAGATGTGGCCGATGTGGTGTGGCGGGCGGACCGCCATCTGTGCATCACCTACATCAGTCCGTCGGATCAGCGCTTGCGCGGCTTCACTGCGGACGAAGTCATTGGCAGCCATGTTTTTGGAATGTTTACCGAAGAAGGTATTGCGACGGTCAAAAAGTTATTAAAGGAGAAACTCCCCCCCACATTGGCTAGTGCACCGGATGGCTTCATCACCTTTGAGGCACAGCATCGCTGTAAAGACGGGCGTTTGATTTGGGGCGAGGTGAAATCCAAGCCGGTGCATGATGCCAGTGGGACCATTACGGGTTACCACGGCATCACCCGGGAAACCACTGAGCGTAGGCAGTTGGAAGACCAGGTGCGTCAACTGGCGTTTTATGACCCCTTGACCAAACTGCCAAACCGCCGCTTGCTCAACGACCGCCTGAGTCAATCCATGGCCACCAGCCAGCGCAAAGAGGACCACTGTGCGCTGATGATCCTTGATCTGGATAACTTCAAGCAGCTCAATGACACGCATGGGCATTTGGTCGGAGATTCGCTGTTGATCGAAGCCGCTGATCGCTTGCGCCGCAGTGTGCGCGAGGTCGACACGGTAGCGCGCTTTGGTGGCGATGAATTTGTGGTGTTGTTAAATAACCTGAGCGCAGATCGCACTGAAGCGACGGCACAAGCTGAAACAGTCGCTGAAAAAATCCGCCTGGGTTTATCAGAACCCTATCTGCTCAAGTTCAAACAGCCTACCCAGGAGCAAGCAGATGTCACCGTCGAGCATCGTTGTTCGGCCAGTATCGGCGTGGTGGTTTACCTTGGCAAGGAAACCAAACAAGAAATGGTTTTGAAATGGGCCGATGCCGCCATGTTCCAAGCCAAGGACGCAGGGCGCAATGCGATTCAGTTTTATGAAGCAGAAAGTTAGATTTGAACGGAATAACTCATGACACTACAGAAGCGATAGCTATTGATTGCTCTTTCGGGTGCCGAATTGTCAAAATCGCTCTCACATGATCACCGATTACGCTGCCTAAATCAATGTCGGGTTTGAAGACGGTAATTTGACCAACCCTATGTCTTTTCCGTGTCTGTACTTGACGGTCGCGGCTGGGCCGAACAATTTCCCAAGCCAATACCGGCTCCAGTTAAAGGTTGTAGGATGCCCGCCCGCAGCCACTGACCGAGCGGGAGTCAACGCAAGCCCGAGGACAGGCGTCGTACACGCCGCAACTGTAGGCGACTTTGACAGTTCAGAAAACGGGGCATTCCAGTTCAGGAAACCGATGGTTGCCCAAAAGCTCAAGCTGGCTTGTCCCCTATTACTCACTGATGTTACGCAGCCGCCCTGAACAGCTGAAGCTGGGCATAGGCGGTGCGCGATGCGTTGATGAGTAGCTTGCGACAAAGCGCAAAGGGATTGAGCTTGTTCGTAATGCTCAGGCATTCAAGCTTGAACGTGGCGTAAATGGCCATAAAAACATGATTGCTTTGAGTGCGCAGCGTTCTCGTGGGGGACTTGGC